>OJUG01000056.1_pt1 | contig 159344 bp, 124 predicted proteins | sample 1599841 | NCBI WGS metagenome assembly OJUG01 (sample SAMN04168659, study PRJEB22393) | human gut metagenome | biome: human gut microbiome; feature: stool | host: Homo sapiens | collected 2014-05-12 | reverse complement strand
TCCCTCCCCCCTTCGGGGTACTCCCTCTATAAACAGAGGGAGAGCTGAAATACTCTCTATTTTCGGGAAAAATCACCAGCACCTCCTCTGTTTATAGAGGAGGTGGCACGAAGTGACGGAGGAGTTTGAGTATGAAAACAAGCATTACCTTAATGGACTGTAAAGTAGTATATAATTACCTTTAAATATACCATCTACCGGGAGCTATCCAAAAAGTAAAGGGATAGCTCCATTTTTAGAAAAGAAAAGAATATCTTTGAATTCTAATTTTGTAGTTAAAATGACCAAGCCATTAGAAATACAATCCTATTCCGAATGGAATCTGTTCACCCGCCAAGAACGTCCGTTAATGATAGCGGGTCCTTGCAGTGCTGAGAGTGAAGAGCAACTTTTTAACACGGCAACTCAACTGAAAAACAATGGAATAGAAGTTTTACGAGCCGGAATATGGAAACCTAGGACCCGTCCGAATTGTTTTGAAGGAGTCGGAGTAAAAGGATTGCCTTGGTTACAAAATATCCAAAAGGAATTGGGAATGAAAATTTCCACGGAAGTCGCCAATGCCCATCACGTGGAGGCTGCACTGAAATACGGGATGGATATGGTATGGATTGGCGCCCGTTCTACGGCAAACCCGTTTGCTGTTCAGGAAATTGCGGAATCTTTAAAAGGAGTTGATATTCCGGTTCTCGTCAAGAATCCGGTAAACCCGGACATAGAACTATGGATAGGTGCTTTTGAACGTCTCTATTTATGCGGTATTACAAAATTAGGAGCTATTCATCGCGGATTCTCGTCCTATAATAGCACTCGTTATCGTAATATGCCTCAATGGCAAATACCGATTGAATTAAAGCGACGCATCAAGAATCTACCGCTTTTCTGTGATCCCAGCCACATCAGTGGTCATAGAGAGTATATCCAAGAAATATCCCAGAAAGCAATGGACCTAGGATTCGACGGGCTAATCATCGAGTCTCACGTGAATCCGGATTGTGCATTAAGTGATGCTTTACAACAAATTACTCCCGATCAATTAAATCAAATTCTCGCCCATCTGATCATCCGGGAAGAACATCCTAACAACTCAAATAATACCTTAATCATCGAAGAACTCCGGGAAAAAATAGATACTCTGGATAACACGATCATGGAAGTCCTTACCAACCGGATGAAAATTATTGAAGAGATCGGAACGTATAAAAAACAAAATAATATTACTATTCTCCAACCGGATCGCTGGGAAAAAATCCTTACCCGTGTCCTTGAAGAGGCCCGCAAGAATAATTTGAGTGAAGAACTCGTGGAGCGCGTGTTCAAAGCCATTCACCAAGCCTCTATCGATCGTCAAACGGATATTATGAACGAATAATTATTTATCATCTGCATCATTTAAATGAAAATAATCATACACGACATTTCCTTTAGCCGGGCCTATGGCTTTTGCTAACTCTTCACGAGATGCCTCTTTTATAGCATTTACAGATTTAAAATATTGTAATAAAGATACTTCTGTTTTCTCACCTATACCTTTAATTTCACTTAATACACTGATTGTCTGTTTTTTCTCTCGCAATTTACGATGAAAAGTGATACCAAAACGGTGAGCCTCGTCCCGGATGTGCATTAATGTCTTTAAAGCCACGGAAGTTTTCGCCAACAAATAAGGATCTTTATCTCCGGGATAATATATTTCTTCCATTTGCTTGGCCAAACCGATAATAGGCACTCTTTCCAACAAATCTAATTTACGCAATGTGGCCACGGCTGAACTTAATTGTCCTTTTCCACCATCCACCACAATCAAATCAGGCAACTCCCCACCCTCTTCAAGTACCCGGTGATAGCGACGGTACAATATCTCTTCCATCGAGGCAAAATCATTTGCCCCAATAACAGTTTTCACGTGGAAACGTCTGTATTCTCGCTTTGCCGGTTTACCGTCTATAAAAACAACACAAGAGGCTACAGGATTGGTTCCCTGTATATTAGAGTTATCGAAACATTCCATCCGGTGAGGTAATCGAGGCAATTTCAAATCATTTTTTATCGTATTTAGTAAATCTAATTTACTATCCTGCCGACGTAATCCCCGTTGACGTTCCCGATCCATTTTAAAGAATTTCACGTTCCGTTCGGATAACTCCAATAGCTGTTTTTTCTCCCCTCTTTGCGGGATAGCATAGTTCATTCCTTCCATCAATACATCCGGGTAGAAAGGTACTAGAATCTCCCTAGAGCGACTATTTACCAACTGGCGGATCTCAAAAATGGCAAAAGAAAGCAAAGACTCCTTCGATTCATCCAATTTTTTCTCTAATTCAATAGTATGCACTTGATTCACAGCTCCATGAACAATTCTCAAGTAATTCACATAGGCATATTTTTCATCTTCCAAGTAAGAAAATACATCTATATCGTTTATTGAGGTACTTACTATCGTGGATTTTGTTTGATGAGTTTTCAATGCTTCTATGGCCTCCTTCATTTCCTGTGCCTTTTCGAATTGAAGAGAAATAGTATATTCCTTCATTTTCCGAGTCATAAAATCGATCACGGAAGAAATATTTCCTTTCAAAATATTCCGGATTTGTGCAATATACTCCATGTATTCCTCTTCCTGCACGTACCCAACGCAAGGCCCCATACAATTTCCGATATGATATTCCAGACATACTTTATACTTTCCACTATAAATAGCTGATTTATTGAGAGATAAATTACAAGTTCTCAATTTATACAGCGATTTTACCAAGGAAATCAAAGTGTTAGCATATTTAGCCGAAGTATAAGGCCCAAAATACTCTGAACCGTTCCGGATAAATTTCCGAGTGGTAAAAACTCGTGGAAAAGCCTCTTTTGTAATACAAATCCAAGGGTACGTTTTATCATCTTTCAACAGAATATTATACCGGGGTTTGTATTTTTTGATCAAATTATTCTCTAGTAATAGCGCATCTTCCTCTGTATTAACCACAATATACTTCAAATCCCGTATTTTACGGACCAAAACCATTGTTTTAGAGGTCTGATTTGTCTTCACAAAATAAGATGAAACTCTGTTTTTCAGATTCTTAGCCTTACCTATATATATAATTACTCCATTTGCATCAAAAAATTGATACACTCCCGGAGTCGTAGGTAATTTACTGACTTTCTCTTTCAATCCAAATTCATCTTCTGCCATATACTATTTCACAAAATCAAACTTCTCAAAATCAAATATACCTTTTTCTCCTATTTTTAAAGTAGGTATAACAATTAATGCCATAAATGAAAGTGTCATAAAAGGAGACTTTAGCGGTGTTCCCATTTTTAAAAGCATTTCATTTAATTTCACGTAGCGATCTGCCACTTCTCTCCCACTTTTATCACTTATAATACCACCGATAGGAAGAGGTAAAGAGTGTAATTTGCCCTCTTCATTCACGGTTAAGCCACCTTTTTCCTTTATCAATTCATTTATAGCAAGCATTAAATCTTGATCGGTACAACCCACCGCAATAATATTATGCGAGTCATGTGATATAGAAGAAGCAAAAGCTCCCCGCTTTAAACCGATACCCGAAATAAAACCGACCTGCGGTTTAGAATTAAAGTAACGATTTAAATAAACTATTTTCAAAACATCTTTATCTAAATCCGATTGAAAATTTTCTATCTTTTCATCGAAATGAAGGGTTTTACGGTCTGTCAAAAGACTATCAGGTTTTACTTGAATACAGGTAACATCTCCAAAAACATTAGTATGGAGATCAGATAAACTTATTTCATCATGATGAAACTTATTTAATAAAGGTACATCACAAACCGGATTATTTTTAGAACAGTTTTCACCATAGACTACCTCCCCACGAATATAAGTAGAACGTATATTCAAAGATTCTATATCATCCAGAATAATGAAATCCGCACTATCCCCAACATGCAAAGTTCCTATATTTAGATTATAAAAACGTACCGGATTAAGACATGCAATCTGCAAAATATCAAAAATACCAAAGCCATCAGCCAATGCTTTTTTGACAATTTTATTAATATGACCTTCATTTAATAAGTCGTCAGCATGTGAATCATCCGTGCAAAACATGACGCTATCCGTACGTGTAGCAATCAATGATTTTAACGCATCATAGTTTTTAGCAGCACTTCCCTCCCTGATCATAATGTGCATTCCTTTCGAAATTTTCTCTTCTGCCTCTTCTAGGGTCGAAGATTCATGATCGGTTTCTATACCATGAGTAATATATGAACTCAATAGATCACCCACGAGTTCCGGTGCATGACCATCTATTTTTAATCGGTATTTTTTGGCCATTTCTATTTTTCCAATGACATCCGGGTCATTATTTATAACCCCAAGTACATTCATGACTTCAGAAAGCATCGTAAACTTTCCGGTTTTTGCTAATTTATCCGTATCTTCTATAGATAAAATGGACCCCGGTTTATCGAATGAAGTTGCGGGAACACATGAAGGAATACCCCAAAAGAATTTTAAAGGTGCCTTTTCTCCATTATTCACCATCAATTCGACCCCTTCTACCCCTAAAACATTGGCAATTTCATGCGGATCGGCAACCACTCCCACTGTTCCATTCGGAATTACTAATTTGGAAAACTCGACAGGCATTAACATGGAACTTTCCACATGGACATGCGCATCTATAAATCCCGGCGAAATATATTGATCATACGAATTAGAATTCCTTTCTATATTTATGATCTTTCCTTCAGATATAGATATAGCGCAAGGATAAAATTCCCTGTTTTCTACATCAATTAAATTCCCTTCAATAATTTCCATTTTATACCTCGGTTTTTGTTTGTAATTTTTACCCTACAAATATACCTTTTTACCCGAATTTATTCAATAGTACCCTTCGCACTATTTTCAATGTTCCACGTGAAACATTTCTTTTATCTTCCCAATAAAATCAATAAAACATTGATGTCAGAAGGTGATACTCCTGTAATACGTGATGCCTGTCCAATAGTTTTCGGATTAATCTTTGTCAATTTTTGACGAGCTTCATAAGAGAGAGAAGTTATCTCCATATAATTAAATTTATTCGCAATAACTAAATTTTCTAACCGATTCAACTTATCAGCAATTAATTTTTCTCTCTCGATATATCCCGAATATTTAATTAAAACTTCGGCAGCCTCTATGATTTCTTCCCGCAAATTATTATCAAAAATAAATTCTTTTAAAGAAGGAATTGAATCTACAATTTTAGGAATGGTTACCTGTGGTCTCGAAATAATATCAATCAATTTTATTTTTTGGCGGATAGGCGAAGATTCTAAACTTTCTAAAGTCGGATTAATTTCTTCGGGTGAAATACTAAAATTAGTAACAAAATCCATCAACCGATCACGTTTCAAAATTTTATCTTCAAACACGGCAAAACGATCTTCTTTCACAAGACCTAGAGAATATCCTAAAGGAGTCAACCGGGCATCCGCATCATCCTGCCTCAATAAAATTCTATATTCCGCACGAGAAGTAAACATACGGTAAGGTTCATCTACCCCTTTTGTAACTAAATCATCAATCAGTACCCCAATGTAAGCCTGATCTCGATTCAGTACGAAATCTCTATTTTCATGAAGTGAAAGATGGGCATTTATTCCGGCCATCAATCCTTGAGCCGCTGCCTCCTCATATCCGGTAGTCCCGTTTATTTGTCCGGCAAAATAAAGTCCCTTGATTAATTTTGTTTCTAAAGTCGGATACAATTGAGTAGGTTGGAAAAAATCATACTCGATAGCATAACCCGGTCTGAAAATTTTTACATTCTCAAAACCCTCCACATTTCTCAATGCCCGCAATTGAATATCCCAAGGTAAAGAAGAAGAAAATCCATTCAAATAATATTCGGTTGTCTTCTCCCCTTCCGGCTCCAAAAACAAATGATGACTATCTCGATCTGAAAAAGTATCTAATTTAGTTTCTATACTCGGACAATAACGAGGACCTATACTTTTTATCGTACCATTAAATAAAGGACTATCATCAAATCCTTCCCGTAAAATATCATGTACGACTTTATTCGTATAGGCAATATAGCAAGGTCTCTTCTCAAGTGAATTCGTATATGCGAAACTCAGAAAAGAGAATTTATGGAAATCATTATCTCCATCTTGACGGGTTAATTTAGAAAAATCAATACTTCGACCATCTATACGAACCGGAGTACCCGTTTTCATCCGCCCGACTGCAAAACCATATTCTTTCAACTGATCGGATAAACCATAAGTAGCCGGTTCTGAAATTCGACCACCGGGAAAGCTAACCCGTCCGATATGCATCAGACCGTTTAAAAAGGTACCATTAGTCAAAATCACTCGACGGGAACTAAAAGAAATCCCTAATCTAGTTTTGACCCCGGTAACCTGCCCTTTATCCAAAAGAAGTTCGATCACGTCATCCTGCCACAAATCCAGATTATCAGTATGCTCTACCCTATCTCTCCATTCGGCAGAAAAAATCATTCGATCACACTGAGCCCTTGGACTCCACATAGCAGGTCCCTTAGACAGGTTCAGCATACGAAATTGGATTGTACTTTTATCTGTTACAATGCCAGATCCACCACCTAAAGCGTCTATCTCTCTAACAATCTGACCTTTAGCAATACCACCCATAGCCGGATTACAAGACATTTGCGCTATCTTATTCATATCCAACGTAATAAGTAGTGTCTTTGATCCTAAATTAGCTGCAGCACAAGCTGCCTCACAACCAGCGTGTCCGGCCCCTACTACAATAACATCATATACGGGCAGTAATTGTGACATAATTATATCATTTTAAGCAATTCTAAGCAATGATTTTCATTTTGACGCATCTCTTTCGCGTCAGCATCTGATTTATCTTTAAAACCTATTAAATGAAGTACAGAGTGTACGACAACCCTATGTAATTCATCTTCATAAGTTGTATTGAATTCTAAAGCATTGGATTGAACTGTATCAAGACTGATAAAAACATCACCTGACAATATTTTTCTCTCGGAGTAGTCAAAAGTAATAACGTCGGTGTAATAATCATGATTCAAATATTTCCTGTTTACATCTAGGATATAATCATCATTACAAAAAATAAAAGAGATCGTTCCTAATTGAAACGAATAATCATCAGCAACAGCTTGTAGCCATTGTTTCACTCTCTCTTCATTAAAAAAAGAAGGAATATCACATTCCTCATTAAAAAAAAGAAGTTCACTCATCTATATATTATAAATTGAAAACCATGGTCACCTTTGATCCACCATCTTCAAAAATCAAATCATCAGAAAGCGTTTTCATCAGGTAAAGACCACGTCCTGCATCTTTTTCTATATTATCCGGTAAAGTAGGGTCCGGGATATAAGAATAATCAAAACCTTCTCCCTCGTCTTTCACGGCCACGAATAAACGCTTTTCTTCTTCATAAACCAAAAACTTAACATACTTTGAAGAATCCAGTTTATTTCCGTAAAGAATTGCATTATTAACAGCTTCAATAACACACAAACTTATCTTGCCGAACACATCCGGTTCGACATTATAAACATCCGAGAAATAATCGATAAAGTTCTCAACTTTAACGATATTACCAATTTCAGAGGCAATCGAAAACTCTAATTTGTCCATCGCAATTTCAAATAATTAATAACGATCATCGCAATCATAACCAAGCCTTTTTTACTCACCATTTTACTCATATTCCGCAGCTATAAAAAGCAGTATTCTCACTATCTACCGTCTAGCGAATGTAAGTAAAATATTTTTAAATACCAACCACCAATAAAGTATATTATTAATCTTTCAAACATACTCCTACTCTACCAAGGCGTTAACCATAATTGTGGATCTAAATTGTCTTTATCTCTCCAAACTTGAAAATTTAACGTACTGTTATTACCACTACTCACAGCCAGCTTGCCAATTTTTTGTTTCACATTGACGGTGTCCCCCTTCTTAATAAATATCTCCACCAAGTTCGAATACACCGTCAGATAATTTCCATGCCGCACAATCACAACGTTATTATCCCCCGGGATAAACATTATTTCCGTCACCACACCCTTAAATACCGCTCTAACATCAGCATTCCGGGATGTCGTAATAGTAATTCCTGCATTATTTAACTTCACCTGTTTAAAAACAGGGTGTACATTCACCCCGAATTTCTCCGACACAAATCCCTGTTCAACAGGCCAAGGTAACTTTCCTCTATTTTTAGCGAAATCGTCGGAAATAAGTTTCTCTTCTGGTGTTAATTTATATGTAGAATTTTTACTTCCCGACTTTTTAGCCTGAGCAGCAATGAGTTTCTCCAATTCTTTTTTAAAACGTTCTCTGTTCTTAATCTCAATATTCAACTTTCGAAGGAGTTCTTTTTCCTTTTTCTTCAAATCCGCTATATACGTGTTCGCCTCATTTTGTTCCCGGATCAATTGATTATTTTGAGAGGTAATTTTAAACTGTGTTTCACTTTTCAGAGTCATCAATTTACTCAATTCTTTATTAATAGCGGTCAATGAGTCGTTTGTCTGTTCAATTAACTGAATCTGCCGCTTGGAATAATCCTGAACCTGTTCAAAATATTTATACCGGGCATAAGCCTGGGCAAAACTCGAAGAAGAAAATATATAAATTAATTTATCCGATTCATTCCTCTTCTTCCAAGTCTCGTACACCATCTTAGAATAGAATTCCAGCATCCGTTGTTTATCGGATTCCAAACCAGATTTAACAGACTCATTCTTTTTAATCTGACCATCAAGGTAATTCACCTCGTTCGTGAGAGATTGAATCATCTCTTTTCCCTTACCGATTTTTTGGTTGATGATCGATACTTTCTGTATAGTGGAAGATTTATCTTTACGGGCATTTTCCAGTAACTTATTCAAATACGCAATTTCCTTCTCCGTCTTTTCATTTTTCTTTTTAATTGCGTCAATCGACTGCGAGTAAGAAAAAGTGAAAGAAAACAAGAAAATCACGATTAATATGTTACGACAAATATCCATGCTAATACATTCTTTTATACTTACTAGGTATTTTAAAATTAGGTGACACTTCCACGTCAAATTCCAACCGGTCAAAATTCAATATAACTTCCCAATTATCATTATCCGAAAATACATTAAAAGTTATTTTTCCGGGAAACAATTTCCCACCAAAATCCTTTATATACTTGTATTTCACGCTCATTCCGACACCCTCTTCCAAATCCTCGATAGAAACAGCATTAGGTCTGAAACAATCCGGATCAATATGTATTTTCTGTAACACTAAAGAAAATTCTTTATTCTTTCTCCTCTTCTTGTATAATTTCTTCAATTTTCTCCCCAATGCTTTCTCTTCCAAACTATACAATACATAATCGTTACCCGACTTATCAAATTTATAACGCTTTCCCCGTACAGCCTCCGTGGTACAAGATTCAAAATCAAAGAATTGATTTGTCAGTATCCGTTGAAAACAATCAAATGTCAAACCCACGTCAAAACGTTCTGCGAAATAACTATAATCAGAAACAAAATATTTTTTCTCTCTAGGGCTGATAAATTTCACGCTGTCCGGGGTTAATAGTAGTCTAGCCACATCAACTCCTAAAGAGGCACTAACTGAAACCCATATAAAACTATCTCTTTGTATTCTTAAAATAGCTTTAAGACTATGGGAATTCTTGTTATCTTTCAAAGATAAATCAACTTTTTTTGCGTATATCGTATTATAATCTAACTCGTTAAAAATAATATTTTTAAACAATTTTCCTTCGGTAATATTCGGTAAATCTCTACGACTTTCCGTAATCTCCTTCACGGATCTACACGACACGAAACACAATAAAACCAATAATAAAACACAACTACTTCTCATGATCTACCGGTAAACCATTCTCTATCTTATATTTTAAATCACCACATTCTTCATCTCTAAATTCCAATGCTTTCTGCCACATTTTCACAGCCTCCTCCTTTTCTCCGTTCATGAATAAAATATCTCCATAGTGTTCGTATAAAACTCCACTTGGGTTCTTCTCGTTCTCAATAGCTGAACGCATATAAAATTTAGCCAAAGAATAATTTTTACTTTTAAACAAAACCCATGCATAAGTATCCAAAAAAGTCGAATTATTCGGATCAGCACTCAATGCCGTTGAAATCATTTTTTCAGCTTTATCCAAATGCTCATTTCGTAATGAAAGATAATAGCTGTAATTATTTAATGTCATTATATCACCCGGATTTATCAACAAAGTACTGTCAAACATGGCAAAAGCCTGTTCAACACGATCCTGTTTATAATATACCTCACCAAGATAGGCAAAAAACTGAGCCTTAATAGGAGAATTATCCGGAGACAAGGCAAGTCCTTGTTCCAAATATCCCTTTGCTCGCTCTAAATCTTTCCGAATCAGTAAAGGCAAACTGATCATCACGTAGGGTAACGGCTCATTCGGGAAATATTTCAAACATTCCAACCCTCCACGATACATGGCAGTCGTGTCTTCCAATTGATTATATAACATCAACAACTCTTCCCAAACCAAATAATTATTCTTTTCCTTAGAAATAAGAAATTCCAGTTCACCCTTACATTCCTCCAGTCTATTATACCGTTTCAGAAAATCAGCATTCAAAGTCCTAACGGCTATATCTTCAGGATATTTCTCTAACAATAATTGCACGTAGGAATAGATATGATCCAAAGAAATATTCGCATCGTTTTGGTTAACTAATAACTTCAGCAAATATTGAACCTTCAATCCATTTTCAACCTTATCATTCAATAAGGCCGAACGAATATATTTTTCCGTGTTTAAAGTATCATTCTTTGTACGATAATAATCAGCTAGATAAAGCCGCACAAAACCATTATCCGGATCATTTTTTACGATTTTATTCAATAACTGAAGACCTTTCTTCTCTTGATCATGTGACAAATACAGTTCGGCTAATAAACCCAAATAATCTGTTTTTTCAGGATATTTTTTCACCAACTTCATGATTTCCGCCGAAGCATTCTTTACATCATCCATCTTGGAATATAATTTAGCCTTTTCAATAATAGCCGGCTCACTTATTCCAAACTGTTTCTCGTAACGGTCCAACACGTTTATAGCCTTATCCCACTTCTCAACAGAAGAATACAAATCAGTCTCCACGATGTAAAAATCCTCTCTCTCGGGATGTAATAATATCAATTTATCATATACCTTACACGCCTCTTCAATCATTGATTTTCTCTGCAAAATATTAGCCAACAACAAATTATACCAAATATTTGTCGGCTCCAATTCCACGGCCTCCCGCATCAGTTGTAAAGGCAACGTATAATCCTCTCCTAATACCAATATACTGGATAATTCATAACGTACCGCAGCACTTTTGTTATAAATTTTCATACACTGATCGAAATAGGCAATAGCAGATTTCAAGTCACCTAAAACCTTACAACGTACCCCTTCCATGAAAGCATAATCGAACTGTACTTTAGCCTCACCTTCTAAAGTAGGTTCTACCACTTTCTTTTTATCAGCAAAAAGCTGAGTAGTACACAAAAGCAATAAAAAAACAAATAATAATCGACCTAGTTTAGTCATTATAAATGATTTATTGTTTACCCGTGTGACCGAAACCTCCTCTCCCTCTCTCCGTCTCGCCCAATTCCTCCACTTCAATTAATTCAGCCTGTTCAACCTTATTAATCACCATCTGGCAAATTCTGTCCCCGTCATTAATCTGTGTTACTTCATGAGACAAATTCACTAAAATAACTCCGATTTCCCCTCTATAATCAGCGTCAATCGTTCCCGGGGTATTCAGTAAAGTGATTCCTTCGTTTAAAGCCAATCCACTCCTTGGACGCATCTGAGCCTCGTAGCCATCAGGTAATTCGATAAACAAACCCGTCGGAACAAGTTTCCTTTCCAACGATTTCAACATGATAGGTTCATCAATATTAGCCCGTATATCTAAACCGGCAGATGATTTTGTCTTGTATTCCGGAAGCGGATGCTTCGATTTATTCACTATTTTAATCTTCATTCTCTCTGTAACTTTGGATGTTAATCACATTTTTAACTACTCCCATAAATTGCGCTAAGATAGCTATTTTTTATGAATTAACTTGTACATAAAATCTTTTGTCAGCAAAAAACTCATCTCTTTTTTTATAAAAATATATACGAAGAGTACGAATAACGGTAAACGAGCCAAACAAGTTACCAAGTTATTGTCAAATTTTATATATCCACCGACAAAATAGAACAATAAACAAATCGCAAAATAGAAAATAATCTTAGGTATATCATAATTGATCTTGTAAAAATGTCTTCCTAGGATAAATGATAAAATCGTCATAACCAAAAAACACGTGAAAACGGAATAGGCAGAAGCCATAAAACCTATTTTCGGCAAGAAAATCACGTTTCCTCCTATCGTGATCACGCAACCGATAATCGCCATGTAAGCCCCGTATATCGTTTTATCCGTCAATTTATACCACAATGACAACGAATAGTAAATTCCTTGGAACAAATTAGCCATCAATACCCAAGGTAATATCGTCAACCCGCTGAAATATTCTGATCCCAAGAAATATTTTAATACATCCAAAAAGTACATAACCCCTAAAAAGATCATTAAACCGAATCCGGTAAAATAGAGCAATACATCCTGATATATTTTCTTGGAATCGTTATGCTTGGCGTAATTGAAAAAGAAAGGTTCGAAAGCGAAACGGAAACCTTGCGTGAAAATATACATCACTAAAGCCAATTTATAACTTGCCCCGTATATCCCGGTTATAGCCAAAGCCTCTTCCCCATCTCCTAAAATTTTAGGCATCAAAATCTTATCTCCCTGTAAATTAATCATCCCGGCAACACTCACGATCAAGATCGGGTATGAATATTTCAAAATATCTTTCAGCAAAGAGAACGAGAAAACAAATTTGAACCGGAAAATATAAGGAAACAACATTACCAGCGTGCAAACAGAAGAAACCAAATAGGAAATGAAAATATAAACTACCCCACCATCAGCTTGATAGAAAGGAACAGAAATCCCTTTCTTCTCCAAAAACGGACAGAGCAAATAGAAAAACAAGTTCAACCCCACGTTAATGAGTATATTCACGAATTTAATAACCCCGAAACGAAGGGCTTTCCCTTCCATTCTCAATAGAGCGAAAGGCAAAGTACTCACCACATCAATTGCGATCGTTACAATCAATAAAACGAAGTAAATCGGATGATTCCCCACCTCAAGAAAACTAACAATTTGCGGGAGAAACGAAAAACAGAGTAATAAAAACAAAGTCGAAGTAAAGAGTAAAGAGGTCAACAAAGTCGAAAACACCCGGTCTTTATTGTCTTTAGTTGCAAAGCGGAAGAACCCTGTTTCTGTGCCATAAGTCAACAATACAACTAACAAAGCAACATACCCCATCAAATTCGTGAATATACCATTATCAACCGGAGAAAGTACCCTAGTATATAGTGGAACCAGCAACCAATTTATAAACCGTCCGAGTATTGTCGAGAAACCATAAATCACAGTTTCCCCCATTAGTTTCTTTAAAGGATTCATAATAACTTTGTCTTTATCAAATATGATTCAACAGACAAAAGTAACAAGTTCCCAACAACAATATCATATATATATTATCTTTTATTTTTTTTAAAAAGAAATATGAGTATTATGATAGGCTGTGAGTTTTTGGTATAAAAAATAAGCGATTCTTTTGTTTTAATCGTTATTATTTATGGAGTGAAGAGTTATTCACAGGTTATAATTTTATTAATCATTGATAATGAGATTTATTTTTGAGTTATCCACAATTGTTAGTAAAACAGGCTTTGGAAAAGTATTCGATGAAATTCCCGTGAATTGATGTTAGTATTTTGTAGAAAGGAATTGGAATAATTTGAATAACTATTCTTGCATTTTTTAATTCTATTATTACTTGAATTCGAAATTGAGAAATCAAAATAAAGTTATTCTTTTTAGTTCTTTTTTATTCCACCATCAATACACGAGATACTAACAGTTACTAACAGGTAGAATATAAAAAAAATTGGAAATAGAAATTCATTATATTCTATTTCCAATTTTTTATGACAGAACGTGTTATTTCCTATAAGAGAAATACACGATTATTTGTTCATCTTTTCGATTGTAGCGGTAGTTGAATATCCTTCGATAAAATCAATAGTAATCACTTCTCCCCCTTTGGCCTTTACTATATCGTAACCTACAATCTCTTCAGGTTTATAGTCTCCTCCTTTTACTAACACGTCCGGTTGAACGAAATCAATCAGATCACGGGGTGTATCTGTATCGAAAAATATCACTTTATCAACGAATGTGAGGGAAGCTAATAATAATGCCCGGGCATTCTCGTCGTTTACGGGTCTGGAATCACCTTTTAACCGTTTTACAGAATCATCCGTGTTCAATCCAATCACTAATTTAGTTCCCAGAGAGGCCGCTTTGGCTAGATATTCTATATGTCCTTTATGGAGAATATCAAAACAACCGTTTGTGAAAACGATCTTGTCATCTTTGAATCTCCACAGACTCAATATATTTTCAGCCTCTTTCGCCGTGTGTGCGATTTTTTTCTCGATAAGTGGTAAATAATCCATGATCATGTCAAATAAGTTTATTTGTTGCGGTGTCCGGGAAAACCAATGTAGGTTTGTGTGATTTAGCCTCTTCAAAATCCATTGAAGCGTATGAGATTATAATGATCACGTCACCCACGGCACATTTACGTGCTGCCGGGCCATTTAGGCAAATAATACCCGAATCGCGTTCTCCTTTGATGATATAGGTATCGAATCTTTCACCATTGTTAATATTCACGATCTGAACTTTTTCATTTTCGATCATGTTAGCTGCCTCTAACAGAGCTTCATCAATAGTGATACTGCCCACGTACTGAAGGTTAGCATCAGTAACGGTAACCTTATGAAGTTTAGATTTTACTACTTCTATAAACATCTTCGTGTTAGTTTAAAATACAATATTATCAATTAATCGGATTTTACCGGCATAAACCGCTATACATCCAACTTTTACATTGTTTTCTTTCCAGTCCTGAATAGGTTTTAGTTCCGTGTCGTCCACTATTTCAAAATATTCAGTTTCCAGATAAGGGTTTTTATTAATTTCGTCCACTACCCATTTTTTTAATTCTTCCACGTTCATTTGAGAAGTTAAATGAGTGGCCTCTTCGAGTACTTTGTGAATATGCGGGGCATTTTTCCTGTATTCCGGTTCCAATAAAGTATTTCTGGAACTCATGGCCAGCCCGTCTGTTTCCCGGATGATAGGGCATGGAACAATTTCCAAATCATAATGTAATTGTTTCACCATGTTTTTGATCACCGCAATTTGTTGGAAATCCTTCATCCCGAAATATGCCCGGTGTGGTCGCACGATGTCAAATAACTTGCTTACAATTTGTCCCACGCCGTTAAAATGTCCCGGACGTCTTGCTCCTTCCATGACGCTTTCCACGTATCCGAAGTCAAATACACGGGTATCTTCTTCCGGGTACATCTCTTCCACGCTGGGAGCGAACACGTAATCACATCCGTTCTTTTCCAATAAAGTGACATCTTTGTCCAAAGTACGGGGATAACGTTTCAGATCTTCTTTATCATTAAACTGCGTCGGGTTCACGAACACGCTGACCACGGCAATATCATTTCCTTTTTTACATGCTTTCACGAGGGATATGTGACCTTCATGAAGTGCACCCATCGTTGGTACTAAACCCACCGTTTTCCCTTCACTTTTCAACTTCTCGATAACGGTGCTTAATTCCGTTTTCTTAGTTATAATATTCATGCTTATATTCTTGAAAATACGGGGTGCAAGTTTACAAACTATTTTCGATATAATGCAAAATTGAAAGTTGAAAATTCAAAATGATTATTTAAATAGTGAATGAATATTAGCGTGTATAGACGAGAGAGCATCCAGCAACTCGTTATGGGTAACGCCTTCCCGCATGACAATAAGAACTGTATCGTCACCACCGATAGTTCCCAGTACCTCAAAATAATTTTCATTATCAATCAGAACGGTCACGGCTTTCGCATATCCGGGAAGAGTTTTCATCACGGCAATATTTCCTGAAAAATCAATGCTTGAAATAGAATCCGTCACGATGGCGGAGGCTTTTTCATCGGCTTGTTCATTCTGAATACTGTCCGGGATAATATATATGTAACCTTTATCTTTATGAGGTATTTTAGCTACTCTCATGAATTTAAGATCGCGTGATAATGTACTTTGCGTTGCTTCCACGTTTAGCTCTTTCAGTCTGAACAATAGTTCTTCCTGCGAGCAGATCTGTTCGTTCTCAATAAGCTTTCGAATGGCCAACAGGCGTTTCGTTTTATTTCTCATAGGTGTTTATATTACGCCTCACAAAGTTAGGGAAATTTGTTTTATATTCAATACAGGGATATAAAATAAAGAGAGGGTATTATAACCTTAATAACAGGGTATATTATGCGGATGCGAGGCATTTGGAAGTGGTATGATGGGAATAAAGTCGATGCCTGTCATCTTTGTCTCGGCTTTAAGTCGGCTTTATCTTGTCTTTATGTACTTATCTGGGGAGTATAATGGTTTGATAAGTTTTAGAATACGGTGTGTTGATGTCCTCGTAATCTAAAAAATATTTATTTTCATAAATATGCTTTGTAAATTCATATATTCGCCATATTTTTGCATAAAATTTAATTTATAGTTGATTGATTGAATAAATATGCATGAATTGAAGAAAGCCCGTCTCGTTTTAGAAGACGGGACAGTCTATGAGGGAACTTCCTTTGGTTACGAGAAATCGGTGTCCGGGGAAGTTGTTTTTTATACGGCAATGACCGGGTATCCGGAGAGCTTAACAGACCCTTCTTATAAGGGGCAAATTCTGGTTCCGACTTATCCCATGATCGGAAATTACGGGGTTCCGGTCGATGACGAGCGAGACGGAATATCCAAGTTCTTCGAGTCGGATAAGATTCATTGTAAAGCTTTGGTCATTTCGGATTACTCTTCCCGGTATAGTCATTGGAATTCACAAAAAAGTCTCGGAGATTGGTTAAAAGAACAACAGATTCCGGGGCTTTTTGGTATAGATACCCGGGCATTGACTCAAAAGTTAAGGGATCATGGAGCAATGTTGGGTAAAATACTGTTTGACAATGAAGACATACCCTATTATGATCCGAATAAAGATAACATCGTTGCCGAGGTTTCCACGAAAAAGATCATGGAATACGGAAACGGGAAATATAAAGTGGTTCTGGTGGATTGCGGGGTAAAAAATAATATATTGCGATGCTTGTTAAAACGGGATGTTACGGTGAAACGAGTTCCGTGGAATTATGATTTCACGAGGGAAAAATTCGATGGTATTTTTCTTTCTAACGGGCCGGGAGATCCCTCTCGTTGCGAGGAAACGATAGAACATATACGGAAAGCATTGAAAGGAAATACTCCTATCATGGGTATTTGTCTGGGAAATCAACTCATGGCAAGGGCTGCCGGGGCCTCTACCTATAAATTAAAATATGGACATAGAAGTCACAATCAACCGGTCATGAACCCCGGTGGAACCCGTTGTTATATTACTTCCCAGAATCATGGGTTTGCGATAGATGAGACAACACTTCCCGCTGACTGGGAACCGTTGTTCGTGAACGTAAATGACGGTACAAACGAGGGAATTCAGCACAAGAAAAAACCTTTTTTCTCGGCTCAATTCCATCCGGAGGCATCAAGTGGCCCCGTGGACACGGAGTTTCTTTTTGACAATTTCATTGCTGCAATGAAAACATCGAAGAAATAATTGAAAGGAATGTTAATGATAACACTAAAATAAGAATGGGTATAGCAAAGGTATTGCTTCTGGGATCGGGAGCGTTGAAAATAGGAGAGGCCGGAGAGTTTGATTATTCCGGATCACAGGCTTTGAAAGCACTTCGGGAAGAAGGTATTTACAGCGTGTTGATAAATCCGAATATAGCCACGGTACAAACATCGGAAGGGGTGGCTGACAAGATATACTATTTACCCGTGACACCGGAATTCGTGGAACAGGTGATCGAGAAGGAACGTCCGGATGGTATTCTTCTCTCTTTCGGGGGACAAACTGCATTGAATTGTGGAGTGGCTCTTTATAAATCGGGTGTTTTAGAAAAGTATAACGTGCAAGTACTCGGAACGCCTGTACAAGCCATCATAGATACCGAAGACCGGGAAATCTTTGCTGGGAAATTGGCAGAAATTAACGTGAAAACACCGAAAAGTATTGCTGCCAGTAACATGGAAGAGGCGTTTGCCGCGGTGGATAAATTAGGTTTTCCGGTGATTATCCGGGCAGCTTACACGCTGGGGGGATTGGGTTCCGGTTTTTGTTCGAATAAAGAAGAGTTGGAACGTTTGGCTGCCAGTGCCTTTTCTTATTCTCCTCAGGTTTTAGTGGAAGAATCTTTGAAGGGATGGAAAGAAGTAGAATACGAGGTGGTACGTGATAAATATGATAATTGTATCACGGTCTGTAACATGGAAAACTTCGATCCGCTGGGAATTCATACCGGAGAGAGTATAGTAGTTGCTCCATCACAGACTTTAAGTAATAGCGAATACCACAAATTGAGATCGATAGCTATAAAAATAATCCGGCATATAGGCATCGTGGGTGAATGTAACGTGCAGTATGCCCTCGATCCGAACTCGGAAGATTATCGGGTAATCGAGGTAAACGCTCGTCTTTCACGGTCCAGTGCATTGGCATCCAAGGCAACCGGGTACCCTTTGGCTTTTGTTGCCGCGAAATTGGGTATGGGATACGGGTTACAAGAGATCAAAAACTCGGTAACCAAAGTCACCACGGCATGTTTCGAGCCGGCATTGGATTACGTGGTTTGTAAAATACCTCGCTGGGATTTGAATAAATTCGAGGGAGTTTCCAAAGTGATCGGTTCTTCCATGAAAAGCGTGGGAGAAATCATGGCTATTGGACGATCTTTCGAAGAGGCAATTCAAAAAGGAATCCGGATGATCGGGCAGGGAATGCATGGTTTTGTCGGTAACGTGTTGAAAGCGAAAGATATTGATGAAGAGTTAGTGAACCCGACAGATTCTCGGATATTTGCCATTGCCGGGGCTTTCGACAAGGGATATAACGTGGAGAAAATTCATGAATTGACGAAAATCGATCACTGGTTTTTACAACGTTTGGAAAACATTCACTTGCTAAAAGAAGAGTTAAGCAAACTTGATAAGGAAACGGATATTAGTGAAGGTCTGTTGCGAAAGGCAAAACAATACGGTTTCTCCGATTTCCAGATCGGTCGATTGACCGTGAAGAATACCTCGTTATCTCACCACGAGAAAATGTTGAAGGTTCGGGATTACCGGAAGAAATTGGGAGTATTACCCTGTGTGAAACAGATTGACACGTTGGCGGGTGAATATCCGGCAATGACAAATTACTTGTATGTCACCTACAACGGGTCCGAAAATGACGTGAAATACGAGCATGACGGGCGTTCCGTGATCGTGTTGGGATCGGGAGCTTATCGTATCGGTAGTAGCGTGGAATTCGATTGGTGTGGTGTGAGTGCTTTGAATACAATCCGGAAAGCCGGCTATCGTTCGGTGATGATTAATTATAACCCGGAGACAGTCAGCACGGATTACGATACCTGTGATCGTCTCTATTTCGACGAGTTGTCATTCGAACGGGTGATGGATATTATCGAATTGGAAGAACCGAAAGGTGTGATTGTTTCCACGGGTGGCCAGATTCCGAATAACTTGGCTATGCGATTGCATGGTCAACACGTGAATATTTTGGGAACTTCTCCCGAATCTATCGACCGGGCAGAAGATCGTCAGAAATTCTCTACCATGTGTGACGAGTTGGGTATTGACCAGCCCCGGTGGAGCGAATTAACGAGTATAGAGGACATTTATCATTTCGTGGATAAAGTGGGTTTCCCCGTGTTGATTCGTCCTTCTTACGTGCTATCCGGGGCCGCTATGAACGTGGTGTCGAATAAAGATGAGTTATTACATTTCTTGGAGTTAGCAGCAGAGGTATCGAAAGACCATCCTGTCGTGGTATCCGAGTTTATCGAACAGGCGAAAGAAGTCGAGATTGACGCCGTGGCGCAGGAAGGAGAGGTAAAGGCTTACGCTATCAGTGAACATGTTGAATTTGCCGGGGTACATTCCGGTGACGCGACCATCGTTTTCCCGGCACAGAAACTTTACGTGGAGACAATCCGTCGAATCAAAAAGATTGCCCGTTCCATTGCTAAAGAACTGAACATATCCGGTCCGTTTAATATGCAGTTTTTGGCGAAGGATAATGATATAAAGGTTATCGAGTGTAATTTGCGGGCATCGAGAAGTTTCCCCTTCGTGTCGAAAGTATTGAAATATAACTTTATCGATATGGCTACCCGGATCATGTTGGGAGAGAAAGTCGAAGCCTTGAATAAATCGGTATTCGATCTGGATTACGTGGGAGTGAAAGCCTCACAATTCTCTTTTGCCCGGCTTTTAAAGGCCGATCCCGTGTTGGGAGTGGATATGGCATCCACGGGAGAGGTGGGGTGTATCGGTGAGAATTACTACGAGGCAATATTGAAAAGTATGCTTTCTGTTGGGCATCGTATTCCGAAGAAAAATATACTGATCTCTTCCGGTCCGACTCGTTCCAAGGTGGAGTTACTGAATTCTACCCGGATGTTGATCGAAAAAGGGTATAATATTTACAGCACGGCAGGAACGGCTAAATTCTTTAAGGAGAATGGAATTGATACTCAAATCCTTTACTGGCCGGATGAAGATAAGGAGCCGAATATTATGGAATACTTGCATGATCGAAGGATAGACTTGGTAATCAATATCCCGAAAAATCACACGAAACGAGAACTGGATAATGGCTATAAAATCCGTCGTGCAGCCGTGGATTACAACATTCCGTTGATCACGAATGCCCGTTTGGCCAGTGCCTTCATCTATGCTATTTGTAAGGTAGATCCTTCCGAGATCGCGATTAAGAGTTGGGACGAATACTAGAAAGGTAAAAGATAAAAACTAAAAGATAAAAGTTGAAAGGGGCTGTTCATTTTTTTGGACAGCCCCTTTTTTATATTTTGCAGGATGTAACCAGCAATAATTTAATAAAACTGCAAGATACATCTTGCAGTTTTACGGGATGATAATAATTTTTTGGGTATTTGACCTTAAATTGCTAGCTTTGTAATAATCATTATAACAAAAATAGGTACTTATGACGAGTAAGAAATTGAAAAGAATTCTATATGTTTTTGCAGTTTTAATCATGTTGATACTGGGAATCGTCGTGTGGATGCAATCATCTGGTGGAGTTGTTGAGGAACAGACGTTTACTATTAATAATAAGCAATTGGCCACTTTTGTCTATAACACTGAAACAGAAACTCCCCAAAGGTTACATATCACGGTGAAAGGTACCTTGGATTGTGATGCTATTTTGACCATAAGAGAGGACGGAGAGACTAGTGGAATTCGTTCCCGTCGCTCGTTTCCTTTAAAAGCAGGAGAACTGAAAGATCGGGATTTCCAGACGATGTGGACTCATACCGGGATGATCATAGAATTCAAGACGGATGGATGTACCGTTAATGATGTAAAAGTGAAAATAGAGGTGATAGAATAAGCATGATAGCCTCACTTTTTTCAACATAATGTCTGATCTTATCGTAAGCTTTTTTGATGTTCTTATGGATTTGGGAGTGGGTTACGCCTAGTTCTTCTGACATTTCCGAATAATCTTTCCCGGCTAATTTCATTTGCACGATTTGTTTTTGCAGGTCGGAAAGTTTGTCCATGGCAATATTTAATTTTAAAAACAAATCATCATACGTGGTGTCGTACTCTGAGGTGGCACTGAATAACAAGGTTTCAAAGTATTTGAGGTTATTCCGGTCAATGACATTCTTGTGGCGTAGGAAACTAATACATCGATTTTTGGCGATAGATAAAAGGTATTGTTTCGAATTGATCCCTTCCGGCAGTGATTTATATTTTTCAAAAAAACAAATAAAAACATCCTGTGCTAGATCTTCTGCATCATCTCCATCCATGATATAGTGATAGATAAAATTATATATATCACTATAATAGCATTTGAAAATATGTTCAAATTCTTTCTCTTGCATAGTAAGGATTAAAGATACATCTCACAAATATATAAGATAAAATTTTTATTACAAGTATTAAAACTCGTTTTATTTTTTGATTTGATCCCGCCTTTCCCTATCTTTTCTCTATCCTTTTTCTATGGTTCCTCTACCACATAAAGTCATTTCGAACATACCGCGTACAGAACATGAACACAAATCTATGTTGTTGTTATGTTGTTACTATGTTCATGCTATGTTTATGGTATAGGGAAAGGATAGCCTAACCACGAGCCAAGTATTGTGTATTGTCCTGAAAAAAGTTTACCGTAAACTTAGTAAACCAATTTTAGGAAACTACAGGTTGGATCAATGAAATTTTTTTCAAAAAAAATATTGGAAATGGGGGTCCCATTTTTTTCATTGTGCGTTTATTGTATAAAAGATTGAAAATTTATGCAGATTGATTGGGGTAAAATATTTTCATATATCAATGGACAGACTGATAAAAAAACGGTCGAAGAGGTAGAATTTTGGCGGAAAGAAGATCCCCGGAATGAAGAATTTTATCAACGGGCATCTGATTACTATGCAAATCAGCCGACTCGTAACGAATCTTTTTCTGAAGAAAAGCTGGATCAGTTCTATTCAAAATTGCAAAAGACGAGAAGACGGAAACATCAACGGGTATTGTGGCAACGAATGACCGTGGCGGCATCTGTTATTTTATTGCTCTCGCTGGGAACTTGGTGGTATTATGACATGAATCAGGATAAGATGGACGGGATGCAGATTGCCATGAAAAGCGAGAATGCGGGAGAATCGGTTTTTATAATCACGGAAACCGGGGATAAACTGACTGCCGAGCAGTTGAATTTGAAAATGGATCAGCAAACTAATGATAACCAGTTGAATTACACCAAATCCGATAGCATTTATCGAGTGGATACGGTGAAAGAAAAAGAAATTATCCCGACGCATACCGTTGTTGTTCCAAGAGGAAAAACCTTTGAACTTGTATTATCGGATGGAACTTTCGTGTTGCTTAACCCGGAAAGCGAGTTGACTTACCCGGTGAAGTTCGATTCTACTTCCGTTCGAGAAGTAACACTTCGGGGCGAGGGATATTTTGAGGTAACCAAATCTTCCAATCGTTTCGTGGTAAACACGGGTAATATGAAATTGCAGGTATACGGGACAACGTTTAACGTTATTTCACGAGATAGTTTGCCTGATGAGGCCGTGCTAGTAGAGGGTGTTGTCAGTATTACCCCGAAAAATTCATCAGATGGAAAGGAAACTGTACTTCATCCCGGTGACAAATCATTCGTGGATAAATTAGGACAGTTGACAGTTACACAAACAAATCTGGCAGAATACACCGCTAAACGGAATGGTTATATTCTCTTTAACGGGAAAACGATAAAACAGATAATTCCCAGTCTTGAATTGTTCTACGATGTTCATTTCTCGGTTAAAAACGAGGTTGCTTTGGAAAAGGAAGAATACGTATTTTCTATAAAACAACACGCATCACTCCGAGAAGCTTTGGACGTGATAGAATTTGTTTCGGATGTTAAATTCTTAATCGAAGGGAAGGAGGTGAAGATTGTAGAATAAGATGTCCTGAAAAAATTAACAGGATGCCCTTTTGCCTAGAACATCCTGTGTAATAAATTAATGATTCCTCGGTGAGAAATGGGAACCGATTAATTATCGATAAATATTAAAAACAAAGTTATGAAAAAAAGTTTATTATTTCGCAATGGAGGCGGCTCTTTTTGCAAAATATACCTTTTGGTATGTTTACTGGCGATGGGATTTACGAATCTTAACGCACAGAATGCTGTAAGTAAGAAGGTCTCTCTTGATTTTAAAAATGTACCCTTAATTGATGTATTATTAGAAATTCAAAAACAAACTGGAGTTAATTTCGCTTATGAAAAGATACAAGTGGAACAGTTAAAACCGGTGACTATTAATGTGAAAAATGCGACGGTAGAGGATGTTTTAAAAACAATTCTTAAAGATACTGGTTTCACGTATAAAATCACAGGTGATAATATTGCTATTATCCGTCAAGAAAAAAAGCTTGAAGTAAATCTTTTAAAAGTAAGCGGTCGTATTGTTGATGAGAAGGGAAATCCTATTCCTGGAGCCACGATCGTGATCGTGGGAACAACACAAGGGGTTGCTTCCGATGTGGAAGGACGTTACACAATTGCTGCTAAGCCTGACGATGTGTTGCGAGTTTCTTTTATCGGGTATAAGACAGAGACTGTTGATATTAAAGGAAAAGAAAGACTAAATATTCGTTTGAATCCAACTGCGGAAAATATTGAAGAGGTAACTGTAGTAGCGTTCGGAGAACAGAAAAAAGAAAGTGTGGTTTCGGCTATTACTACCGTTCGCCCAATGGATTTGAAATCTTCTAGTAGTGATTTAACTTCTAGTTTTGCAGGAAAAATTGCAGGTATTATAGGTTGGCAGACAGGAGGTATTCCCGGGGCATTGACAGAGGAAGAAATGAACACGAAGTTCTATATTCGGGGTATTAGTTCTTCTCAAGGTTCTTCCGAGCCGTTGGTGTTAATCGATGGAGTTGAATCTTCCCGATTGGATTTAGCTCGTATGGCGCCTGAGGATATAGAAAGTTTTAGTGTATTAAAAGATGCTTCTGCCACGGCAATGTATGGTGCACGGGGAGCTAACGGGGTTATATTGGTGACAACGAAGAAAGGAGAAGAGGGAAGCGTTTATACTTCAGTACGTTACGAGGCAGTGGCCTCTATGCCAACCCGCGAGATAGAAGTGGTTGACCCGAAAACTTATATGAGGATGTATAATCAGGCTTTGTTGGCTCGTAATTCCTCTGCAACTCCGGCATATTCAATTGAACGGATTGAACGTACGGGAAGTTCGAACTATCCTTCTTGGGTATATCCTGCCAATGATTGGTATGATATTATGTTCAAAGATTATTCTGTCAATCATCGTTTAGGCGTGAATGTACGTGGCGGATCTCGTGTAATACAGTATTATGCCTCCGTGAATTACGTGAGAGATCAAGGTATGTTAAAAACAGATCGTTTAAATCAGTTTGATGTCAATATTACAAACTCTACTGTTTCTTCTCGTGTAAACTTAAACGTGGATTTGAGTGCCGGTATTCGTTTGTTAGTAAATACTTCATTTTCTATTGATAAATATCATGGGCCACAGCAGAATGTTACTGCAGCTTATTCTTTGGCTTTTAATGCTTCACCGGTAGATTTTGCTCCAACCTATCCGGGAGATAAGAAATATAGTTGGCCTCATTTGCGTTTTGGAAATCGATTGGATGGAGAAGCGGCAAATCCTTACGCACAGCTTCATGTGGGATATATGGAACGGGGGCGTTATTCTGTAACTAGTCGTGCCGAGTATATTCATAATCTTTCATCTTTATTAAAAGGTTTGGAACTTCGTGCTAGTGTTTCGCTTTCAAAACAAGGATATGAGCAGAGTACTTACAGTACTTCACCATTTTACTATTATTTAAATGCAGAGAGTGGAGGGTATGATTTTGAAACAGGTGAACATACCTTAACTTTAGTACGGAATGGACGTCGTACTTTGGAATTAAATAGAATGAATAATATGTTGACATCGTCCACCCAGTGGGTATATGAAGGGCGTTTGCTGCATACGGCGGCTTGGGGTAATCATCAAACTTCGCTGACGGCTGTATTTCAAGCCCAACAAGCTAATTCTAATCCGAATCAGAGTTTATTCGAGAGTATAGAGCATCGTAATCTGAGTTTTTCCATGCGTGGTACTTATGGATATATGGATCGTTATTTTTTGGAGGCTAGTTTCGGTTATAACGGTTCGGAACGTTTTGCTAAAAAAAATCGGATGGGATTTTTTCCATCTGTTGGAGGAGCTTGGATTGTTTCAAAAGAAAATTTCATGCGGAGAGTAGCCAATTGGATGCCTTTTTGCAAGGTTAGAGCATCTTACGGAAAAGTTGGTAATGACGGTATAATTGAAACTCCTCGTTTCGTGTATATGCCGCAGGTTGAACCGACGGATATAGGAGCATATCATCCAGAACCGGGAAAAGATGACAGGTTATCTCGTTATCAAATACAGAATTATGGTGATCCCGATATAGAGTGGGAAATTTCAGAACAAGTGAATCTTGGGTTAGAAACTCGCTTTTTCAAGGGTATTTTGGAATTGAATGCTGATATTTATCAGGAAATTCGTCACAATATTATCGGGAATCGTACGGTAATTCCTGCTAATATGGGTGTGGAAATTCCTCCTTTGGATAATATCGGTAAGGTGCGTTCCCGGGGTATCGATTTGGCGGGAAAAATTCAGCATGCTTTTTCTCCGGATTTTTGGATTATTTTGAACGGGACTTTCACATACAATAAGGCTGTTTATAAAGAATTGGAAGAGGCAACTGATAAACCTAATTGGCAACGAAAAGTAGGACATGAGATATCACAACAAGTAGGTTATATTGCCGAAGGATTGTTCCGTGATCAGGCGGAAATTGACAATGCGCCCGATCAACCCTCAGCTATGCCCGGAGATATCCGTTATCGTGATGTGAATAGGGATGGGATTATTGATACTGAGGACGCCGTACATATAGGATTTCCGGAAACTCCACGAATTATATATGGTTTTAGTGGTTTTATCAATTACAAGAATTGGGAATTCAATTTTTCTTTCCAAGGGTCGGGTAATCGTGGTTTTTTTCTTAATCCGAAGGCACTTTCTCCATTCGTGGGTGATCACGCAATGTTGAAAGCGATTTACGAAGACCATTGGAGTGAGGATAATGTTGTTGACCGTCCGTTCTGGCCTCGTCTTTCTACACAAAGTATGACAGTTTATAATCCTCAGGAAGATTGGTATTCGGTAGATGCTACAGAAACTCGTAAAAGTACTTATTTTATGCGGGAATGTCGTTTCTTGCGTTGTACTTCCTTGGAATTGGCTTATAATTTGCCAGCAAATTTGAAAAAGAAAATTCGGATGCAAAATGTAAAGTTTTTTGCTCGGGCAAATAATCCTTTTATGATTACGAATTTCAAGTTATGGGATGTGGAATTAGGTGAGAATGGGTTTAATTACCCGATACAAAAGACCTATGCGGTAGGTATTAATATTAGTTTTTAATTTAACAGACAGAGAATATGAAACGTTTATTACTAGTTTTATTGATTCCTTTGTTTTTATTGTTAGGATGTGATAGCTTTCTTGATATCGTACCGGAAGAGGACATGACAACATTAAATTCGGTTTTTGAAACAAGGGATGATGCTTTGCTTTGGCTCCAAAGTTGTTATACATTTTTGCAAAATTCAACTCCTTGTCTTTCCGGGAATGAGGCTTTCTTGGGTGCGGATGAAGTGGTTACGGGTGATTATCAACGGAATCGTGGTTGGATAGGATTGAATATCGGAGCAGGTTTACAAAATGCATTGGATCCGTATGGTGATATTTGGTCAAAAAGATACGGTTCTTATGGTAAAAGAGATTATTATGCGGGAATAAATTTGTGTAATGTGTTTATTGACAAAATCGATCAAGTATACAACATGGAGGCTTATGAGAAGCGGGAATGGAAGGCTGAAATAAAGGCATTGAAAGCTTATATGTATTTTGAATTGGTACGTCATTATGGACCGATCATTTTAGTTCCAGAAAACCTTGATCCGAATTTAGATATTCATGATATGCAAGTTCCTCGCAGCCATGTGGATACTTGTTTTAATGCCATCGTTCGTCTTTGCGATGAAGCTGCAGCTGATTTAACTTCGCTTGATTTGAAAGAATCCTCTCGAAGAGCTTATTTTAGTAAAGAAAGTGCTTTAGCTCTAAAAGCAATAGCTTTGCTTTATCAAGCTTCTGATCTTTTTAATGGGAATCTAGATTATATTAATTTTGTAAATAAGAATGGAGAGCCACTTTTTAGTTCTACGAAGGATAAAGAAAAGTGGAAACGTGCTGCAGAAGCTGCAGAAGAGGCTATTCAAGTGTGTTTGGAAAACGGGAAACATCTGGTGAATGACCAATATGCTTCTACAACATTACAAACGTATATGCTTAATATTGAGAGATCTATTCAGACATGGGGCTTCTTAAGTGATGAGGCTTTATTGATGATCAAGGGAAAGGGAACTGAGGGAGGAGATGATTTTTTCTTCTATACGCTTCCTGATATCACAATTGACCCTAATCATTATTTAACTGGTACGAGCATGAGTCCGAGTTTAAAAATGGTTGAGATGTTCTACACAGTAAATGGACTTCCTATAGATCAAGATCCAAGTTTTGGAGGAGGGAATATCTATGCTATGACTCAAGAAACAGATCCTTATTATACTGATGTGGTTGTTATGCGAGAGGATATTCCTGTATTGCATACTCGTCGTGAACCTCGTTTTTATGCTACTATTGCTGCTGATCGCTGTTATTGGAGGCTAGGAAAGAATATAGATAATCTTTATAAAGTAGAAGCTTATCGTGGAGAAACTTTTGGATTAAAAGAAAAACGAATTAATTCTACTGCTCCTCAGAATTTAAGTGGTTATTGGATTAAAAAATGGACAAGTTCGGATATACCTCTTTTTAATTACGTGAATAACGTAAAAGGAATGGGAGATTATCCTTATCCCGTAATTCGGATAGCTGAATTGTATTTAATTGCTGCGGAAGCTTGGAATGAATATTTGACAACACCGGATAATAGGGTATACGATAATTTGAACGAGATACGTAAACGTGCCGGAATTCCTACAGTGCAAGAATCTTGGGCAATGGCGCGAGATAAAAATAAGGTAAATAGTCAAGTTGGTATGCGTGAAATTATTCGTCAGGAGTGGAATATAGAGTTTGCTTTCGAAGGTCGTCGTTATTGGAACTTACGTCGATGGAAAACGGCACATTTAGAGATGAATGAGAATCAATACGGGTGGAACGTGTTGGGAGATACACGAGAAAAATTTTATAATAACAGTAGGCCAGTGATTGTTAATTCGAAGAATAAATTTGTAGCTCCTCGAGATTATTTATATCCTATACGTAGCGAAGAGATTCTGATATCCGGTTGCGTGCAAAATCCGGGTTGGTAAGTATATGGTTATGACTTTAAAATTTAGAATGATGAAAAATGCAATATTATTGTTTTTGATATTCGGTTTATTTGCTTGTAATAGTGATGAGAATATCGGATTCGATGTACCTGTCGAATTTCGGAAAGACCTTAGCTTCCGACCAGTTCCGGGAGGTGCTGTCATGAATTATTATTTACCTCGTAATCCTGAAGTAGCTGGAATACGAGTACGGTATAATGATGTTCGAGGGATGGAGATGGTTTTATCGGGGACTTATTTGAGCGACTCACTCTTGTTACTTGGTTTTAATGAAAAACGGGAGAATGTACCGGCATTGGTTACTTTTTTTAACGATAGAGGTGAAGAGTCTAGTCCAATGGAGTTTACGTTCGACACGGAGGATTCGGCCCCAGTATCTTTTTTTGATAATTTAAAGGTGAATTCATTTTGGGGTGGTTTTTCGATGATGTATTCCTCTCCAGAGGTGGTAAGTGGTTTGGTACATGTGTTTTATCTTGGAACGAATCCCTTAACCCAACGACCCGATACGATTTTGGTGATGACTAGTCCTATTGTAGAGGGAGGTGATACGCTCAATTTTGTTTTGAAACAAACTTCTGAAAATAATACGGTTGTCGTTCGGACGGAGGATTACCGGGGGTATCGTGTCAAACAACAAATTTTTGAAGGACTACCCGCTTTGTATATGGATACTTTAAAATATGGCGATTTCGATTTCAAATTTGCAGGAAAAATAATAGAACGAGAAGAATATGCACTGGGAGAGAAGTATTTGTTTGATGGGGATCGGAAAGGAGAGGTATTTTATCGTAATAAGAATACTAATGCAAAATATAAATATGCAACTTTTGCGGCTGGACCAGGTGCATTTGGGGAACGTTTCATTATAGATTTACGTAAGGAAAAAGTTCCGGCTGCGGTACGGCTGTATGCTTACTTGAATCATTATACTGTTTGGCCAACAACATCTGGAAGTGCTCCTGCATTATTGAAGGAACTTTGGAATGGCGCTTATCGTACAAGACTTCCTTGTAAAGTTGCTCTTTACGGCACTAATGAAAATCCGGAAACGGTAAATTTGAGTTCTTGTGTGCGGCTCTTTCGGCTTGACCATAATCCTAACTCTTGGGAATCTTCTTGGGCAAAATTTACGGATGACATGAATTATGGTTTTGTGGATGGGGGTAAAATTATTTCAACTATTGAGGATATTGCTGCTACAGATCCAGTGTGTTTGGATATGCGTTGCAATTACACAGGAGATAGTTATCGATACTTGATTTTTGTGATCGAGGACACATTCAATTATCCTCGGTGGGGTGTTTTAAGGGAAGAAAATCCTTTGGAATACGTGACCTTTAATGAATTGGAAGTAAGTGTGAAGGCTGAATAGTGTAAATGAACAATCATTCAAATTATGAAGAAAAAATTATATTATATTGTATGGCTATTTGCGGTATTTTTTATCGTGGGATGTGAGGATCTTGAGGATACTTACGATGAATATGCCGGTAATGGTAGAATTCATTATGTGGGAAAATGTTCGAATCTAGAAGTTCTACCGGGTTGGAAACGGCTAAAAGTGAAATGGAAAGGAAATCTGGATGCAAATATAGATCATGTCAAAGTAACTTGGAAGGCAGAATCAGATTCAGAATCGCATGTACTCTTTTTACGACCGAAGGATGTTGTCGAAAATAATAATTTAGTAGATTCTTGTTATCTGGAGAATCTCGCAAATGCAGTTTACACTGTGACTGTGAGTAATATTTCTGTTGATAGTACGGAATCTATTGTGGAATCTGCTTATGCTCGTCCATACACTGAAAGTCATGAGGATTTACAAACTTTTACTCGCGGGATTATTAATTTCTATCCGTTGAATGGTAGATTAGCCGTGATATTAGATGATGTAAATGAGAATATAAGTGAGATGAATCTTGTGTACTGGGGTAGTGATGGAGAACAGCATACTTGGAATATCAAAGAGCATATGGGATTACGGTTGTCTTTGTTTGGGGAAATTGATTTTGGGCGAGATTATTATTTCTTAATCCCGGGGGAAGGAGAGCCAGGAATTGATTTCTCGAAAGAGATAAAAATACAACGGAAAGGGAAATTACCGAATTGTATCGATGAGATTAATTTCGAAGATGCAACCTTGTTAAAAGATGAACAGGTATGGTCAGCAGGATTTTCACAGTTGTTGTTAAAACAATATGGTGGAGTGACGGATGAAATTATTAATTCAGTGGAAACAATTGAATTAGATTATGATATGGCTTCATTCCAAGATTTGTTATATTTCCCAAATTTGAAAAAAGTAATTCTTGGAAAAAATCGTTATATGATAGATGGATACACGAGCATGAATGTGAGTACTACAGACGTTTATAAAGGATTATTAACATTGCAATTTTTGAAAGATTCTCGTGAGGGTTTTACTGTGGAACGTTATAATAATCATTATTTTGGTAATGATTTTGAATCAGTTTCCATTACTACGATGGAATTTATGGGTAAGATCAAGCCAGGGTTATTGAGTGAGATGAAAAATACAAATACTTTACCGAAGGTTGTACCATTAGATACGACGGGTTGGGAGGTCACTTGTACTGATACGGTTTATAATGGTTACAAAACAAATGGGGCTGCAAATTTGCTGATTGATGACCCGAAATTTTATTTCGAACCGGGACTGACATCGAGTGTGAAAGTTTTTGAGGTGAAATTTGATATGAAAAAACCTATGGTAGTGAAAGGATTTAAAATTGTGCAGCCTACTCAAGGGACTCAAACTGATATCAAATATCTGTTACCTTCTTTGAAAATAGAGGTATCTAAGGATGGTTACGAATGGGAGAATGCTACATACGAAAATGGAGGGATAAATATTGGAAATACTCCCGGGGAAACTACATTTATATATGTGCCGGAAGTTTTGCAAAAATCTGTACAGTATGTCCGATTGACTATTGTTAATCAATATGTTAATGCGACATCAGATGGATCTCCGTTGTTTAGTTTACGTTTGGGAGCTTTTATCCCTTTCTAAAATAGCGTGTTTCAGTGAATATTACGGGCCGGGTTTTTATCCCCGGCTTGTATTTTCATGTAAATTTAATGATAGATTATTATGTGAGAGGATTTTTGTAGAAGGAAAATATATTCATCTGGAAACTGATATTTTAGTATAAATAAGGATGACTGTAATAGAAAATTTGTTGTTGTTAATTTTTTTAAGGATGAAAATAATTGTATTGCTGATTAATGTAGTGATAATCTTCTCGGTCACTTGTAAAGCTCAAGAAGGCTATCAAATTAGTGGTAAAATCAGTGGTGTACCGGATGGTAAGGTATTGTTGATAAATGGTGAAAAGGGTAAATCGGATACATTAGGAATAACTCAAATTAAAAATGGAGTATTTGTTTTTACGGGAAAAGTAAACGGTCCCGTGGCGGTTTATATTACACTGTCTGATGGGAATGGGATGATTCCCTTGATTCTTGAAAACACGAATTTTATGATTAACGTAAATGATAATGGGGCGTTGATCCAAGGTGGGCGACAGCAAGAATTGTTGACTCATTACACTCGAATTAGCCAATCTTTTGTCTCAGAACAGGCTAAGATTGTGGCAGAAGCTCAACAACCAGGAGCAAACATTCAAGCTTTGCAAAATCAGGTGAATAAAGCCTACGAAATGTCGGTGAATGCCACGCTGAATTTGATCAAGGCGAATCCTGACGAATATGCCACTGTATATGTGATTGCTTTGGGTATCCTCAAGGAAACAGAAGAGGAATTACGTTTAAAGTATGAACTTTTGGGAGAAGGAGCTCGCGCTACGATTCCAGGTAAACAGATCGCTGCAGCCTTAGATCAGTATGCAAAATTGGTTGAGGGAAAAGTTGCCCCGAATTTCACGGTAGAAAAGCCTGATGGTAGTTTGTTCTCGTTGTATGATATCCCCGCCAAGTTGAAATTAGTGTACTTCTGGCTTTCAACAGATCCTTCTTGCCGGCAAGATAATATTGAGTTAGTGAAACTTTATTCGCAATATCGCCCACAAGGTTTAGAGATTATCAGTATTTCACTTGACGATGACCGGGTTAAATGGAAGAATACTATAGGTTTGGATGGTATGGTATGGATAAACGGTTTAGATTTAAGAGGTTTTGATTCTCTTGTTGCCCGTCTCTATATGGTGAATGATCTTCCTACAATTTTTCTAATTGATGCGGAGAACCGTATTGTTGCCAAAGGACTTCGGGGTAATGATCTCCGTAAGAAGATAGCGGAATTATTAAAAAAAAATAAGAAAAAATAAAGTATTTCTGTTTTTATGGTTTGCTTTTATTGGATAAAGAAAGTTCTATATATGTTATTACTAAATGAGGGAATATTTTATGGAATAAATTGTCTGATTTTTTTAAGGAAAAATGATTTTTATTTGATTTATAATACCATATTCAGAAGTGGTTCAGTCATGTTTTGAAATATCTTAAGTTCGAAGCAAGATGGAACGTGATTTCAAAGAAAAATAGCTTCCAGTATAAATGAAAAATAGTTTCCATTCATACTGGAAACTATTTTGTTTTTCTATTGAAAATTCCTATATTTGTTAGATAAATATAAGGAAGAAGATGAGCGACAGATTATACCCTATCGGTATTCAAAATTTTGAGAGCTTTCGGAAAGACGGGTATCTCTACGTGGACAAAACAAGGTTAATTTATCGGCTTGTGAAAACAGGGCGGTACTATTTCTTGAGTCGTCCGCGTCGTTTCGGGAAAAGTTTGCTCATTTCAACACTTGAAGCTTATTTTCGGGGGAAACGGGAATTATTTCAAGGTATCGCGATGGAGGAGTTGGAGAAGGAATGAGTACGACATCCGATCTTGCATCTTGACTTGAACATAGAGAAATACGACTCGGTTGAAAGTTTGGGAAATATTCTTAATAATGTTCTAATCCGTTGGGAAAAGGAGTATGGATCAGAACCCTCGGAAGTGTCTTTCTCGCTACGATTCGCTGGGATTATTCGCTGGACCCACGAGTTAACCGGGCAACGGGCGGTCATTCTTGTTGATGAGTACGATAAACCCATGTTACAGGCCATTGGTAATGAGGAATTACAACGAGAATTTCGTAATACCTTGAAACCGTTTTACGGGGTCCTTAAAACGATGGATGGGGATATTAAGTTCGCTTTGCTCACGGGTGTTACCAAGTTCGGGAAAGTCAGCGTGTTCAGTGATCTTAACAACTTGAACGATATTTCCATGGACGAACGGTACGTCGCTTTATGCGGGATGACCGAAGAAGAAATTCATCATTATTTCAAGGATGACATTCATCGGTTAGCCTCTGCCCAAGGATTAACGTACGAGGAAACGTGTGATCGACTAAAAGAGTCATACGATGGTTACCATTTTGCTGAAAACTCTGAAGGTATTTATAACCCGTTTAGCGTGTTGAACACGTTTGACAAGATGAAATTCGGTAGTTACTGGTTCGAGACGGGAACCCCGACTTACCTTGTCGAGTTGCTGAAACAGAACCATTATAACCGGAGAAGGGTAGTATCTTGGACAACAGATGCCAATGGATTAAATGATATGGACGATAATTTGATCTCGGCTCTTTACTAAAACGGATACCTCACCATCAAGGATTACGATTTAGAATTTGGTATTTACACATTGGGAACTCCAAACCGAGAGGTGAAAGAATGGTTTGATAAATTTCTTATCTCATATTTATAATGAACGAGAATAAAACGGCTTTCTCCGTTCGAGACTGATTCCCGTCAATTGTTCAAGATCGGTATTAACTTCGACAACAAGACACGAAATATTGAGAAGTGGATTGTGGAATAAAACTCTTAAGATTTCAAGAAGTTTTGATCGTTTTTATGAAAGAGCAGGGAGAGATTCTTCTTGATCGGTAGAGATATAAATTTAATTTTCTAACTTTGTAAGCTAAAATAAAAACGAGAAGTGATGTTTAAAAGATATTGGAAAGACTTTGCCATTTTCTGGGGGCTATTTATTGTTTTTGTTGCGGGTGTTTTTTTCTTTTTCTACCTCGTTTCGGCGGGTAAATTAGGTTTTATGCCCACGTTCGAGGAGTTGGAGAACCCCAAGAATAAATTTGCCACGGAGATTTATTCCGAGGACGGGAAGATTTTAGGAAAGTATTTCGAGGGGAGTGAGAACCGTCGGTACATGGATTATAAGGATATTCCTCAGAGTGTTATCGATGCGTTGATTGCCACGGAGGATGTGCGTTTCTATGATCATAGTGGTATTGACGTGCGGGGATTGTTCCGGGTAGCACAGGGTATGTTGACCGGAAATTCTTCTGCTGGAGGTGGTAGTACGATCACGCAACAGTTGGCAAAGATGTTGTTCCCTCGGGAGGCGAATCAGAACTTCATGGAATTGGCTGTACGTAAATTCCGGGAGTGGGTGATTGCGGTGAAATTGGAGAAGAGCTATACGAAGGAAGAGATTATCACGATGTATCTCAATAAGTTTGACTTTTTGAACTTGGCTGTTGGTATTAACTCTGCCGCAAACATATATTTTTCGACAACACCCGATTCTTTGAAGGTGGAACAAGCTGCCATGTTGGTGGGAATGGCTAAAAATCCTTCACTTTTTAACCCGGTACGCAGAGAAGAGAAGACGTTGGGACGCCGGAACGTGGTGTTGGGACAGATGTTGAAATATGACAAGATTTCACGGGCTGAATTTGATTCTTTGAAGGTTCTGCCTTTGGGATTGGACTTCCACAAGGAGGATCATAAAGAGGGAATTGCGACTTATTTCCGGGAATATTTACGGTTATACATGACAGCATCCAAACCGGATAAAAAGAATTACAGCAAGTGGAGTAAAGACCAGTATGCGGTAGATTCTTTGGCTTGGGAAACGAATCCGCTTTACGGGTGGTGTAACAAGAATCTGAAATCAGACGGTTCGCATTATAATATCTACACGGATGGGTTAAAGATTTATACAACATTGGATTCCCGGATGCAGAAATATGCGGAAGAGGCCGTGACGGAACATCTGGGAGGAACGTTGCAGCCGGCATTTATGGCCGAGAGAAGTAGAAAAGCTCATCCGCCTTTTTCGAACGATTTGACGGTTTCCGAGATCAATGATATTTTGAATACTTCTATCCGTCGTACCGAGCGCTATCGGTCAATGAATAAGGCAGGTAAGAGTTTTCAAGAGATAAAGAAATCCTTTGATAAAGCGATTCCGATGTCTGTTTTCACGTGGAAAGGTGTACGGGATACCGTGATGAGTCCGTTGGATTCATTGAAACATTACAAGTCATTCTTCCGGGCCGGATTCATGGCGATGGAACCTTCTTCGGGCCGAATCAAGGCGTACGTGGGAGGACCGGATTATCGTTATTTCCAGTATGATATGGTGAGTACCGGAAAAAGGCAGATCGGTTCAACGATCAAGCCGATTCTTTACACGTTGGCGATGCAGGAAGGGTTGGGACCTTGTGATCAGGTGCTGAACGTGCAACAGACATTTGTCTTGCCGGACGGGACGACTTGGACGCCTCGCAACTCCACGGATAAACGGGAAGGTGAGATGGTGACTTTGAAATGGGGATTGGCAAATTCGGTGAATAATATTTCCGGTTGGGTACTAAAACAATTCACCCCGGAGGCTGTCGTGCAGATGGCTCACCGGATGGGAATCACGAGTTTTATAGACCCGGTTCCCGCAATTTTCTTAGGGTCTTCCGAGGTTTCCGTGAAAGAGATGGTCGGGGCATTCTCGATATACGCGAATAAAGGGGTATATAATGCACCGATGATGGTGACGAAAATAGAAGATAAGTATGGTAACGTGCTGGCGAATTTCTACCCGGAATCCAGAGAAGTGATTACTGAAAACACGGCATTCCTGATGGCGAATTTGTTGCAGGGGGTTGTGGATGAAGGAACGGGTCGCCGTTTGCGTTTTCGGTATGGTTTTAAGAACCAGATCGGGGGAAAGACCGGAACGACACAAAATCACTCAGACGGTTGGTTTATCGGAATTACACCTGATCTTGCCGGAGGGGTTTGGGTAGGTGCGGAAGATCGTTCTATCCATTTCCAGAATCTGGCGAATGGACAGGGAGCCAGTATGGCACTTCCGATTTGGGCTTTGTTTATGCAGAAAGTATATGCGGATAAATCTCTTGCCGTGCCGCAAAGTGATTTCCAAAAACCGAATGGGGTGAACCATGTGCTTGATTGTGGGGATGCGGATCGAGAGGGAATGACGGATTACGATTCTTCAGATGAAATCTTTGATTAATTGAAAATTGAAAATGGAGAATTGAAAATGAAGGAGGTGAATGTTGTTGCAGATAAATCCTTTCGGTTTGCAGTACGGGTTGTTAATTTGTACAAGTTTTTATGTGCGGAACGGAAAGAATTTATTTTGTCAAAACAGTTACTTCGAAGTGGGACAGCGATAGGTGCTTTGATTAAGGAGAGCGAGCATGCCCAATCAAGGGCTGATTTTATTAATAAGGTGAATATAGCTTTGAAGGAGGCTAATGAAACAGAATATTGGCTCCTTTTATTAAAGGAAACAGATTATTTAACAGAACCGGAATTTAATTCGATTATAGAGGAGGCTCGTGAGTTAATCCGCCTCACGGCTAGTATAGTTAAAACAACTAAATTGAATGTTGAAAACTAATCATTTTCAATTTTCAATTTTCAATTTTCAATTGTATGGCTAAGTCAAAAACAGTATTTGTTTGTCAGAATTGTGGTGCTAAGGAATCTAAATGGGTTGGGAAATGCTCTACTTGCGGGGAGTGGAATAGTTTCGTGGAAGAGGTGGAAGTTTCTACCAAAGGAAACCGGGTGGCTTCTATCGTGGGGGCGAGTTCTTCACGGCCTTTGAAGTTGTCGGAGGTGAAGGCGAATGCTGATGAGCGTATGGATACTGGAGATGGAGAACTGAACCGGGTGTTGGGAGGTGGAATCGTACCGGGTTCTATGATTCTACTGGGGGGAGAGCCGGGTATCGGTAAATCAACGTTAGTATTACAATTTGCCTTACATAATCGATGTGGGAAGGTTCTGTATGTTTCCGGGGAGGAGAGCGTGTCGCAGATCAAGATGCGGGCGCAACGATTGGGGGCGGAGAATGACGATTGCTTGTTTCTTTCGGGGAATTCGTTGGAAACGGTATTGGAACATTCCCGTGCGCTTGAACCGAAATTATTGATTATTGACTCTATACAAACGCTGGCAACAGAGAGTGTGGATGCCATTCCGGGGAGTTTATCGCAAATCCGGGAATGTACTAACGTGTTGCTGCGTTACTCGAAAGAAAATACGATTACGACTATTTTGATCGGGCATATCACGAAAGACGGTCAGTTGGCCGGTCCGAAGATTCTGGAACATATGGTGGATACAGTCCTGCAATTTGAGGGAGACCAACAACATATGTACCGTATTTTGCGCTCTATGAAGAACCGTTTTGGTTCGACTTCCGAGATTGGTATCTACGAGATGTTACAATCCGGTTTGCGACAGGTGGCTAATCCTTCCGAGTTGTTACTATCCAATCATGATCAGGATTTGAGTGGAGTCGCTGTTTCTGCCACCATGGAAGGCGTTAGAACGATTTTGTTGGAAGTGCAGGCCTTGGTTAGCACGGCGGCTTACGGGACGCCTCAGCGGTCTGCAACGGGCTTTGATACGCGGCGATTGAATATGTTACTTGCCGTATTGGAAAAACGGGTGGGTTTCCGGTTGGCGGCGAAGGATGTGTTCTTGAATATTGCCGGAGGAATACGGGTGAGTGACCCGGCTCTGGATTTAGGGGTCGTGATGGCGGTTCTTTCTTCAAATATAGACGTCCCGATACCCACGAATACCGTGTTTGCCGGGGAAGTCGGCTTGTCGGGAGAGATTCGTGCCGTGAGTCGTATCGAACAACGAATACTGGAGGCTGAAAAACTCGGATTCCAACAAATATTTGTTCCGGCGGGAAATAAGAAAGCGCTGACAAAAGTTCCCGCACATATAAAAGTGAGATTTGTTTCCCGGGTGGGAGATATTTGTCGGGAGTTATTTAGCTAAATCGTTTATCCATATTGTATTTTATGAACTGACTATTTTGTAACTTACAAAATAGTCAGCCGTTAAATATTACTCCGATTATTATTCTTGTTTTCTCTTTGTAGAAGTGATGTAAGAAATCAAAGATTTTGTGTAAGTTTACACGGTAAAACTTGACAAGTGAATTGGAATACCCAAATATTAATTGATTTTCAACAAGGAAAGTTAGATTTGTTATACCGGAATGTTTATCCGGGATTGATCTTGTATGCCATCAAGTATTTGGGGGAGGAAAGCGAATTTCTGGCAGAGGATTGTGTGCAAAATGCCATTTTTAGTGCTTGGGAAAGAAGAAATAAATTCGATTCCGTGTACACGTTCAAGGCTTTTCTTTACATGGCGATCAAAAATGACATCATTAGTATTCACCGGAAAAATTCAGCCCGGGAGCGGTATGTCCGGGAGTTGGAGGATGCATCTTGTTTTGCCAATTCGGTGATTGATCAAGAGGCTCAGACATTGCTGTATAGCGCTATCGAGGAGTTACCGGAGAAGGCGAGGATTGTTTTTGAAATGAGTTTTATAGAAGGGCTAAAGAATGTGGAGATTGCGGAAAAATTAGGTTTATCTGATAGTTCCGTAAAAAAATACAAAGCGACGGCCTTGGATTTCTTGCGTAAAAAACTAGAACCTTCTTTGTTTTTATTTTTATTTTCAGGGTTATAGAAATTATTCTGAAAAAACTTCAATTTTCTATTGCCCCTTTTAAGGGGAGTTGCGTTATAGGGGGGATTTAAAAATGACCGCATGATGACGCATGAGAATGAAAAATGGTTTCGAATAGCCGGATTACTTGTCCGACAGCGAGTAGGACAGCTTTCTGAAGAAGAACTTCGGGAGCTGGAGGAATGGAGAGAAGTTTCTCCGGAAAATAAGCTGTTGTACGATCGCTGGCAAGATGGAGCATTCCTAGAAGTTGGTTTTAAAAACTACCAAAGAATCGGTCGTCGGAAGGCATTACTGGATATGGAGAAGCGAGTGCAGCTCCAACGTAAGAAAGAGGTAAGATTACGGGTTTTACGTTGGGGAGCAGTGGCGGCAGTATTTGTAGTGGCCGTGTTCAGTAGCTTATATTTGTTCGAGAGGGAAACAGAAGAACCTGTAAAGGAACAGGTGGCAATCGTTTTGATGAAACCACAACGTCCCGTGTTAAGGTTAGATGATGGGACTACAATGTTGTTGGATAGTTTGAAGGGGGATTTTGAAGAGGCTGGAATTTTAGTAAAGAAGACCGGAGAATCAACATTGTCTTACTCGGCAGAGAATTTGCCACAGCAAGCGCAATTGGCCTATAATACGATTGAAGTTCCCAAGGGGGCCGAGTTTGACTTGATTTTGTCCGATGGAACCCGAGTTTGGCTGAATGCCGATTCTAAATTGAAATATCCGGTTACTTTTGGAAATGATAAACGAGAGGTGGAATTAGAGGGAGAGGGGTATTTTAAAGTGACGAAGGATGAGAGAAAGCCTTTTCGTGTTGTTGTGAAAAAACAGACTGTGGAAGTGTTAGGAACGGAGTTTAACGTGGATGCCTATCCGGGAGAGAAGAACATTTATACCACTTTGGTCAATGGGAAAGTGAAGGTGGATGCCGACGGTCAGACCGTGATTCTTGATCCGGGAATGCAATCCGTGGTGAATGATGAAAAGATGTACACCCGGAAGGTAAACGTGGCGGAGGTCATAAGCTGGCGAAACGGGATGTTCGTGTTGGAGAATCATACCTTGGAGGAGATTATGTCGAAACTGGCTCGTTGGTACGATTTTACGGTTTTCTATCAGAATGCGTCTTTAAAGGAGGCTACGTTTAAGGGTAAAATTCCTCGTTATGCTTCTTTCGAGTCGGTTTTGGATATATTGGAGAAAACGGGTGAAGTGAAGTTTAACGTGAAAAATCAATCTGTTACTGTTTATCAATAAATAAAAAAGGGGAATTTGGTCGATTCCCCCTTTACCAAACATCTGTTGGTCGCAGATGAATGTTTAATGTAATACTTTACAAATGTATGAAAAAAAAGAGTATGACGTGTAGTCTTCTTGGGAGAAGATTGCGAAAAATTCTGTTAGTTATGACATTGAAAGTTCTTATTTTGCTTGTCACGTTTGGTTCTGTTAGTGCCATGGGTTACTCGCAAGAACAAAAAATGGATGTGGAATTCCATGACGAGATGCTTGAAAACGTGCTGGAATATTTAAAGGCGAACACGGATTACGAGTTCGTGTATCGTAGAGAAAGTTTGGGAAATCTCAAAGTGAAGAGTGTTGAATTGAAAGATGCGACATTGAAACAGGTTTTGGATCAAGTGTTACGTCAGAATGGTTTTGATTACGAGATTGTCGATAAAATCGTGATTGTCCGTAAGCTTGCCTTGAATCAACAAAAAAAGGAAATCAAGATTACCGGTCGGGTGACGGATGAGAAAGGGGAAGCTTTACCGGGGGTAACCGTGATTGTGAAAGGAACTCAACTGGGAACGGCTACCGGCATGGATGGAAAATATTCATTGACATTACCCGAGGGAAAAGAAAATCATATTTTGGTTTTCACCATGGTCGGTATGGAGACGAAAGAGGTGGTGGTGGGCAAACAGACTGGAATTAACGTTGTGATGAAGGATGTCGTGAGTGAGTTGGATGACGTGATTGTAACGGGATATTATACTCAGGCAAAAAATAGTTTTACCGGGGCTGCCCGTACGATCACGGCGGAGGAATTGCAACAGGGTGGAAATCAGAATATCCTGAGTGCTTTGCAAAATATTGATCCATCGTTTGTGAAGTTAGCGAATAACCAGATGGGTTCGAATCCGAATGCCATTCCGGATTTCCAGATCCGGGGAGCCGGGAGTATTAGCGGGGTTCGGGACGAGTATTCCGGGAATCCCAATATGCCGGTATTTATTGTTGACGGGTTTGAAACTACCGCGGAGAAAGTGTTTGATATGGATCCTTATCGGGTGGCCACGATCACGTTATTGAAAGATGCCGCGGCCACGGCTATCTACGGTTCTCGGGCCTCGAACGGGGTGGTGGTTATCACGACGGTGGCTCCTGCCGGTGGGAAGATGTCGGTAAGTTATAATGGGGATATGACTTTTTATGCGGCTGATCTGACGGACTATAATTTGTGTAATGCCGAAGAGAAACTGAACTTGGAAGTATTGTCAGGAATGTATGATATTTCCAAACGACTTCATTATACTCAGGATAAATTCTCCGATAAGGTGTACATGGATGAGGCTTATAATCAGCGTTTAGCTAATGTCCGGGAAGGTGTAAATACCTATTGGTTGGACAAACCGTTGAATAACGTGACGCTTGCTCATAAACACTCTTTGCGATTGGATGGGGGAAACGATTATATCCGTTACGCGATGGAGGTGAATTATAATAATACTCCCGGTGTGATGAAGGAGTCCGGGCGTGAACGTATCGGGTTGGGGATGGAATTACAATATATCTATAAAGGATTGACTTTTAGGAATCAGTTGAATTATTCCCGGGTAAAGGCAAAGAACTCTCCTTATGGAAGTTTCAGTGAATACACGAAAATGAATCCTTACGTGAAATACAAGGATGAAGAGGGTAATTTGATTTACACGGTGGATCAGGATGATCGTTGGCATCCGACAGTTCGAAGTTTGTTTATTTATAACCCTTTGTATAACGCGACTTTAAACGTGACGGACGAGTCCGGGTATAATGATTTGACGAATTTGTTCGGGATCGATTGGTATATTTTGGAAGGATTACGTTTGAAGGGCAGTTTCTCTTTTACGCTTCAAAATACATTCGAGGATGTGTTTAAACCTGCCAAGCATACTGATTTTGCGGAATATACCGGGGATGATTTTGATCGTCGGGGATCCTACACGGCTTCGAGGGGAGATAATTTCAGTTATGATGCCAGTGTCGTTTTGAGCTATTTCTGGCGGCATCAGAAACATGTGATTAATTCAAATCTGGGATGGAATGTGCAGCAAAACCAGACAAAATCATTTACCGTGAGGACGGAAGGTTTTCCGAATGAGAATTTGGACTACATCAGTTTTGCCACTCAATACGAGAAATCGGGTTCTCCGGAGGGGGATGAATATACCTCTCGTTTGGTCGGTTTTCTCGGGAATTTGAATTATAGTTATGACGAGCGTTTCTTGGTGGATCTTTCTTTCCGTGAGGATGCCTCTTCCCAGTTTGGTTCGGATAACCGTTGGGCTCCTTTTTGGTCAGCAGGTTTGGGATGGAATTTGCATCATGAGAAATTTCTGAAGAATGTGAATTGGCTGCAACAATTAAAGATCAGGGGTTCGTACGGGTTGACCGGAAGTCAGAATTATGACCCGTATCAGGCGATAACAACTTACGGGTACCTGACTGGGGAACGTTATCACTATGCCGTGGGGGCGATCGTGATGGCGATGGGAAACCGGGATCTTTCATGGCAACGTACGTTACAACAGAATTATGGTGTGGATTTGACCCTGTGGGGCGATCGGATTGATTTGTCCGCAGATTATTATATCAAGACTTCCAAGGATGTGTTAACGGCCGTAACTTTGCCACCGTCTTTAGGCTTTTCTTCTTACATGGATAATCTGGGAGAAGTGGAAAACCGGGGATGGGAGTTAAACCTGAAGGTGGCTATCTTGAAAAATCAGAAAAACTCTCTTTATTGGAGCGTGAACGGGTCCGCGATTCATAACAAGAATAAATTGTTGAAGATTTCAAATGCCTTGCGGGCTTACAACGAGACACAGGATGAGTTGACAGCAACGGGAGAACAGAAGGATGGCGTGAATCGCCCGAGGGTTCGTTACATGGAAGGAGCTTCCATGAATTCTATCTGGGTGAACCAATCGTTGGGAATCGATCCGGCTACCGGTAATGAAATATTTAAAGCCCGGAATGGCGACATAGTGTCGGAATGGTCAACAGCCAATTATGTCATTGGCGGGTGTACGGATTCGGATGTGGAAGGGACTTTCGGTACAAATTTTACGTGGAAAGGCCTGTCGTTGAACATGACTTTCCGGTATCGAATTGGGGGGCAAATGTATAATCAAACGTTAGTGGATAAGGTGCAGGACGTGGATTTGCGTTATAACGTGGATCGCCGGGCTTTCGAAGAACGTTGGCAAAAACCGGGTGATAAGGTACGTTTCGCGGCATTCTCGGAGACTTATGACGGGATGAATGTCGGCTATGTCACTCGTCCGACATCTCGTTTCGTTGAGGATTATAATTATTTGGAACTGGCGACTTTGAATGTGGCATACGAATTTGGCGTGGCCCGTTTGAAACGATTGGGAATTAAACGCTTGAAAGCGATGTTTTATATGAATGACGTGTTCCATGCTTCCTCTGTAAAACAGGAAAGGGGAATAGACTATCCTTTTGCCCGTAATTTCAGTATCGGTTTGCAAGTCAGGTTTTAACGAAATGAAAAAATGGATGTTATGAAAAAGATATTTAGATATGCTGCATTACTAGTATTGTTATTCTGCGTGGGATGTAGCGATTGGCTGGATGTACGTCCTAAATCTCAAGTGAAGGAAGATGATCTTTTCACGTCGGAGTCGGGATTCCGGGACGCATTGATTGGTATATATGCCTTGATGGGACGTACGGATACTTATGGAGGGAACTCCACGATGGGATTCTTGGACATATTGTCACAGACCTATTCATCGGTCGTGTACGATTATAATAAAGCGCTAGTATATGATTATCAAGATGAAACTATAAAAAAAGTAGTGGACACACTTTGGAGTTCTAATTACTACGCGATTGCGAATTGTAATTATCTATTACAAAACATCTCCAAACACAGTGGTGTTTTGAGTGAAAAGGTCCGTCCCTTGGTAGAGGGAGAGGCTTTGGCATTACGGGCTTTCTTGCATTTTGACCTTTTGCGGGGATTCGCACCTTCTTATAAGATGGGAGCGAACGATCCGGGGATTCCTTACGTGAAAGAGGCGACCAATCAGGTCGTGCCGCGATCAACCGTTGCCGCGACGTTGGATTTGATTCTAGGAGATTTAAAGAAAGCGCAAGAGTTATTGCGTCCGGTGGATCCGATCGGCCCGTCGTTTGGAGAGTACGAAGAGGAGGACGAGTACTCGGCGGATGATTATGTCACGGATGACGGGTTCTGGTTGTATCGTAAATCCCGTTTCAACTATTATGGGGTGACGGCCTTGATGGCCCGGGTGTACTTGTACAAGGAGGACATGACGAACGCTTTGGCGTGTGCCGAAGAGGTGATCCATTCGGGACGTTTTGCCTGTGTCACGGATAAGATTTTACAGGACGAACCCTCTAAATATACTTTTGTTGAGAGTGTAGGACGGCATGAGTATATCACCTCCCTTTACGTTTACGATTTGAAAAAAGGGCGTTCAGACTTGTATTTTAAAGATTTGGCAACTTATGCCTGTGTTGTCGGGGAAGAACGAAAATTGGGAATCTTTGGAGGAACAGGATTGGATCTTGATGTACGGAGTAAGCGATTGTTCGATATTCCTTCGGGTTCCAAAACAGAGTACGTGATCAAGTATATCACGGGTAACCGGATTCCTTTGTTGAAATTGTCGGAAATGTACTTGATTGCGGCAGAGGCTTCCGGGGATATACGTTTTCTTGAAACATTACGCGGTTTCCGGGGATATGCGGGAAATCCTTTACCGGCTGATGCCAATTTATTGGAAGAACTCCGGAAAGAATACCAGAAAGAATTTATCGCGGAGGGGCAGCTCTTTTATTTCTATAAACGGCAAAACATGACAACAATTCCTTTCACGGCACAAATGATGAACCGGGCAACGTATGTATTCCCGATGCCGGATAATGAATTGGAATTTGGTAATATTCAATAAAATGGATACTATGAAAAAGCTATATTATATAATTCTAGGATTATTGGTCGGGTTGGTTGCTTGTCAAGAGAATGATAAAACAGATTTCGATAGTAACGGGGCTGTTTATTTTCAGGTAAACCAAGGTTCATGGAGTGACACGAGGGATAGTATTGTGTACTCTTTTGCGGGGAAAGACGGTGATTCGCAGACGTTGAACGTACAGGTCAACCTGATGGGGGGGGCCGTGAATTACGAACGTCATGTTCGGGTGGTTGTTAATTCGGGAAAGACGACGGCTCAAGAAGGGATACATTATGCGGCGTTGGAGGAAGAGTATATTCTTCCGGCGGAGGCTTTTAGTATGAATATACCCGTCGTCCTGTATAATAAAGATCCTCGTTTGGAGGAAGAGGCTTTTCAGTTAGTTCTGGACTTGGAACCTTCGGATGACTTGGAACTGGGACTTACAGCCCGTACAATGGTACGGGTGATTATTTCCAATATCCTGACACGTCCTTATTACTGGGAAGATATGTATATGGATTACATTTTCGGACCTTATTCTAGGGTAAAACATGAATATTGCATCCGGGAGCTGGGGATGGATTTTCCACAGACTCTTGACGAGTATGGAAATAATTACGAGGCTTGGCAGGCTTACGGAAAATATATGGATAACTTTTTCTATGAAAATTATCCGATTTTAGACGAGAATGGCCTTGCTATCGAACCTTGGTTGTAAAATTAACATGTAAAATGATGAAAAAGATTCAACTGATTATATGGAGTATTCTAGTACTTTGCGTGGGTGCTTGTACGGAAGATAAAGGGGATTATGATTATACCCCGTTGAATGATTTAGTTGTTCAAGGGATAGAGAAAGACTATACCGTGGAACAATTCTCATCCTTGAAAATCCCGGTGACAATAACCGCGAAAGATGGATTTTCGGAGGATCGTTACGAGTATTTGTGGTATATCTGGCGAGTAAATAATGCCGCGGACCCGGATACGCTTTCTTTCAAAAAGGATTTGGATATTGAAGTCGAATCTGTTACCGGGGAGTATACGATGAGATATATTGTAACAGACAAGGAAACCGGAGTTTCCTATTCTGTAGAAACAGACCTGACGATTGTCAATTCCTATTCCAAGGGATTAATGGTATTGAGTGAGGTAGAAGGTAATGCTAACGTGACATTTATCAATGTTGTGAATACGGTCACGGAGGATGCGTATGAGAAGGTGAACGGGGAAGTAGCCGGAAGGTCTCCCCGGGGAATTTTTTACACGGGCGAGGGCGAGTTTACCAAAGGATTGGTTGTCATATCAACAGGTGATGGATCAAAGGTGATAGAGCCTACGGATTTTTCTTACATGATGGATTTCTCCGAGATGTTTTATTTTGCCCCGGATCCTTGCGTGATGGAGTGTCTGTGTAAAAATATGTATGGGTATAACGAATATGTCATCATGAGTGGGAGAGTATATACTCGTAATCTTTCTTTTGTTGAGGATATGTTTGTCAAGTATGATCCGCAGGTGAAAGGAGATTATGAGGCTGCACCATTTTCCATGTACGAATCGAACGATCCTTTTTTCTATGACCAGAAAGGTAAGCGGTTTATATACGATGATTACGGGAAAATGATTTCCGTGGAATCGGCCTCAGGTGCTTTCAATCCGGCGGCAATGGAGGCCACGATGGTTTATGGGGTAGCTTTCGAGGATAACGTGCGGGCGGTGATGGAGGATGCTGATGGGCATCATTTCGTGATTGTGGCACAGAAAAGAGTGGAATACGATGATGATTTTTATAATTCTTATATTCGGGTTATCCCGATTCGGAAGGTCGATTTGAACCAGACCGATATTGGGGAGGCTACCTGTTTTGCCGTTTCCTCTAAAGATATTGATTTCCTTTATTATGGCTATCAGAACAAAATTGTTTGCATGAGTACAGTGACGGGAAACGTGTTGGCAACGTATGACGGTTTTGAGGAAGGAAACAAAATAGATTATATTGAATTTGACCGTTCCGAGAACCCTAATCGTTTGTACGTGGGAGTAAGTAATGGCTCCGGGAAAGCAAAATCCGGTTCGATTTATTATCTACGGATGAGTAGTAATGGGAGTCTGGAGGAGGAAAATCATTTTAATAATATATGTGGTAGAGTCGTTGATTTTGAATATAATAAATAAGATGAATCGGTTGTGTATTTTAGCATTTTTAATCGTTTGTATGGCTTGTCAATCAAGCCATCAGACGATTCTGAAAGGAGTGGTTAATGATAATGGAGCTTTGATACGGATTGCCGTGCAAGGTAGTTTAAAACGAGACACTCTGAAAGTGAATGAGAGAGGGGAATTTGAGTACATTCCTATGGAAACACAGAATGGAGTGATTTATGAATTGTCCGTGAAAGGTTATAATCCTTGGATACCGGTATTTTTAGCAAAAGGAAGTCGTGTGAATATAGAATTGACATTACTACCTCAACAATCGATGGAGATTAGTTTTTCTGGAGATTGTGAAAAAGAGAATAAATATCTGTTTGCTTTACGATCTATTGAAAATTCACAGGAATGGTATTCTCCCGAGATATCTGCTCTTAAATTCAAAGATTTCAAGTTGAAAGTCGATGAAAAAGAAAAAGAATTAAGAATTTTAGGAAATCAGATTACGAATAAAAAAAATCGTGAGCAATTGGCAAAAAAAGCCTATCTAAATCTTCAAAATCAGCGGTTTTCATGGTACCTGTCTCATGTAGGAGATAGTGTAAAAGATGTGGATTTTTTGGATTTTGTAAAATCCATAAATTGGAACGATTCGTTGAGTTGTAACGAAGAACTTTTGGAATATATGATTGGGTGGAGTATGAGTCAAGTGACAGACTTGGATTGGAATGATTTTCCGAAAAAAAGTTTAGAAATTATCGGATCGCTGGTGACTGACCAAGAGATGAAAAATCGATATGTTACTTCCAGATTTCTAAGCTATTTGAACAGGCCCGGCGTGTTAAGTTTACAGGATGCCTACGAGTACTATAATTCCATATGCACGGATGAAATATTAAAGGAAACAGCACGTGGAGAGTATAACGAATATATCCGAGTGAATGGGAATTTGATGAGAGGAAAAGTAGCCCCAGATTTTGAGTTAACCGGGGAAGACGGGAAAAAATATAAATTATCGGATTTTAGGGGAAAATTTTTGTTGTTAGATGTTTGGGCAACTTGGTGCGCTCCTTGCCGTGATGAGCTACCTTATATGGCGAAATTGAAAGAGCATTTTAAAAAAGATGATCAAGTGGAAATTATTAGTATAGCAATTGATAATAACGTGAATGTATGGAAAAAATTTTTAGAAAAGGAGAAACCGACTTGGAAACAGTATATTGTGGACAAAAAAACGAATGATTTTTTAGGAAAAGAGTATCGAATTGAAGGTATACCTCATTTCATGTTGCTAGACCGGGAGGGGCGTTTTATTGCGTATTCATTTGTTCGTCCTTCTGAACCGGAGTGTATTACATTATTGGAAAAATATTTAAATCAAATACAGTGATGAAAAACTTGAAATTATTTGTGATATTAGTTGTCTCTTTATTAGTGGGAATTGATTGTATGGCAAAAAATCAAGATTCTGGTTATATTCGAGGGAGAATCTATGATTTTGTTGGTGGGAACGTGACAGTGATTTATTATGTGGGAGGAGGGGTAAAAATGATCGATACTCTTCAAGTTAGTGATGTTGGAGAATTTGTTTATAACGTGGATGTGGAAAAGCCGATTCGAGCTTTTTTATCGTTTGAGAAGTATGCTTGTTTTGTGGCTCTTTTCCTTGAAAATGGGATGAAGGCTGATCTGACAATTTCATTTCATAAAGAAAAGAATGAAGAGGATGATGCGTATGTCCCGGAAGTAAATTATGTTGGGGATAATGCAGATTGTTTTTGTTTTATGAAAGAATTCGACCGTTGGCAATACGATGCTTGGCCTTTTGAGATGCTGGATACGATGAGTTTTGCCGAATACAGAGAGGCTTATCTGGAAGATGTTGATAGAGTAAAGTCTAATTTGGTAAAGATAAAAAGCTTGGCTTTTAAAAGAATGATGATGGATGTGATTGATCAATTTATTCCGGTATATTTATTTCGTCATGCTTGGTCAAAACCCCGGGAAGACGCTGATTTTGTTCGTTGGGTAGAGGCATTCGACCGGAATGATCCGGATAATATGGAGATGGCCGAGAGATATGTTCGCTGGTATCTTCAACGTCATCCGGCAGGAAAAGAACAAAATAGAGTTGTGTATCATTTGAATGCCTTGACTCAAATATTCACGAATCAGGAAATCATTAATGACATGGCCAATAGTCTTGTTGATTATTATTTAAAACAAGCTCCAAAAGATATGACCGAGGTGTTCGAGGTTTATAAACGGGTTTCCACTGACACGGTAGATCACTCCGAGATTCAGAAAGTGTATGATCACTATATAAACATGATGCCCGGTGCGCCGGCTATTGATTTTGAGATGACAGATGTTAACGGGAAAAAATATCATTTGTCCGATTTTAAGGGGAAAGCTGTTTATATTGACGTGTGGGCTACTTGGTGCGGACCATGTTGCATGGAAATTCCTTATATGGAGAAATTGGTGAAACATTATGCTAAGAATAAGAAGATTGAATTTCTGAGTATCTCGTTGGACGAGAATCAAAAGAAATGGAAAAAGAAACTGGCAGCAGATAAACCGGAATGGAAACAATTTATTTGCCCGGATAATTTCCAATCGACCCTGTGTCAAGAGTATGATATTGACGGGATTCCCCGTTTTCTGTTCTTCGATAAGAAAGGAAAAATTATTTCCTTGGAGGCTCCAAGACCCTCTTCTTCCAAGATTATAGAGTATATCGATCAGCATATTAAATAGATGATTGTTCACTAGGCTCTTGCTTGATTTTGTATTAGATTATTATTGACTGACTAATTTGTAACTTGCAGATTAGTCAGTTTTAAGTACGTGCTAAATTTTACAACGATTGCTATTCTTGTTTCCTTGTTATATATTTGTACTAATAATTCGGATAGGGATGTTATCAGACTCGGAGATATTAGGTGCATTTCAACAAGATATGAATGAAGGCGGGAAATTACTTTTCCAACGCTATTATAAACCATTGGTCTTGTTTTCCGGATCCATGTTGGATGATTGCAGTTTTCCGGAGGATATCGTGCAAGACGTGTTTTACCAGTTCATCAGAACCAAGGCGTGGCGGAATCTTGTTCCATCGGCATTGAGTACCTATTTGTTTCGGAGTGTGAAAAATGCGTGCCTGAATAAGATTCGGGATCTGCGGGAATTTTCCAAGGTGGAATTATTGATGTATGACACGATCGAGGAAGAAGCCACGACCATCTCGCCGGAGTTGATTGATGCAATCCGGGAGGCCATTCAGAAATTACCGGAAAAGACCCGTGCTGTGGTAACAGCTATTGTGGTGGAGGGGAAAAAATACAAGGAGGCTGCGGAAGAGTTGGAGGTTTCTGTGAATACAATAAAGACATTATTAAGTACCGGATTAAAGCAATTACGGCAGCAATTCCCCGATTCTTTATTGTTACTTTTTATGGTAAAAAGATTTTTTTGAAAAAAAACTTTCAAAATTTATTCACCCATTTTTTAAGTTCTGTGTTTGTCTTGTAAAATGACAGATCGACATGACAGACGAAATTGAAAATAAAAGGATACGAATCCGGGATTATCTTTCGGGTGATTTGGGTAACCAAGAAAAACAGGATTTTCAAGAATGGCTAGAAAGAGATCTTGAGGCTCAAAGACTTTTTCGGGAGCAAGTGAAGCAGTATCATCAGATTCGATGGGCTGAAAATTGGGATCGATTGGATGGTTACAAGGCTTTCGATTTGGCCATGCAACGGGTTCGCAGGCGTCACTTACAAGTGACGATTTTAAAATATGCGGCCGTGATTGCAGTGGTTCTAACAACAGGTTTCGTGACTTGGCAATGGCAACAGCAGAAGGAGCGAGGAACGTCTCCTATGATCGCGGTTACCACGACACTCCGGACGAATGTTCCGGTGTTGACATTGGATAATGGGGAGCAGGTCTGTATTACTCCTCAGAATGTAAAAGAGCTTCATGCTTCACGAAATATGAATGTCCAATTGATAGATTCAGCTCGATTGACTTATATACCGAAGATGGATTCTTCTATTCGGGAGGTGAGATACAATACGCTTACGGTACCTCGCGGATGCGAATTCGATTTGACATTGGCAGATGGTAGCCGGGTGTGGTTGAACGCGGGGAGTTCATTGAAATACCCTGAAGTATTTGTTGGAAATAAGCGAGAGGTTTATTTAAGCGGTGAAGCCTATTTTGAAGTGAAACATAATGGAAAAGCTTCGTTTATCGTGAACACGGATAAGATGAATGTACGTGTATTAGGCACAAGTTTCAATATAAAGGTTTATGGCGATGATCCTACGATTGTTACTACACTCGTGACAGGTAAAATAGCCCAGACATATCCGGAGATTAACAAGGAGATTACCTTGACGCCCTCACGTCAGTCGGTATTTGACCGATCTTCCGGGAAGTTGGAAACTCGTGAAGTGGAAACTCGTGAAGCCCTCGCTTGGAAAAATGGTAGAATCGTTGCTAATAATGAACGTTTGGAGGATATCTTCCGGCAATTGTCCCGGTGGTATGATTTTGAAGTTGTGTACACGCAGCCCTCACTGAAAGATACACGTTTCTATCTTCATACTCTTCGGTATGCGGATGTCCAGACTATTTTGGATAACCTGCAAACGACGTTAGGCATCCATTTTACTTATTCGGGAAAAACAATTTACGTGAGTCAATAAAATAAGGAGATGCCCTCACATCCCCTTATTGGTTAGTCCCTCAACTAACACTCATTTTTATTAATAATAAGCTAAACAAAGTTATGAGAAAAAAACGAAAAACTCAACAAGCATTAAGGAAAATGAAATTATTTGCGTTGTTTATGTTTTTGGGCTTCTGTACTTGTCGCGCAACGGTTAGTGCGCAAGATGCCCGGATTGATTTGGAAATGTCAAATGTGACATTGAGTCAAGTGTTTCAGAGGATAGAACAGTTGACAGACTATATGTTTATTTACAAATCAGAGGATGTGAAGGCAATTCAACATATTACTGTTGATGCTCGACAGATGATGGTTCGGGATGTTTTAGAAAAATGTTTGGAAAATACCGGATTGTCATACGTGTTTAAAAGAAATGTAATTGTTATACAAAAGGCCGTAAAGGATGAACCAGAAAAAAATATTGTTCGAATTTCGGGGAAAGTAACAGACGAAAAGGATGAACCATTACCGGGAGTAACGGTGTTTGTGAAAGGCTTTATTCGTGGTGTGGGAACTTCGACAGATAATGCCGGAAGATATTCAGTAAGTGTGCCTAAAGTAGAAAAATTATCGTTGGTTTTCTCGTTTGTTGGAATGGAGCCTAAGGAGATCATGTACACGGGACAAGACACTATAAACGTGGTGTTAAGAGAGATGGTCAATGAAATGGATGAAGTGACTGTCGTGAGTACGGGATATCAAACGGTAAACCGGAAAGACATGGTGGGCTCGTATACGACGCTAAAAGCGGAGGATATAATGTTACCGGCTTATTCCTCGATTGACCAGATGTTGCAGGGGCAGGTTGCGGGAATGGTCATAACGAATTCGAGCGCTCGTGCCGGGGCTAGCCCTAAGATCCAAATTCGGGGAACCTCTACAATTTTAGGAAATCAAGATCCGATTTGGGTGATTGATGGAATCATTCAGGATGATCCTATTGAGATTAATGCCGGAACAGGGTTAATTGATGATATGAGAAATATTATCGGGAATCAAGTGTCATGGTTAAATCCTAATGATATTGAAACAATAACGGTATTGAAAGATGCATCGGCAACGGCAATTTATGGTTCAAGAGCATCTAATGGGGTTATTGTTATTACCACCAAAAAAGGTAAAAAAGATCGTTTATCGATCAATTATACGGGTAATATATCAATTAGTCCGGCTCCTCGTTACGATCAATTCAATGTGATGAACTCACAAGAGCGAGTTCACTTTAGCGAAGAAGCTTATAATTTTGGTGTACGTTATCAAAAGACCCCTATAAAACAATTACATACTTATGAAGGTACTTTAAGAATGTTAATGGAGGGTGACATTACGCAGGATGAATACATTGCTAACAGAAATAGATTGGAGGTGATGAATACAGACTGGTTGGATATCTTGACCAGAACGGCGATTAGTCATAATCATAACCTGAGTGTTTCCGGTGCAACGAGTAAGGTGAATTATATGATTTCAGCCGGTTATAGTAAAAATAACGGGCAAGAAATAGGTAATAGTAGCGAGCGTTTTACTTCTCGGGCATCAGTTGGGATACAATTTAATGAGCAAATTCGGGTTAATTTCGCATTAGATGGAACTGTTGGTAAAAATATAGGATATGCCGCTGGTGTGAATCCGTTGAATTATGCACTAACAACAAGTCGTGCTCTTCCGGCTTATAATGAAGATGGTAGTTATGCTTTTTACCGGATTGAAAATACGTATAAATACAACACGAGTGCACAGCCGGATGGATTGGGTTTTAATATTTTGAATGAACTGGAAAATAGCGGTTCAGAAGTGAAAAATGGTCGTATCGGAATTAATTTGAGTTTCTTTTGGAAATTGTATCCGTGGTTGGAATATCAGTTTACGGGAGGTTATACGTATAATAACATCAATAGCCAATCCTACGTGGGAGAAAATACGTATGCGATTGCTAACAAGTATCGGGGATATGATTATGGTACGATCAATCCGGATGATCCGTGGTTTAATGCGGCTGTTTTACCATTTGGTGGGGAATTGTTTACATCGAATGCCACGCAAAATTCATATAATATTCAGAATAAATTATTGATATCTAAATCGTTTAATGAAGATCACCGGCTAAATGTCATGTTAGGCGTAGAAGTCCGTTCGACCAAAAACGATAACCTTTCAAACACGCTTTGGGGATATGTGAAAGATCGGGGAAACATGCTTGTACGCCCGACGGCACAAGATAAGTTTACTCCGATTGGAAGTGCTTCTCAATCTGGTTTGGGTGATATATTTGACCAAATTTATTCTGGGAAGAGTAAAGTTGAAAGTAAGACGGATAATTTCTTCTCGGTATTTGCAACCTTGGCTTATTCGTTGAAGAACAGGTATGTACTCAATTTGAATGTGCGTAATGATGCGTCTAATCGTTTTGGGCAAGATGTAAACAATCGTTTTGACCCGACATATTCATTGGGATTGTCATGGTGCGTGACAGAAGAAAAATTCATGGCGAACCAACGGTGGTTGACAGCTTTGAACTTGAAGGCAACTTATGGGATTCAAGGAAATGCTCTTTTGAATTTGAGCCCGGAATTGATTCTACAACAACAAGGGGTGGCGGATATATATAATGAATATTATTCTAACATCTCTTCGATACCGAATCCTCAATTATCTTGGGAAAGAACGCGTACGTGGAATTTGGGGATGGATATGCAACTTTTCAATAAGGTAAATGTCGTGGTTGATTATTATTCAAGACGTTCGAATGCGGTTATTCAAAAGGATATAGCTTATGAAAACGGATTGACTTCCATGAAGTTGAACGGGGGCATTGTTTACAATAAAGGTATTGAGGTAACAGTAAATCTGACACCGATCAATACGAAGGATTTCGGGTTGAGTTTCAGTGTGAACTCGTCTAAAAACTGGAATACGACGGGTAAATCGGATTTTGATGTGACCGTGGAAAATTATTTGGAAGGAAATGAAACCATGATTTTGAAGAAAGGGTATTCCCTGGGGTCTATGTGGTCGTATGCTTTTGCGGGGTTGAATGGGGAAAACGGAACACCGATGTTTAAGAATCTTGAGTTTTCGGAAGAGAATCCTTATAATGGCGATCCCACGACTTATTTGGTATATTCCGGTCAAAAGAATCCTTATTTCACGGGTGGTTTAAATTTGAGTATTCGCTATCGCTCGTTTACATTGGGTTCCTCGTTTGCATTATTATTGGGAGGGAAAAAGCGATTGACTTCGCCCTATTCATCCATGGCTGCAGGTATTTATATGCCGAAGGAAACAAGCAATGTGTCAAAAGATTTGGCGAAACGTTGGAAAAAGCCCGGAGATGAAAAATATACAAATATACCGGGATTTATACAAGGTAATCAATTACTTGAAACTCAGGAAGGAAACAAAAATATGATGGATATGTGGGCGCAGTCGGATGCTTTAGTTGTAAACTCTTCTTTCTTGCGTTGCCGCAATCTTACATTGGGATGGCGTTTGAATCAGAAAATGGCAAAAAAGATGAGGGTGAGCAATTTGACCGTGAGTGCTTCTGTTAATAATCTTTTTGTCATTGCGTCAAAGCGATTTAATGGATTTGATCCTGAATTGGATAATAGTGTTATGCCTAAGAACTATTCACTGGGAATTAGTGTTGGATTTTAAAATTTAAAGATATGATGAAGTATATATTATTATTTGTTGTTTTATGGGGATTGAATTCTTGTTCCAGCTTTTTGGAGCCGAAATCTCCCAGCGAATATATTCCGAAGAATATCAGTTCTTTAAATGAAATGTTGTTAGGAGATGCTTATCCGTTAGCTTCTGGAAGTAGATCGTTATTTGCTTACCACAACGTGATGGATGACGATATTGAGATGACGGATGAGCCGATTACTTTTGGGGATAATGACATTATAAATGAAGTCGGTTTGAGAGCATTATTCTCGTGGAATCCGGATATGCATATCCTTATGGAGGAAGTAAGTCTCTATAAAAAGGTATGGAGCGGTTATTATCAATTAATTATGGGTGCGAATGCGGCTTTGGATTATTTGGATGAGGTTTCCGGGACTTCTGAAGAGAAGGCTTTCGTTAAAGCTCAGGCTCATGGCTTGAGGGCTTTTTACTATCTCCAGTTGGTTAATATGTTTGGCGAGCCTTATACTTATAATAAGCAAGCGTTAGGTGTACCGTTAAAATTGACAAGTGCTTTAAGTTCTGATTTCAATAAAAGAAATACGGTCGAGGAAGTTTATGTACAGATCGTGAGAGATTTGGACGAGGCAGAACGATCTTTTATGGAATTGTCTGCCGATAGACAATTTACCCCGAATTATAGGATGAATTTGCCTGCGGTTCAGTTATTGAAAGCCCGAACCTATTTATATATGGATAATTTAGAAGAGGCCGGAAAATATGCGAAAAGAGTAATTGAAGATTGGAATTTTAGCTTGTATGATCTAAGAACTTTTAATGCAGGAGGAAATACTTATCCTAATTATGTTTCTTATGAAAATCCAGAAACCATATGGGCTTATGGTGGGGCAAGTGATCTTTGTGTTTTTATGGATTTATATGGCCGGAAAGCAGATGGCAAGACTACGCGGAGATTTTTGGCTGCGTCAAAAAATCTTTTAGGTTCGTTTACATCGGAAGATTTACGGAAAGATCTCTATATCCTTAAAGGGTATGAGAACAATGTGGTTGTCAATGATTTTTATCGTCCGATAGGAAAATTGGCTATTGAAAATAATTCATATGTCACGAGGACCGAATTTGCTCTTTCATTCCGTTTGTCTGAGGCATATTTGATTTTAGCAGAGGCAGTGTATAAAATTGATCAAGATCTTTCTATAAAATTGATCAATGATTTGAGAGAGAGAAGATTCTCCGGAGAAGAGTATAAAGTGGATGCGTTGTCGGGAGAGCAACTATTGGATTTCATACGGGCTGAACGCCGTCGGGAACTTTGTTTTGAGGGATTCCGGTGGTTCGATTTACGACGTTACGGAATGCCTAGCTTTAAACGCGTGTGGAAAGAGAATGGCGTTGCGATAAAAGAATTTGAGATGGAGAAAGAAGATGCTGCCTATACATTACCAATCCCTCAAGAGGTTATAGATCGTAACCCGAATTTGGAACAAAATAGATTAACATCCCCCAAATTGTAACATCTAAAAAGTAACCTTATGAATATAAAATATATCTTATTGCTTGTATTGGTATTTCCAATGTTGAGTTCATGCCATGAGGAGGATAAATTGACTCCGGCATCAACAGAAATGGATCTTCGTTTTGAGTTCCCAGAAGGAGATAATCCTTGGGATCAGGATATACTTGAAATTGTGGATAAATTCAGCACGTATTTGATCTATAAGAATTTAACGAAGGAGGATTTTAATCATACTTGGCAGAGTGTTATGGGTTCTTATGGTGGAGAGCCTTTAAACGATGAGCAGGCTGCATTTTATACGAGTTTTATAAAAAATCATGTATTCGAATTTTTGAAACCGGAACTTGTAAAACGGGTATTGCCAACTTATATCTATCTGGCATATAACATGAGTTCCACATCAATTTTTGGAGTTTCTCCGCTTGAACTTAAGTTTGATGGGATGGATTTTTGGGGAATTTGTTTGGAAGCAGAGAAATTGGGACCATTGGGTAATCCTGTGCTAAGACCAGCCACGGCTTGGGAATTTCAAGTAAGGAGAGGTATCATTTTGAAAAATGTGATTGAGAAAATAGTTACTAAGGGGAATATCGTCGTTCCTTCTTGGTTTACGGATGATTTTGATTATATGACAGCTTTGGATAATTCAAATTCTTCACTGGATAACCATTATTTGAAACGCGGTTTTCCGGGGCAATTGAGTGGAACGTTTTCTTATGAGACATTTGGAACGTTATCCAGAATTTACAATACCTCTCCTCAAAGGAATTTGATTGACTATATACATTTAGCCATACGCTATACGAGAGATGAGGTGGTTACGAATTATCCTCCGGATAATTTTCCGAAAATTATTAAATATTATGATTTAACGGTTGAATATCTAAAAGAGAATTATGATTGGGATGTTACCCGGATAGCGGAATTACCTGTCATTGATGAATGATAAAATAAAGAAAGTATGAAATCATTGTTATGTATATTTTTGGTGTTTTATTCCTGTTGTGGTATGGCTTTTTCGATCAAAGGTCGATTACGAACTTCTAGACCGGTTGAAATAAAAGTTGTTGATTTGAACGGGAAAACAATTGTTTCATGTAGTATAATTAATGGACAGGAATTTGAAACTAAAAATGTAAATATAAAACCGGATCTTTATACTCTCCATTTAGGAAAGTATAAAGAGCAGGTTATTTTGACGAATAATGTCGTGTCTGTCCATGGATTTTTGGATGATCATAACCCGGCTAATAGTAATCTTGAATTTGAAGGGATAGATCGTTACATGACTTATTTAGAACTATTAGGAGAGTTCGAAGGTCGACAAGACAGATTGGAGATGTTGGATGAATGGATAGAAAAGAGTGATCTCGATATGCTTGCTTATGCAACCTTGCTATATACACGTAAAGATTGGGTCGGTTTATGGTATGAGCCTTTTAAAAAGGCACTTGACAAAATGCCGAGAGAACTTCAAGAGTCTTTGGTTGTGGAGGATTTGAGAAAAGAGGTGAAAAATCGGGAGAGGTATGCTCTTGGTACGCAATCAATTGATTTTACCTATGTTGATCCAAAGGGTAATAAGATTAGTTTAAGTGATTTCCGAGGAAAGTTAGTGCTGGTTGATTTTTGGGCCTCTTGGTGTGGCCCTTGTCGGCAGGAAATGAAAAGTTTATTGCCGATTTATAACGAGCTAAAAGGAGAGGATTTGGAATTTATCAGCATCTCGTTGGATGACAAAGAACAAGCTTGGAGAAAGATGCTTAATGAAGAAAATTTGCCTTGGGTAATGTTGTGGAACGAAGAAGGGTTTTCGAAAGATGCCAATTCTCCAAATAAGATTCAACAAGCTTATGGGTTTAATAGTATCCCGTTTATCGTGTTGATCGATAAGGAGGGCAAAATACTGGCACGAAATCTACGAGGAGATAAAGTGCGGGAGGCTATTCTTGAGGCTCGAAAACAGTAACAAATAGTTCTTGTTTATAAAATTTGTATGGGGTTGAAAAACATCCTCATGGAGAGAATATTATGTCACAATTAAAATAGTAAAGATGAAAAAATATTTTATGATATTCATGTCTTGTGTTTTTATATTTGGGGGACAAATTTCTAAAGCACAGCTGGTAAGACAAAAAAGTGAGAGTGTGAAGTCTCAGGCTAATCTGGATTGGTATAACTGTTCGCCTGAAAAAGATGGTATTTTGGGTGCGGATATAAATAGAGCTTATGAATTTCTGAAAGGTAAGAAAGTGAAACACCGTCCCGTGATTGCTGTGGTTGGTGGAGGTCTTGATATAGAGCATGAGGCTTTAAAATCAAATATTTGGACGGATAAAAGAGAAAAAGAGGACGGGAAGGATAACGATAAGGACGGGTATATAGACGATATACATGGTTGGAATTTTATTGGTGGTAAGGATGGTAGAGTCATGGAATACACCTTGAGAGAAGGGGATAGAGAGTTTATGCGCTTGAAAGATAAATGGGGAAGAATCATACATAATAAAGGACAATTCTTTTCCTATGCGGATGGGAAAAAGGTGGTTATAAATCCTCCTGAAGATATGGATGAATATTTCTATTATAGAAATAGAGTAATGTATGAATCCCCTTTAGCCGGTGCGTATGGAGGAACCATGTTGGGGTATATCGTTCAAGAGTATGCTCGTAAATTTGATAAAGAGATGCGTGTTCGCTTCCCCGAGAAAACGACTTTCACGGCAAAAGAGCTTGCTGCTTGCTGGGATCCTAACGGGGAACAAGATACGTTGGCTAATTTGGCCATGAATATGTTAGGATATGCCTTTGGGTTTAGTACTGGGAAAGATTGGGATGCCATTTATAAGTCTTTTATGGCAGATTCGTATATAGAACAGACTAAAAATACTTACAAGAACCTTTATGACAGATCTGGAAATGACCAGCGTAAAGAGATTGTTGGGGATGATTATTTGGATATCAACGACCGGGTCTATGGAAATAACGTGTTACTTACTTCCAATGCCGGAAGTGGAACTATGATGGCCGGAATTATTGCGGGAAAACGAGGTGTTGAAGGGCGTAATAACCCGATTTCTGAGGTCGCTGAAATTATGCCGATTGTTATCTCGGGAGCTAAAGGGGAGCCTTATTTGAAGGATGTGGCCCTAGCCATCCGTTATGCTGTTGATCATAAGGCAGACGTGATCATTTTACCCCAGCAAAATTCGTTCTATCCGGAGGCACAAAAGATTTGGGTGTCAGAAGCCATTCGTTATGCAGAGCAAAAAGGTGTTCTGGTTATTGTTCCGGCATGGGAATTATCTTACGATTTGAGTCTTGTGACTTTTTATCCTAATCGTTGGATGGATGGAAAAGAGGAAATGACGAATTTGATGGTTATTTCTTCTTCAGACAAGAATGGTAATCCGTCAATGAAGTCAAGTTTCGGAGAGAAGGAAGTCGATATGTATGCTCCCGGTATAGATATTTTATCAACTTATACAGGAGATACTTATCAATCTGGTTCCGGTGTAATGTTAGCAACCTCAATGGTAGCAGGAGTAGCTGCATTAGTGAAAAGTTATTATCCGGAATTAACAGGGGCTCAAATTCGAACCATTTTGTTAGAGAGTGTTACCTCTCGTAAAGGAATCGAGGTTGAGAAAGAGATACGTGTTGCACAACAAGTAACGCAGGATTTATTTTTGTTTGAACAGCTATGCCTTTCTGCAGGTATCCTAAATGCTTATAATGCTTTAGTGGTTGCAGAGAAAATGAAAAAATAGATACGTTTATGATATTGAAAAAAGAAATTTTCTGTTGTCTGTTTACTTTATGCTGTGTCATCCCTGTTTGGGGGCAACAGCATAAATCAGTGATTCCTTATCGGGAAGTGGGGAATAAGATGATTATTGAGATGCTCGTGGATGGAGAAACTCGTCCTTTTATTTTTGATACTGGGGGGCAAACGGCAATAACGGGAGAATTAGGTAAAGAGTTGGGTTCACAAGTAAGGGATTCTTTAGTGGTTACGGATATTAATGGAAAACAGGCCATTTATCCGCGTGTTGCCATAGCGAGTTTGATGACGGCAGACCGGAATGTTCATTTGGTTAATGTGCCTGCCATGTTATTGGGGGAGCCCTCGCCTTTTGAATGTTTTGGAGCGGACGGGTTGATCGGTAGCGACTTGTTGCAGCATTTTATTGTTGAGATAGACGGAAAATCTAAAACAATCACACTTATGACAGCGGAGAATCCTTCTACAGTATCTTTGAGAAAAATGCTCCCTTTTGCTGTAGATGGTGTGATGCCGATACTGACCTTACAAGCTGGTTTGAAGAATAATTTTTTAGCTTTATTCGATACGGGGTGTCCTAATTTCTTATCTCTGAAAAAGAACGATTACGAGGTATTGGAAGAACAAGTTGCTTTTCAAGAGATTGCGACGGGATTGGGTGGTTCTTTTATCGGGATTGCGGGAATGACTGAGGGAGATACGTTACATCGGGTGGAGTTTCCTGTTTTGTCCGTTGGTGGAACTCGATTTAATCATGTTGGAAGTGAGACATCAGCGGCTCCGTATTCTTTGTTAGGTGTGAAGTTATTAAACTATGGGAAAGTCACGATTGATTATCCTCGTCGTCGTTTTTATTTTGAGGCTTATGAAAGTCAAAATGATTTGAAGGATAAGTATCATGTACTCGGGTTGCAGATTAAAGACGGGGATTTAATTGTTGCTTCTGTCTGGGATGAGATGAAAGATGTTGTGACCGTGGGGGACCGGGTAACTCGTATAAATGGGAAACCTGTCAAGAAATATGATTTTTGTGAGAGTATAGTGAATGGTGTACCTGAGTTAAAAGAGAAAAAGAAAACGAAGTTAACTATACAAACAAAGAATGGAGAGAAGGTAATTATTTACGAGAAAAAATGAATTATATGCGAATACTATTTATTATGGCTTGCTTTTGCTGTTTGTTTTTACAAGGAAAAGCACAGATGAAGAACACCGCTTTTGAAGTTAAAGACTATAAAGAGGTGGATGGAAAAATTATTTTGGAGATGGTTGTGAATGGGGTGTATGCTGATTTTGTCCTTGATGTGGCCGGGCATAATGCGATTTTACCGGAATACTTGGAGAAATTGAATATAGATACAACACGAAGAGGGCGTTTCCCATATAACAAATTCCAGTATAAGGACGTGGGAACAACCCGAACCGTCCTGATTAATAGCATTTCCTTTGGAAATAATGTTTTCGGCAACGAAGTATCAGCCTTTGTACTTAAAGATGAACCTTATTTGAGAAAGTTAGGAGTTGCAGGGGTGATAGGAGGAACCTTGTTTCAAAATGTCGTATTGACCATTGATAGTCGTCGGAAAAAAATCACGACCTCGATTCCTTATCGTCCTACTTATATGCGATTGGATCGACGTGAAAATATGGAACTGATTGCTGGTGCGGCAATCGTTTGCCCTATTACGATTGATAATGCAGTTTATTCTTTGTTGTTGGATACATGGAATAGTGGTTTGATAATTCTGAATAAGGCCGAATTTGAGAAATTAGGTGGGAAAGAGGTTGAAAATACATATATTAGCGAGGGGTATGGGGAGAGTGTTAAGATGGGAAGAAGTAAGCGTGTGAGTACGTGTCGTTTTGTTAAAGAAAACTTCTCGGATGTGGATGTGATTGAGAATACGACGCTTGCTCGTTCGGTTATAGGGACAGATATTTTAAAAAAGGGACTACTTTCCATTGACTTTGGGAAGCGTAAAGTATATTTTCAACCTTTTGATCTTGTGCCGGTAAAAGATGAGATTGAAGGAAATGAGGCAGTTGTTATCGAAGCCGGGAAATTGAACCCGATAACCCGTGATTATTTCCTGGAACATATCTATGATTATAGAACGGGTAAGGAATTTATTTTTAAAGGAGATAAGCCGGTTGTGATTGATTTTTGGGCAACTTGGTGTGGACCATGTATGAAATTAATTCCGGAAATGGAAAAATTGGCAGAGAAATATAAAGATCGAGTAATCTTTTTGAAGGTAAATGCAGATAAAGAGAAAGAATTATGTACGATGTTCAATGTTAATGCATTACCGACCTTATTTTTTATTCCCGTTGGGGGAAAACCAATAATAGAAGTTGGGGCTATTCCCGAAAAGTTCGAACAGATTATCGAGGAAAAATTACTTAAATAATGTTGTGCTTCAGTGATTGATTGTAGAGCTATCTTGTCTTTGTGCAAGATAGCTCTAATTGTAATTTGTGTTTATTCTATAGTTCGTTTATATTCATCTTATATAGGATAATTTCCGATTGTTATTTTTATCTTTGTCACGGGATAGAATATATATAATTGTAGATAAGAATAAATTAGATGCTGAAATGCCAAATGGTATGAATCAAGGAACTTCGGAGTCGAAATTCTAGATCGTATGTGAGGTTTATGATCATCTATGGTTTCTGGATGAAATGGAGGCAGAAAATATTGTGCAGGAAGCATTTTTTGAGGTGTGAAAAATCAAGAGTCGCTTACCGGAAAATTTGGTGGATATAGAAGTTTATTTATGCATTTCTGAGAAATACTCTTGTCTTTATTATTTCAGGCGTTTGCAATTGGGATGGTCATTTCATGAGACATAATATCTAATATATCATGGAAGATACAAACGTCTCAAATACAGGGGATACGTCCTCTTTGGGAAATCGAGTTGGACAAGTAGAATTTTTTACGGATAGGTTTTTGGTTTGGGGGAAAGATGCTTACGATCTGGTGTTGTACAAAGATATTCAATGGATACAGGCTAGTCGTAATTTCTGTGAGCTTCATGTGGAGGATCGGCAAAAAATTCTCGTGGCTCATCCGTTACTTTTTATGGAACAAATCCTGCATGGAAATGGATTCATGCGGGTGCATCGGAGTTATTTTGTCAATCTACTACAAGTCACCCGTTTACGGGGAAGCATGATTTATATTGGTAAGCAAGATATCCCGTTAGGTCAGCCTTATCGGGAAGAGTTTCTTGCTCATTTTTGTGTTGTGGGGAGCGTGAAGGGATTACATAAATAGGAGAGGAAGTATTTAAATAATCACATTATCAACCGTTTCATGGAATGGCTGTCCCGAATAGGCTGTATGGGTCTGTTCGGGACGGATTTTTCGTTCGGTCAATTGAAAATGCTCTTGGGTCAGTTGATACCGAGATCGGGATAAATTAGTTGAATAGGAGGTGATGGCTCTCTATTTTTGTCGTGTAATCAAAAACAAAATGTTATGGAATTATTAGTTTATCCGATTCGGGGACGAGAGGTACTCCCGATGAGAACGAGAAGAAGAAAGGTGGTAGAAAGGGCGAGAACGGGCAACGGGACCAGTATCCCTCCAATACAGCCCCAATGCTCCCTCTTGAGGGACGATTCCGGTGAAATTGTTATCGTGATCGTGAAGCCTCGGGAAAACTCGATTATTACCTGTTCACGGTTGAGTTGCGGTGAGAAACGGGTGAAAAGTACGTATTCATTAAAACAAGTACACTGATGGCAGAAGTTTGTAGTATTTTCAAAATTAGGGGACGGGTCGGTAACACGATCTTTACCGGGCGGAATGGTAAGTATTACGCTCGGGCGGTGGCTTCCTCGGTAAAAAATCCGAATACGCCGAAACAACAGGTGGTTCGTAATAGGTTCCGGGTGGCGGTTCGGTTTTACCAGCGTATGAAGGAAACTCCTTTGGGCGGGATTTGGAATCTTGCCGGAAAAAGGGTTAAACTCACGGGTTTTGCCTTGTTTATGAGCGAAAATTTAAGGATGTTTGACCATCTGGGACGAATTACGGATTATGACGGACTACATTTGGCCACCGGGAATCGTTGTGGGGTATGTTGTTTGTCGGCTGCCATGACCGGGGAGAACCGGGTGACACTTCGTTGGGCGGGTGATATTGAAGATATGTACCCGGATCGAGATGACCAGCTCATGGTGGTTGTGTTGCACGAAGATCGGGCATTTTCACCCGAGGTGGTGGAGGGGTTGCACGTTCGGAGGATGGAAGGAACAGTTACTTTTGAATTGAACCGTCGTGAGGGGGTGCCTGTACATTTGTATTGTTTTTTCGTGGCCCCGGGAAACACGGCTTTCTCTGAGTCTCAACACGTGGTGGTATGAAGGCGGAATTGAAACCGGTAACAGGAATTGTCAGTGCGGTGGGTGAAGTGATCGACCGCCTGACGCTCCCGGCAAGGGAGAAGAAGCAACTGGAAACGGAATTATTCCGGGTGATCACGGAGTGTGAACGCCAGCGGATGGAAGCTCAAGCTTCTGTGATCGTGGAGGAAGTTAGAGGAAATTGGTTACAGCGGTCTTGGCGACCTCTTGTGATGTTGACTTTTGCCTTGATTGTACTCATGGGAACATTTGTCAGCCTACCGATACTCTCGGATACTTCTCGTTTTTGGGATTTGTTGGAAATCGGGTTGGGTGGGTACGTTGTTGGGCGAAGCGGGGAGAAAATGGTACAAGTGCTTACTCGAAAGTCTCGTTAATTTTAAATCCTAGAGATTTATGATTCGGTGATTTTAGATTTCGTGATATAATTTATTCTAAACTCTAAGTGTTAAATTCTAAATTTCATATTTATGTCATTTTCAATCTTCGATACTCCATTTTCAATTGTCAACCATCGTCTGATAGGCGATCGGGTCGTACATTTGGTGTGTTCGAAAAATACACGTAAGATTATCGGCCCGGATATGATCATCTTACATTACACGGCAGGAACGAATTCCATGTCATCAGCTCTTTTCTTGACACGTCCGGATGTGCAGGCGTCTGCCCATGTTGTCATTGGTAGGGCAGGGGAGGTTATCCAACTTGTTCCTTTCAATATCGAAGCATGGCATGCGGGTAGGAGTTGGTACGCTGGCCGGGCGGAACTGAATCATTACTCGATTGGTATTGAACTGGATAATTTGGGACAGCTCCGTTTGGAAGGGCAGCGTTTCGTGGCAGAGTGTGGTCGGGAAGTGAAGCCGGAAGAGGTATACGCCGATTGTTCGGGGAATAAATTGACTTACTGGCATCGTTACACGGAAGTACAAATCAAGGTGCTGAAAAAAATATGTGAAGTGTTGGAGGCAACTTACCCTATTACCCGGGTGGTTGGACATTCGGATGTTACGAACCGGAAAGTTGATCCGGGACCGGCGCTGGGCTTCGCATTTAGCGAGTGCGAAGTGGCTGGTTATTTATAATAAACAACTTTTAATTCTTAATTTTTAATTGTAAAGTTATGGCAGAATTTAATTCGTATTTGTTAGGAAAAGCAAAAAGATCAGTGGGTAACATTACTTTGTGTTACACGAGAAGGAAAAACATTGCCAAGGCGAAAGTATTTTCCCGGAAAGATAATCCGACATCGGAAATTCTTGATCAGCGAGCGAGAATGAAGGTATTGGTCGAGTTGTCACGGTACATATTACCCGTGATTCGTAAAGGATTCGTGGGGATTGGTAATGGTACGACCTCGAATGCTTTTGTGAAAGTGAACATGAAATCTGTAAACGTGGATGAAAAACACGTGGCGAAGGTTGATTTGGATATCTTGAAAATGGCATCCGGGTTGCTTTACCCTCCTAAAGTAACCGTGTCGTATACAGAGGAAAATCAGTTGTACTCGTTCGAGCAAGAGATGCAGGATGAGGAAGATGGTTTTGCGATGACAAATGACAAGGTGTATGCGGTAATTTATGAATCGGTGTTAAGCCGGGCGAAGTTGATTGGTTTGAGGGATCGTGGAGAGAACGGTAACACGAGCTATGGGTTACCGGAGGATTGGGATAGTAAGAACGTGAAAGTGTATTGTTTCGCTACCTCAAGTAACGGAAAACTTGTGTCAGATAGCCGGGTGCTAACACTTGCATAAGCTGATTCTTTAGGAGTTGTGATTCTTTAATTTGTGATTCCGGTCGTTCGAGGAACGTTTGGGCGACCGGATCTTTTTATTTTAATTTTTAACGATATGATGATGGATTATTTTATAATTGGAATGTTTTCAACACTAAGTTTGAATTCTGTTTTCTCGCAGATGGCGGATCACCTGTTTGCCGGGATGGTCAGTATCGTTGGTGGAGTTGTCAGTTCCCTTGCTGTGGCTTGGCTAAAACGGAGGTGGAGACAAGGACGTAATTAATTTTTTCAACTCTTTCCTGTTTTAGGGTTAACTTTACATTCTTTATCAGTCTATAAACGTTATCCACTATATAGGGTTTTGTTTGTTGGAAATAATATTCTATATTTGCCCGTGATCATTTGGACGAAAGGGTTTTAATTTGGTACGGGAAGATATTTATCAAGAGTTGTATTTAGCTATTACGGAATTGCCTGAAGATAGCAGGGAGATATTTTGGTTATACTTTCAAGGTAGGAATAACAAGGAAATTGCAGAAATTCTTTCTCTTCCGGAAAAAGACGTGCGAGCTTGTAAAAGGGAGGCTATTTATCGATTAAAAAGCCGCCTAGGTGGTTTATTTTTCTGGTTGCAGATCATGAGAATCGTGTGAGATGAATGAAGTCGTACCGATGAAAGTACGACTTCATTTATTTTCTAAGGTAAGTACTGATAACTTAGTTTCTCGCTGATTTCCATATTATTTTTGATCGGTAGAATGGTGAAACTCCAGTGGTAATCTTTGTTTGTCGGGAGCTTGTATTTGGGGTAAGGTTGAGAACCCCAGCTATCGTCCCCGGCAACACCCATCATGCGGTGATCCAAGCATACTTCCACGAAATTGCGGGGGAAAATGTCATTGACGTGCGTTTGTTTGGGTTTCCGGTTTTTCGCCATGAGCGGGTCATGGGATTCTCCTTGCGTGAAGTTTTGCCATTGATATGGGCGATTGGATTCTTCCCCGTCGAAGTCTTCAATCCGGTTGCGGGAAACGTTAAACTCCATGAAGTTCGAGTCGGCAATAAACAGGAGGCCCTTCCCGGTTTTATCCGTGAGTGCCAGCCAGCGGGTTTCTGTCTTGTGGCCGTTTTCTTGTGGCCGTACGTATGGAACGTATTGTTGCTCGGCCGTACTTTTGTAATGGCCGATAAGCGTTCCGTTATTCCGGTCACAATAGTTTTCCTCTGGACCCCGTCCGAGGTATTCCAGTTGATTCATGTCCGTGGAGACTCTGAAACGTACCCCGATTCGGGGAAGTTCGGGGGCATCCGGTTGAGTTTCTAAGTGACAGGCCACGTGGATCATGCCTGACGGGTATAGCGTGTAAGACACGTGGTATTTGCTATTGGTTTCTTGAAGCCTGTACGTGATGGTCAGGTTCGTGTTTGTTGCGGAAGTAGAGGTTCTGATCCCGGCAATCTTGAAATTCTTGCTTGCTTGTTTCCAGCCTTGCTGACGACTCGGCATCCCGTTGCCATAATCGTTGTCCGTGGGTCCCCGCCAGAAGTTGGGTTGGAACCCGAAATCTTCGGCAATGTATTGAATGCCATTGGTCCGGTAGGAAGTCACGTATCCTTTCTGTTTGTTAAACACGAAGTCGATATTCGTGCCGGATATATGGATTTCCGGTCCGTTCTCTTCCATGGCTAGTGTTTTTTCAGGGGTAGGGCGGAACACGGGCGCCGGGGTGTAATCCGGTAACCTGAATTGTTCCGAGGCCACGATGTAGCTGGCAGGAATAGAGAGATTCGCTTGTTTGGACTTCACGTAGAGGTTCAGGAAATACTCCGTTCCGGGTTTATTCTTCACGTTCCTGAGTGGAATCGTGAGCTGTTTGTTTGCCCCGGGGGCGAGATGTTGCGTGGGCAGGGTTCCGGACTGTACGGTTTCCGTGTTTGCCTGTATCGTGTACTCGATCGTGTATTGATTCAAGTTCGTGAAATCGTATCGATTTTCTACCCGGATGATTCCTTTTCTCAGATCAACGGGTTGAAACCACACGTACTGGTAGACCTTTTTTACTTCGGTTAAACCGGGGTGCGGTTCTCTATCAGGGCCAACCACTCCGTTACACAAAAAGTTCCCGTCAGACGGGGAGTTTTCTCCGAAATCTCCACCGTATGCCCAGAACGGGGTTCCTTCTTCATCTTTCACGAGGATTCCTTGGTCAATCCAATCCCAGATGAACCCGCCTTGCAAATTGGGGTAACGATAGATCACATTCCAGAGGTCCATGAGGTTCCCGGTACTGTTTCCCATGGCATGGGCATATTCCGACATGATATAAGGGCGATCCGTTTGCGTGTTGCCCCATTTCTCCAGCGTGGTTGCGCCCGGGTATTGCGGGCAGTAGATGTCCGTGTTCCATTCGAGAAGGGCTCTCTCGTACTGTACGGGACGTGTCGTGTCCTTGGATTTTAGCCAATTGTAAGTCATGTAGAAGTTATACCCGTTCCCGGCTTCATTCCCCAGAGACCAGAACGTGACGCAGGGATAATTCTTCCCGGTTTCGTACATGTTCATGGTCCGATCTATATGGGCGTTCAGCCAGTTCGGGTTATTTCCTAATGTTCTTCCCTTGCGAAGATCGTAGCCCATGCCGTGGGATTCTATATTCGCCTCGTTGCAAACGTAGAATCCGTATTCATCACAAAGTTCGTAAAAGCGCCTTTGTTGGGGGTAATGGCAGCATCGTATGGCGTTAATATTATGACGTTTCATGTTCTCGAAATCCTTGCGCATATCCGCCTCGCTGAGAACGTGACCCGTGTGCTCGTTGTGTTCATGATAATTCACGCCTTTAATCAGTACGGCACGACCGTTTACTAGGAATTGGTTCCCCCGGATTTCCAGCTTTCGGAAACCGACCCGGAAAGGAATGATTTCCGGGTTTTTCCCCGGTTGTTCGATCCGGATAAACAGCTGGTGCAGGTTTGGGGTTTCGGCTGTCCACGGGGCGACTTGAGCAATCTTCGCATCGAAATGGACTGTTGCAATGGAATCTATTTTAATGGTTTGTGTCCCTTCTGCCACTCGTGTTCCCGAGGTGCTTTCCAGTTGGTAGGACACTGTGGCTTGAGCCGTTTGCCGGGGATTGGCGTTTACCAAGAATAAATCCAGCCCGAAAAGTCCGTTCTTGTACGTGCTGTCCAGATCCTGACGGATGGAGAAATCCCGAAGATGCACGGGGGATTGTGCGAACAAGTAAACGTCCCGTTCGATCCCACTGATTCTCCAAAAGTCCTGACATTCCAGATAACTTCCCGTTGACCACCTATATACTTCAAGAGCGATAAGGTTACGCCCCGGTTTTAGGTAGCGGGTAATGTTATATTCCACGGCTGTCTTGGAATCCTCACTATACCCGACTTTTGTGCCGTTCACGTACAGGTAGCAACCCGATTTTACTGCACCGATGTGCAAGAATATCTCTTTCCCGTTCCATTGTTCGGGTATCTCGATGTATTTCCGGTAAGATCCCACTGGATTTTCCTCCGGTAGAAGAGGTGGTTGCGGGTTACGGGGACAGAATTCGTAAGGGTGATTCGTGTAAAGTGCGTTTCCGTAACCGTTTACTTCCCAGTTTGCCGGGACGTCAATCTCTCCCCATGCAGAATCGTCGAAATCTGTTTTATAGAAGTTCATTGGGCGTTTTTTGTAGGAAGGAACCCAGTTGAATTTCCATTTCCCGTTGAGCGATTTGTAATCAGGGGATGTGTTGAAATCATTACTCCGAGCTTTATCCACATTACTGTAGGTCATGAATGCCGTCCGGGGATATTCTTTCCCGACAAAGGGTATGGTCTCGTCTTGCCATTCCGGTTTCACTTGCATGAAAGCCGTGGAACAGATTAAACAACAGATAATCGTGGAGAATAGTTTTTTCATCTTGTATGTAGTTTGAGATTTTAGAGTCTAAAGATAGTGTTTTTTTGTTAAAAGTGGTAATCTGTTTCTTCAAACCTTCAATATAGCGTGTGTCAAGAAAATAATTTGAACAGAATGATCATTCATGATGACAAACAAAACTATATCTTTGTTGCCAATTTAATGTAATCATTTACAGTTATGAATGTAAAAGCTAAAGGATACGTGTTAGGGGTCATTGCGGCAGCAACTTACGGGATGAATCCCTTGTTTGCCCTTCCCCTGTATGAGGCGGGGATGAACCCAGATTCAGTTCTTTTTTTTAGGTACTTGTTTGCTATCCCGGTGTTGGGTGCGATGATTAAGTTGCGGGGAAGAGATTTCAAATTGAAGCGAAAAGAAATACTTCCGTTAATTATCATGGGATTGCTGGTGGCACTCTCGTCACTTACCTTGTTCCAGAGTTATAATTACATGGCAGCCGGTATTGCATCGACCTTGTTGTTCGTTTACCCGATCATGGTAGCCTTAATCATGGCCTTTCTCTTTAAAGAGAAACTGACATTACAAACAATTTTGTGTATCATGCTGGCGTTGGGTGGTATTGCCTTGCTTTACAAGGGTGAGGATGGTTCGGTGTTGAGTCTGACGGGAGTGATTCTCGTTATCGCCTCGGCCTTATCATATGCCATTTACATTGTCGCTGTGAATAGACCCTTGTTGCGAGAGATTGCGACACTAAAGCTGACGTTCTATGTTTTAGTTTTCGGGTTGTCTCTGTTTTTGGTTCGTGTTGATTTTGGGGCCAGTCTGCGTGTGGTAGACACGTGGTATCTGTGGGGTAATTTGGTTGCCTTGGCCGTGTTCCCGACTGCTATATCATTTCTTTGTACCACTCAGGCCATCCAGTATATCGGTTCGACCCCAACCGCTATTTTAGGGGCTTTGGAGCCTTTGACAGCGGTATTTTTCGGGGTGACGGTTTTCGGGGAACCTTTAACCGTGAGAGTGGGATGTGGTATTATGATGATTGTTTTTGCCGTGACCATTATCGTTGCGGGAAGTAATGTTACGACTTATTTAGTACGTTTTAGGAAACTTTTCCCGAAACTCCCGATAAAGAGAAAGCCGACTTGTTAATTTGTTAAACGTATTTCACTAGTGTCTAAATTGTATATTTAGGAGAAATCGTTTGTTATTGACGATATGTCGATTGTTTTGATTCATAATGTTTTATTGTATTGTCTTTGGCTGTGTTCATTTTGGACAATTTTTTTTTATATGTTTTTTTTCGCATCTTTGTTTCATCCATGATTAGAAATGGAGTGTTTGATGGATAAGGAGATGCGATATAGAAAGTTTAAGCATAATGTGGACTACCTTGTAAGGCGATTACAGGATGGTGATGAGTATGCTTTTGCTTTTTTCTTGGATACATATGGGAAATCTCTTTATTTTTATTGTAATTCAATTCTTAAGAATAGTACTTTCTCTGAAGATATTGTGCAGGAAAGTTTCGTAACCCTGTGGGAGAGACGTCAAGATTTTATGTCCTTACTTCCGATTCGGGTTTTTCTTTACCAGACGGCTCGTAATAAATGTTTGGATTTATTAAAGCATGAGCAGGTCGTTCATAAACATGAAGCGGCGTTGATACAAGAGTTAAGTGAGGATTCTTTGGATGAGAAAATGATTGAAGAAGAGGTGCTCGGGGAAATTTATCGGGCAATTGACGAATTACCTCCAGAATGTAGACGTGTATTCCGATTAGGATTGGAAGGATTAAGTAATCAGGAAATAGCAGATTCGTTATCTATATCGATCAATACGGTTCGGACTCAGAAACAGAGAGCTATGGCTGTATTAAAAAAACGCTTTAGCATGGGTATTCTTTTGGTACTTTTGGGAATGGTGGATTTATTTAATTGAATTTTTTTTTGAAAAAAAATCTGCTTCTTGTCATCTTTTTGAGAAGTGTGGTCGTTCTTTGTGTGAAATGTAAAAATGACAGGGTATGCATGATGATAATAATTTGAAAATAGCCTCATGGGTTGTAGCTCGGTTGAATGGTACTATTCAGCAAGAGGAGGAAAAGATGTTGGAGGAATGGATCCATGAGAGTGACGAGCACCGACTATTTTATGAACGGCTGGTAGAGCGGAATTATTTGATGGGGCGGTTGCAAGAATATGAAAATTATTCATTAGAAGCATTGAAAGAACGAGTAATGTTTTCAGTAGGTAAACAGGGAAAGCGTATTCGTCTTATTCGGCGGGTAAAACAAATTGCTGCAATTTTATTAATACCACTTATTGCCGGAAGTGTATTTTTATTCATGATGGAGAAAGAAGAAATATCTCCGTTAGCTACAGATATTATTCCTGGTAAAGAATGTGCCGTGCTAGAGATGGCTGACGGGCGGAAACTGGAACTAGGTCTAGGGAAAAATCTAGGGCAATTACAATTGGAAGGAACTGTAGTAACGAATGATTCCAATCGTCTTGCCTATAAACAAGGCCACTCGGGTAATCCATCCGCTCTGGAATATAACACCATTATTATTCCCCGGGGAGGCGAATATCAACTGATCTTATCCGATGGTTCTCGGGTATGGCTAAATTCTGATACCCGTTTACGATATCCGGTTAGTTTTATCGGGGAAAAACGAGAGGTGTATCTTGAGGGAGAGGCTTATTTTGAAGTTTCTCCTTCTGACAAGCCTTTTGAAGTACATGGGGGAGGACAGAGTGTATGTGTTTTAGGAACTTCATTTAATGTGATGGCTTATGGGGATGAAGCTAAAGTGCAGACAACTTTGGTCTCGGGTAGTGTACGGGTAGTGTTGGATCAATCTGATAAAACTGTTTTGTTGACACCGGGGCATCAGGCGGAAATGGATAAGAATATTGGAAAGATATCTATGCGGGAAGTAAATGTTGAGAATTATATCGGATGGAAAGATAAACTTTTCATTTTTGACGAGGAAGATTTGGTTACTATAATGAAGAAATTGGCCCGTTGGTATGATGTGGATATTATTATTGAAACACCGGAATTGAAAGAAAAAATATTTTATGGGGTAATTCGAAAATACGAGAATATTTCTAAGATATTGGGTATGTTGAAAAAAACTCAAAATATTGATTATTTGATAGAAGGTAAAAAGATTGTAATAAAAGAAGTCCGCTAAGTTTTTAAGGACTTACCGGACTATTGTAATTTTAAAACTCGCCTCGGATTGGCATTTGATGCGAGCATTAAGTAAAAATTAAACAAATGTATGAAAAAAGATGAATTAATTCTCCATCCATGGCGATGGCGTGGAAAAAAAATGCTAGTGATGAAACTTGTTATGCTTATGGTGTTGTTGCCGGTGTTTGCGTTTGCAATACCGACGTATAGTCAGAAACAAATTAAGATGGAGGTTCAAGATGTAAGCTTGGAACAGGTGTTAAAAGAGTTACATGCACAATCTGGGTATTATATTTTGTATAATAAACAGGATGTACAAGGGGTGAAAAATGTGAGTTTGAAAGTAAGTGAAGCCTCGGTAGAAGATGTGTTGAAGTTGTGTTTACGAAATACATCTTTACAATATGAGATTGAAGATCAGACAATCCTGATCTCTGTCAAGAAGGTTAATAATGAACCGGAGAAGAAGGAAAGCGTGGTTCTTAAAGGAGTGGTGAAAGATTCAAAAGGTGGCGTTTTACCTGGGGTGACAGTTATGATTAAAGGGACGAGTGTAGGGACTGCGACCGATATGGATGGAAATTATTCCATGAATATTCTAAAACAGGATACTGTTACTCTGATATTTTCGTTTGTGGGAATGAAAACGAAGGAGGTGAAATGGGCTGGTCAATCAGAACTTAACATCACGCTGGAAGATGAGGTAAGTGAGATGGATGAGGTGGTCGTGACTGGTATTTTTCAGCGTAAAAAAGAGAGTTTTACGGGTTCCACTGCTACATTCAAGAAAGAAGAGTTGAAGATGGTTGGAACACAAAATTTGATTCAGAGTTTGAAGACACTAGATCCTTCTTTCGTGATTATGGAGAATAATGATTATGGTTCTGACCCTAATCGCTTACCGGATATCGAAATTCGTGGTAAAAGTAGTGTTGTAGGATTGAAAGAACAATATGATACTGATCCGAATCAGCCATTGTTTATCCTTGATGGTTTCGAGACTGATTTGCAAACGGTGGTAAATTTGAATATGGACCGTGTGCAATCTGTAACAATATTGAAAGATGCTGCGTCCACGGCTTTGTATGGTTCGAAAGCTGCAAATGGCGTTGTTGTGATTGAGACTAAACAGCCTGAACCAGGAACATTTCGAGTGTCATACAATGGTAATTTTTCTTTGTCTATTCCCGATTTGTCGGATTATAATTTGATGAATGCACGTGAGAAATTGGAATTTGAACAGAAAGCTGGTTTTTACAAATCGGATTATACATATGATGCCCAAGAACAATTATTTCTGGATAGTTTGTATAATCTTCATCGTGCGAATGTAGCAAGAGGAGTTAATACTTATTGGTTAAGTGAACCGTTACGAGTGGCATTGGTGCATAAACACAATATTTATGCAGAAGGAGGTGACAATGCAGTACGTTATGGTTTGGGTGTTACCTATAATGGAACAGACGGAGTGATGAAAAATTCGGGAAATGACGTTATCGGTATGAATTTTGAGTTGAATTATCGAAAAGGAAAATTCCGTTTTTTCAACAAGATGTCATTTGATTATACGAAAAAAGAAAATCCGACGGTAAATTTTTCAGAGTATGCAAAAGCAAATCCTTATTTTGAAAAATATGACGAAAATGGCAATGTTACCCGTTATTTAGAAGAATATTATACTGTTAATCGACAGCACTATACGGTTGAGAATCCATTGTACAATGCAAGTCTGAACAGTTATGATCGTCAAAAAGGTATGAGCTTTATCAATAAATTTAATGCAGAATACCGTCCAGTGGAAGAAGTGATGGTACGAGGGCGTATCAGTTTGGAGAAAAAATCGGAAAAGGCTGAGTATTTTCTATCCCCTGAGCATACTTCTTTTGATGGTGTGGCTCAAACCCAACGGGGGAGTTATAAATCGACGGATTACGATACTTGGATCTATGATGGGGAGTTAACTGTGACTTATGGTAAATTGTTCAATGACGTACATCAATTAAATGCTGTATTGGGGGCGAACTTCCGTTCGTCTGAGTTGAAGACAGAGGCTTTCGAGGCGGTGGGCTTTCCTGTAGGTGATTTTACCCGTCCGTCTTTTGCCACCAGTTTCCCGAATGGCGGTAAACCGGACTACACGGAAACGGTTACCCGCTCCAACAGTTGGTATTTGAATATGGGGTATGCTTTCGACAACCGCTATTTGTTTGATGCAAATATTCGTTTAGATGGAGCTTCGGTTTTTGGGAGTAATAAACGTTATACCGAAACGTGGTCGGTAGGGGTGGCATGGAATATTCACAACGAAAGCTTCTTGCAAAATGCTGAATGGATGACCTTATTGAAAGTGAGGGCATCAATCGGTAATCCTGGTAATCAAAATTTTGATGCTTATCAATCGTATACCACGTATTCTTTTAATAATTGGAGTTCTAATAACTTTGGAACAAGTTTATTGGTAGATGCATTTGGTAATCCCGACTTGAAATGGCAAAAAACATTAGACATGAATGTGGGTGCTGATATTGCTTTGTTGAGGAATCGTTTCAATATAAACTTCGACTATTATCAGAAAAGAACCGACCCATTGTTGGCTGTAATCGGTTTGCCTTCTTCGGTTGGTACAAAAACGATAGCTACAAATATCGGAGAGCAATGGAACACGGGGTACAGTGCTACGGTTAAATATTCGCCGATTTACCGCCCGGAGGAAGGTATCAACTGGAATCTGAGTTTGAATTTCCGTCACCAAAAGTCTGAATACCGGAATATTGGCAATAGCTTGAGTCAGTTTAATGCGCAAAATGAAAATACAAGCTTAGTGCGTTATTACGATGGCGGTAGTCCTACTGCATTGTGGGCAGTACGCTCTTTGGGAATAGACCCAGCGAGTGGTAAAGAAGTATTTTTGAAAAAAGATGGTACATATACTTATACGTATGAGACAAAAGATGAGGTCCAAGTAGGAGATACAGAACCTGATTTGGAAGGAGTTATTGGTACTACGCTGTATTATAAAGGATTTTCCTTCTCTGCACATCTACGCTATAGTTTGGGAGGTGATGTCTTCAACGAGGCATTGTATACTAAAGTGGAAAATATTTCCGAAGAAAACTTGAAATACAACCAAGATAAGCGTGCATTGTATAACCGTTGGGAAAAGCCCGGACAACACGCCCGGTTCAAGGGAATCTCTCTAACCGAGACAACACAAATGTCTTCGCGTTTTGTGCAGCGTTCTAATTTCCTGAAAGGGGAGTCTTTTTCAGCCGGTTATGATTTCCCAAAAGAATGGATTGAAAAAGCCGGTTTTTCAGCCTTGCGTTTGCAGGTGAATATGAATGATGTGTTCCGGATATCAAGTGTGAAAGAGGAACGAGGTATCGAATATCCTTTTGCGCGTATGGTATCGGCATCTGTATCTGTAACTTTTTAAAATCGGATGATTATGAAGTTTGATAAATATATTAAAATCGGTGTTTTGGGTATCGCTTTGTGGTCGCTTACTGGATGTACGGATTGGTTGGATGTACAACCGGTGGATCAGGTGGCGGAGGAACAAATGTTTACTTCAGAAGAAGGATTTCGTCAAGGGTTGAATGGCGTGTATGTCGAATTGTGTAGTTCCAATCTGTATGGAGGAGACCTGCAGGTAGGTACTGTGGAAGTATTGGCGCAGCGTTATAAATTTGCCAATTATGGTACCATGCAGAATTTGAATAGTTTGGGACAATTTGATTACACGACCGATTACTCGAAATCTAATTTCGCCGGTATTTGGGAAAAAGGATATGCTCTGATTGCCAACGTGAATACATTATTAAAAAATGCCGATGAGAAAAAGAATTTGTTCACGGGTGATCAATATAATTGGATTACAGGTGAGGCTTATGCGTTGCGTGCCATGTTGCATTTCGATTTATTCCGCTTGTTTGGTCCTGTTTACAAAACTAACAAAGAGGGACGTGCCATTCCTTATAACAAAGAATTTGTATTGTCCGGTACGGATTTGTTGCCAGCTTCGGAAGTGTTGGAATATGTTATTGATGATTTAAAGGAAGCTGAAAGGCGTCTAGCTAATGATCCCATTATTGAACAAGGGCCGCTATTGGAGGAAGGTGCAACGGAGGGAGAGAATTTCTGGCATTATCGGACATTTCGTTTGAACTATTATGCGGTGAAAGCTCTTCAGGCACGAGTGTATTTGTATGCAGAGATGTTTAGTGAAGCATTGGCAGCAGCTCGTGAAGTTGTAGCAGTGCAGGAACAATATTTCCCCTTTACCACAAAATCTCAAGTGACCGATGGCCAGAAACCTGATAGGATATTTTCATCGGAATTGGTATTTGCTTTACAATATCCGAACCGTGATAAAATCTTTACCGATTATTTCACTCCGGATTTGAAAGATGACCAAATGTGGCTTACTCCTTCTACCTATTTGGAAAAAATTTTCGGTACGCTAGCGTTGAATGATTGGCGTTATGAGTCTAATTGGAAAGTAGCATCAGGACACACCAATAGATGTTTCTATAAATATTCTGATTTGGAAACCGATGCTTATTACGCCGATTTACTACCGATGATTCGTATGTCAGAGATGTATTATATCATTGCTGAGACAGCCGAAAATGAAACTGATGCATTGGAAAGTATCAATCTTGTACTGGATAATCGTGGAGTTGAATTGTTGACCTCCGCTTCCCAGCTGGAGAGTACATTGCTGAACGAATATCAAAAGGAGTTTTGGGGAGAAGGACAGCTGTTTTTTTATTACAAACGGATGAATAGGTCAAGTATCCTTTCAGCGTTCTCCGGTGGTAATGTGGAAATGAATGATACTAAATATGTTTTGCCTTTGCCGCAAAGTGAAACGGATTTTAGATGACTTAAAACGTAATGTATTATGAATAAGACTATATTATTATGTTTGGCCTTGACTTGCTTGTTAAGCTTGGTAGGTTGTGAACAAAAGATCGACACTTGGTCTGGACAAAATGTCGCGTACATAAATATGGAGGTAGATTCTACGGTAGTTTCCTTTGCCTATTTGGATGAGGATGTGGATACTGTATCGGTAGAGATTACCGTGATGGGTGATGTGGAAGAAGGTGTGAGCCGTTATGTGGAAGTGAAGTTAGTAGAAAAGAATGCCACGGCGGGAGAAGATTACGAAACTTTGGCTGAACGCTATGAAGTACCGAGTGGAGAAACTTCTTGCGTGATACCTGTTGTGGTGAAACGCCCGAATGATGAATCGGACAAGGAAGTGATTTTAGAATTAGTAGAAAATAATGATTTCCATTTGTACTATGAGGATGATGTGCTTACTAGCGGTTCGGCTGTTGTCTATTCGAAGACTACGCACCGTATTCTGTTCAATAACGTGATGAAAGAAGCCCCCAATACTTGGAACGTGTATTATTTCGGCACCTTTTCTCCCCTCAAATTCGAGACTATTTGTACAGTCATGGAAATCCCGCGTACTTCTTTCCTCTCCGCTTCTTACATGGGATCCGGACGTATAAGTTACATTGCTAATTACATGAAGGCCTATTTGGATGAGCACCCGATAATGGACGGTGACAAGGAGATGAGAATGGGAGACTTTTTGTATCAATAAATAAACAGGAATATGATGGAAAAATTGAAATATGTTCTCTTGTTCGTGCTTGGTGTACTATCATTCACCAGCTGCTACAAGGATTTGGGGAATTATGATTACTCGGAAATTAATCAAGTGACCTTTTCCGGTTTTCCAGAAGAAATGCAATATGCCTATCGTTTGGTGGATACCGTGCGGGTAACTCCTGTGATAGAAGGTTCTTTGGAGGGGAAAGATTTAAATAATTATTCGCTTAAATGGCAAGCAGTAGTGAAATCCGGTTCGGTGGATGGTGCGACAACCTTTGATTTGGACAGCAATCGGTTAGACTTGAAATATTTTGTGCAATTACCGGAAGCAAAATACACCGTTTATTTGCTGGTGGAAGATAAAACATCGGGAGTTACTTGGCGTCAAGGGTTTGATTTACAAGTGACCTCTGCCACCTATGAAGGTTGGTTGGTTTTGTCAGAGGATTCAGAAGGATTTTCGCATTTGGACATGATCTCGACCTCTACGCCTGAAGAAAAAATAATCAGAAACCTTTGGGCTGATAGTCCGTTGCGAGAATTTAAGGGACCGAAGTCGCTTCATTTGTTAGGAGGAATGTCTGCACCTCGTCCTGTTTATTTCCTTGCAGAAGAGGCGCAAGCAAAATTGGATGATGATGATTTCAGCTATGATTATGAAAATGATTTGATGTATGAGTTTGCAGAGTGGCGCGATGGTTTTGTTCCTACTTGTATAGTTGGAACTTATGGGGATTGTCGCCTTTGCATAGGAAAGGATGGTGTGTATGGAAAGGGGACAATAGCTGGAGCAATATACGGAATGCGCTTAAATAAACTTGATGGTGAGACGGACTATTTTGATGTTGCTCCAGCAATAGGAATGTCTGGTATTTATTACAACACTTATGGTGGTACTGCAATTTTATATGATGAGACAAATCAGCGTTTTGTACAGGTCACGAGTGATATGAATAAGGTGCAAAAGCCATCGGCAGAGGAAAAAGTATTTTCTTTTACTACAGGTAAAAGTTTTGTCCATATGTCTAACACGATGCATGGTAGTAAAGGGGAAACATATACAATATTGAAAGACAACGCCGGAAAGCTTTGGATATATGGAATAGAGGTTGGTAATTCTAATTACGTTGCTCAAGTGAGTGGGCATTATTATCAACTGGATGCTCCTGAGATCGAACGGGCAACAGCTTTTGCCGTACATCCGCGAGACTACGATTTGTATTATGCAGTTGATAACAAAATATATTGCTATAATATCAATTCAAAAGCATGCCGTTTGTTGCCCATTAAGATGGAGAGTGACGAAATTGTTACTCAGTTTTCAGGAGAGGAAATAACCATGTTGAAGTTCAATATTTTTGTAATGGGAGATTATTCGAAACCGGCAGGTAGTGGAGAAATGCAATATCGTTTAATTGTCGGTAGTAAGGAGACTATTGGTGATAATGCTTTGAAAGGTCATGTCCGTATGTTGGAATTACCTGTTACCTCTTCGCAGAATGCCTCTGTTTACCGTTCCTACGACGGATTCGGTATTGTGAAAGATGTCATATATCGTGAACGAAATTAGTACAACACAATAATGAAAATAATTCAATATATATTATTGGTCTGCAGTCTCTGTCTCTTTGATGAGATAGGGGCGCAGAACCGCTCCATCGAGTTCCGGGAAGGAAATTGGGAACAAATGCTAAAGATGGCAAAAAAAGAGAAGAAAATGATATTTGTCGACTGTTACACCTCTTGGTGTGGTCCTTGTAAAATGTTGGCAAAAAATATCTTCACACAAGATAGTGTAGCGGATTTCTATAACGTAAACTTTATCTGTTTTCAAATTGACATGGAAAAAGGTGAAGGTCCGGAATTGGCTCGGAAATATGGCGTTGCCGCTTTTCCCACTTTGTTGTATGTGGATAAAGACGGGATGTTGAAACATTGTGTAGTGGGCAACCAGCAAGCATCCGAATTTATTCAAAATGGTAAAAAAGCATTAAAAGGAGAACAAACTTTGCTTGATTTCCAAATGCGCTATGACGCTGGTGACCGAGACCGTACTTTCGTAAAACAGTACATCGATGTGTTATTCAAGGCATATCGTCCACAGTTGCAAAAAGAGGTGGTCTCGGAGTATATCAATGGGCTTTCCGATACCGAGTTTTATACTCGTGAAACTTGGGATATTATTATTCGAAATCTTTCAGACCCTCTTTCTCCAATATTGAAAAAAGTGGCTGCAAACCGCTACCGTTTCTCTCATATTGTTTCCCGCGATACCATTGATATTTTTATGGATTACATTTTGAAAAGTGCCGTATCTAATTTCGTTTGGTGGACGCCTGATAAGGGTGTATTCAATCAGCAACGCTATGACCAATTGCTTGCCTATCTTTTTACTCAGCCCCTGCCCAAAGTACCTCAGTATGTGGCATCCCTTTATGCAGCGGCTTATTTGAAAACAGGAGACATTCGTGGTATGTTGGACGAAATGTATCGCTCCCTCCAATACGGTATTTTCTATACCCCGCAGGATAAGTTGGACTTTATTCGAAACTTCTTGCGTCATGTTGAGACTTGTGGAAATGAAACATTCATGAACGAGGCAAATGCTTGGTTGGATAAATTGATGGAATCAGCTCCTTCTGGTTATTACAAGTCTGAATACATGAAAGTGAAAGCTCGTATATTGAGAGTGCTGGGAGAGGTAGACGAAGCAAATGAATTAGAACAGCAGGCTCCGAAAGTAAGAATGTCATAATGAATCGTTTGTATTATCGAGGTGAAATATAAACTAAACGAGTAAAAAGGAGGTATCTCATAAAGAGATATCTCCTTTAAGTATCAATTTTTATGCGAATGAAGATATTCATCTATTTCATGTTCCAAGCTACCTAGTTGATGAAAGCCACTAGCGACGATAATCCCGTGCTGGTCCACCAGCACCTTGTGCGGTATTCCCCGGATAGCATACCAAAGGGCGACAGGATCTTTCCATCCTAACAGGTTGCTCCCGTCTATCCAAGGAATATTTTCTTCTTTATAAGCTTTTTCCCACGCCTCTTTATTGTCATCTAGCGACACGCTGACTACTTCGACGTCTTTTTCATGATAGACTTCATACATCTTTTTAATGGAGGGCATGGTTGCCCGACACGCCCCACACCAAGATGCCCAGAAATCAACAAGAACAAGCTTGTGTTTTTTATACACATCCGAGAATTTTATGGTTTCCCCGTTATGGCCTTTCATCTCGAAATCAATACATTGTTTGCCGGGGACATTTATTCTCGCGTACTTGATAAACTCGAAGTAACGTTGACAGGTTTCCGTTTTCTGTACCTTGGTTGAAAAACTTTTCAGTTCGGTTTCAAATTCATCTAAGGATAAGAAATTACGTACATAAATATCCAACACTTTCAAGAATCGTTCGTCATCTCTATTCTCTCGAATGGCGTTCTTGGCAAACTCGACCTTTTCTTTCACCAGTACTTGATGTTTTTTATAAATGCTGTCTTTGTAACCTTGGGAAAAATCGTTTTCACCCCAAATTACTTTTCGATATTCATTCTCTTGTTTCTCGATGAGGGACATCTCCTTTCTGAACACCTCGTACTTGTCCTGTGCGAGTAGATTGGCGAGAGGGCAGAACGTTAAAATAATGATTATAAATATGTTCTTCATGATATTTCGGGATTAAATCATTCTTGTTTTTTAGCCACCGCTTGAAATTTACACTGGATCGTCGGGTAGATGGAAGATGATATTTTCACGTTCATAATTCCCCGTCGTCCGTCTTGGTTCTCGAAACCGATGACACTTCCGGTTGTCACTTCGACTTTATCCACGGCTTTCGAGAAGTCCATCCGTTCCAGTTCAGCGTCCCCAGCAAGGTCAAAATTGACAGCATCCAATGGGATGAACTTTGTCGTTCGCATGGTTGATGCATCATAATCCATTCCGTCTGCCACGAACAGGTTTTGCGTTTCCTTGTTGGCCGGGTTCAGGAAATAGTGTTTCCCGTCGCTTGCCGTGTAGGCCGCCACGTCGATCTCGTCCTTGTGTGTCCCGAAACTGCTATTCGAATAGGCCTTGTATTTTGCCGGATTAAAAAACATACTTCCTTGGGTTTTGCCGGCAAGTTTATACAACCATAACCAACTCGTGTTTCGAACATAGTTCACGATCTTGAACGAGGATTTTATACTTCCGGATTTTCCCTTGTCATTATACGCTTTGAAGGTCATGCTAAGCACTTCGCCCACGATGGCTTTGTCATTGGGTACGATAACGGGGTAAATCATCATCACGGTGGAAACGGGACGGGATAAATATCCCTCTTCGTCTACCGTCAGTTCCAGTGTTTCATCCACTAGAGCAAACCGGATAGAATCCTTCAATTCATTGAAATCATGGCTCTTTTCCACGATTTCAATGCGACGTAAAGTAGTCCCGTTGGTCGACGCTATGAACTTGAAACTTATCGTGTCTCCCGGCAGGGCTACCACCGTGTCAACCGTTTCCATTAACGCCATGCTTACTCCATCGGAGGGTTCCAACACGTCACCGAGTGAGCAGGCAACCATCAATGACATAATAATTAATGCTTGGAATCCGTTTTTTAATATATTCATTTTCATCATGTTGTCTGGTATTATAAAGGTTTTTGCTCTACTACGAAATTGTGTTCCAATTCGGCTTTCGGAATAGGGAAACATAATTGATCGTCATGCTCGAAGTTCGGGTTCATGTCTTTCAACTTCCGACGACCGCTTTCGGTATATCTTACGGCGAGATAGAATATAGCCCCGTTTTCCATCCCGATTTCCCGTACATTCTCCCGGAACACCTCTTCCAGCACGTCTGACAGGGAACTGTAATCGGCCGCCTCAAAAGTCGTGTTACCGGAACGAAGACGCAGGACATTCAGCACGTCCAGACAATCCTTTATGGAGGCATTCGTGCGAGCCATGGCCTCGGCCTTGATCAGGTACATCTGGGCTACCCGCATGTAGTACATCGGGCAATCGCCGGACGTGACGTAATGTTTCTTCCACACCTGCGTCTTTCGTGCAGCCGTCCCGTTGCCAAGCATCACGGAGTCGAAAGTCGCCTCATAACGCTTATCGTCTTGGGTCAGAATCTCGAAATACATCTCTGTCGGTTTATAGGTTGCACCACCGAACATTTTGAACAGGCTGCTCACGTTATCATCCATGCTAGGTGGAGTCTTGATATGTCTCGTGAACATCAACTCTTTTGAAGAGTACCCGTTGGCAAAAATATCTCCGTATTTGTCTTCCAATCCGAACTCATCACTGGCAATCACTTCATTTGCCAATCGAATCGCTTCCGCGTAGTCTCCTTCTTCTCCGCGATTCATTAGAATATCCGCTTTAAAAGCTTTGGCCGTTGTCGCGCAGGAGCGGTATTTGGAATAAAACCGGGGACCGTGCAGTATCGCGTAGTCGAGGTCCTCGAATATTTTTTCATAACTCTCTTTCACGGAACTGCGTCCCATGCTATTATTCGAGATGGATGAAGGTTCCAGACGGATGATCGGCCCGAGAGGGCTGTTTATATCCCAGAAATACCCGTATCTTCTTAGCAGGAATGCGTGGCCGAATGCACGGGCAAATTTGGCCTCTGCCAGCATTTCCGTTTTCCGGTTCTCGCCAAATAGGTTCTCGGATAATTTTTCCACGTAATAGATGAAATTATTTGCCGCGTTTACCATCTTATAAGCTAATTCCCAAGGATCGGCAACATACGAGTATTCTTCAGTCAATTTGAAACCTAGCAGGCCGTCCGTCTCGAATGTTCCCCGGTAGGTCCCAGTTAATAATCCCGTGCGATACTCGTTGTCGCAGATGTAATTTGCGCTCATCGTCCCGTACCCCTGTAAATTCGAGAAGATGCCGTTTAACGCCGTTTCCGCGGAAGTCTCGTTCGTGATGGCGTTTTCCCCGACTAAATCATGTGGGGGAAGTTCATCATCGAACATACTGTCACATCCTGTTATTGCAAAGAGAAACAATAAACTACATAAAAATATCTTGTTCATAATCAAATTATTTAATGGTTACTTTCACTCCGAAATTGAACGTTCTGGTTTTTGGGTAAGCCTCCGTGTCGACCGAGGCTCCTTGGATTGCATCACTGCTCCACGATTCGGGAGAGGGGCCGGGATAGGACGTGAAGGTATACACGTTATTTGCGGAGGCGAAAACACTGATGTTCCCGAATATCTTTGTCTTGTCCACGATATACTTGGGGAACCTGTATTCCAAGTTGACGTTTTGTATTTTAAGATACGAGGCGTTATAGACGGAGAAGTCTGTAAAATCATTGTTGTAGAAATCCAGCCGCACGCACGGGTAATTGCTATCCGGGTTTTCCGGGGTCCAGCGTTTCAGCGCAACGTCCAGCACGTTCGCTGTCCCCGTGGAGGCAAAACAGAATTGATTGGCCTCTGCCGTCCATGCCTTTTGTGCCCCGTAACTGAATGTTCCCTGCACGCTAAGGGTGAGGCCTTTCCAGCTTAAACGGGTGTTGAACCCTCCTTCGAAATCCGGGCGGGAACATCCTAATACGATTTTGTCCTCGTGGTTCCCGTATACTTTATTTACTCGGCCGTCACCGTCCTGATCGACAAATTTCAAATCTCCGGGAATGGTTTTCCGGTAAGAATATTGCTCTTGGTATTGATAGTCCGGGTTCAGTGATTCGTAGTAGTCAATTTCAGCTTGAGAACGGAATACCCCGTCAGTTTCAAATCCATAGATTAATCCCAGTGATTCTCCTTCCCGGATGACCGTGTTACTTAGGTAGGTCTGCCCGGGGGCAGAGATGTATTCTGCATCAAGTCCGGTAATTTTGTTTTTGTTCTTCCCGATATTGAAACCGAAAGACCAATTCCAATCCTTGTTTTGGATGATCGTGGCCGAGATGTCAAATTCCACTCCCTTGTTCTCGATGTTGGCAAAATTCACGCTGGTTGATTCCATCCCGGTACTCAATGCCATGGTGAAAGGGTATAATAGGCCTTTCGTGGTCTTCTTGTAGAAACCTAAGGAACCTCTTATTCTCTGGTTCTTCAAAAAGCCGAAGTCTAACCCTAAATCATATTGTTTGGTCGACTCCCATTTCAATTCGTTATTCCCGATCTGGCTCGGTATCGTTGCCGGCATATTCTGATAATCGGTAGAGGAATACAAGGTTCTCCATCCGTATTCTCCGACCCAACCATTACCCGTTTTTCCCCATCCGGCACGGATTTTCAAAAAAGATAGTCCTTGGGAATCTTTCAAGAAGTTCTCCTCGGAAACGATCCACGCCGCCGCAAATGACGGGAAGGTTCCCCATCTGTATTTCGGGGAGAACTTGGATGAACCGTCCGAACGTATTGTCCCGGTCACGAGGTAACGATCCATGAATTTATACTCGATTCTTCCCACGAAAGATAATAGCACGGATCCGCTGGCACTACCGTTTACCGCCCCGTATTTATAGGGATTAGCTCCTTGCCATATTGCGTTCTGTACGTAGTCATCCGGGAAATCAGTCATGGATAGCGTGTAATACTCCTGTTCCTCGTCGTTATAATTACTTGCCAGCATGGCGGTTAATTTGTGATTCTCTCCAAAATCCTTCATGTAGGACAAGCGTATTTCGAGTTCTTTACTATCGGTTTTGCTATGTGTTTTTCTTCCGAAACCTTTTTGGTCTCCCCAGTAGCCGCTACCTGCCTGTGTGCGGCTGGACTGGTAAGCGTAACGTTCCCCCTTCCGGGTTTGGTACGTGTATTGGGTGATCAGGTTCAGTTCGGGTAAAATTCGAAATTCCAGATTTCCCGTGAGCCGTACGTTGTGATCTTCGCTCTCCGTGGTGTTTTCTTCCATTTCGATAATCGGGTTCACGACATAATAGGTGCGCCCTGAATAGAGATATGAATGTAAATACAAGGAACCGTCGTCATTGTAAGCCTTTATATCGGGACGGGCTTTCGCCGCGGTGGATAGGCCTGCATTATTGCTTAACCTGTCGGATAGAGTTCCGGAGACTTTCACGGTGGCCCGAATCCATTTATTAATATCGGCGTTGAAACCGATGTCATACGTGTATCTCTCGTAATTCGTTCCTTTCACTTGTCCCAGCTCATCCGTGTAGCCCAAAGAGGCGTTATACCCGAAGGAACTGCCGCCTCCCCGGATGGAAACTTTATGCTGCTGTTTGGAACCGTCCCGCATGATGTATTTCATCCACGGGGTATTGGCTTCCCCGAAGAAATCCGATGCGGCAAACGTTGCGTATTTGGAGTATTTGGTAATATCGTCATATCCTTCCGCTTTTGCTCCATTGCGGACGGCTTCCATGACCAGCATTTTGAACTCGTCCGTGGTCAACGTGTTCACGTCGGAAACGAGGCTCGTTATGCTGTAATCATAGCTGTAATTGATTACCGGTTTCTGGTCTCGTCTACCGCCTTTTGTCATGATCATGATGACCCCGGCTGCGGCTCTTGAACCATAAATGGCGGCGGAAGAGGCTCCTTTCAGTATGTCGATGCTCTGAATATCATCCGGGTTTAGTTCGTTGATGTCAAAATCACTTGTCATCGGGACATTATCCACCACGATTAAAGGAGAGGTCGCCCCGCTTAGTGACGGGACTCCCCGGATCTCTAACCGGGCAGGGCTACCGGGCGCCCCGTCTCCTGCCAGAATACTCAGGCCGGGAATCTGGCCTTGCATCATGTGGGCCACGCTTGTCGCCGTTGATTCCTCGATGATCCGGGAGTCAAAGCTTGCCACCGATCCGGTCAAATCTTTTTTGGTTGTTGTTCCGTAACCGATAACGACAACCTCTTCGACCTCGCTTACATCCTCTTCCAACACGACATTCAACGTTTGTTGTCCGGTCCACTTTACCTCTTTCGTCTTCATCCCCACGAACGAGAATGATAGAACTAGAGAATCTCGTTTTTCCACGTTCATCACGTATTCACCCTTCACGTCCGTGGACACACCGACAGTTGAACCCTTTATCAAGATCGTCACCCCCGGTAGAGGGGTTCCCTCTTTGTCTTTCACGATTCCCCGGATGACGATGGTCTCTTTTTTCGTGTCATTTGTTGGACTTTCTGACATGGAAAGCTTGTTCATTCCCGGGTGATGCCTTGTGTAATTTGCGTTCGACAATAAGGGTAAACAGCATAAAAATGGTAATACGATAAATCCCCATCCCTTTCGTCTTCGGGGAAATTTTGTTTTCACGGGTGCGAGTACTCTTTTGGGTCTCGCTTTTGTTTGTGGATTTTTTTTCATAATTTTGATTGTTAATTAATAGAAATGTGAATTAATTGACATCAGGGAGTGTATTCTTAGTGTCTGAAGCCAGAATACACTTCCGCTTTTATTTTTCCTTGTTATTAATAATCAGGAATTTTGAGTTCGATTATATGGGTAGCTTCACATTATAAGGCTATTTAGGTGTTCTATTGGGATATCAACTATAATCTGATGAGGCCTTATCAAGGGTAATATTTTCTGTTTCATAATTGTTTCGTTAAAATGGTTAAAGAATATATGTTTTATTCCTCTATTATTCACAATATTGACAATACAGATGCCTTTTTAAAAGGCATAACTTCCCTTCTGGCATTTCTGCCTCTCCATGAAATTTTCGTTTGTTTTTACATGTGCAAACGTGATTAACCGGACGATTTCTTTACGCAATTCAATAGTACAAATATATTGCATGGATATGTCATTACAAAATAATTCATCGAAAAACTTTCCTTTAACATTAAAATAATTTTGAAATGGTAGCAATACAGGATGTGATAGAGGACGTAAAGAAAACGGAAATTGAACTTTTCGTTATCAATAAGGTCAAGGAATTTAGGAAAGCGGCAAAAATGAGTCAAAGGAAACTCTCGATGGAATTGAGACTAGGTAGTTCGTATGTTAATAGAGCTGAAAATCATAAGCTTAGAGAGAAATATAATTTGAATCATTTGAATGAATTATCGAAAATTTTCAAATGTTCTATTGCGGATTTTCTGCCATCGCCTAATGTGGAAGTTGATACAATTGATCAATATTTGGAATTGCACCCGAAATTAAAAGCTAGAAATGAGAAAATGATTCGGGATGCAGAGGAAAAAGGACGGAAAAAGAGGGAGGAAAAGGAAAAGAAAGGCAAAGCGGGGAGGAAAAAGTAGTAATCTATTGAACTGTTCGTGTTATTACCTAATCCAACCCAAATAAAGTAGTAATTTAACCCAAATAATCTCACTCCCTCAGAGATCATTCGATGCTTACTCAGAACTTAGTCATTCCGTAATGTTTAAGTCACGAGTAAGCATCGAATGAACTTCGAATAAGGGGGATTATTTCCCTAGGTTCTCCGTGGGATTTCCCTTGCTTTTGGTTTGATGGTGATCATGCCGTTTTTGTGATTCGAGATTTAAGATCGTGATTTACTCTCTTGCTGTTACTTTTTTTTGCCCTACCAAAGCTTACATCCTGTTATTATGTCTCCCTTGTCTTTTCGTTATTTATTCGTTCCTATAGAGCTATGCTTTAACGATAGGATAACGAATAAATAACGGAGATATACAAGAGAAAGTATTGTGTATTAGAGTATTTGTTGAGATACGTCTATTCTTGATCTGTAATTTTGTGATGAGGGGTTGGGGTGACTGAAATAAAGAGATGATTAGGAATAAACTTTTTTAGGATAAGATATTTCTTTCATAGATTAATATTTTATCTTGTTCTGCCGAATCTTTCGCAAAATCTTTTAATTGTCCCTCTTCCACGAGATCAATTTTCTTGCGGAGAAGGGATTGTAGGGCGTTCACGATGCTAATATATTTGAAAAGAGTAACATTCGCACTCTTGTCAAAACGGACAAGTATATCAATATCACTTTCTTTTGATTCTTCCCCACGAGAGTAAGAGCCAAAAATCCATACCTTTTCCACGGGTTGTAGCGTGAAAAATTCTCTTAGTTTATTGATAATAGTCTGTTTCATACTATTGTTCTCTTTCTGCAAATATAGGCATTGTTGAGGACAAAACAAAAAGAAAACCACCTATGAAAGTAGGTGGTTTCTTCGGTGACCTCGGTGGGACTCGAACCCACGGCCCATTGATTAAGAGTCAATTGCTCTACCAGCTGAGCTACGAAGTCATCATTTTGTCGCATACGGATGAATTCCGTTTTGCGGGTGCAAATATGCAACAATATTTTTAATTCTGCAAGAATAAACGGAATTAATCTTCTTTGATGTTGTGGTAAACGTTGGTTACGTCATCATCTTCATCCAGTTTGTCCAGAATTTTATCAACTTCTGCTCTTTGTTCAGGGGTCAATTCTTTCGTATCGGTAGGGATACGGGTGAATTCTCCGCTGACGATATCGTATTTATTTTCTTCCAGGTATTTTTGGATATTTCCGTAAGCATCGAACGAGCCATAGAGATTGATTACTCCATCTTCGTCTTCGAAGATTTCATCTACTCCGTAGTCGATCATTTCCAGTTCGAATTCATCCGGATCGAAATTTTCCGGTTTATTGATTTTGAATACACACTTCCGGTCGAACATAAAGTCGAGTGAGCCGGTCGTTCCTAGCGAACCCCCGAACTTGGTAAAGGCATGGCGTACATTCGCCACGGTCCGGGTGTTGTTGTCTGTAGCTGCTTCTACAACGATGGCAATGCCATAAGGTGCATATCCTTCATAAGTGATTTCCTTGTAATCAGAAGTATCTTTAGAGATTGCTCGTTTGATAGCCCGTTCTACATTTTCTTTAGGCATATTTTCAGCCTTGGCATTCTGAATCAGAATACGAAGACGGGTATTGTTTGCTGGGTCGGGGCCACCGGCTTTTACGGCAATATCGATTTCTTTTCCGATTCTGGTAAACGTACGGGCCATATTACCCCATCTTTTCAATTTGCGTGCTTTGCGGTATTCAAACGCTCTTCCCATAATATATTTTATTTAATTCCTTATTTTGTTGATATTTATGAGGCGCAAAGTTATATTATTTCGGTCAAAAAGTGAAAACTAAAAACTAAAAAGTATCTGTTAATCCCAGTTTTTTAGTTTGAGAAGATGATAATCAGAAAATTCACTGCCTGGGTTTTCCAGATAATAGATCATGGCCCGTTTCGTCCGGTGGGGTAATTGGCTGAATAACAGATCTAATTTTTCTTTATTTAATAAGTTATTACACAAGTCTATATAAAGAATATCCCTGCAATGGTTCAAACAAACGGAAGTCAGGTGATTGAATGAACAATACAAAGATTGAAGCTTAGGGCATAAAGAAAGGTCGAGGGTTTCCAAAAGATTATAGGAAACATTCAATTGCATCAACTTTGGATTGGAACTGAGATCCAGGGTTTGTAAATTATTGGAATTGCAATGCAACTCTTCCAATGCCGGACATGAGGAAAGATCCAGTTCCTTCAATTCATTGATCGAACAGTTCAGATATTCCAAAGAAGGACAATGTTCGAGTTGTAAATCGACTAAATTTAACCGGCTGACATTCAGATTTGAAATCCGGTGGCCTGAAATTTTGATATGAAACAGTCCTTCTTGCTGATAGTGATGGACGATGTTGAAGTATTGTTTTTCTTTCAGAATTGAACTTGTTCCGTCTCCCCAGTCTATAGACAGATCACTGGCATATATTCCTGCCTTAAAGGGGATATTTGCATAGCTGATAAAGTGGATGTGGAATTCTTCCGCACTAATATTCATTTTAATCGTAGTTTAGTTCTAAAAAAAAGCGTGTTCCGAGTGTCTGTCAGAAGGGTACCGCCAAGCACCTAAAAGCAAAACACAACAGCCCACGCTTATGCATGAACATTACATTTTATTCTTGCTTTTGTTCAAAATTGGCGGTTTCTCTGACAAGAATAAAATAACGACTAAATTCTATATTTCCCTTCTCTAAGGAATGTGACAAACATAATAAAAAATAAGAATTAAATAATCGTCTGTAACCTATTTCTGCATTTTTATGGACTGTTGTTTTGCTTTTAGTCTTTATTCATAAATTCATAATTACGCGTACATACACTGTTTTATTTGTTTAATGTAAAATATATATCTTGATTTAGCTAGTTATTTCGTATCAAAACTATATTAAACTTCCGAGAACTTTTGTGTTATAATCGTTTTTATTTCAGAAAATAACAGAAATCGCTTTCTGAAACTTTTCATACTTACAGGCGTTAAAAAATAAAAAGTCGATATGGCAGTTTCTGTATCCTTAAAAAAATTGGCTGAAATACTTGGGTTGGCTCCTTCTACCGTTTCGCGTGCACTGAAGGGGCATCCGGATATTAGCCGGGCTACTCAGGAAAGGGTGAGGGCTTTGGCACAGGAATTGCACTATAAACCTAGTGCGTTGGCATTGAGTCTGAGAAATAAAAGATCTAACTCGATCGCTATGCTGGTTCCTTTTTTAGGAAATTATTTTTATGCCTGTGCTGTGAGTAGTGTGATTCGTTCTGCATATTCATCGGGGTATAAGGTGATTGTGTTTGAAAATGGAGAGGATTATGAACAAGAGGTAAAGATCTGTCAGTTTCTCCAGAAATCCGGGATCGATGGCTTGGTAGTTGCGCCTGCCAGGACGACGAATGACCTGGATCATTTTGTGAAATTGCAGCATGAGGGGATTCCGATGGTGTTTTTCGATCGTATAGCTCCCAATCTGGATACCGACCGGGTACTCGAAGATGATTATAAAGGAGCCTGTACGGTGGTCAGACATATGATTGACGGTGGATGCCGGAAGATTGCACATATCGCTTTGCCCCGCCGTTATCTTTGGGCGCAGAAAAGAGAAAAAGGATATTTGCAGGCGTTGAAAGACCGGCATTTGTTCACCGATGAAAAACTGATCGTCGAATGTGAGGATGTGTCGGAAGTTTATAGAATTACCCGGCAATTGGTGTTGCATTCCGGAGTCGATGGTATTTTTGCCGCTAACGATGCCTTTGCCGTGCATGTATTGAGTGTACTTCGGCAGATGAAATGCAGGGTACCGGAAGAAGTTGCTGTATGCGGATATGGTAACGAACCATCGACAGAAGTAACCTTTCCCGCTTTGACTACCGTGAATAAAGATGGGTATCGGGTAGGGAATATCGCTGCCGGTTTGTTGATTCGCCGCATCGAGGATAAAGAGGAGGTCCCGACAGTGACCCGGTTGTTGAAACCCGAATTAATTGTACGGGATTCTACTCTGTCTGTCGATCGGTAATAAATTTATTATATCTTTGATAAGTTAATGATTTACGAATGTTGATGAGAATATTGATTCCTTTTATAATTTTATCCTGTATCGTGTGTTGCAGGACAAAAGAATTGCGAATTCCCGATCAACCGGGCCTGTCCCATTTGGCTTCGCCCGTTTTTCTGAAATCCGATACCACTTGGGTCGATCTGAAGGATTATTTCTTATATCCTGAAAAAATTAAAAAAATTACTCCGTTTGCCGGTGTAAAGTTGTATTGGGACAAAACGGCCTCTACGTTAGGAGTAATTGCCGGGGATTCAGGTGTGTTATTATCCGGGATGAACATCCGTTACGAGGGATATGATTATCAGATTCCGGTGATGCGGCCGAATCCGGATGCCGGTTTTTATATCGGTACCGATGAAGTAAGGGGAGATACGTTTTTTTTACAGAGTACCTCTCCGGTAATAGACTGGGCTGTTTATTTTCAAAATTATAAACTGGCAGAAAATTTCCTTTCCTGTACGGAAAAGAGGGTAGGTATCGTGTTACCCGAAGCTGCCCGTCAGTTGAAGTATGGAGAGTTGAGGATTTGGGCGAGAGATAGTTTCAGTATTTCAAATGCGATTATTATCCCTCTTAGACGAGGCAAATTGATTACCGAAGTCGGGCAATTGAACGATACAGATAAGAGGACTACAGTTATTTATGGTTTGGAAGTGAAAGAGTTGGCCACGCCGGATACCGGGTTCATAGCCGATTCGATGAACCCGGCTTATTCGAATATAGAGGTTGCTGCTATCGGTCAAAAAATGGTAGAAGGTTATTTCAAAGACTTGGGGATAAATACGCTCTATTTGTTTCCGAAAGCTTCGGCTGATAGTTTGTCTGCCGATCTTCGAAAGTTGGAGCTGGAAGCTCGGCGGTGCCGGCTGACCGTTGTCGTAACGGACAGTCTTGCCGGATTAGACCGTTTTGTTTTTGATAAAGCCACTGCGGTTTTTGCCAGGTCGAATACGGGTTTTGAAATTTTAGCACAGGCATTGAATGCTACTTTTCAGGATGCAGAGAATGACTATTTAGGGATTCATTATTCGGGTAACGGCGAAGCTCCGCGTTTTGTCACCCGTACCGATGAATTTTCCCTTTTGCCTGTACAGAGTGAGCGACAGGATACGGTCTATCGGAAATTAGTCCAATTTCTGGCTTTTAATGTGACGATTCCGGGGATTCCTATGATTGGGGAAGGGGATGAAATCGGTTGGCCGAAAAAGGAAGGAATACTTGGGCAGGGGGAGGAATGGACCGACGAACAGCTGAACGTGAAATCGAAGCTGAGTGCTTTAAATCAATTGCGAGGTGAACATATGGCTTTACTCTATGGGGATTTTATCCCCCTTCGGGTGGAAAAGCAAATTTACGCTTATATCCGTTCTTTTTTCGGTAAAAATGTCCTCGTAGTTTTCAACAAAGGCAAAGAAACGGTCTCTTTAAAGCTCGATTTACCGGAGATGAAACGGGAGGAAAACTTCTCTTCCCTATTCGGTAACCGTTTTAGCTATGATAATTCGAAAATAATTCTGGATGTCCCCGCCTATGGAGTCGAGATTATTTATAATTGAATAGTCACCTGGGCGAAAGTTTATAAAGTTCATCGATTTTATAGATGCTTTTTCTTTGGCGAGGTTCTTTTTATTTCCTGACAATATGTGCTGGTGTTCGATTGGGCTATGTCTTGAAGTTCCCTTTTGTTCAGCTTCTCTATGTATAAATAATAACATCGACTTAGTGAAAGTTGACAGGATTAGCAACTTGGGTATTGTTGTTTTTGTGTATATTTTAGAAAACGGATAAGGTTCGCTTTTCAGGCTTCCTGAGAAACGAACCGAATCAAAAATAAAGTGATGTTAATCCAATACCCCTTTAATACGGTCTTCGAAAGCTGAGAGTGCTGCTTTGGCTCCTTCTCCCATTGAGATAATAATTTGTTTATAGGGGACGGTGGAAACATCGCCGGCTGCATAGATACCCGGAATGTCGGTCCGGCAATGGGCATCGATGATGATTTCTCCCAGACGATTGGTCGCGACAATTTCTTTAAAAGCACTGCTATTGGCTGCTAGTCCGATTTGTACGAAAATACCGTCCAGGGGGAACAAGCGTTCATTACCCGTTGTCCTGTCTTTTGTGCGAATGCCTGTCACTTTTTCTTTGTCTCCCACCACTTCGGTTGTTTGGGAGTTGACCAGAATTTCTACATTAGGCAGACTTTTCGCTTTTTCCTGTAATACCTGATCGGCTTTTAACTCTTCCAGGAATTCAAAAACAGTTACTTTAGAACAAATTCCCGCCAAATCGATCGCTGCTTCGATTCCTGAATTACCTCCTCCGATGACAGCCACGTGTTTTCCTTTATAAAAAGGACCATCACAGTGGGGGCAAAAAGCTACTCCTTTACCGATATAGTCTGTTTCGCCAGGTACATTCAAACGCCGCCAACTAGCTCCGGTAGCGATAATGATAGCCGGGGCGACAAATTTTTCTCCTCCGGTTACCGAAAGAATTTTTTCTTTTCCGGTATGCTCCATTTTTTCCACTTTCCGATGTTCGAACAGATCGATCGGATAATGTTGAAGATGGGTACGCAGATTATCGGCAAGCTGACTACCTGTTGTGTAAGGAATAGAAATCAGATTTTCGATACCCACGGTTTCTTTCACCTGGCCTCCGATACGCTCGGCAATGATGGCTACTTTCAGTCCTTTTCTGGCCGAATAGATGGCTGCCGAAGAGCCTGCCGGACCACCTCCTACGATCAGGACGTCGTATTTCTTTTCCGGGATTTCCTGGCCGGTATTCTCCGAACCGTAGGTCGCCTCCAATTTTTCAAGGAGTTCTCCGAATTCTCCCCGTCCGATGTGTATGAGCTTACCGTCGGCATATACCGAAGGCACTCCCTGTATATGCAGAGCCTCTACTTCGGCTTGATTTATCGCTCCGTCTACCATTTCGTGTTCTATGTTGTCGTTCAGGATAGCCATCAGATTCAAGGCCTGTACAACATCCGGACAATTCGTACATGTTAAGGATACATAGGTAGTTAACCGGATCGGTCCCTTCAAGGCTGCTATACGTTTCTGTAAGTTCCCGTCGGGTATGTTTTTCCCTTTGCCGTCGCTGTTGAGGATGGCCAATAGTAAAGAAGTGAATTCGTGACCGTTCGGTATGCCCCGGAATTTGATCCTCGTTTTTTGTTCATTTTTCAGCAATTCAAATTCCAGCCCCTCTCCTTCTTCCAGCCGGTAATTGATTTTTTCTGAACAAGAGGCGACATCCTCTAATAGTTCGATCAATTCATTCCGGTTTTCGTGTCGGGGATTAAGCCGGATTAAAAAAGTGTATCGGGAATCCAGCGGTGCAAAAATGGTGCGTAACTGGTCTTTTAATGCTGTTTCTAACATAGCGTATATTTTTTCAGAAGATGATAAAGGGTTTCAATGGCAGGCAGACTTTTCAGCAACCGGTCGGACCATTGAAACCCTGAAATTAGTCCGGGATTAAATTTTACCGACTAAGTCGATACTGGGCTTTAAGGTCGCTTCACCTTTTTTCCATTTAGCCGGGCAAACTTCACCGGTATGAGTGGCTACGAATTGAGCCGCTTCAACTTTTCTTAAAAGTTCGTTCGCGTCCCTCCCGATGTTATTGTCATGAATTTCTACAACTTTGATCTGGCCTTCCGGATTCACGACAAAAGTTCCCCGGTAAGCCATTCCTTCTTCCTCGATCATGACTCCGAACGCACGGCTTAAAGCTCCTGTCGGGTCTGCCAACATCGGATATTTGATTTTACGGATGCTTTCAGAAGCATCGTGCCATGCTTTGTGTACAAAGTGAGAGTCTGTGCTTACAGAGTAGATCTCCACACCCATGGCCTGAAATTGTTCGTACTTTTCAGCCATATCGACCAATTCGGTCGGACAAACAAAAGTGAAGTCGGCCGGATAGAAGAAGAAGATTCCCCATTTACCCTTTACATCTTTGTCGGTTACTGTTTTGAATTGACCGTTTTGAAATGCCTGTACACTGAATTCAGGAAGCTGAGAATTGATAATTGTTTGCATAATCTTTATTTTTAAATTGTTATTGTTTTTTCTTTTCGATACAAAAATATATCAATTATGTCGATAAATAAAATATTTTTGATCGATAGTTTCTATGCTGATATAGATAAACCGAATGAGTGAAAAAGAACCCTTATCTTTGTTGTGATTTTAAATGAAAGTTATGAGAAAGTATATTTTTGAATTGGAGATGAAAGTCCGGGATTATGAGTGTGATTTGCAGGGGGTGGTGAATAATGCCAATTATCAGCATTATATGGAGCATGCCCGTCATGAGTTTTTGGAGCATGCCGGTGCTAATTTCGGGGAATTACATCAGCAAGGTATCGATGCGATGGTGGCCCGGGTCGAGATCGACTATAAAGTGTCTTTGATCAGCGGGAATCGTTTTTCTGTTAAATTGAATATATCCCGGGAAGGGGCTAAGCTGGTGTTTTTAGAAGATATTTATCGGCTGTCGGATGATAAGTTATGTGCCCGTGGCCGGGTGGAATCGATTTGTGTAAAGGATGGGAAATTGACCCGGGGGGAATTATTCGATGAAATCTTTGCCGATTATTTGAAATAATTTTGAAAAAAAAACAGCATTTTGTTTGGAGTGAAAGAAAAAAGCACTACTTTTGTACCCGCAATCGAACAAGATCGCACGGGCGCTTAGCTCAGTTGGTTCAGAGCATCTGGTTTACACCCAGAGGGTCGGGGGTTCGAATCCCTCAGCGCCCACAAAAGGAAGTCAAAAAGGCTTCCTTTCTTTTTTCCCGTAGTTAAAGAGGTGCGATGGGATCGATCGGAAAATCTGTTTTTTTCATGTCATAAGGGGCAAAGTCCCGAATAATCCCTCGGCGTTTTTTACAGTCCGACCGTAACGGGTCATACGGAGATCAGTTCATAATCGAGTGTCCCGATCCCTATTTTTTCTGCGTGTTGAAGTCCGGCCAGCCAATTGGTATCGGGATGGATCAGATGGAATTTATCCGTCCCTTGCAGGTGTTCATGGGGATGAGCTTCCGAGAGTTTATTCCCTCCGATGACAGGGGCTGCAATGACCAGGTCGGCACAGGCTTTATCGAGCGCAACCGGATCGAACGAAGCCAAAATTCCCAGATCCGGAATAATAGCAGCATCATTGTGATTCCAGCAATCACATTCGGGGGATACGTTCATGATAAAGCTGATGTGGAAATGAGGTTTGTCCTTTAGTACGGCCTGTGTGTATTCTGCTATTTTATAATTCAGGCGTTCGGAAGTGTCGCTTTCGCCCATCACGGCGGCATCGTATTGACAAAGTGCCACGCATTGACCACAACCGACACAACGTGAATAATCTATTTCTGCAATATGTTGTGCATCGAAGTGGATGGCTTCGTGGGCACAATGTTTGATGCAGATACCGCATTTCTTACAGTTTTGGCTATCGATAACGGGTTGGGAAGCAGAATGAAGTTCGAGTTTCCCTCCTACACTGGCACATCCCATGCCGAGGTTTTTCAATGCTCCGCCGAATCCAGCCTGTTCATGTCCTTTAAAATGGTTCATCGTGACGATGATATCCGCGTCGGCAATCGCTGCTCCGATTTTCGGAGCCTGACAATATTCTCCCCCGATTTCTATTTCCCTGTACTCCGTCCCTTTAAGTCCGTCGGCAATGATTACCTGGCATTGAGCGGAAATCGGATTGAAATCGTTTTCCATAGCACTTTGCAGATGGTCTACGGCGTTGGCCCGGCGTCCGGAATAAAGCGTGTTACAATCTGTCAGGAAAGGTTTGGCACCTAAAGAACGTAAAACTTGTACCAGGCGGGCGGCATAATTGGGCCGTATGTAGGCTAGATTTCCGGGTTCTCCGAAATGAATCTTTATTGCTGTAAACTGCTGTTCGAATGAAATATCGGCAATACCTGCTTTTCTGACCAAACGCTCCATTTTATCCAACAGATTGCTGTTGGGGGTGGTCCTCAGGTTGGTGAAATATACTTTGGCTTTGTTCATGATGGTTATTTGTCGGCAGGATAAATGATCCCTGATTGTTTGCGTACTTCATCGATGATTTCAAGCGTGGCGAGCGAATGATCATGACTATTGATCGTCGATTCGCATAGCCTTCTTTCTATCAGATCGATAAATTCCGCTATTTCATAATAATATTCGTTGTGTGAGGCCGGGACCGAAAGATCCTGGATTTGTCCCCCTTTGGGGATAAATTTTACTTCACGGATGGTTTGAATACGATCTAAAATAAAAGTTCCTTTTTCTCCCTGGATTTCTGCAGGTAAAAAGGAATCTGCAATCTTTGAATACAGAACGGTAGCATTCAGGTTTTCGTATTCGAAGTTTACAGCCCCTTGGCCGTCTACTCCTGTCGAAAGTTTCAATCCTGTGGCGCTAATACGTTTAGGGCGGCCGAAAAGGACGACCAGGGGATATACGGTGTAAACTCCTAAATCCATCATAGCCCCGTTCGAAAGTTCGGGATTAAAAGCATTCAATACAATTCCCGCTTTTAATTTGTCATAACGCGAAGAATATTGACAATAGCTGGCAAAATAGCGTCTTAAGCATCCTGCTTCCGCTAAATGCCGGCGAAGTTGCCGGAAGTTAGGGGTAAGAGTCGATTTCATGGCTTCCATCAAAGTAACGCCATTTTGCCGGGCTACCCGGATCATTTCCCTGGCTTCTTTTGCATTAGAAGCCAGGGGCTTTTCGCAAAGGACGTGTTTCCCTTGTTGCATGAAAAGAATACTCAAAGCCGCATGTAAAGAATTAGGGACAGCGATATATACGGCATCGATCAAAGAACTGGCTGCCATTTCTTCGGGCGAAGTGAAGAGGTGTGGTATGCCGTGCTTAAGGGCAAAAGCCTGGCCCGTTTCCCTGCTTCGCGAACAGACGGCCGTGGCTTCGAAACGCAACTCTTCGCGGGCTGCTTCAAGAATCCAGTCGGTAATAAAATTGGTACCTATTATTCCGAAACGTACTTTTCTCATACTTTAGAGTACTTTCAATTCAACGACTGCCGGACAGTGGTCCGAGTGCTTTACCTGGGGTAGAATATAGGCATCTTTTAGCAGAGGGATGACTTCCGGGCTGACCATGCAGTAGTCGATACGCCAGCCTTTATTGTTGTTCCGCGCATTCGCCCGGAAACTCCACCAGGTGTATTGATGAGGTTCTTCGGGATGAAAATACCGGAAAGTATCGGTAAATCCTGATTCCAGGAACAGGCTCATCCATTCCCGTTCTTCGGGTAGGAAACCACTACTGTTGGCATTCCGTACCGGATCGTGAATGTCGATCGGACGATGGCAGATGTTATAATCCCCGCAAAGGATCAGTTTTTTACGGGTTTTGCTGAGTTTCATAACATAATGCCGGAAGTCTTCGAGCCATTTCATTTTAAAGGCTTGTCTTTCCTCTCCGGTGGTGCCTGAAGGATGGTAGACACTGACAATAGAAAGGTCGCCGTAATCGGCCCGCAAGAAACGTCCTTCCCGATCGTATTCCTGCATCCCCATTCCGTATTCCAGATGATCGGGGGTGATTCTAGTCAGGATGGCTACCCCACTGTAGCCTTTTTTCTCGGCTGAGAAAAAGAAAGAACGATAACCTAAAGCTTCGAATTCAAGTGTGGGAATTTGATCCGGTTGGGCTTTCGTTTCCTGTAAACAGACAATATCCGGTAGCTCTTCTGCCAGCCAGTCCGTAAATCCTTTCGATAAAGCACTACGCAGGCCATTGACGTTATAAGTGATAATTTTCATAATTGATTTTCTTTATTACAAAATTGAAAAAATATTGGTAATAGAATCATCCGAAGAATCAATTGTGAAATTAAAATTTGATCTTGCCGGCCAAAACACTGATCCCCACAAATCAGACTTTTTGATTTGTGGGGATAGCTCCTCAGGTAGTCCCTGATTTTAAATGTTATAGAAAGTCGTAAACGCTTTGATCACATAATCCTGATCGAGCACACCGGCTGTTTCACGAACAGAGTGCATGGCCCACATGGGGTTACCTATATCTACTCCGCGCATTTCCATTTGCGTCAGGAGGATATTTCCCAAGGTAGAACCTCCTGCCATATCCGAATGATTGACAAAAGTCTGATAAGGTACACCGGCCATCTTACAAATTGTAGCGAATACAGCTGCCGAATCACCGTCAGTTATATATTTTTGGTTTGCGTTGATTTTGATTACCGGTCCCTGGTTCATGATCGGATGGTTGGTCGGATCGTGTTTTTCGGGATAATTAGGATGCAAGGCATGAGCCATATCGGCCGAGATCATAAAAGAATTGTGTATGGCCCGGTAGAGCTCTTCGATTTTATAACCTTGGTTGAAAGCTACCCGTTCCAGAATAGTCCGCAGTATCGGTGATGCTGCACCTTGTTTGGTGCCGCTGCCTACTTCTTCGTTGTCGAAGATGGCTAACACTTTGGTCTTATTACATGGCTTGGAATCGAGAAGAGCCGTCAGGCCTGCATGAACCATAGCCAGGTCGTCCAACCGGCCGGAAGAGATAAATTCGTTGTTTAGTCCGAATAAAGTTCCTTTACCATATTCATATAAGGTGAGGTCGAAATCCAGGATATCTTCTGCCGGAATATTCATTTCCTGAGCAATAAGCTTCAGAAGGAAATTGTCTTTTTCGAAAGTCTCGTTGATCATGGCTATGACAGGAAGCATATCTCTTTGCTTGCTGAGCGGATTACCCTGATCGTTTACTGCCCGGTTGAAATGGATGGCGATATGGGGTATTTCAAGCAACGGCCGGTCGAAATTGATGAATTGAGTGGCCGGTTTAAGGGGTTTGTCACTCTTGACCATGACCCGTCCGGCCATAGACAGAGGCCGGTCGAACCAGGTATACATGATCGGGCCTCCGTAAACTTCTGTGTTCAGTTTCAGGTATTTCCCTTCCACCGGCATTTCTGCATGGGGTTTGATCCGGAAAGTCGGAGAATCACTATGTGCACAAATCAGTTTAAAGCCTTCTTCTGCCAAATTACCGTTGCCCGGAATAAAAGCATATAAAGAAGAATGATTCTTGGTCACGAAATATTTACCCCCGTGTTCGATATGCCAGGCTTCTCCTGAAAAAAGCTGTTTGAAACCATGAGCCTGAAGGCGTTGTTTGATGCTGAGGACAGCATGGAAGTTGGTCGGACTCTCGTGTATAAATTCGAGCAGATCCAAAGCGGCTTGTTTTTCCATAATTTATAGATTTATTTATAACAATTTTATTAGCGACAAATATACCATCGGTGGATGATCATTTTTTACCGACCTTAAATTAGAAAGAATATTTTAAATAACCTGCTCCTTCCGGGAAACATTTTGAATGGAAATGCCGATTTTTTTGTGGTTTGAAAAAAATGGATTTGTTTTAGTGGTTTTGTTGTGTTTAATGTATTGATTATGAATAATTATAGATTATTTGAATTGTGTTGTAAATATTATTGATTTGATTTATAATTTAAGCGGTTATATATTTGTATCAAAGAAATAAGAAATAGTAGAAATCAATTAAAAATAAGAATTATGAAAACGAAAAATTTAATCGGATTGGATTCAGAGAATGCTCAACAAGTAGTAAACCTTTTAAATGAGTTGTTAGCCAACTATCAGATTTATTATCAGAATCTGCGTGGATTTCATTGGAACGTCAGAGGTAACCGTTTCTTCGTTCTGCATGCTAAATTTGAAGAGTTGTACAACGATGCTATCGAAAAGGTAGATGAAATTGCTGAACGTATTCTTACTTTAGGTGGTGTACCTTTGCATTCTTATGCAGCTTATACTAAAGTGGCTACTTTGAAAGCTAAAGAAAATGTTACTGACGGAGATGCTTGTTTGCGGGCTGTTGTAGAGGATGTGCAGGTATTGTTGAAACAGGAACGTGAAATTTTGAGTGTCGCTGCAGAGATTGGGGACGATGGGACTCAGGATGTGTTTTCTTCTTATGTTTCAAGTCAGGAAAAGCTGTTGTGGATGCTCGATGCCTATCTGAATCAGAAATGAGTAAGGTAAAAGGTATAAAGTAAAAGGTGGAGAGATCGATTTTCCACCTTTTACTTTTTACTTTATACCTTTTACTTCTTCTTTCGCTTTGCTTTGTGTCACAAGGTACACACCTGTAAATACCAGTAAAGCGGCGATCGGTTTGTCCCAGCTGAATACATCTTGTCCGATAAGAATCGCTATAATGGAAGCGATGATCGGCTGTAAATTGTTGTACATACTGGCTGTCGTGGGACGAATTCGTTTCAAAGCCATAGGAACCAGGAAGTAAGCGATGCCGGTTGCCATAATGACTATATAACTCAGTTTCAGGATAACGAATGGGTTGCTTTCTGTGCCGAAGACTTTAGCTTCCGGCAGATCGGAAATACCGGGAGGAAAAGAGATAAGGGCTGAAAATAAAAACATCCATTTCATCAGAGTGATGGCGGAATAACGTTGTGAGATAGGACGGGTGATGACTAAATAGATGGCATAAGTGATTACATTAACGATGCAAAGTAGGTTACCTATCCAATTGCCGGATGAATCGGTATTTATAGCCGACGATTGAAAAATGATCAGTAAGGCACCCGATGCTCCGATCAAAACTCCGGCAGCTTTTTTGAATGTGACGGGCTCTTTTAATATCAGGGCTGCGATCAGCATAACTGCGAGCGGGGTCATGGCTGCAATGATGGTAATATTGACCGGTGAGGTGTACAGAAGGGCATAGGCAAAAGATACTTGTGCTCCTACCAGACCGAATAAGGCACCCCAAAAGATCGTCCATAGATCCCGTTTCCCGACTTCTTCTTTCGGAGCCAGTAAGCCGATACCCCAAAAAACAAGGGTAGCAAAAACCATCCTTACAAAGGTAAGAGCATACGGACTGATCCATTCCGGGACAATGGTTTTCGCTATGGGCGTATTTAAGCCGAAAATCAGATTCGTAGCCAGTATTGCTCCATGTCCCAGCCATTTGTCTTTTGTCATCTTGTTTTTTTTGTTTTCTGCGGTAAATATAAGATAAATCGGCCGAATAATCTTATTTCTCGCTATTAGTAATTTTACTACTTATCAAAAAAAAGGGAGAAAAAAAAGATTATATAAAAAATAACTCTTAACTTTGCATTTGTCAAGTTTCCTATCGAAGTGTCGATTGGAATTAAAAGGGAATACCGGTGAGAATCCGGAGCTGTACTCGCAGCTGTAAGTCCTAATTAAAGTTTATCGCACTCTTTGCCACTGGTGAAAGCTGGGAAGGCGCGATAAGCGGGATGAGCCAGAAGACCTGCTTGATGAGATATGATTAGTGACCACGGGATAATTGGCATTAAATCAAAATGAACAGAGGCTCCTCCAAAGATTACCTGCATTCTTTTTGATAACCGATTTCTCATTCGTTGCAAATCTATCGCAAAGAAAACGAATGTGTGCTTAAACTTTTTTGTTTAACTTTTAATAATTGAGTTATGAAAAAGAATTTTAGATTTATGGCAATGGCAGCTGTAGCAGTTGCCGCGGCCGTGTTTACGGGATGTTCATCCGATGATGACTTCCTTACTCCGTATGAAGAGAGTGCGATTCAAACCCGCGCTATGAGTTCTACCAATGCGATTATCAATTTTGATAACGCATCCGAAAATGTAATGGCTTCCGACCAGTATGGAGCCAACCTCTATTCGGCAACCGCAGATGGAAATCAGGTAACGACCGGCTACATCGCTCGAATCGGAGAAACCGACACATATATTCAATTCCCGATTAATTATTTGAAACAGGAATGGGTTACCGGACAACCTTGGCAATATGAGTATTGGAATGGAGGCTTTGCTATTTCCAATTTTCATAACATGACACAAGGTGACTACCAGAATCAATGTAGCGTGTATTGGCCTAACGGTGGTCATAGCGGTAATAATTTCGCTGTAGCTTTCGGTTATAGCGATTCATATAATGATTCACAAACAACCTATGACAAGTGTGCCAAGATATATCTGACTGATTCAACTGGATACAAAGTTACAATCCCTAATCGTGCTGTAACTGGAATGGCAAAAACCGGAAGATTCAATAGTCTTTGGGTCTGCAACACGACTTATGCTTATCTGGTCATGAAGGATGGGAACTCGTTTACCCAAGGTTCTTTGCAAGAACAAAACGGATGGTTCAAAGTGGTATTTGTTGCTTTGAATGCAGAAGGACAACCTACCGGTAAGAAAGTCGAATATTATTTGGCAAACTTTGATTCAAGCAAAAATACGGAATCAGGCTTGACGAATCAAATCCGCATGGGTTGGAATCAGGTGGATTTAAGCGGTTTAGGAGATAGTGTGTGTACCGTTGCGATTAACTTCGAAGGAAGTGATTCAAGCACGTACGGCCTGAATACTCCGGCTTATGTTGCCATAGACGATATAGATGTAACTGTAAACTAACATGAATCGGGGGCAAATGCTTTTTAACGATAAATAAAAGTGTTTGCCCCTTTTTATATCCCCGCTGGAGATTGACAAGCTACTTTCTTCAAGGGATTTTTTATTGATTAAAATCATCAACATGAAGAAGTATTTGCTTTTATTCTCCATAGCGGTATTTTTATTCTCTTGTAACAAGGACGAAGAAATATCGCAAGACGTGACCGTTCCCCCTGTTATCGAGTTGGACAGCGAGGACGGTATTTACGTGGTAAAGATAGGAAAAGAGGTCGTTATCGAGCCGACCTATCAAAATGTCGATTACGCCGTTTATTCATGGAAATGCAACGGCCGCATTATTTCCGATGAGCCGCAACTGATATACACTTTCGACGAATGCGGATCGTATTACGTTACCCTGCGGGTGGACACGAGAGATGCCAGCGCGGAAGAGGAGATCCGTGTGAAAGTCAATGAACTGGCGCCTCCTGTCATTTCATTGGTAACTCCCTCGACGGGGCTCAAAGTTGTTGCGGGACGTGAATACATCCTTACCCCTGACATTCAAAATGCTGAAGGAGCTACATACTTGTGGACTCTTGACGGGAAAGAGGTCGGCACGGAAAATACCTATACGTTCAAGCAGGATAAACTGGGGACTTATGAACTGACTCTGACCGTCACGAATGAGGACGGCAAAACGGAAAAGACAATCACAATCGAGGTGGTCGATAAACTTCCGATCGGAATAGAGATTCCGTCATCTTTGTACTTTGCCGAAGATAACACGAAATATATAGAATTGGGTCGTACCCTGTTTATTCGTCCCTACGTGTCGGTAAATGCCGAACCTTCTTACCAGTGGAGTTTGGACGGACAGGAAATCGACGGAGCCAATGCGTTGATATACGGATTCAAACCTACCCAAACCGGAGAATACACACTTACTTTTACGGTGAAATACAATAATCAAGATACGAAGGCAGCCGTTCTTACCCGGAATATTTCGGCCTCCGGCGTAGATGAAGTCAGTGTCGATATTCCGGTGAAATGTTGCGAAGCAACCGAGAAAAGAGCGTTTGCTGCCGGAAATTCCATTTACAGTAATAAGGTATACGAATTTGTTCCTGCTCCCGGACAATTCGTAAACGAAACGAATACGGCAGGATTCAACGGAGAACGTACACATGAATCCGCTTGTGCTTATGCCCAAAAACGCCTCGATAATGAGAAATACGTTTCTCTCGGCGGTTGGGGCGGATATATCGTAGTAGGATTCGACCACAGCATTGAAAATAAAGGCGGTTATGATTTCTCGATCAAGGGGAATGCTTTCGATTCATCGAATGAACCGGGTATCGTTTGGGTTATGCAAGATGTCAATGGGGACGGATTGCCCAACGATGAATGGTATGAATTGAAAGGCTCGGAATATGGAAAACCCGAAACCATTCAGGATTATGCCGTGACTTATTTCCGACCCGGTCTCAATATGGATACACCATGGCAGGACAACAAGGGGAATACGGGTGCGATTGACCGTCTTGGTAACTATCATCCACAAGAGTTTTATTACCCCTTGTGGATTGAAGCGGATTCTTATACGCTATACGGCACATGCCTGAAAGCGCGCACGGAACAAAGTCCTACTACGGGAATGTGGTCCAATAATCCGTTCGGCTGGGGATATGCCGACAATATCGGCGATGATATGCCTGACAAAAATAATCCCGGAGCGGCGGCAATCGGCAACTTCTTCAAGATTTCCGATGCAGTCAATATCGACGGAACCTCGGCGAATCTGACCCATATCGATTTTATCAAGGTGCAAACCGGGGTCAATGTCAAAGCGGGTTGGTTAGGTGAAAATTCCACGGAAGTATTCAAGTTCTGTGACGAAAATAACAATAATGACAAATAAGATTCCATCATGAACAAGCTATATTATTTCATCCTATTCTGTTTCGCTGCACTCTGTTTTACTGCGTGCAGTGATGACGATCTGGAATTCAGCGGAATAGAGGGTAAAGATCATTATATTTCCGATTTTGCCCTGAATGTTGGTGGTATTACTTATCAAGCCACGATTGCCGGGGATAAGATTACTGTTGAGATTCCATACAACACCGATTTGAAGGGTGCAACAGCAGCCTATACTTTAAGTGAAGGAGCCACCATTAACCCCAACCCATCGACCATACAGGATTGGGAGAATGAATGGAAATTCGTTGTTACCTCCAAAATGCAGGAAAGCAAAGTATTTTCCTATACATACCGATATGCCGACATCGAGCAGAGCGGCAGCGTGGTTCTCGCCACACAAGCCGAAGTGGATAATTTTGCCGAGACCGGAATAAATAGAATCGACGGCAACCTAACCATCGGAACGGCTGACGGGGAAGAAATCACCAATTTGGAAGGGCTCGCCAATTTGAAACAGATAAGCAACACCCTTATTCTCAATCCCTCCTACAAGGGTGCCGATTTGTCGGGACTGGACAATCTGGAGCAACTCGGCAGTTTCAAATTAGGCTCAATCATTTCTACGAGTAAAAATACTACGCTCAAAACGGTTAATCTACCCTCCTTGCTTGGAGTGGTCAGTGATTTTGTTATTAACAGTTCCGTCATTGAAAAAGTTTCCATTCCTAAGGTCACAACCATCGGCGAAGATCTGTATGTGACCTCTGACGCGTTACTCGATTTGGATGCAAATGCAGTCGAATCTATCGGTTCTTCCTTAATTGTTAAGGGTTCTGTGATACAAAAAGAATCAGCGACAACCGAAGCAATTGTCTTTTCAGCGCTCAAACGGGTTGGGAACGAACTTACAATACAGTATTTTCCCAAATTGCAAGGAATTTATCTGCCTGCATTAGAAAGTGTTGCAGGTACTGCCTCATTTACCGATATGGCCTTAATCGGGAGTATTGCAATGACTGAATTATATTCGGCAGGAGGTCTGACTATAAAGAATTGCAAAGAAATATCCACCATCGAGCTACCCGGCCTTACATCCTGTGGAGAGTTCAGTGTGGATGCAAACAAAGTCAATAAATTCAATATATCCGCTTTAAGGGACGCATTTGGAAATATGACTTTGAGCAATTTGCTCATTGAAGAGCTGGATTTGTCCCGAATAAATTTTAACGGGAATACACTCACCTTACAGTGTAACCGATTAAATAAGATTGTAGGATCGGAAACATTTAACGGTAATTTGCTGTTGCTTCCCAAAAACTGTCGATTGACAGAATTTACTCTGGAAGGTATCTTGAACATGCAAGGTAACTTTGAATGTAAAGATTATTTTTATGTCAAAAGGTTCATTATGCCATTTGTCAATGTGGCAGGAGATATAACCATTGCTTTGAATACTGGTTCTGTTGATACGGGAGCGGAAATCGAATTTCCTAAATTGCAGGAAATCGGAGGTGCTTTAACATTAGGAAAGAATATAAATGCAAATAAGATCGACTTCCCTTTGTTGAAGAGAATTCTCGGTTCATGTTCAGTTACTACATCATCCCTCAAGGATGACATCGAATTTTCTAATTTGGAAAGTATTGGAACAGAGGCAGGGAGCACACAGGCCGAATTTAATATTAACAAAACTAATATTTTATGCCCCAAATTAAAAACAATACACGGTGGCGTCAATATCATTACCGATGTTGCTATGTTTGGAATGACGGCAAATAATATATCTTATCCTAACGTGGAATCCATATCCGGAGATCTTTCAATAACATGCCCTTTCTCTGCTTTTGGTCCAAACGGCATAGTATCCATAGATTTTTCCGGTCTCAAATCGGTAAAGAGTATTAACATAAGCGGTCAAGGGGATATAAACAACTTCAGTACTTTCAAATATCTGTTCGAGAACAACATTCTTACAGAAGCATCTCAATGGGATGTAACGGATTGTGGCTACAACCCCACCTACCAAGACATGAAAGACGGGAAGTACAAGCCGGCTGAATAGATAACCGAACAATAAATTTTCTGCCGATCCTCGGTATGGATACCGTAAGGTACACATACCGGGGATTAACCGTAACAATAAAGATATGACCCGTCACAAACTGAAATACCTGCTGTGGAGCGCAATTGTGTCGCTGTCTCTCGCCTCCTGCATGAAGTGGGACTACGGCGATGCGGTGGAGGAGTTCAATGCCTCCGGAGCAGGACTGTTCATCACCAACGAGGGCAATTTCCAGTACGGCAACGCCACACTCAGCTACTACGACCCCGCGACCAAAACGGTGCAGAACGAAATCTTTTTCCGCGCCAACGGCATGAAGCTCGGCGACGTGGCGCAGTCGATGTGCATCCACGACGGCAAGGGCTGGGTGGTGGTGAACAACTCCCACGTCATCTTCGCCATCGACCTGAACACCTTCAAGGAGGTGGGACGCATCGAAAACCTCACCTCGCCGCGCTATATCCACTTCCTCTCGGATGAGAAAGCCTACGTCACCCAACTGTGGGACAACCGCATCTTCATCATCAATCCGAAGAAATACGAAATAACCGGTTACATTCAGGTGCCGGACATGACGATGGAGAGCGGCTCGACCGAACAGATGGTGCAGTACGGCAAGTACGTCTACTGCAACTGCTGGTCGTACCAGAACCGCATCATCAAAATCGACACCGAGACCGACCAAGTGGTCGACGAACTGAAAGTCGGCATCCAGCCCACATCGCTGGTCATGGACTGCAATAACAAGATGTGGACGGTCACCGACGGCGGTTACGAGGGCAGCCCCTACGGCTACGAAGCCCCGTCGCTCTACCGCATCGACGCCGAGACGTTCACCGTGGAGAAGCAGTTCAAGTTCAAATTGGGCGACTGGCCCTCGGAAGTGCAGCTCAACGGCGAGCGGGACAAGCTCTACTGGATCAACAAGGACATCTGGTGCATGGACGTGAACGCCGCCCGTGTGCCGGTGCGCCCGTTCCTTGAATACAGCGGCACGATTTATTACGGACTGACGGTAAACCCCGCCAACGGGGAGGTGTATATAGCAGACGCCATCGACTACCAGCAGCAGGGCAAGATATACCGTTATTCGCCCGACGGCGAACTGCTCGACGAATTTTATGTCGGCATCATCCCCGGTGCGTTCTGCTGGAAATAAAAAAGGAGGCAATATGAAAAGACTATATCTGTTATTCGCTTTGGCTGTTTGTCTCCCCGCCGCACTCTTTGCGCAGCAAACGGAAAGCAAGAAGAAATCGGCCTGGCATCTGACCATCCCCGAAGTCACGGTCATCGGTCATCGGCCGATGAAAGACATCGGCGTGCAGAAGACGAAGTTCGATTCGGTCGCGCTCAAGGAGAACATCGCCCTCTCGATGGCGGACATCCTGACGTTCAATTCGTCGGTCTTCGTCAAGAGCTACGGACGCGCGACGCTCTCGACGGTCGCTTTCCGCGGCACGTCGCCCTCGCACACGCAGGTGACATGGAACGGCATGCGCATCAACAATCCCATGCTCGGCATGACCGACTTTTCCACCATACCGTCCTATTTCATCGACCAGGCGTCGCTGCTTCACGGCACCTCGTCGGTGAACGAGACGGGCGGCGGTATCGGCGGCCTCGTCAAACTTGCCACGACGCCCCATGTAGGCGAGGGCTTCAACGTACAGTACGTGCAGGGCGTAGGTTCGTTCAAGACGTTCGACGAGTTCCTGCGCCTGACCTACGGCGGCGACCATTGGCACGTCTCCACCCGTGCGGTCTACTCCTCGTCGCCCAACGACTACAAGTACACCAACCACGACAAGAAAATCAACATCTACGACGACGACAAGAACATCGTCGGACAGTATCATCCCGTGGAGCGTAACCGCAGCGGGGCTTTCAAGGACCTGCACCTGTTGCAGGAGGTGTATTACGACACGCGCAAAGGCGACAAACTGGGGTTGAACGCCTGGTACATCCATTCCAATCGGGAGCTGCCGATGCTCACGACCGACTACGGCGACGCGACCGATTTCGAGAACCGCCAGCGGGAACAGACGTTCCGCGGCGTCGTGTCATGGGACCACATTAAAAGCAACTGGAAAGTCGGCGTGAAAGGCGGCTATATCCACACGTGGATGGCTTACGACTACAAGCGGGAGGTAGCCCCCGACAACTGGGCCTCCATGACGCGTTCGCGCAGCAAGGTGAACACGTTCTACGGTCAGGCGGAGGGCGAGTACAGCCCCTCGAAACGGTGGTTCTTCACTGCCAACGTTTCGCTTCACCAACATTTGGTGCGCAGCGAGGACAAGAACATCATCCTGCAAGACGGCAACAAGGCCATCGTGGGCTACGACAAGGGGCGCGTGGAACTCTCGGGCTCCCTTTCGGCCAAATGGCAGCCCATCGACCGCATGGGGCTGTCGGTGGTGCTGCGCGAAGAGATGTACGGCGATAAGTGGGTGCCGCTTATCCCCGCATTTTTCATCGACGGCATCTTGTCGAAAAAGGGAAACATTGTCGCCAAGGCCTCCGTATCGCGCAACTACCGCTTCCCGACACTGAACGACCTCTACTTCCTGCCGGGCGGCAATCCCGACCTGAGAAACGAGCACGGATTCAGCTACGACGCGGGCGTCAGTTTCGAGGTCGGCAAAAAGAGTATCTACAAACTGAGCGGCAGCGCGAACTGGTTCGATTCCTACATCGACGACTGGATCATCTGGCTACCCACGACCAAGGGTTTCTTCTCGCCGCGCAACGTGAAGAAAGTGCACGCCTACGGTGTCGAGGTCAAGGCGAACCTTGCCGTGCAACCGGCCAAGGATTGGCTTATCGACCTGAACGGCTCCTATTCGTGGACGCCCTCCATCAACGAGGGCGAGAAGATGTCGCCGGCCGACCAGTCGGTAGGTAAACAGCTGCCTTACGTTCCGGAACATTCCGCCTCGCTGACGGGACGCCTTTCATGGCGCTCGTGGGCGTTCCTCTACAAGTGGGCCTATTACTCGGAGCGTTTCACCATGTCGAGCAACGACTACACGCTGACGGGACACCTGCCGGAGTATTTCATGAGCAACATCTCGCTCGAAAAGGGGCTTTCGTTCAAGCCCTTGGATCTGCAACTGAAATTCGCCGTCAACAACCTCTTCAACGAGGATTATCTCTCGGTGCTCTCGCGCCCGATGCCAGGCATCAACTTCGAGCTGTTCATCGGCATCACCCCGAAGTTCGATAAAAACAAGAAAAAACAGTAAACGAAAATCCGCAACGATATGAAAACATGGAAAAACCTGAGCCTGATACTGCTGCTTGCGCTGGCATTGGCAGGCTGTCGCAACAAAAGTTCCAACCTCACCGATTTCAACCGGTCAGTCTATACGCCCGGATACGCCTCGGGCTTCGATGTCAAAGGCGCCGACGGCAGGCAGAGCGTATTGCTCACCGTTACGAATCCGTGGCAGGGTGCCGAGGGTGTCGAAACAGCCCTCTTCATCGCCCGCGACGGCGAGACCGCACCCGAGGGATTCGAGGGGCAGGTACTAGAAGGCGATGCCGGACGTATCGTCTGCGTGTCCTCGACCCATATCGCCATGCTCGATGCCATCGGCGAAGCCGGGCGCGTGGTCGGCGTGTCGGGCATCGACTACATCTCCAATCCCGATATTCAGGCACGCCGCGACAGTATAGGCGATGTCGGCTACGAGGGGAACATCAACTACGAGCTGCTGCTGTCGCTCGACCCCGACCTGGTGTTGCTCTTCGGCGTGAACGGGGCGAGCTCGGCGGAAGGCAAACTGAAAGAGACAGGCATCCCGTTTCTTTATGTCGGCGACTACTTGGAGGAGTCTCCGTTAGGCAAGGCCGAGTGGTTAGTGGCACTCTCGGAGGTCGTAGGCCGGCGTGCGGAGGGCGAAAAGGTCTTCGTGGAAATTCCCGTCCGGTACAACGCTCTGAAACAGCGGGTGGCGGACAACGCCCTCGACGCCCCGTCGGTGATGCTCAATACGCCCTACGGCGATTCGTGGTTCATGCCCTCGACCGGGAGCTATGCCGTGCGGCTGATTACGGATGCGGGTGGCGATTACATCTACAAGAAGAACACGGGCAACGCCTCGACGTCCATCGATATGGAGGAGGCTTACCTGCTGGCATCGGACGCCGACGTGTGGCTGAATGTCGGCATGGCGAACACGCTCGACGAATTGAAGGCCGCCTGCCCGAAGTTCGCCGACATCCGCTGCGTCCGGAACGGCTTCGTGTATAACAATAACGCCCGTATCAACGCCGCCGGGGGCAACGACTACTGGGAATCGGCAGTTGTGAATCCGGACATCGTGCTGCGCGACCTGATAAAGATCTTCCACCCCGAACTGGTGGAGGAACCGTTCGTCTATTACAAGCAATTATTTTAATTTTAAATACATCAAATTATGAAAGTGAAACTTTTTATTGTAGCCATTATTTGTTTGCTACAAAGTTGCTCAACAACAGATTTCTTAGATGAGCAGAGAGTTGAAACGATTTCAAATGATAATAATGAGGTCTCTTATGTTATTCCTCTTGAAGATGCACTAAAAAATGTCGAAAAGGTTCTTGACTGCATTAATGGTGCTTCTGTTTCAAGAGCATCATCTCTTAAATCTGTAAAGAATATACAAATTCTTTCTATTAGCAATACCATTTCTTCTCGTTCTTCTCACGTAAACGCTGACACTGCGATATATATCGTTAATTATGATGACGGTTTTGCATTACTGGGGGCAGATTATAGATTGGATCCGATATACGCGATCTCTACAGAGGGTAATTTTGATCTGTCTGATACTATCCAAAACAAAGGTTTAGCATTGTATATCAATAGCCTGAAATCTGAAATTACCACAAAAATTAATTCTAATGAATCTAATTCACGGGCTTCTATTCCGGAAGTCGATGGTAATATAAATAGTCCTTACCAAATAACAGATATTGCCCTTTCTTACAAACGGGGTCCATATGGTAAAAACCGACTTTGGGGACAAAGCACTCCGTTTAATTATTATTGTCCTACCATATCTGGGACCAAGACTCTTGTTGGATGCGTTGCGGTAGCTACCGGTTTAATTATGGCTCATCATCAACATCCCGATTTTATTGATGGGGAACCCCTAAATTGGACAGCAATAGAGAATGGGCAATCGGATTTGGCTTTGTTCTTATATCGTCTTGGAGGGTCTAAATATTTAGATATGGATTATGGTATTCTTTTAAGTGGTGCTCTATCTACTAATGTACCTAAAACTCTGAGATCATTAGGATATTCATGTGGAGAATTAGAAACATACGATAAAGATAAAATTGTAGCACATTATTCAGAATCGTTTAATCCAATATATATGAGAGGTAATACAGGCTCAGATGATTATGGGCGTTATACTGGAGGTCATGCTTGGATTATTGATGGGGCTATGGATATTTGGATGAAATACGTAATGCCGGGGCGATTAATGGAAACTCATGCTATCTATTTCTATTGTAATTGGGGATGGGAAGGAAGTGCCAATGGTTGGTATAAGCACTTTTCGTTAGCTCCCGTAAATGGGCCTGAATTAGTTGAACATGGGGACCAGAATTCTTCAGTCAATTACAATTTCAATGTTAATATACAAATGATTCTTGATATAAAGCCTTTGTAACATATGGATAGATATCTTATGATGACTCTACTATCATTGCTGTTTCTGTCTTGTTCTCATGAGGAAAATAGCCTTACGAGAAAGGATGGGGATTGGGATGATGACATCAAACTCTCAAAGCATGAAATAGTCTTTGGTTCTGACGAAGGAAGCGAAGTCATTAATTCGGAAGGCCTTTGGTGGTTGTCTGGAGTTAAGATTCCTCAATCAGACATTTGGTACAAAGGTAACGGAGACATCCATACTACCGGTGAACTTGGAACTTATGAATGGATGACATTGGAAAAGCCGACAAATAAATCACTTCTTATAAAAGTTGACAAAAACACCGGAGGAGAACGGAATTTCCAAATTGTGGTCACATGTGGCGACTTCTTTGACTATATCCTTGTAACTCAAAAAGGTGTGAAATAAATGCGCTCCCGCTCGGCCATACCCTTTACCGCATTGTCTGCACTTACGGCCGGTCTTTTTCTGCTGGATCTGGCCGTCGGTGCCGTGCGTATCCCCGTTGCCGACGTGTGGGCGGCCCTGACGGGCGGCGATTGCCCGCAAGCCACGGCGAAAATCGTGGTGAACATCCGGTTGATAAAGGCGGTGGTAGCTTTGCTGGCAGGCGCGGCGCTGTCGGTCAGCGGGTTGCAGATGCAGACGCTGTTCCGCAATCCGTTGGCAGGCCCCTATGTGCTCGGCATCAGCTCGGGCGCCAGCCTCGGCGTGGCGCTCGTGGTGCTTGCCGGCATCGGCTCGTCGATAGGCGTTGCCGCTGCTGCTTGGATAGGTGCGGCTGCCGTGCTGCTGGTAATCGCCACCGTAGGCCACCGCATCAAGGACATCATGGTCATCCTGATCCTCGGCATGATGTTCTCGTCGGGTGTCGGGGCGGTCGTGCAGATCCTGCAATACCTGAGCCGCGAAGAGGCTTTGAAAGCCTTTGTCATCTGGACGATGGGGTCGCTGGGCGACGTGACGGCGCAACAGCTTACTATCCTTGTGCCGTCAATCGTTGTCGGATTGCTGCTGGCCGTATGGACTATCAAACCGCTCAACCTGCTGCTCTTCGGCGAGGAGTACGCCGTGACCATGGGGCTGAATATCCGCCGCTCGCGCGGACTGCTCTTTCTCTCGACGACGCTGCTTGCCGGAACGGTAACCGCTTTCTGCGGACCGATAGGCTTCATCGGGCTGGCCATGCCCCACGTCGCACGGATGCTCTTTCGCAACGGCGATCACCGCGTGTTGGTACCGGGAACGATTCTTTCAGGTGCGGCGGTGCTGCTCCTTTGCGACCTCGTTTCCAAGTTCTTCACCCTGCCGATAAACGCCATCACCGCATTGTTGGGTATCCCGATCGTGGTGTGGGTGGTATTGCGCAACAAATCCTTTACGGCATGATACAACTGCACGATTTTTCCATCGGCTATGGAGAGCGCACGCTGCTCCACGAAGTGGAGGCCGCTATCCCGAAAGGCTCGCTGACAGCGCTTATCGGCCGCAACGGCACGGGCAAGTCGACGCTGCTCCGAGCCATAGCAGGACTCAACCGCCGCTATACGGGCGAGATACTGCTCGACGGACGCGATATTTCTGACATGAGAGCCGACGAAATGGCAAAGACGCTGGCATTCGTTACGACCGAGCGCACGCGTATCGCCAACCTTAAATGCGAGGACGTGGTGGCCGTCGGCCGTGCTCCCTATACCAACTGGATCGGACGGATGCAAGATGCCGACAGGGAGATTGTGGCATGGTCGCTCGCCTCGGTGGGAATGTCGGATTATGCTCGGCGAACAATGGACAAGATGTCGGACGGCGAGTGCCAGCGCATTATGATCGCCCGCGCACTGGCGCAGTCCACGCCCGTCATCCTATTGGACGAACCCACCTCGTTTCTCGACCTGCCCAACCGCTACGAACTCTGCTCGCTGCTGGCTCGGCTGGCGCACGACGAGGGCAAGTGCATCTTCTTTTCGACCCACGAACTCGACATCGCCCTGTCGCTTGCCGACAGCATCGCCCTCATCGACCCGCCGCAGCTGGTATGCCTGCCGACCGACGAGATGCGGCGGAGCGGCTGCATCGAACGACTGTTCAAGAATCAATGCGTATCATTCGATGCTGCAGCAGTTATAAAAGTACGGTCGTGACAACAGAATATACGATAGAATATTTTACGGCTGATATAGGCGTAGATGAATACATCGAACGCTTCCGCGACGAGGCTCGTTTCATCGAACTGTGTGAAAAGTGTCCTAACTTTGGCTGCAGTTGGGGGTGTCCTCCTTTTGATTTCGATACCGACGAATTTTTGCGCCAATATAAATATGCACACCTTATGGCGACGAAGATTATACCTGACCGAAATGATATTCCGGTGGAGATGACGCAGGAATTTATCAGGCCGGAACGGGTCAGGATAGAAAAGGAACTATTGGAAATGGAACGGAAATATGGAGGTCGTGGGTTTGCCTATGTCGGAAAATGCCTGTATTGCAGTGGCTCCGAATGCACCCGCAAACGCAACCGCCCCTGCCTGCACCCCGACAAAGTGCGCCCGTCGCTTGAGGCATTCGGTTTCGATATCGGTCGTACCCTTTCGGAACTTTTCGGAATAAGGCTCCTGTGGGGCAAGGACGGCATCCTGCCGGAATACCTCATGCTTGTAAGCGGGCTTTTTCATAATTCGGTGGCATATTGGCAGCGGTAATGCGACTGGCGAATATCTCTCGTAACAGTAATTGTGCCGTTTATTGTCATTCCGCACCTCCTTAATAAAGTTCTTAAACTTTACAGACTCATTTTTTTGTTGTAACATTGTGGTTTCGGAAACGTTTGAATTATTGTGGGTAAATACTAATATTAGAAAATGATTGTCTATGAAAAAGATGAAATTAGGTCTATTGCCTCGTATTATTATTGCTATTGCTTTAGGTATTGTGTGCGGACTTTTCTTTCCCGGTTGGATTGTCCGGATTTTTTTGACTGTTAATTCTTTGTTCGGTAATTTCCTGAATTTTATTATTCCGTTATTGATATTAGGCTTGGTGGCTCCCGGAATCGCCGATCTGGGGAAAGGAGCCGGACGTTTGCTGCTGATAACCGCTTTGCTGGCTTATGGTTTTACTTTGTTTTCAGGCTTTTTTACTTATTTTACCTGTGATCTTTCTTATCCCTGGTTGTTAAATACCTCCGATAAGCTGTCGGCTGTGGCGGATAATACCGTTGCCTTACAACCGTATTTCACTGTTGAAATGCCTGCTGTCATGGGAGTTATGTCGGCTCTGATATTGGCTTTTACGTTAGGTTTAGGAATGTCGGTGATCGACGGCAACCGGTTGAAGTCGGTTATGGATGATTTTAAAGACATTATCAATCAGGTGATTACTGCCGTGATTATCCCTGTTTTACCTCTCTATATTTTCGGTATTTTCCTGAATATGACCAATTCCGGGCAGGTTGCCGGAGTGATGAATGTATTTCTGAAGATTATTGTCGTTATTTTTGTGATGACCGTAGTCTTGTTGTTTATTCAGTTTTTTATCGCCGGTATGGTCGGTAAAAAGAATCCCCTCCGTTTGTTCCGCAATATGTTACCTGCTTATATGACTGCTTTAGGCACCCAATCTTCGGCGGCAACGATTCCTGTAACCCTGGAGCAAACGATACGGAATGGCGTACGTCCTGACTTGGCCGGCTTCGTTATCCCGTTGTGTGCTACGATTCATCTGTCGGGGAGTACCATGAAAATCGTCGCTTGTTCGATGGCCATCATGTTGATGAGTGGTATGGAAATAAATTTTGCCCAATTCGCCGGATTTATTATGATGCTCGGGATTGCTATGGTGGCAGCACCGGGTGTGCCGGGAGGTGCTATTATGGCAGCCTTGGGATTGTTACAGTCGATGTTGGGATTCGATGAAACTGCCCAGGGATTGATGATCGCACTTTATATTGCTATGGATAGTTTCGGTACGGCGACTAATGTTACCGGTGACGGGGCTATTGCAGTTATTGTAGACCGGATTAATTCCGGGAAATAGATACCTTTGTGAATACCGGATTTTTTGCCTCTGAATTATTTCTATATCTTTGCAGCGGAAAATCAAAATAATATGAACTTGAAGTATATACTGATCGTATGGGGAGCGATGCTATTTTGTGTGGGGTGTAGTGAAGATGACGTGGATTCCAGCTACTCGTTCGATGTGGCCGGGCTGAAAGCTACTGTGACAAATGACAAAGGAAGTGTTGTCGAGATGAATACTATTTTATTGGATTCTTTGCAACAACAGGGATTTGTAGGTGAAGTTAGTTTCTCTGAAGAAACCCGGGCCGAAAACGACCGTTTGGCTGAAGAAAAATTTGCAGAGAAACTGGAAAATATCAAAAATATCAAACCCGCCCGTTTGTTACAGCTTCTACCCGGAGAAAGGGTCATGGTAACTTTTGATTATCTGTTGAAACGCGGAAAAGATGTGCTCGAAGAGGAAGAAATAACCTTAGATGAGGCTATCGCGTTGTAGGGAACGGATTATTGTCCGTATCCAATGGTTCTGTCGGTAAATAATTGTTGTACAACGTATACCGAATCTTCGTAACTACCTGTATAATCCCAAGCAGATAAACACGACGGCTTGTACCATTCAGAAAAACCGCTTCGAATTTTTTTATAAACTACATTCCGTAGTTGAACCTTCAATCGGTCGATTTTGAAAATAAATATTAATCCTGATATTTATTGTTGTAATTTTGTTAATTATTTACTATTTTTGCATACCGAAAAGTATAAAAATATGCCGGATTTGAAAGATGAAATAGTGAATAAATCTTTTTTCCAATTTCTGAACAGAGGATATAAAGCTTGTTCGCTGAAAGCTTTGGAGAAAGCTACCGGTTTGACGAAAGGTGCGTTTTATTATTATTTTCGGAATAAAGAAGAAATACTGAAAGCCGGTATCGAAAAGTATTTGTCCGTAGTCAGTGAGATAAGCGAAGAAGAGTTTTTGGAAGTCGGTTCATTGAAGGCCTACATAGATATCGTAGTGGCCCGGAAAGAACGAAGAGCTGAACAATTACAACAGATGTTCGACTTTTTTATTATAGATATCGCTTTTTTTCAGTTGGTTTTGGAAGTAGCCCCTCTCTTTCCGGAATATCGTAAATGGATTGACGAGTTGTCTAAAGATCGTTTGTCCCGTTGGGAATATATGATCTTGAAGGCGAAACAGCAGGGAGAGATCAAAGGTTCGCTCGATACTTCGGTATTGGCGCGTAACCTGATGTCGGTGTCGACCAGTATGTTGAATATCGAGTTGGGTACCGATAATTTGCACTTTATGTTTTCGGATATGCGTATGCAGTTTGAACAATATTATTTATTGATAAAAAAATGAATAATACCCGTCGGCAAATCATAGAAACCGCTTTTCTGCTCTTCTTGAAAAAAGGGTTTAAGGCTGTGCGGCTGAGTGATATAGAACGGGCTGCGAAAATTACCCGCGGTACTTTTTATTATCATTTCACCAATAAAGAAGAAGTACTGAAGGAGGGATTGTATTCTTATTATGCCTTGCTGAACTCAAAAAGAACCGAAGAATTCGGGCATATTTCGACATTGCGGGAATATGTCGACCTCACTATTCAGAAATTGACCGGGATACATAATTATTCAGCACGGACATTCAGTAGTGAAATTCCTGAAATTCTTTGCCTTTCGTTGATCGTGGAAGTGATCGCCCTATTCCCCGAATTTAAAAAAGTGGTTTTGGCTTCGAAAATGTTGCGACTTTCTAAGTTAGAACAGTTGATATTGAATGCCAAACGGGCCGGAGAATTGAGAAATGATGTGGATACCTCTATTTTGGCAAAGAATTTGCTGAATATTAGCGTCGGTGTGATAAACTATCTGATCATGCATCAGGATATATCTTATGCATTGTCGGCGGTGAGATCACAATATGAACAACTTTATTCTCTGGCTGTCGGAGAATAATTTTTTTATTGAAATACATACCGAAAAGTATAAAACAAATTACGTTATAATAGATAGAATTTATTATTCAATAACCGATCATATGAAGAAGTTGATTTGTGGAATATTAATGTTAGGAACGATTGCCGGTGTATATGGGCAAAAAGTGATGAGCTTGGAAGAGTGCAGGCTGTTGGCTCTGGAAAATAACAAAAAGTTGAAAATGGCCGATGAGCAGATAAACGCAGCAAAAGCTAAAAAAGAAGAGGCTTTTACCAAATATTTGCCTGCTTTGGATGCGATGGGGACTTATATGCGCAATCAGAAAGAGATCAATTTATTATCCGAAGATGCCCATTTGCCTGTCGGTACGATCGGACAAGACGGTAAATGGACGCTCGGTAAAGATCAGATTATGATCGGAGCAGACGGAAAACCTGTGATGAATAACGGCCAATATGTCCCTAAAGATTATGCTCTGTTGCCCAAAGAGGCGATGACCGTGGATGATAGAAATATGGCTCTTTTGCAGGTAGGACTGACACAACCGATTTATATGGGGGGTAAGATCAGAGCCTATAACCAACTGGCAGGGTTGTCCGAGAAATTGGCCGAGAGCGGGAGAGAACAGGAATTGCAAAATATTATCCAGGAAACCGACGAAGCTTATTGGCAAATCGTATCTCTGGTCAACCGACAGAAATTAGCCGTTAAATTTGTCGAGACTTTACAGAAATTCGAACATGATATCGAAGTGATGTACCGAACCGGCGTATCGACTAAGGCGGATATGCTCTCGGTGAAGGTAAAACTGAACCAGGCAGAGATGGCTCTGTTGCGGGTGGAGGACGGTTTGAGTCTGGCTCGTATGAATCTGAACCAAATCTGTGGATTAGCTGTAGATTCGGTTTATACCCTGCAAGAAGAATTATTGAATGTTTTGCCTCAGGCCGAACCGAAGTGGTTGAATATCGAGCAGGTATATGATAACCGTCCGGAGATCAGTAGCCTGACGCTGGCAACGGATATTTACCGGAAGAAAGAAAAGATTGCCCGTTCGGCTTATCTGCCGACAGTGGCTTTTATGGCTAATTATTTTGCCATGACCCCTTCTTTCTTCGATGGGATAAGTACCGGATTCGACGGGATGTGGAGTGTCGGTATCGGCGTTAAAGCACCTATATTCCATTGGGGGGCTTCCCGGAAAACGGTGCGTAGTGCCAGGGCGGAGACCAGTCTGATGAATTTTAAATTACAGGAAGCCCGCGAAAAGATAGAGTTACAGGTAAGCCAGGCCCGGTTGAAGGTCAAAGAAGCTGCCCGGAAGATGGAAGTGGCTGAAAAAAATCAGGTGAAGGCCGATGAGAATTTGAAGTATGCCAACCTGGGATTTCAGGAAGGGACGATCCCGGTATCCAATGTGTTGGAAGCCCAAACGGCTTGGTTGGCTGCTCATGCCGATTTGATCGATACACAGATAGAAATGAAATTGTGTGAAGTGTATTTGCAAAAAGCGTATGGTATATTAGGCAAAGAATAGAAATTATAAACGAAAAGATAGTATGGAAAAGATGAATGGAAAATTGGTGACTTTTACCGGAATCATTGTTTTGGTGCTTTTGGTGGCAATTTTCGGTTTTCTGTTTTGGGAGCCGAAACCTGAGTATATTCAGGGAGAGGCTGAGGCAACGGAAGTACGTATTTCCGGAAAAGTGCCGGGGCGGATCGAAATATTCCGTTTTAATGAAGGAGAACAGGTGAGCCGGGGGGATACGGTGGCTATCCTGGATAGTCCTGAGGTGCTGGCCAAATATAGTCAGGCCGAAGCGGCGGAGGCTGCTGCCCAGGCTCTGAACGAAAAGGCTGAAAGAGGTACCCGCTCCGAACAGATCGTAATGACTTACCAAACCTGGCAAAAAGCAAAAGCCGCTGCCGAGGTAGCGAAAAAAACATACGACCGGATCCTGAAACTTTATGAGAGTGAGGTTGTGCCGGCCCAGAAGAAAGATGAGGCCGAAGCTAATTACAAAGCTATGATGGCTACCGAACAGGCTGCTAAAGCCCAATACGAGATGGCACGCAATGGTGCACAAAGAGAAGATAAACAAGCTGCAGAGGCTCAACTGAACCGGGCGAAAGGGGCTGTCGCAGAAGTGGAGGCTTATGTCAAAGAGACTTATTTGATCTCTCCGATAGACGGAGAAATTTCCGAGCGGTATCCGAAGGTCGGAGAATTGGTCGGTACAGGGGCACCGGTGATGGATATTTTGGATTTATCGGACATGTGGGTATCTTTTAATGTGCGTGAAGACCAGCTGAACGATTTCAGGGTAGGAGAAACATTTAAAGCTTTTGTGCCTGCTTTGGATAATCGCGAAGTGGAATTGAAAGTCACTTATCTGAAGGATATGGGAAGTTACGCTGCCTGGCGGGCTACCAAAACGACAGGGCAGTATGATGTAAAAACTTTCCGGGTAAAGGCAAAACCGGTGGACAAAGTAGATGGACTGCGTCCGGGAATGAGTGTTTTGAAAAAATTATGAGTACGCTCGGTTTGTTATCGGCTTTAATGAAACGGGAATTCAGACGTCTGGCTTCCCGGCGGATTTATTGGTTTATTCTGATTTTAGCTCCGGCATTTTGTTTTATCTTTTTTGCCGATTTGTTGAAACAGGGGTTACCAATGAAATTGCCGATAGCCGTGGTGGATGAGGATAATACATCCTTGTCACGGCAATTGGTGCGTTCTTTGGATGCGATGGCCCAAACCGAAGTGGTGATGCGGACGGCTAGCTTTAAAGAAGCCCGGGAAGCGATGCAAACAAGCCGGATCTACGGTATTTTCCATATACCGGCGAATTTCAGACAGGAGGTGTCTGTCGGTAAAAGACCTGAAATTTCATTTTATACAAATGAGACTTATCTGCTACCGGGCTCATTGGTCTATAAAAATATGCGCTTGCAGGCCGCTTTGGCAAACGGGGCTGTACAACAGACCGTATTGTTGGCAAAAGGCGGGGGAGGACCGCTATTGAAAGCCAGGCTGTCACCGATTACAGTGGATACGTTTCCCTTGAATAATCCCTGGATCAGCTATGCCATCTATCTGGCAAGTATTTTAATGCCTGCTTTCGTTTTTATGTTTGCCATGTTTACCGCCACTTATAGCATCAGTCAGGAGACTAAAGAAAAAACGGCAGCCGATTGGTTGCGTCGAAGCAATGATTCTATTGTATTGGCTTTGCTGGGAAAGCTATTGCCTCAAACGCTGATCTTTGTCACTACCGGCTTACTGTATCTTTCTATATTGTACGGTTATTTACATTTTCCTTTGAATAGTGGATTTTTTCCCATGTTTTTAGCTATGTTGCTGTTGGTACTGGCTGCTCAGGGGTTTGCTATTTTTGTTACCGGTATTGCACGGCGCAATCGGATCGCCCTCAGTTTTTGCGGGCTTTGGGGAGTTTTGTCATTCTCTGTCAGTGGTTTTACTTTCCCGGTTCCGGCTATGCCTCAGCTGATGCAGTTGATGTCTGATTTATTTCCGATGAGGCATTACTATCTGCTCTATGTCGATCAGGCTTTGAACGGTATTCCTATGGCCTACTCCTGGAAACCTTATCTGGCTTTGGTATTGTTCGTTCTGTTGCCGTTACTGACTTTGCCTAAATTGAAATTGGATTTACAGGAAAATCGTTATTTACCCTAATGGGAGGTTATGATGAAAGATATCTATTTTATATTTCGGAGAGAGTTTTACCTGGTTTTTCGGGACCATGCAGTACTTACTTTCTTTATTTTTCTGTGTTTAGGCTATCCCCTGATTTATACTTTTATTTATAGTAATGAGGTTGTAAGACAGGTGCCCGTTGCTGTCATCGATCAGTCCAAGTCTCCTTTAAGCCGTGAATTTTTGCGGATGTGGGAAGCTTCTCCGAATGTGAAAGTCGTAGCCCACTGTAACGATCTCGGAGAAGCGCAGCTTTTCATGTGGCAGAAAGAAATATACGGTATTTTAGAGATTCCGGCGGATTTCAGTAAAGATATAAATCGGGGAGAACAGGCCCATGTCGCTTTGTTTTGCGATATGGGGGCTTTACTCAATTATAAAGCTTTACTTCAGGCGACAAGCGATGTGGCTATCACCCTGGGGAAAGAAATACAGGTAGAAAATTTACCTTATGCTTCCCGCATTCAGCAAGAAATAACCGCCTCGCCGGTAGAGATTTCGGAAGTCAAAATGTTTAATCCTCAAAGTGGTTTTGCTTCTTTTATCATCCCGGCAGTATTGATCCTGGTGATCCAACAATCTTTATTGTTGGGAGTGGGAACGATTGCCGGAACAGCCCGCGACAGGAATCCACGCCATAGCCTGGTGCCCGTCGATAAACATTACTGCAAACCCTGGTGCATTGTCATCGGTAAAGCCTGTGTTTATATGCCGGTTTATTTTGTGATGGGATTTTGGGTGTTCTTTATTGTACCCCGTATCTTTAGTTTAACTCAAATCGGCGCTAAATCGGAATTGATGTTATTCCTGTTCCCCTTTTTGTTGGCTTGTGTCTTTTTTGCTATTGCAGCTTCTTTTTTAAGTAGGGAGCGGGAACAGCCTTTTTTATTGTTTGTCTTTACCTCGGTGCCGCTCATGTTTATTTCGGGTATTTCGTGGCCGAAGGAGGGGATTGCCGGTTATTGGATCGCCCTGTCGAAAATTTTTCCTTCTACTCACGGAATCGACGGGTTCGTAAAAATGAACAATATGGGGGCTACCCTTGGAGAGGTGTTGCCGGAGTATCTAAATCTCTGGATTTTAGCGATTATTTATTTTATTTTGGCATGTTTATTGTATTATAGAGAAATTGTTAAAAGTCGTAAAGTACGTTCGTAAACGAATAATTAATAGGTGTGTACTATGATCAGACATTATTTATTCCCTGTGGTGGGAATTATCCTTGGATTTTCTGCTTGTCGTTCGTCGGAAACCAATGAAAAGCAGGTCTTGATGGTGAAGACCGAGACAGTAAAAAATTATGAGAACGAATTACAAGTGACCTATCCGGGGCGTGTTAAGGCTGCGGCCGACGTAGATCTGGCATTTCGGGTAGCCGGACCGATCATCCGGATTCCGGTGCAGGTGGGTAGTTTTGTGCGTAAAGGAGAAGTGATTGCAGAGATCGACCCGCGGGATTATGAATTGCAGTATAAAGCTACCGAAGCCGAATACAAACAGATTAAATCCGAGGCTGAACGGGTGATAGAACTGTATAACCGTAAAAGTGTACCTGAAAATGATTACGATAAAGCGGTGTATGGTTTGCAGCAAATCACCTCTAAATATAATGCGCATAAAAATGCTTTGAAAGATACCCGGCTTGTCGCTCCTTTCGATGGGTATATCCAGAAGAAATATTTCGATACCGACGAAACGGTGGCTGCCGGAATGCCGGTTATATCGATGATCGATACCCGTTATTTCGAGGTAGAAATCGATGTGCCTTCCAGCGATTATGTCCGTCGTCACCTTTTTAACCGGTTTACGGCAGTTGCCGATGTCTTTCCGGATCGGGTTTTTCCGTTGGAATTGATCGATGTGACGAAAAAGGCTAATCTGAATCAGCTTTATCAGATGCGTTTGCGGTTGACTCCTGATCCTGCTATTCCTTTGGCGGCAGGTATGAGTGTGAATGTAACGATCGATTATGAAGCGGGAGGCGACAATTTGACAGTGGTTCCATTGAGTGCTATTTTTCAGGACAAGGAAAAATCGTCGGTATGGGTGTATCGGCCGGCGGATAAAAAAGTGACTCAAAGACAGGTTAAAATCCGGCAAATATTGAAAGAAGGCAGAGTGGTTTTGGACGAAGGCCTGCAAAGTGGTGAAATCGTAGTCACTGCCGGTGTACATAAACTGAAAGAGGGTATGGAAGTCGAGAGGTTGAAGCCTGTTGCCGATACGAATATCGGTGGTTTGCTGTAAACGGTCGATCCGGCCTGAAACTGTTGTCTTTTATTAATTCTGATTGGAATGAATCTTGCTGAATATGCATTGAATAATAGGGCACTGGTCAAATTTCTGATTGCAGTGCTTGTTGTTGGCGGAATCTTTTCGTTTGTCTCTATGAGTAAACTGGAAGATCCGGAGATCAAGGTAAAACAAGCTCTGGTCGTGACTGTCTATCCCGGAGCTTCGGCTCATAAAGTGGAATTGGAAGTAACGGATGTGCTCGAGAAAGAAATCCGGGCGATGGGAGATATTGCCAGTGTGGAGTCGAAATCGATGGCTGATCTGTCTATTATTACGGTCGAGTTGGAGAGTACGGTTCCCCCTGCCGAATTGGAACAAAAGTGGGATATCTTACGGCGGCGGGTGACGAATGCAGCTTCACAACTGCCCGACGGATGCGTGACTCCTGTGGTAAAAGATGATTTCGGGGATGTATACGGCATGTTCTATGCCATGACTACCGATGGCATCGCCGACGAAGAAATGGTTGAGTATGCCAATCTGGTGAAGCGTGAGTTACAGGATATACCGGGAGTGAGACGGGTGGATATTTATGGCGACCGAAAACCTTGTATCAATATAGATATCATACAGGACAAAATGGCTAATCTGGGTGTACATCCCGCCGAGATTTTAGCTACCTTGAACAACCAGAATAAAACGGTTTATTCGGGATATTTCAAGACGGGAAAGAGTAGATTGAGGATAGGCGTAGACGATAGTTACGAATCGATCCGTGATATCGAAAACCTGTTGATTCAGGGACATGAAAACGATCAGCTGCGATTGCGGGATGTGGCTTCGGTCACACGGGGATATCAGGATCCTTCCCGGAATGAGATGCGTTATGATACTGTTCGTGCACTAGGGATATCGATCTCTATGGAAAAAGGAGGGAATATTGTGACTTTGGGCGAAAAGGTGGATGCTCGTTTAGAGCAATTGAAATCTTCCCGTATACCTGTCGGCATCGATTTTCAAAAGGTATTTTTCCAACCCGATCGGGTGAGGGAGGCTATCGGTACTTTTATGATCAATCTGGTGGAGTCGGTGCTGGTGGTGATTCTGGTATTGATGCTGACGATGGGATTCCGGAGCGGTGTGATTATCGGTACCGGTCTGGTCATTATCGTTTTGGGGGCTTTCGTGATTCTGTATTTACTCGATGGAACTTTACAGCGGGTTTCCCTGGCGGCTTTGATCGTTGCGATGGGGATGCTGGTGGATAATGCGATTGTGATTGTCGACGGAATCCTGGTGGATTTAAAACGGGGTATCCCTAAGCCTGCCGCTTTGACCAATATTGCTAAAAAGACAGCTATGCCCCTGTTGGGAGCTACTTTGATCGCCATACTGGCTTTCTTCCCGATTTTTATGTCGCCCGATACGGTGGGGGAATATGTGCGGGATTTGTTTATCGTTCTGGCGGTGTCGTTATTATTGAGCTGGATTTTGGCTCTGACACAGATTCCGATCCATGCCGATTATTCCTTAAAAGTGAAAAATGAGCATTTGAGTGAGGAACAATTATACGATAGCGGGATGTATCGGTGGTTCAGGAAATTCCTGACCTATATGCTCTATCATAAGAAATTTGCTGTAGGAGCGGTTGTCATCTTATTGGCTTTGAGTGCCTGGTGTTTCCAATATATTCCGCAGGGATTTTTCCCGGATTTGAGTTACACCCAGTTGTATATCGAATATAAAGTGCCTGAAGGGGGGACTTTGGAAGCCGTCCAGGGAGATATTGCAGAAATCGAGGCTTATTTACTTTCCCGCCCGGATATTACACATGTGACTTCGAGTTTCGGCGGTACGCCTTCGCGCTACAATCTGGTCCGCTCGATTGCTTTGCCGGCGATGTCGTACGGTGAATTGATCGTCGACTATACGGATGCCGATGCCCTGAAAAGTTCGATTCCCGGGCTACAGCAATATCTCACAGAACATTATCCGGATGCTTATGTGCGGATCAAGCGTTATAATCTGATGTATGAGGATTTCCCGGTCGAGTTGATGTTTTGCGGACCCGATCCGGCTGTATTGAAGAGCTTGTCGGCTCAGGCTGAACAGATCATGAACGATGAACCGACGGCTACTTTGGTAACGAATAACTGGGAGCCCGAAGCGCCGGTATTGATGGTCGATTATTACCAGCCGATCGCCCGGCAAGCCGGTTTATCCCGTACGGATGTCGGCTTATCTCTGCTCTCGGCTACCGATGGATTACCTGTAGGCTCTTACTACGAAGGAACCACAGCTATGCCTATTTATATCAAAAGCGTAGATAATGAAGGAGAAGAAACTGCTGCGCTGGAAAATATTCCGGTTTGGAGCGTCCTGCCTTCGCTTACCGGTTTGGATGGCGAGACGATAAAAGGGCTTTTGATGGGAACTGTCAAGAAAGAAGACCTTTTGTCGGAAGTGGTCGGTTCTACTCCGTTGTCACAGGCTACCCGGGGAGTGAAAATCGAGTGGGAAGATCCTGTCGTTTGGAGGTATAATGGACAACGGGCCATAAAAGCACGTTGTAACAATGCGCAGGGATATACCGCCGAGAGTGTACGGGGCAAGTTGATCCCGCTCGTCGATACGATCACCTTGCCTGAGGGATATACGAAACAATGGCTGGGCGAACACAAAGCGAGTAGCGAAGCCATGCGGTATCTTTTTAAAAATGTGCCCTGGGCTATTGTTATGATAATTGTTATTTTGATCATGCTGTTTAAAGATTTCCGTAAACCTACGATTATTTTCCTTTGTTTGCCGCTGGCAGCTATCGGCATTGTCTTCGGGATGCTGATCAGTGGAAAAGATTTCGGTTTTGTCGCTATTGTGGGGGCCTTGGGATTGATAGGTATGATGATTAAAAATGGAGTGGTATTGCTGGATGAGATCACTTTGCAGATTGCTTCCGGCAAAGGGAGGTTAGTGGCTTTACTGGATTCGTCGTCTTCGCGTTTCCGGCCGGTAATGATGGCTTCTTTAACGACTATCCTGGGGATGATTCCTTTGCTGGGCGACGACTTGTTCGGTTCTCTGGCGGTCACTATAATGGGCGGATTGCTGGTAGGTACGGTGATCACTTTGGTGTTTATACCTGTATTGTATGCTTTATTCTTTCCCATCGAAAAGGAAGATAAGGTCGGAGCTTTGCATAAAAGCGATAATGAACAATTGGCTAATGAATGATCGACGAATGATGAAAACAACGCTATTAATCCTGACAGTTTTATTCTTTTCCGGAGTTTGTCCGGCTCAGATAGTCGAGCTCGATTTACAGAAATGCCGGAAAATGGCGGTAGAAAATAGTAAAAAATTGCAATCGGCAGAACAACAAGGTCAAAAAGCCGGTTTTGACAAAAAAGCTTACCGGGCTAATTTCCTACCTAAACTTTCGGCTACAGGTTTATATGCCTATGTACACAAGAAGATGAAATTCGATATCGACGGGGGGTATCTGCCGGTATACGATGTGAACGATGTCGGACAGGCAGTGCCGCTGAATAGTTTGTATATGCCCGAAGGCAAACCTGTATTGGGAGCCGATGGGATACCCCTGTTCAAACAATATGCATTTATGCCGGATATCGACCTGGCTTTGGGTATTGAAAATGCTTACACGGTAGGAGTGATGTTGGAACAGCCTCTTTATATGGGGGGGAAAGTGCGTTCTGCTTTTCGCATGGCTTCGATAGGTAAAGAAATTGCAGACCTGAATGTGAAATATAATCAGGCGGAAGTACTTGCCGAAGCAGATGCGGCTTATTGGCAATATCTGAAAGTCTGTGAACAGGTCAAAGCTGCCGGAAAATACCTCGAAGTTGTGAAAGAATTGGTGCGTAATCTGGAAGATGCTTATCGGACGGGGATGGCCGCACAGAACGATCTGCTGAAAGCGCAGGTTAAACAAAATGAGGCGGAATTGATGGTACAAAAGGCACAGAACGGTCTGGCTTTGTCGGGAATGAATCTTTGCCGGATTGTCGGGGTTGATCTGATGAGTGAGCTGACGGTCAGGGATAGCCTCGGAGAAGGTATCGTTTCCGGCCTGTGGGAAGAAGGGGATAATATCACCGGCCGTCCCGAATACAATATGTTGGAACGGCAAATCGAACTGAAAGAAAAAGAAGTAGCCTTGACGCGTTCGGATTTTTTGCCTCAATTGGGAGTCTCTGCTTCGTATGGATATAGTGACGGGATTACGTTAAACGGCAAATCGGACGGTATCGCTTCTTTTGCAGCTTTGGCTTCGTTGAAAATACCTATTTATCATTGGGGAGAAGGACGTAATAAAGTCAAAGCCATGAAAGCCGAAGAAGAGATGGTGCGTTTGAAAAAAGAAGAAACCGAGCAGATGATGCAGCTCGAAGTGGCCCGGGCCCGCTATAATGTCGAAGATGCTGCTACCCGGGTTCGGCTCACACGACGGTCACTTTCTCAGGCCGAAGAAAACCTGCAGGTGAGTAAGAATCGTTTTGAAGTAGGAATGGAGACCCTTACCAATTACATGGAAGCACAGGCACAATGGCAGAAGGCTTGGAGTGATTGGATAGAGGCTAAGGCTGAACTTCGTGTGAATGAAACCTATTATTTGAAATCTACCGGAAGACTTAGCGACTAAGTCTCCGGTTTTTCTATAGGATTTTGCTCCTGGATTTCTTCTTCCGGTGTTTTTTTCGGTTTTTTCAATAACGTACGCAGGTAAAACAGCCGTACCGTTTCCGGAGAGACTTTATAGCGCATTGCAATTTTCTGAAACGAGAAACCTTCGGTCCTTAAATCTTTGATTTCTTGTTCATGTTCGAATAACTTACCGGCCCGCAGACTGCCTTTGGGACGTCCTAACTTTATTCCTTGGGCTCTGCGGCGTGCCAGAGCTTCGCGTGTACGCTGAGAAATCAACGTACGTTCGATTTCAGCACATAGACCAAAAGCGAAAGCGAGTACCTGACTGTTGATAGAAGAATCGAATTTATATCCTTCCTTAATACTGTGAATGGTGATCCCTTTTTCAATCGATTGATGAATAATGTTCATGATATTCATCATTTTCCGGCTTAGCCGGGAAACTTCGGTAATTATCAAGACATCACCTTTTTGCAGTTTTTTGAGCAGTATTCCTAATTCTCTCTCACTTTCTTTTTTTGTTCCACTCACGGTTTCTGTACACCACATGGTAATTTTCAGTTCTTGCCGATGGCAGAAATTAATTACCTCGCTTTTCTGATTCAGAATGGTTTGCTTATCTGTGCTCACCCGCAGATAAGCAGCAACTATAGGAGCTCTGTCCTTCAGTTCCTGTTTCTTTTTTTCGGGCATAGTTGTTTAGATCAGTATGAGATACTGTTAATGCTTTTTTTCTCTTTTAGTTCACAAATATACGAAAGTTGGCCAGTTATGAGAAACTTTTGTGAAAAATGAGATCTGAAAATTAAGAGATTTGAACAGTTTTTGTTTTTTTAACTTACCGATGGGAAAGAAATAAAATTAGTTTTCAAATTCCACCTACTTCGTGAAACATATATTCGATGTCGTAAGTATATATTAAGACTTTAATATTCAGTATATAATAAATAAATGTCAGATACGATGAGAAAAAGTAGGAATAGAATTATGAAGATGAAATGGCTGGTATGGGGTTGCATAGCAGCATCGATAGGGATTTTAGGATCTTGTCGGAATAAGCAGGTTCAGGTAGATATTCCGCAATTAGTAAAGACAGCTCCCGTGAATGGACATGATGGGATGACTTCTGTCACTTATCCTGGAAAAATTCAGGCTGCATCGAATGTGAAACTGGCCTTCCGGGTAGCCGGACCTATCCGTAAAATTTATGTAAACGAAGGACAATATGTGAAAAAAGGACAATTATTGGCCGAATTGGATCCCCGGGATTATCAGATTCAATTTAATGCTACTCAGGCCGAATATACCCAGGTGAAAGGCGAAGCAGACCGGATTATAGAGTTGTATCGCCGTGGAAGTGTTTCGGTGAATGAGTACGATAAAGCCGTCGCTGCACGTAAAAGGGTGACCGCTTTATATAATGCACACCGGAATGCATTGAACGATACCCGTTTGAAAGCTCCCTTCGATGGTTATGTACAAAATAAGTACTTCAACGCTCCTGAGATTGTGAATCAGGGTACTCCGGTGGTATCGATGATCGATAACGATTATTTTGAAGTGGACGTCAATATCCCTTCCGGAGATTTTATCCGGCGTGAGGATTTTATGACTTTCCACGCGAATGCCGATGTTTGTCCCGATTCGATTCTGCCTTTGGAACTGCTCGACATCACTCAGGGGGCAAATTACAACCAGTTGTTTACAGCTCGTTTCCGTTTAAAACGGAATCCGGTTCTGGCGCCAGGTATGAGTGTCTCCGTTACAATCGGATTTAAGCCCTCTTCAGAAGCGATGAGTATTGTTCCTGTCTCGGCCTTGTTTATGAAAGACGGACAGTCGTTTGTCTGGTTGTATAATGAGCAGGACGAAACGATCGAACCGGTGAGTGTCGCCGTAGAACGCCTGACAAAAGATGGAGAAGCAATTGTGAGATCTGCTTTGAGGAAAGGGCAAACGGTGATTTCTGCCGGTGTCAATGATTTGAAGGAAGGGCAGAAAGTAAAACTTTTACCTCCCGTCCCGGCTTCGAATGTTGGAGGGCTGTTGTAATGTAAATAGGAATGTCGGGCTTTCAGACCGGTATAGGACTAAATAGGAAAATCTTAAATTATGAACTTTACAGAATATGCTTTAAAAAATAAGGCGCTGGTTTATTTTTTTGTTTTTGTATTGGTAGTCGGAGGAATTTATTCCTTCTTTACCATGAGTAAATTAGAAGACCCGGCCATTACGGTGAAACAAGCTATGGTCGTAACTACTTTCCCCGGTGCATCTGCCTGGCAGGTGGAATTGGAGGTGACCGATGTACTCGAGAAATCGATCCGTTCTATGGGAGACCTGGATCATGTAGAATCGCGTTCTATGGACGATATCTCACTTATTCTGGTCGAATTGAGCAGTACGGTACCATTAGCAGAATTACAGCAGAATTGGGATATCCTGCGCCGTAAAGTGGCGAACGTACAAGCTCAGTTACCGGCCGGTGCCCAGCCTTCGACGGTCATGGACGATTTCGGCGATGTATACGGGATGTTTTATGCAATGACATCGGATGGCTTCGATTATCAGAAAATGATGGACTATGCCCAGTTGGTAAGACGTACTGTGCTGGATATCGACGGGGTGAGCAGTGTCGACATATATGGAGAACGGCCGGCCTGTATCGATATCGATATTCAGGAATCGAAAATGGCCAATTTGGGGGTTCATCCTGCCGAGATCATCCTCACCCTCCGCGGACAAAATGCAACGGTCTATTCCGGTTACTATAACAGTGGGGAAAAAAGAGTACGCGTAGGAATAGACGGCGATTTCAATGGAATTGAAGATATCCGTAATCTCCTGATCCGGGGACACGAAGAAGACGATATCCGTTTGGGAGACGTGGCCGATATTACCAAAGGGTACGTTCAGCCTCAGCAAGAGGGATTGAAATATGATACGCTGTCGGCTATCGCTATATCGATAGCGATGCAAAAAGGGGGAAATATCATCCAGTTGGGAAAAGTAATCGATCAAAAATTGGACGAACTGAAGCAAAATATCATTCCTGCCGGTATAAATTTCGAGAAAGTATTTTTTCAGCCTACCCGGGTAAAAGATGCGATCAGTGTATTTATGGTCAACCTGATCGAATCTGTATTGATTGTGATCATCGTGGTGATGTTAGCCATGGGATTCCGTAGTGGTTATATAATCGGGATCGGATTGGTGGTAGTTGTTTTGGGTTCTTTTGTGATTTTACATATGATGCACGGCACTTTACAAAGGGTATCCCTGGCATCGTTTATTGTAGCTATGGGAATGCTGGTCGATAATGCCATCGTTATTACCGACGGGATTATGGTGGATATGAAACGGGGGATTCCCAAGCCGGATGCTTTGGTCAATATCACGAAGAAAACGGCTTGGGCATTGTTGGGGGCTACTACGATCGGTATCCTGACTTTTTTACCGATCTATATGTCGCCCGATACAACCGGCGAATATGTCCGTGACCTTTTTATCGTATTGGCTGTATCGCTATGGCTGAGCTGGATATTGGCGCTGGCTTATGTTCCGATCCAGGCCGACCGGGCTTTTAAACCCAAAGTGGTCGAACCGGGAGAACCCGATAATCCGTTCAACGGCAGAATTTACCGGCAATATCAGCGACTTCTCCGTTTTGCCATCCACTATCGTTGGATCTGGATTGTAGCTACTGTGATTTTACTGGTTTTTAGTGTTTACGGTTATCGGTTTATAAAACAGGGATTTTTTCCCGACTTGAGTTATAATCAATTGTATATCGAATATAAAATGCCTTTCGGTACCAATCCTGAGACTGTCGAAAAAGATTTGGCCAGTATGGAAAAATATTTGATGAGTCGGCCTGAAATCACCGCCGTAACCACAAGTTTGGGTGGAACTCCCTCGCGTTATAATCTGGTCCGTACGGTGGCCGAGCCCGCTTTAAGTTATGGGGAACTGATCGTTGATTTTACTTCGCCGGCGGCTCTGAAGGAACATTTGAATGCATTGCAGGCTTATCTTTCTTCTCATTATCCGCAGGCATATGTGCGGATGAAACAGTACAACCTGATGTATATGGATTTCCCGATTCAGTTTATGATTTCAGGTCCCGATCCGGCAGTATTAAAATCACTCTGTGCACAGGTTGAAGGGATCATGCGGGCAGATTCATCGGTAATGCTGGTAACCAATAATTGGGGCCCGGAGACTCCGGCGATGCGGGTGGATTATCAACAGCAGACTGCCCGGGATGTAAACCTGAGCCGGGAAGATGTCGGGTTGGCCGTACTGGCTGCTACCGACGGCTTGCCGATCGGTTCTTATTATGAGGGCGAACATCCTTTACCGATCTATCTGAAAAGTGTGAACGATCAGGGACAACGACCCGGGCAGATCGGTAATGTCCCGGTTTGGAGTATGGTTCCTTCGACGAATGGAATAGGCCTCGGTACAGTGAAAGAGTTGATGACCGGAATGATCGGTACCGATGATGTATTAAAACGATTGATCGGTTCAGTACCGCTCAACCAGGCTAGTAGTGGAGTGGAAGTCGGCTGGGAAGTACCGGTCGTACGTCGTTATAACGGACAGCGTTCTATTGCTGTACAATGTAATAACGCTCCCGGATATACGACTACCGCAGCCAGAAATAGCTTGCTTCCGAAAATCGAGGCATTGGATATTCCTCCTGGTTATACTACAGCCTGGCAAGGCGAATACCTGGCAAGTACGCAGTCACAGTTTTATTTGTTTAAAAATGTACCGATCGCTATCGTGCTCATATTGGCTATATTGATCGCTCTGTTTAAAGATTTCCGTAAGCCACTGATGATCTTGTTGTGTTTACCGTTGGCCATTACGGGAGTGGTGGCCGGAATGCTGATCGCCGGTAAAGAATTTGGTTTTGTGGCGATTGTCGGGGCTTTGGGATTGGTCGGCATGATGATTAAGAATGGGGTAGTTTTGGTAGATGAAGTCGATATTCAAATCCGTTCCGGGAAAGATCCTTTTCTGGCTTTGGTAGATGCTTCTACCTCCCGTTTACGTCCGGTATTCCTGGCGGCGATGACGACTATTTTGGGAATGATCCCTTTGGTGAACGACGATATGTTCGGGGCTTTGGCGGTTACGATTATGGGAGGACTGTTTATCGGAACAATCATTACTCTGGTGATTTTACCGATATTATATTCTTTATTTTTCCGTATCCGTCCTGCTAAACACGGAGAAGAAGAACAACAGCAACAACAACAAATACGAATCAATTGGAGGTAATATGAAGGCACTTTTAATGATTTTGATCTTTTTTCCTGGAGTTTTATCGGCTCAGGTGGAGCTGGATTTACAGTTATGCCGGGAAATGGCTATTCGCAATAGTAAGGAGATGGAAATCGCCGACCGGCAACACCGGAAGGCTATGTTCGATACCAAATCCTACCGGGCGGATTATTTGCCTAAATTGTCTGCTGTCGGAGTCGGATTTTATAATCAGAAAAAATATAATTATAAATTGAAAGGAGGATATCTTCCCACTTATAAACCGGGAGAGAATGGGCAATTGGAACCGAATGTAATGATCGATCCCGCAACCCAGAAACCGGTGATTGGAAGTGATGGCAATCCGGTTTTCAATGAATATGCTTTTTTACCGGATATCCGTTTACAATTGAAGTTGAGAGGGGTTTATATGGCTGGGGCTCAGCTCGAACAACCGGTCTATCTGGGAGGTAAAGTCCGGGCTGCACATCGGATGGCACAATTGGGAGAGGACATCGCTGTCGAGAATATCCGGTTGAGCCGTTCTGAAATCGTGGTAGCGACAGACGAAGCTTATTGGCAACTGTTGAGAGTCGGCGAGCAGGTGTCCGCTGCCGAGAAGTACAGACAGGTCGTGAAAGAACTCCTGCAAAACCTGCGGGATGCTCAGGTGGTCGGAATGGCTACACCCAACGATGTACTGAAAGCCCAGGTCCGCTACAATGAGGCTGGCTTGATGTTGCAGAAAGCACAGAACGGACAGGTGTTGGCGAGCATGAATCTATGCCGGTTGGTCGGCCTCAATCTGCAAACGGAATTACACCTGCAAGATTCTTTGACAGATAAGATAGATCCTCGCATCTGGGCTTTGGATACTTCTGTGGAACAGCGCCCCGATTATACGATGTTGGCTCAGGAAGTAGACCTCAGGAAAAAACAAGTCGATTTGACACGGGCTGATTTTTTACCTCAGATCGGAGTGACCGCCGGTTATGGCTATGGAGGAGGATTGCAATTGAATGGAGATGATGAGGCAAGTGCTACTTTCTCGGCTATGGCAGCAGTGAAAATTCCCGTATTCCATTGGGGAGAAGGGAAAAATAAAGTAAGATCCGCCCGGATGGAGGAAGAAATCAGCCGTCTGAATCTTGAAAAAACAACGGATTTGATGCGTCTGCAAATTACTTCCGCCCGGTTTTCTGTTACAGATGCCCAAAAACGGGTAGAGATGGCCCGGAATGCCCTGTCGCAGGCAAAGGAAAACCTGAAAATCAGCAATGACCAGTATCAGGTGGGTATGGAAAACCTCACTGCCTTGCTGGAAGCACAGGCACAGTGGCAAGAAACCTGGAGCCAGTGGATCGATGCGAAAGCCTTGTTACACCTGAGTGTATCCCAATACCTGAAAGCGATTGGAAAGTTGGACTGAAGATAAATTCGAAGACTACTTATGAAAATTTTGATTTGATTTTTCTTTTTGAATTTATTATATTTGTTTTATTAATTATAAATTTTATTAAATGAAAAGAAGACTAATGTTATTTGTGTTTCAGTGTTAATTATGGGAATTGGTATTATTGGAAGTAATTGGAGTGTGAATGAGCATACTGCTGACTTTTTAGCTTTTGCTAATATGGAGGCATTAGCTCGTGGGGAATCTGGAAGTGGGATCACTTGTTGGAGGACTGTTTCGATGAATGGGGCTGGTAGGCCTGCTCATTACACTTATTGTGGAAGTTGTGATGCTGTATTGGCCCGGGAGGTTGCTGATAAAGATTATTGTCCTCGTTGATTTTAAGGGGTGTCAAATTTTTTTGATCACCCCCTCATTTATTTGTATCTCTATGAGAAATCTGTTTTGTCTGTTTTTGGGTGTGGTGCTGGCCATAGCTTGTACGCATAAAGAGTTTTATTCTTTTACAAATGAGAAGAATTTAGAAATGATATCGGTTAAGATCGACGAGATTCTTTTGGCCGATTTTATGATAAAGAAAGGGAATTATTTGTTCATGATCAGTACCCGATCGGATTCTATGGTTTATTTGTATGCTTTACCTGATTTGCAGTACTGTAAAAGTTTTGGGATAAAAGGAAAAGGTCCCGGTGAGTTTATCTTGCCTATGTTTGTAGAAGCTCCGGGAAATGATGTTTATATATGGGGATATTCCGACGTTAGATTGATTCGTTGTTTTTCAGTAGATTCTAATGCACATATTACTGTAAAGCAAGATTATCATTTGGATAAATACGAAACTTTTAATTTTATGCATTTGATCCGGGATTCTATATGTGTATATAGTTTAATGCCTACACAGCCTTTGGTAAAATTATACGATTTGAAAAATGGGAAAAATATGGGGGAATTGAAAATTGGATCTAAAAATAGGGTAAATTCCTATTTGTCCGATGGAGATGGGGTGATGGCTGCCAATGATTCGGTGATTATTGTCGCTTATCATTATAAAAAGCAGATCGATATTTATGATGTCAGTACTTTGAAACTGAAAAAGCGATTGATCGGGGATTACCGCCCTCAAAAATTAACAGACGATTTTACAGAAAATAAATATCATTATGTAGATATAGTTGCCGGAAAGAAAAGATTCTATGCTCTATACCGGGGATGCAGAAATAAAGATGCCAAAGAAAATAGTGATATTCTGGAGTCTTTCGATTATGATGGAAATCCTGTTATTAAATATAAATTCAATGATTTAAGTCCCGATATTTTTTATGTAGATGATGAAGCTGCTGTTTTATATGGTTATAAGTCCGCATACCCGGACTTAATGCTAAAATATGAATTAGAAGAAAGACTTCCGACTTATCAGGTCGATATTGATGAAAAACAAAGCTTTCGTTCCGTGTGCCGAAACTGACGTTTGGCGATTACTGGTTGGAACTGCCCACGCGCTTCAGTAAAGGGCAGTTGACTTATTTACTATATGGCAAAGAACTGTCTTCCTCAGGCTCTTACCTGAAGCTGTGGGTGAAAAAACGATTAAAAATAAGTTTTGACGGCAAAAAGAAACTGGAGAATTTCGATGTCCTGGGACATGTCAATAAGTTCTGTCGGCTCAAAATTAGCAATTATTTATGAAGGGGGTACTTTAAACCTAACCGGATGTATGGATAGCTGAGTTACCCGCTCGGAATAGTTTTCTGTAAGAAATTGATTTTAAATCTGATTCTAATATAAGAGATCAGGAAACCTTCTTTCATTGAAATTTATGGTTTTCAGCTCCGGTTTAGCTTGCCATGCAATGATAACACCGGAGACGAATAGGTACAAAAATCTCCTGCAGAGTTCTGTATTTGAGGAGGATAAATAGAACATCTGCAGGAGATATTTTAATTTGAAATCCGATGTTTTATTTTACGGGAAATTCCGGTATTGCCGGGACTTCTTTCTTTTCGGTTTTCAGTTTTTCCAGGATCACTTCGATGGCTTTGTTCAATTGTTGGTCTTCGCCGTTGAACTCCAGGTAAGGATCGTTTTCCAACAGAATATCCGGATCTACCCCGTGACCTTCGATGATAAAGCCGCTACCGTCAGCTGCAAAAGGAGCATAGGAGGGGGTGACGATAGAACCTCCGTCGACTACCGGAATGGTGCCGCTGTAACCGACTACTCCTCCCCATGTCCGGTGGCCGATGACCGTACCCAGTTTATTGAATTTAAAACGATAGGGGAACAGGTCTCCGTCGGATGCCGAGTATTCGTTTACCAATAACACTTTCGGTCCGAGGAAAGTGCCTACCGGACTTACCGAACCCGAAGTCTGGTTGGTATGCATCGTATAAAAATGAGGGGTACGCATCAGGCGCTCGGTAATCATCGGAGATACATTTCCACCGCCATTGCCCCGATCGTCGATGATCAGGGCTTTTTTACCCAATTGCGGGTAATAATGCTTGACGAATTCGTTTAGCCCGTCGACACCCATGTCCGGAATATGGATGTAACCTACTTCTCCGTTGGTGGCTTCACTCACTTTCCTGATGTTATTTTGTACCCAATTGTAATAATAAAGTTGCGATTCGTCGCTGAGTGGGGTTACTAATACCTGGCGGGCTCCTGCTGTTTCAGGCCGGGTATTCACTGTGAGTTCTACCGTTTTGCCAGCTTTGCCGATCAGTTCGCTAAAGAGATTCTCGGTTTCTTTCAGCGATTTGCCGTTGATGGCCAAAATATAATGACCTTCTTTTACCTCCACGCCGGGCATAGTCAGGGGCGAACGGGTCGCTTCGTTCCAGTTGGCTCCTTCTATGATTTTGGTCACTTTAAAATAACCCGAAGGATCTTTTTTGAAACGGGCGCCTAACAAGCCCATCGGGATTCTTGCGGGTGTCGGATGTTCACCGTTGGCAGAATAAGCATGGCCGACACTCAGTTCTCCGATCATTTCTCCGATGACATAAGTGAGGTCTGTCCGGTGATTGACATGAGGAATCAGGACTTTGTATTTTTCATACACTCCTTGCCAATCTACTCCATGCATATTTTTAGCGTAGAAGAAATCTCGCATTTGCCGCCAACTTTCATTGTAGATTTGCATCCATTCCTGATGATAGTCGATGTATTTTTTCAGGTCCGAAGTAGAAATCGGGTGATTTACACTTACCGGGGCATTAGGGATGTCGATGACCTGAAAAGCCCTGCCTGATTGTGCAATTGCTTTTTCATAACCCGGACCGAAAATGATCCGGCTATTCAGATCTGTTTCCTTCCGGTCTTTCAGGTTATATATACTGGTATTACCATAACGGTTGAAATAAACCTGATTACCGATCATATGCAGATCGTGGTAATTTCCTGCTGAGACTGGTAGTTCGATAATCCGGTTGGCGATATTCGTATAGTCGTATTCATTTTTCGGATGCTCTTTCGTTGCTTCGGATTTCTTGGTCTCCCTGGTGGTCGGTGTTTGTTGGGGAGCTTTCGGATTGTCGTTTTCCGGAGCAAAGGGAATGGTGGCATCTTGGGTAAGAGGCAAAATGTATATTTTATTCATATTGTTGTACACATGGTTCCATTCCGTACTACTGTAGGTCGGGTTGAAGGTACGGGCAGATACGAAAACCAGGTATTTACCGTCTTTACTGAAATTCGGTGAACTGACATTATACCAACCGTCGGTCATTTGATGTTTTTCTTTGCTATTCCGGTCATAAATGATGATATTATCCATCTCTTTTCCCGGTTGGATGTAGGTGATATACCGGCTATCTTGTGACCAGTTGAACGAGTTGATCGGTCCGACACCGGAACTGGCGATAACTTCGGTTTTCCCATCGCTTACCTGAGTCAGATTAAGGGTATTCTTTTTTTCACTCCAAAGAATGGAGCGGGAATCGGGAGCCCATTTCAGATCGAAGATATAGGTTTTCAAATCTTTCGTCAGCATTTTTTCTTCTCCGGTAAAAGCATCTCTCAGCCAGATATTGAATTCTCCGTTTTTGTCCGAGATATAGGCGATCCATTTTCCATCCGGCGACCATTGCGGATTGCGGTCGTTGGCATTTGAGGAATTGGTCAGATTATAGGTAATACCGGATTTTGCCGGTAGGGTGAAAATATCTCCCCGGGCGGCGACGACAACCCGTTCTCCGTTGGGGGCAACGTCCATTCTGCTGATTTGTCCGCTGACATCCTTCCATTCCGGTCGCGCCCAATTTTGGTCGTTATCGATCTCGACAGGAATCGGGGAAGCCTTTTCGGTCCGGGTGTCGAATTTATAGAGGATACCGCCTTGTTCATATACGATCTGATCTCCTCCCAGGGCTGGGAATTTGATGTCGTAGTCTTTGTTGAAGGTTAATTGGCGGGTAGTCTTATCCGATAAGTTATAAACATAGAGATTCATGATGTCGTCCCGGTCGGAAATGAAGTATATTTTATTCCCGTCTGCGGACCACATGGGAATGATATCCTGGCGGATTTCGTCTGTTATTTTCTGTGATTGGTGTGTGTCGAAATCATAAATCCGAATGTCGTCGGCCATACCTCCCTGATATCTTTTCCAGGTACGGAATTCTCTGAATACATAATTGTAAGCCAGTTTTTTCCCATCCGGGGAATAAGATGCGAAGCCTCCGTTTTTGAGGGGGATTTCGACAGCTTCTCCTCCCTCGGCGGGAACAGTCATTAATTGTCCGGTAAAGTCGTTGAAAGTGAATTGCCGGGTGCGGAACAGGATATGTTTGCTGTCCGGGGTCCAGCCGATGACGATGTTGTTAGGGCCCATCCGGTCGCCTAAATCATCCCGGTTCAGGGTTGCGGTATAGGTCAGACGCCGGGGAATACCACCTGCCGAAGGGATCACAAATACTTCTGTATTTCCGTCGTATTGCCCGGTGAATGCAATGTATTTTCCATCCGGTGAAATACGTGGAAACATTTCGTATCCGATATCCGAAGTTAATTTGCGGGCTGTTCCTCCTTGATCGCTTACCGTGTATAAATCGCCGGCATACGAAAAAACGATCTGTTTACCGTTGATATGGGGAAAGCGGATTAAACGTGCTTCTTCTGCTTTGCCGATCGATACGATCAGAAAACAAATGAATGTGAATATAAAAGTTCTCATGTGTGATGAATTATAGGTTTGAACACAAAGATAACAATGAATATTTAATATAAAGAAATAAAAACTGCAGAGTCATAATAAATAATTACAAAGAGAAAAAAAAGCTTGGTGAGAATATCCCTGTAATTTTATGCTCTGCAGAAAACGAAAGGTTCGTTTTTTGGTCGGTTTACGACTTGGGAGGGTCAACCGACAAATCCTATGATTATGATCGTTCGATAACTAAATTTTTGTTGTATCCGTAGAATGGTTTGTAACCTGACAAAGGTAAGGTGAAATCTATTTTTTTTTGAATATCGGTTTCGGACATTGTGGTGGACAAATAGAGAAATAATGTTTAGTTAAATAATTGATAAATATGTGTTTGATGTTTTTGAAATGGGTGGACACTCCATTTCAATTTGCTTTTGTCTACCCAATTTTAATCTTTTTATCGGTTAGAAAATCCAGTTTATAAATTTTTCAGAAACTCATCCAGATCGATTTCTTTTTGAAGTTTCGTCGAGATTTTATGCGCCAGTCGGTTTTTTCTCTTTCGCAGGGCTTCGGGGCTTGCGTGGAAAATGGTGGTCATGTCTGTCATCCTCCACTGGTGGTGAATCATACTGGCTAATAATAATTCGTCTGTATTACATTCGGGAAACATGCGTTGAAACCGGATACTGAAGTTACCGTCAAAATTCGTCAACCGGTAGATTAGTCGCCCGGAAGAATTTGCTTTTTGCTGGATTAAAGCTTCGTAAAGTCTTTTGTAACTTTCCGAAGATAAATGATGGAGGCTTTTTTCCCGATTTAGCAGGCGTTCCAGTTCATCATAGGCAATATGATTTTCGGTGATGAATTCTTTTGTCATCATAAAACTCCATTCCCGGTGTTTGATTGTTTCGGATAATTTTTCATACTGGACTTTCAATTTCCGGTGGCGGAAGTAAAGGAAAAGAGAGATAAGGGAAAAAGTAAATAGGCAAATGATGATGAGTAACAGGATTTGCGAGTAGTTTATCATCGGGGTATGGGAGATGCCGGATGAATTCCGGACTGAAAGGAGGGTGTCTTTCAATCGGAGGGTTTCGTCTTTCCAATAAAGGGCTTCGGCATAATTTCCATGTTGTATTCCGATATTGGCTTGGGTTTGACAATAGCTGATGAGACGGCAGATCGAATCCTGAGTTACCGGTGTAGATCGCTTGTCTAGCCATGAAGACGGGTTAGGGGTGTGGGTTGCACATGAAATTATCAGTGTCAGTATAAAAGTGAGAAAGATAGGTTTGCTCATGCGACTCCGTATTTTGTTTGCAAACATATACTATCTTTAACGGATTATCAATGTTTTTCCGGTTCACTTTTTTAAAGACAATAATTTTTAAGCAAAATACACAACTTTCTAGGTTAACTATTTTTCTTTTATGATTCTGCTTCCTGAATAATTATGTGAATTTTCGATTTGTGGATTCCCTTTTATAACCAAGCGGGAATGCCCGTATAAATCATAGGTCAACCGTTGGTTTACTTGTATCTCGGCTTTGGCTCCGATGGATAATTGGATGTCCGCATTTTGAGTTTCCAATTCCCGGGCTTCCAGACGGGCTGCTGTTTTCAAAATGGCTTGTAAGTTTTGGGCTTCTCCTTTGATCTCCAGGATTCCGGAGGTGCGTGCCTCTGCCTGAATATCTTCGGCTTTTAGTCTGATCCGGATCTGGCCTCCGGTTGTTGCTTCCAGACGGATTGTCCGGAGGTTCCAGATTTGAGGCCAGGCATCTATTCTGGAATGGTTGGAGGCTTTCAGACTCCCGAGGGTCGGCATACTGATCAATACATTCATCGAAGCGTATTTGACGATATTTACGCTGTCCGGAATATAAATTTTTAATACCTTGTTTTTGACCGTAGTTTTAATATAAGAAAACAGGTTATCGTCAGCCTCTACGGTGATCGGTTCCATTTCTCCCCGGACGATAGCGACATCGATTCCCCGGGAAATTTCGATACTGGTGAAATCTGCTGTTTCACGCTGTTGTGTCAGGACATATCCCGAACCTTTTACATTTTTCTGCCCCCAGACAGCAGAAATAGTCAGATAGAAAACTAAAAGTAATAATCCCGGTCGTTTATAAATTTTCATAGCGTTGAATTTTTCTCTGTTTAACGCTTTTATCCGGATCCGGGTTCGGTGAGAATAAAAAAACTGCCGTTGCCGGCAGTCTCTCAAGTTTGTGGTATAGATAGTAGTAATTGGTTATAAGTTTATCCGGCATTGATAAATTTCTTCACCAGTGCCTGAATATTTTCAGGATGGTTACTGATGTCTTGCCGTAAGGTTTTATCGTGATATGAATTTAGTTTGTCGATCATTCCATCGATTAAGCTGGCACTGAAAACGCCCTGAGCTTCATATATGGCTCTTTGGTTAGCGAGGCATTCGGCCGATTCTGCACAAGAAGTCGGTAGATGGCTCAATCGTTCTGCTATATGCTTATGGGCATCGTCGAAAATGTTGACATTGACATACCGTTCCTCTGCATATGGGAGGGCATCGGGCATCTCGAAACCATGCCGTGCGGCTACTGCAAGTCCGGCTAATAACAAATACACATCGGCCGATCCGTCCGGACAACGAAATTCTATGGTTTGTTTAGTACTCAGGTCTGCATGGCCTGCTTGCTCGAGAGGATTGGCATCGGTGATCATTTCATTGGCTCCCTGTGTCCAACCCAGAGGTACACGTACCAGCACCGAACGGTTACGGTCGCCCCAGCAGATATTGGTCGGAGCTTCCTGATGCGGTACCAGACGAAAATAAGATGTCGGATTTGTATTACCGAAAGCTGTCAAAGAAGGAGCTATTTCCAAGATACCGGCAATAGCTTTTTTGGCCGCTTCCGTAAGTTGACCGTTTTCGATATACATGTTTTTTCCTTCTTTCATCAGACGGGTATGGATATGTAATCCGCTTCCGGCTTTTCCTGTCGTGATCTTGGGTGCGAAGGTCAGGTCTACCCCATATTGATAAGCAAGTGTCCGGAGTATCCATTTGGCGATAACCAACTGGTCGGCAGCTTCTTCTATATCGACCGGCAAAAATTCGATCTCATTCTGTTCGTATTGCAAGTTACCGATCGTGAAATTCCCGACTTCAGAATGGCCGTATTTGATTTGTCCTCCCGCTTGTGCGATGGCACGCATTGCTTCCTTTCGGAGATTGGCCCATTTGCAGAAAGGCATAGATTCATGGTATCCTCGCTGATCCGGTGTCTCGAATAAGTCTTCTTTCTCGCTGATGACATAATATTCCAGTTCCCCCATAGCCTGAAATTCCATACCGGTAACTTTCTTAAACTCTTCGTGTGCCTTGCGAAGGGTATACTCCGGAGCGCTCTCCAAAGGTTTACCGTCTTTCGTATAGTAACTGCAAAGAATGTCTAGTGCAGGAATATCACTGAAAGGGTTCAAAAAGGCAGTCCGGTAACGGGGTATCACGTATAAATCGCTTGAACCGGCCTGTATATAAGGAAATAAACTGGATCCATCCACCCGTTCACCATAGGTCAGAATGCTATCCAGGTGTTCCAGGCTGTTAATAATGAAGTTCAGTGTTTTCAATCGTCCGTCTGCTCCGGCATAACGAAAATTGATCATTTCAATATCGTTTTTCGTCACATATCGAATAATATCCGCTTTGGTGAACTCTTTTTGAGGCTTATTCAAGAATTTCACCAGTGGATTGGGATTAAGTATCGTATTTCCTTCCATAAATCTTTTGTTAACGGTTACGGAGCAAAACTATGAAAATTTTTCTAAATCGAGAACGTTTGCGTAACAAATTATAAGTTAAAATTCTTTTATTTTTAGGTATTGTTAGTTTTTGTCGCTCTTCTTCTCGGCAAATGACGGGAAAAAAAAGAAGGTATAAATCTGATTTGTGGATAATTATGCATTTATTTTAAATAATAATTCGATTATATTCAAGTGTTTTTCAGGGATGGTGATGAAATAATTGAATAAATATTTGTTTATAATAAATATTTATGCATATCTTTGTCCTGTTGTTTGAATGAAGAGGTTCGTTCAGGCACAATTTAGAAATATCAATATAAATCATTAAAATTTTCAGGTGAGATGAAAATAGATGTTATGGTTGCTTCGGTCGGGCATTTGAAGTATGTAAAAGTAATAAACGATACCATTGATGAGGCTGCAAAAGCCCGGGGGACGGGTATTGCACGAAGAACCGACGAATACATCGCCGATAAAATCAATCAGGGAAAAGCGATTATTGCTCTAAACCGGGAAGAGTTTGTAGGATTTTGTTATATCGAATCCTGGGGACATGAAAAGTTTGTGGCTAATTCAGGATTGATTGTAAAGCCGTCTTACCGGGGAATGGGAGTCGCTAAGCGGATCAAAAAAGCTGCTTTCGATTTGTCCAGAAAAAAGTTCCCCCATGCAAAATTATTCGGTTTGACGACCGGTGAACAAGTGATGCGTATCAATACCGAATTGGGATATGTACCGGTGACCTTTGCTAAACTGACGGACGACGAACAGTTTTGGGCGGGATGTAAATCCTGTGTCAATTATGATATCCTGCTCCGGACGAATATGACGAAATGCTTGTGTACCGGTATGGTGTACGATCCCGAAGTTGCTGCAAAAAGAGAAGCGGATAAAAAGCTGGAAGAGAAAAAACAAAGCAACAGGATTGTAAAATTGTTGAAAAAAGTGATTTAATAGTCAGGATAAAACCATGAAAGAAAAAGTAGTACTGGCCTATAGCGGAGGATTGGATACCTCTTATTGTGTAAAATACCTGAGTGAAGAATTGGGCCTGGAAGTATATACCGCTTTGGCAAATACCGGAGGATTTACCGAAGCCGAGCTGAAAACTGTCGAAAAAAAAGCTTATGCATTGGGGGCGAAGGAACATGTTAACCTGGATGTGACAGAGGATTATTATGAGAAGTGTATCCGTTATATGGTGTTCGGTAATGTTTTGCGGAATAAAACCTACCCTGTATCGGTGAGCTCCGAACGGACTTTCCAGGCATTGGCTATCGTGAACTATGCAAAAAAAGTGGGAGCACAATATATCGCTCACGGGAGTACAGGAGCAGGAAACGATCAAGTGCGTTTCGATTTGTGTTTTGCTGTTTTTGCCCCGGAGATGAAAGTAATTACTCCTACACGCGATCTGAGACTTTCCCGGGAAACGGAGATCGGGTACCTGAAAGCCCATGGTGTCCATTCCGATTGGAAGAAAATGGAATATTCGGTAAACAAAGGTATATGGGGAACTTCTGTCGGGGGAAAAGAAACTTTACATTCCAATACGAATTTACCGGATAAGGCTTATCCTTCTTCTCTCGTGAAAGAAGGTTGTGAATCACTTGAGCTGGAATTCGGGCAGGGAGAGATCGTAGGAGTAAACGGGGAGAAAATTTCCCGGATCGCTGCCATTCGTAAAATAGAAGAGATCGGTGCCGCCTGGGCGATCGGTAGGGATACCCATGTGGGAGATACCCTGGTCGGGATTAAAGGACGGGTAGGGTTTGAGGCTGCTGCTCCGATGCTGATCATTAAAGCACACGAATTGCTCGAAAAACATACACTGACGAAATGGCAACAATATTGGAAAGAACAACTGGGTAATTGGTACGGGATGTTCCTCCACGAAGCGATGTACTCAGAGCCTGTGATGAGGGATATTGAAAGATTTTTAGAAAATAGTCAGCAAAAAGTAAGCGGCAAAGTATTCATTCGCCTTCGGCCTTATCATTTCGATCTGATCGGTATCGAGTCGGAATATGATCTCATGAATTCGGGATTTGCCGAGTATGGTGAAATGAATAAGGCCTGGACAGCAGACGATGTGAAAGGCTTTACTAAAATATTGTCGATGCCTTTGCGGATATACAATGTAGTAAATGGATTATAACCCTGAAAATAAATTGCAATGAGAGTAGGAATTGCCGGAGCTGCCGGTTATACAGCGGGGGAATTGATCCGGATACTGATCGGTCACCCCGGAGCAGAACTCAGATATATTCAGAGTGAATCCCACCAGGGATTGCCGGTATATAAAGTACATCAAGATTTGTTGTATTCCCGGCTTGTTTTCTCGGATATCGATTTTTCAGATATTGACGTACTCTTTCTCTGTATGGGACATGGGGTGTCGGGAAAATTTCTGAATGTTCATCCGATCCCTGCAAATGTGAAGATTATCGACCTTGGGAATGATTTTCGTTTGGAAAAGGAGTCCAACGGTTTTATTTATGGCCTGCCTGAGTTGTCCCGTGAAGAGATTAGAAAGGGGCGATATGTAGCTAACCCGGGATGTTTCGCTACAGCCATCGAGCTGGGACTTATTCCGTTGGCTTCGATCGGGCGCTTACCGGAAGAGATTACTGTTGTGGGGATTACCGGATCGACCGGTGCCGGCCAAAAGCCGACAGCAGATACTCATTTCAGTAATCGTTGTAATAATCTCTCCAATTATAAGGTTTTCACCCACCAGCATTTGGATGAAATCCGGGAGACTTTGGTGAGAGCAGGAGCAAAAGGCTTCCCCGATTTGGCTTTTGTACCGGTGAGGGGGTGCCATACCCGGGGGATACTGGTCAATACGGTGATTCGTACGGATATTACGATCGAAGGCATTACAGCCCTTTATAAAGCTTATTATAATACACATCCTTTTGTATATGTCTCTGACGAACCGTTGTATCTGAAACAAGTAGTGAATACGAACTACTGCTATATTCATATCTCTAAGCAAGGCGAACAAATGCTGATCACTTCAGTGATCGACAACCTGCTGAAGGGGGCTTCCGGCCAGGCAGTTCAAAATATGAACTTGCTTTTTGGCCTGGAAGAAACAACCGGTCTCCGTCTGAAGGCCAACTATTTTTGACTGAAAGCCTGGAAGCGATGTTTCTTTCAGCTTTTTACCTTTACCTTTTTTATTATGGGATTATTCGAAGTTTATAGTTTATTGGATTTGGAACCGGTAAAAGCCAAAGGAGCTTACCTCTGGGATAAAAATGGGGATAAATATCTTGATTTTTATGGAGGACATGCCGTGATTTCCATCGGTCACAGCCATCCGGTATATGTGGAGAAAATGACTCGCCAGCTGAATCGGATCGGTTTTTATTCGAATGCGGTGAGGAATCCTTTACAGGATGAATTGGCTTTGCTATTGGGAAAAGTTTCCGGTTATCCGGAATACAACTTATTCCTTTGCAATAGTGGAGCCGAAGCGAACGAAAATGCGTTGAAGCTGGCCTCTTTCATTACAGACCGGTCCAAAATACTGGCTATGAGAGCTGCGTTTCACGGTAGGACGAGTGTGGCGGTGGCGGTGACGGATAATCCGGCCATTCAAGCACCCTTGAACCGATGTCATGAGGTGACTTTTATTGGATTGAACGATCGGAAGGCATTGGAAAGTGAACTGGAGACCGGTGCTTATGCTGCTGTGATTGTCGAAGGTATACAGGGAGTCGGTGGTATACAAATGCCTGATACCGGTTTCTTGCAGTCGATGCGCGAACTTTGCACCTCTACAGGTACTCTGATGATTGTAGACGAAGTACAATCCGGATATGGGCGTACAGGTAAATTCTTCGCTCATCAGCATGCCGGTGTTTTACCGGATATCATCACGATGGCTAAAGGGATGGGCAACGGCTTTCCGATAGGTGGTTTGTTGATTTCGCCTAAGATTAAAGCCCGTAAAGGAATGCTCGGGACTACTTTCGGCGGAAATCATCTGGCTTGTGCCGCTGCTCTGGCAGTATTGGAGGTTATACAACAAGAATATTTGGTCAATAATGCTGCCGGCTTGGGGAAATATCTGATTCAGGAATTGAAGAATATGCCGGGGGTGAAGGAAGTACGGGGAAAAGGCTTGATGATAGGAGTAGACGTGAAAATTTCACAGGAAGAGGTCCGGAAGAGATTGATCTCCGAACACCGGATAATGACAGGATATAGTGGAAATTATACCCTTCGTTTACTTCCGCCTTTGATCATTACCCGGAAAGAAGTGGATGAATTTTTGAAGGCTTTCCGGCAAACGATGGACAATGGGATGGCTCGGTTACAGGAGAAGGTCGGCGAGACCTGTAGTCGCTGATCGGTACCTGGCAGCCTGGTGTCTTCGGGGTACGGATCACTTTATAAACTTAATAAATTCTTTATGATCAGAATAATAAAAATCGGTGGTAAACTGATCGAGAACGATGCTGTATTGAACGGTTTGTGTGATGAATTATCCGCCTGCTACCGGGATAGTGTATTGGTACATGGAGGGGGAAGTATGGCCGGACAATTGTCTGCGCGTTTGGGGATCAGGACCCGTATGATCGATGGCCGGCGGATTACCGGCCGGGAAACCCTGGAGGTTGCCGTGATGGCCTATGCCGGATGGGCGAATAAAAAACTGGTCGCAGCTTTACAGGTACGGAATGTGAATGCCTGCGGCCTGTCAGGATGTGACCAAAAAGTGATTCTGGCACATAAGCGGGAGGTGAAAGAAATCGATTGGGGATTTGTCGGAGATATCGATCGCGTGGATACCGGGGTTTTGGCCGGTCTGTTGCATCGGCAGGTGATGCCGGTCATTTCTCCGATTACATACGATGGAGCGGGACAACTCTTAAATACCAATGCCGATAGTGTTGCCGGAGCTGTGGCGGTTGCTCTGAGTCGGATCGATGATACCGAATTGATATTTTGTTTCGATAAACCCGGCGTATTGCTGGATGTAAACGATGCGGATTCGGTGATCCCGGTGCTCGATAAAGAAAAGTATGCCGGATATTTGGAACAAGGAGCGATTCATGCAGGGATGATCCCTAAACTCGATAATGCTTTTAAAACTATAAAGGCCGGAGTAAAATCGGTGCGTTTGACGGATCCCTGCCATTTGGACGGGGGAACGGTTTTAAGATAAAAGACGAAATATGGAGACCATAGAACTTTTAAAGAAAATGATTTCTATTCCTTCGTTCAGCGGGAATGAAGAACGGGTAGCCGATTTGATGGTAGCTACGTGGGTAGAACATGGATATTCCGCAGAACGAAGTGGAAATAACGTATGGGTAAAATCCCGGAATTTCGATCCGGTAAAACCGACGATTCTGCTGGATGCTCATTTGGATACCGTTCGGCCGAATGGAAACTGGGAGAAAGATCCGTTTACTGCCGTAGTGGAAGATGGAAAATTATACGGCTTGGGGAGTAACGATACCGGTGGTAGTGTAGTTGCCATGATGGCCGCTTTTCTACAATTGGCAGAAAAGAAACAGGCCTATAATCTGGTTTGTCTCGAGTCGGCAGAGGAGGAGAATACCGGAAAAAATGGCATACAGCGTATTGTCGGCAACTTAGGTAAAATCGATTTGGCCCTGATCGGTGAGCCCACAGGCATGCAGGCAGCTATTGCTGAAAAAGGTTTGATGGTCGTCGATTGTGTCGCGAAAGGAAAATCCGGACATGCGGCAAGAAATGAAGGACTGAATGCTATTTACGAAGCGATATCCGATATCGAATGGTTCAGGTCCTACCGCTTCGGGAAGGAATCTCCTTTATTAGGTAAAGTAAAAATGACTGTGACCGGAATCGAAGCCGGAACCTTACACAATGTTGTACCGGCTGAATGCCGGTTTATGGTAGACATCCGGGTAAATGAATATTATACGAATTCCGATATTTACGAGACGATTCGCAGAAATGTGAAAAGTGAAGTCCGGCCCCGTTCTTTTTCTCTCAACTCTTCGGCTATTCCTATCGATCACCCGATCGTATTGCGGTGTAAGGATTTAGGCTTGAAAACCTACGGATCGCCTACAACTTCCAATCAGGCCGTTATCCCTTATCCGTCGCTGAAGATCGGACCGGGGGACAGTGCCCGTAGCCATACGGCCGATGAATATATCGGATTGGATGAAATAGAGGAAGGAATCATGCTCTTTGTTAAATTGTTGGATGGCTTTTGTTTTTAAGCCTATGTATAATCGGTCGGTTACCCTACTGGTATCCTCCGGAAAATGATCTGGGAGGGAGGCTGACAGGGGATCGTTAAAATTAAAATGATACTCATATGAAACTTTGGGATAAAGGATACGACATCGATCGTTTCACCGAAGAATTTACGATCGGTAAAGATAGAGAGTTGGATGTAATGTTGGCGAAAGCCGATGTATTAGGTAATATGGCTCATTTAAAAATGCTGCATCATATCGGGCTGATTTCCGATGGTGAATTGAAAGATTTGGCGCAAGGGTTGAAAGATATCTTCGCTGAAATAGAACAGGGAAAATTTCATATAGAGGCGGGGATAGAGGACATCCATTCGCAAATAGAATGCCTCCTCACCCGAAAGTGTGGGGAAGCCGGTAAAAAGATTCATACAGGGCGTTCCCGTAATGATCAGGTACTGACCGATCTGAAACTGTTTACCCGTACTGCCTTGATCGATGTGCTGCAACAGGTGACCTCCTTGTTTCATTTGCTTATGGAAAAGGCAGAAGCCAACAAAGATATTCTGATGCCGGGGTATACCCATCTGCAAATCGCTATGCCTTCTTCATTCGGCATGTGGTTTAGCGCTTATGCGGAGTCTTTGGCAGACGACCTGTTGATGTTGAAAGCTGCTTACGATATGGTCAATACCAATCCCTTGGGATCGGGAGCCGGTTATGGTTCTTCTGTACCTTTAAACCGGACGATGACGACCCGGTTATTGGGATTCGGCGATCTGGCTTATAATTCAGTTTACGCCCAGATGCAAAGAGGGAAAATGGAGAAAAATGTACTCTTTGCTTTGGCTACTGTTGCGACGACACTGGGGAAACTGGCTGCAGACGTGTGTTTGTTTGCTTGTGGAAATTTTGGTTTTCTCAGACTTCCCGATCGGTTTACCACCGGTTCCAGTATTATGCCTCATAAGAAAAACCCGGATATCTTCGAGTTGATCCGGGCGAAGACCAACCGGATTCAGTCTCTGCCTACACAGATGGCTATGCTTTGTGCGAACCTGACTTCCGGGTATTTCAGGGATATGCAGTTGAGTAAGGAGATATATTTGCCGGCATTTAAAGAACTGACCGATTGTCTGTTTATGACAGAGATGGTGTTGAAAGAAATCGAATTGAATCCGCTGATTCTTCAGGATAAAAAATACAGTTATCTCTTTACGGTTGAAGAAGTAAATGACAGAGTCGCTGCGGGGATTCCTTTTCGCGAAGCTTACCGGATGGTCGCTGAAAAAGTGCAGCTCGGAGAATATAGGGGGGATACTTCCCGGCCTTTACATCATACCCATGAAGGAAGTATCGGCAATCTGTGTTTGCAGCAGATTCGGGAGAAATTTGAACGCCATAGTTCGGAATGGAAGCCGGAGCAGGTGTGGCGGGCAGAAGCAGAATTAATGGAATAGTTCCACACTTTTCCACACTGTTGGGGAATCGATTCCCCATTTTTTGAAATATATCGTTTGGGATAATGATTTGATTTTTAGGCTTTTGTATCCGCTCTGACCATTGCTGTTTTTTGTGGCATATATTTTTCTTGTCTTCTATATAAAACAGAAAAAACTTTAAAAGACAAGGAGCATGAAAAATATAAAGAGAACATTATGGATCGCTATTGTGGTTGGGGCGTTTACATTATCTGCATTTGCCGTAGATCTGGTCCCTACTTCAGAATCCTTACTCCAGAAAGTGGAAAAAAAGAACGAAGTACGGACAGAATTGCCCCAGGCTGTCAAGTCGGCTGTGATTTCAAAATATGTCGCTTACGCTATTGAACAGTTTTCTTTTGAAGAGAATTCGGTCTATAAACTGATTCTGAAAGGCGATCGCAATAAATTGATCGTTTATTACACGGCGGATGGGGAATATCTGAGTCAGGAAACCGTTAAAACCGTACAAATGGTTGCCTTGATATAGTTTCTGATACCTAAAATGTAGAATTATTCCGGTCCTTGTTCGTCTTCGGTATTCGTGTTCGGGGACGCGGTCGCTTCTGTCGGTCATCTAGCTTTTTCTTTCACTGACCGGCGGAACTCCTCGCAGGCTCGTCAGACACCACCGGTCGGTCGTTCAGAAAAAGCAAGACGACACTCGCCAGAGCTCCTATTGCCGGAAAGGTCTCTAAGTTTTCAGACCTACAAGGCAAGGCGGTTTTATTTGGACGTGTGGGTAACCTGGTGCGGTCCCCGTTGTGAGGAAATTCCTTATATGGAAAAAGTAGCAGAGTATTTCGGAAACGATCCTCGTATTGAGATTGTCAGCATTTCTGTGGATGCTAACTGTAAGGCGTGGGAAACAAAGCTGGAAAAGTACAAGCCGGAGTGGAAGCAATTCCTGCAAAAGAATTTTTGCGATTAGTACAATATTAACGGATACCCCCGTTTTATGATGTTCGACAAGAAAGGGTGGATTATCACGGTGGATGCTCCGCGTCCGTCCGACCCGGAGATTATCGGTTTTATTGAAAGTCATTTGAAGTGATTCGTGTTTTATTGGGTAGGAATGACTTGTCGATTCCTGCCCGATTTTTTATTTTTCTCTTTTCTTCTCCCTTTTTAAAACATGGGTTACTCCCTATTTTACTTATAACGTAGGTTTGTGTATAATAATTTTGCAAGGTAAATCCTTTGGTTATCAATTTGTTGAGTGTGTGTAGTCTATTTTTTCTAAAAAAAGTTGATAAAAAATTTGGAGATGGGGTATAAATTGTTCTATCTTTGCAGCCGCAATCAGGGAATGAGGGGTTAAACCAATAGCGCAGGTGAGTGGTGGTGAAGGGTTGGTTTCCAGAGTTTTGGGTTGTGCAGAGTTCTTCAGAATATTGCCCTGGTCGGGGTTTGAAAAAAAACTTCAAAAATTTCTTTTGAAAAGTTTGGAAGTAATGAAAAAGTCCTTACCTTTGCAGCCGCTTTCCGAAACGAAGCGGACGTTCTGAAACATTTTGACTGATGTGTTTTTCATCTTTTGCGGATGAAGCCTGCAGAAGCTTTCTTCTACGGCGGTTCCGAAAAAAAGTTTGAAAAAAAGTGCGGAAAGATTTGGAGGGAATATGTAAAAGTATTTATCTTTGCATCCGCTTTCGCCTCATAAGTGGGGCGGGTAAAAGAGAAGCAAAAAGAGTTCTTAAAGATATTGAAAGGTTTGAAAACAAACAGCAAGTGCGAGTCCGAGAAGAGATTCAACGGATATAATGACTGAGCGAAAGAGATAATTTTTAAAGTTTTTATTACTATGAAGAGTTTGATCCTGGCTCAGGATGAACGCTAGCGACAGGCTTAACACATGCAA
>OJUG01000055.1_pt1 | contig 159913 bp, 114 predicted proteins | sample 1599841 | NCBI WGS metagenome assembly OJUG01 (sample SAMN04168659, study PRJEB22393) | human gut metagenome | biome: human gut microbiome; feature: stool | host: Homo sapiens | collected 2014-05-12 | reverse complement strand
CTCCCCCCTTCGGGGTACTCCCTCTATAAACAGAGGGAGAGCTGAAATACTCCCTATATTCTGGGAGAGACACCAGCTCCTCCTCTGTTTATAGAGGAGGTGGCTGCGAAGCAGACGGAGGAGTTTTTTGAAATAAAATGACTTTTGGGATAGCTTCTAATAAAGAATGTACCCGGCCACTCCTGCCGCTATGATCATGAGTATCGGGTCCATTTTGAATTTGAAGGTGGCGATGAAGGCTATGGCGAAGATAATATAGCTTTTGTAGTCCACGAAGTTTTGCTTGTTCATCAATAACAATGCTGCTGCCCCAATAAGTCCTAAAACAGTGATTTTTAAACCTTGCATGGCCATTTCCACGTATTTGTTGTCCCGGAACATGAAAAAGAACTTGGAGATCGTGATCATGATGATCAGGGAGGGAAGACTGACGGCTATTGTGCAGATGGCAGATCCCCAGATGCTGCCTGTTGCCGTGTAGCCGATGTAGGTGGCGGTGTTGAAGGCGATGGGGCCGGGCGTGCTTTGCGAAATGGCCACGATGTCCGTGAAGTCGGCCACGCTGATCCAGTTGTGGGTTTCCACGACATCATGTTGTATTAACGAGAGCATGGCGTAACCGCCCCCAAAACCGAATAGGCCGATTTTGAAGAAGGTGATAAAGAGGCTGATATAGAGATCGAGTTCTGACATGTTAATTGAAAATTGAGAATTGAAAATTGAAAATGGAGAACGGACTTTGTTTCATGACATTTTTAGAGTTTGTGGGTGATCTTGCCGTAGAGCAAGCCACCTAGGATGGCGGCGATGATGATATATATGGGCGAGAGGTTGAGTAACCAGACGAGGAGGGCGGCAACGACCGGGAAAATGATGGTTTTACGGGTAACACCTGCTGATTTACCCATTTTGTATAAAGGAGCGGCGATGAGGGCCACGACTGCCGGGCGGATGCCTTTGAATACTCGTTCTACTCCGGGGTTGTTTTTGAAATCCGTGAAAATGATGGCGATTAACAGGATTACGATGAAAGAGGGGAGGATGGTTCCGAGGCTGGAAAAAATGACCCCTTTAATTCCTCGTGCCTTGTAACCCACGAAAATGGCCGTGTTCAGTGCAATCGGTCCGGGGGCGGATTGGGCTATTGCCATCATCTCCACGAATTCGCTCTCTTTTAGCCAACCTTTTTTATCCACGACTTCTTGTTGGATGAGTGGTATCATCGCGTAACCACCTCCTAGCGTGAAAGAACCGATCTTGAAAAACGAGATAAATATTTGCCAGTATGAAGCCATAATTTTGCGTTATATATCAGTGGCAAAGATACGATTTCCCGATTAAAATTCTTAATATTGTAGTGTTGAAAACAGTGCAGATGCGTTAAAACCTTGTTGATTTTTGGAATGAGAGTTCAAGTCTTTGTACAGGCTCTGGTGAAGAATATACGAACTTGATGATTCATGTATGAAAAAAAGTACGAAAAGAAAGATAATTGTTGTTTTGGGCCTGTTTGTGGTAGTCGGCCTGATCGTGTGGTTCGGGATTTTCCGAAAGGTGGGGAGGTTTGATACTTTGCAGGCGGTACCCGTAGATGCGGTCTTTAAGGTGAATATTGTGTCTGTAAATAGCGTGCATGAACGGTTGCACCGGAATTTTATCTGGAAATCGTTGAAAAATTATCCCTATTTCGAAGAGTATCATTCGAATTTGCAATACGTGGATTCCTTGGCGAATACCTATCCTAAATTAAAAAGGATATTAACTGATCGTCCGGTAACAATTTCATGTCATCAGGTGGGGTTGAACAAATACGATTTCCTGTACGTTTGTGATTTGGGGAAATTGAACGTGATTCAGGTGTTTGAAACGTTATTGCTGAAATTGGTGCAGGATGACGAGATAAAAATAAAGACTATCAAGGATCCGAACGGGGAGATCCGGGAGATTCGCTGGGCTGACTGGCGATTCTTTTTCACGATCAAGGATAATCTGCTGATCGGTTCGTCGTCTCATGCTCTGGTGGCTCGTTCTCTGGCTCGGTGTAAGACGAACAAGGAGGTGCAGGAAGTGGTGGTTTCGGGGGATATAATGCTTGATCTTGACCATCGGCTGTTGGGGAAATGGGTTACTTCGGTCATGGAGGAATCGGTGGTGGCGGATGAATTTTCATTGTTGAAAAATACCCGTTTGATGATGCAGTTGAATGATAAATCTCTTCGTTTTGTTGGGGAAACGAGGCCCGATCCTAATAAGTATTCTTTGTTGGATGTAGTTAGTTTCTTGGAAGGTGGTTCTTCTAACCTAGAGACGATCGCAGGTGAAAATACGGCAGCTTATGTTTCTTTTTGTTTTCCTTCTTTCAAGGATGCGGAAAATTTGCTGTTGGAGAATTACAAGGTGAATAGCCTGCAATCTTACACGGAAATGAAGAAATCACTGGATCGGTTGAATAAATTTCTGAATATGGACGTGCTGGAGGTGTTTACATCTTGGATTGGTGGGGAGGTGGCAATTATCAAACCCCGTTTGGAGAACGATCAGAAGGCGGATCATATCGTGCTGGCGATACAGGCAAAAGAGATTCATCTGGCCAAGGATCAAATGGCTTATCTGGCCGAACAGATTCAATGGAGGGCTCCTATCCGGGAGAGGGCGATGGAGTTTAACGGGCACACGATTCATTATTTCCGGTTAAAAGGTTTTTTCCAGCTTTTCTTCGGGGGGATGTTCGAACGGTTTGAACGCCCTTATTATACATTTTTGGGTGATTATGTCGTTTTTAGTAATTCTCCTGCCACACTCGCCGAGATGATTAAAGAGTACGTGCTGGGAAACACATTGGAGAATGACGAGAAACATATGCGTTTAAAAGGGCAGTTGGGAAGTCGGAAGAACGTGTTCGGTTACGTGCAGACACCCAATACGTACGAGTATTTATATGATTCTTTCAAGGCGGGTTCCCAAGAAAGTTTGGAGAAGAACAGAGGGGCATTTCTGAGTTTTGAAACGATCGGTTTCTCGTTATCTAAGGAGGGAGGAATTTTTGAGACTCAAATTATAGCAAATTATAATGATAAGGCTCCCGAAGAGTACAAGATGCGAGAGTTGAATCGTCAGTTTGAGAATCAGATAAACAAGATCGAGGCAGGTTTTTATTATCCCGTGATTCCCGATAGTATTGCGGTGAGTAATCAAGAGTATTACGAGTACAAGTCGGAACAGGCTATTTTTAAAGGGGCACTGAAGGATGGAGAGCCGGATGGCGTGTGGTGCGTGTTTAATGTTGCGGGAAAGTTGCTCGGACAATTCCCGTATGGCGACGGAAAGATAGACGGGATTGCTCCGTTTTTTTACGAGAACGGGGATTTGTTGGCTCAAGTGACTTATAAAAACGGGCTGATCGCGGGATATAAGGAGTTTTTCCCGGACGGGACGCTTCGTACGGAGATCGCATATCGGAAAGGATTACGACACGGCACGGCAAAGTTTTATTATAATACCGGGCATTTGTTTTGTGAAGGACGTTACAAGAACGGGCGACAGACCGGAAAATGGCGGTATTATAAAGTAACGGGGGAAAAACTTTATTAATTTTAGATTTTAAATTTTAGATTGAAAAATTTAATGATTTCGTGGTTAAGAAATCGTAGGAGAGGTCACTGAACTATGGAATCATAAATTTAGTGAGTTCCTCAATTTAAAATCTAAAATTTAAAATCTAGAATTATAGGGTTTGTTTTAAGATCTTCACAAGCGAGTCTCTCGTTTGAATGAAACGAGGCATATTTTCCGGTGAGATCGGTTCTTTTGGGGGTGAACTCATTTTTAACGGGTTGATGGGAGTTCCATTTTTATATACCCGGAAATCCAAATGAGGGCCTGTTGCCAGTCCTGTACTACCGACATAGCCGATGACATCACCTTGTTTTACCCGTTTGCCCGGTTGGATCCCTTTAGCAAATTTGGAAAGGTGCATATAGGTTGTGGTGTACACGCTGTTGTGTTTGATGGTTACGTAGTTTCCTCCACCGTTAGCTTGATAGGCTTTTTTCACGACAACGCCGTCCCCGATGGTGTGTACTTCCGTCCCTGTTGGGGCTGCATAGTCCACGCCATGATGCGCCCTGTATCTTTTCAGTACCGGGTGGAAGCGGTTATTGGAGAAACCGGAAGAAATACGGGAATATTTTAAGGGGGCTTTTAAAAAGGTTTTTTGTAAGCTATTTCCTTCTTCATCAAAATAGGCCAGTTTTTCGTTTTGTTCAAAAGGAATGGCATAGAAGTCTTTGCCGGAATTGGTGAAAATGGCGGCTTTCACGTTAAAGTCTTGCAGGGGTTTGTCTTCCACGTATGATTGTTCGTAAAGGACACGCACTGAATCACCTTTGGCAATGCCGTAAAAATCGATGCTCCACGCGTAGATATCGGATAGCGTGACAGCGAGCATGGGGTCTGCTTGGGCATCAACCATGGCATTCCATAGATTGGAGTTTATAATTATATTAGCTGTTTTCTCTTTGGTCACGATGTCTTTTTTGCCCACGTAAACATCCGCAGTTTCCTTGAAATCTATGACAACGTATTCTAAGGCATTTTTTTCGTAAATGAAAAATTCCGGGGTGCGAAGGCTGTCTTGTGCCAAGAAAAGAGTGTAGTTTTGACCTCTTCTGATACTTCGTACGTCAAAGACATCCTTGCAGCGTTGGGAGATTTCATGGATTTTGGCTGGTGATACCTTGTATTTGGAAAGGATTAGAGAGAGATTCTCATTTTTTCCCACGGTACCTTCTTCTATAATAAAGTTTTCATCGGGGATACCGTATTTGTAATGAATTTGTTGTTGTTCGGTCGTGTCAACAACTTCCTCTACCGCACTAGCCTCTAATATTGCCTCTTTGTTTCCTCTGTTGCTGGGCCAAAAAATAATAATACCTAACACGAGCCCTATGGCTGCCCAAATCCAAATCCATTTCGTTTTTTTCATCTTTTCCGTTTGATTCCTAATGTTCACTCAAAATCCGGGATGCAAGTTAGGGGATTCCTCTTGAAACTGCAATAAGGAAGGAATGTTTTTTTATCCACATGATTTGCAATGTGTGAAAAGATTCTTAATGTTGTTATTAATAAAAAGTTAAAGTCATTTTTTTAATATTACTCCTATTAGTATTTTACTATTTTTGACAAAACACAATATAAAAAAATGTTCCTGATTTTTTGGTGTGTATTTGTTTTTGAAGTGATGATGTAAAAGTTGAGAATGTTATTTTCTTCTGAAAATGCAAAATGGTGATTAATGTAATTTGATGTAAAACAACTTGTTAATGAATTTGAATATCTTAAAAATTTCATAAAGTTGATTTTTGAATAACACTAAATTGTTTTTGGAACGTCTTTTTATAAAGTTTATACCTGTTGTTGTAGATAATATTAATTTTAATAACAAGTTTATGGAAGAGCCAATTGTAAAAGTCGAACATTTGTCACATCGTTACAGCATCCAGTGGGCGGTAAGAGACATTAGTTTCGAAATCCCCCGGAGGGGGATATACGGGTTGCTAGGGTCTAACGGGGCCGGAAAGTCAACCACGATGAATATTATTAGTGGAGTTATCAAACAAACCGAAGGGCAGGTTTTTATCAAGGGTATCGATGCCCGTAAGAGACCGGTTGATGCGAAACGCCACATCGGTTTTTTACCGCAGAAGCCGCCTTTGTATGGTGATTTGACAGTGGAAGAATATTTGATTCACTGTGCAAGATTACGTTGGGTGGCCGATAAGGATATTATTCCGGCGGTGGATGAGGTGCTGGCAAAGTGTGGTATTACTCATTTCCGTAAACGTTTGATCAAGAATCTATCCGGTGGTTATCAACAGCGGGTTGGTATCGCACAGGCTATCGTTCATAAACCTGATCTGGTTATCTTTGATGAACCGACAAACGGGTTGGACCCGAACCAGATCATGGAGATCCGTCATTTGATCCGGGATATTGCCAAGGATCGTACGGTGATTCTTTCCACCCATATTTTGACTGAGGTTCAGGCCGTTTGTGATCATATCTTGATGATCGAGGAAGGTAAGCTCGTGTTTATGGGAACGGTGGATGAATTTGATAATTATATTATCCCGAATTCTCTCTATGTTTCAATGATAGATCCCCCCGTTGCCGACGAGTTGGCAAAGATCGAGGGAGTTCTTGGTGTGGAAGAGTTAGGAAACCGGAATTTCCGTATTCGTTTCACAGAAGCACAGGAGGTTATTGACCAGATCGTGAAATTAAGCGCTGCTAACGATTGGCGTTTGTCTGAGGTTCGGGTGGAGAAGAGTTCCCTCGATAATATATTCGCAGAATTATCTAAGAAAGCACATTAAAAAAATCGGGTTATGTTTAAAATGATATATAATATAGCGAGGACGGAATTGCAGATGTTGTTCTATTCTCCTGTGGCATGGCTAATTTTAGTCGTATTTGGGGTACAATCGGGAATGCTTTTTGCCGACCAGTTGGCCGGGCTTGTGAGTGCCCAAGAAATGGGATATGATATTCAAGGTTCCACGATCAGTATTTTTGCCAATAGATGGGGAGGTGTTTTCACCACGATGCAGAATTACCTGTATTTTTATATTCCTCTGTTGACCATGAGTTTGGTAAGTAAGGAGTTGAGTAGCGGGTCTATTCGTTTGTTGTATTCTTCTCCGATTACGAATACCCAGATTATCGTGGGAAAATTCTTCTCCATGATGATTTACGGTCTTATCATGATTGGTATTTTATTCTTGATTACCCTTTGTAGCTGGGCTATCGTTAAGGATTTTGAATTATCCATGGTTTTAACCGGGTTGTTGGGATTATACCTGTTGATCTGTGCTTACGCGGCTATCGGTATTTTCATGTCCAGTTTGACTTCTTACCAGATCGTGGCAGCTATCGGTACGTTTGCCGTGTTGATGGTATTGAGCATGATTGGAGGATGGTGGCAGGATTACGATTTTATTCGTGACGTGACTTATTGGTTGTCTATGCCGGGTCGAAGCGGTAAGTTTATAGCCGGTTTGATTTGTAGTGAAGATGTCCTTTATTTTGTTATCGTGGTATGTCTTTTCTTGGCGTTGACAATTATTCGCTTGAACTCGGTTCGTCAGAAAATTCGGTTCGTGATCACTTTGGGAAGAAATATCGGTGTTATTTTCTTGGCTTGTTTCTTGGGATATTTGTCTGCACTTCCGCAGATGAAACTTTACCATGATGCGACATCAACGAAAATGAACACGTTGACCCCGAATAGTCAGGATATCGTGGCGAAGTTGGATGGTGGTATGACAATAACTACTTACATTAATGCTCTTGATCCGGGTGCATCTTGGTATGCTGCTCCTTATTTTCTGAAACCGGATATGGAGCGTTTCGAGCAATATTTACGTTTCAAACCGGACATGAAGTTGAAATACGTGTATTATTATGATACCACGGCGAATCCCATGCTGGACAGAAGATTCCCGAACGCAACACTTCGCGAGAAGATGGTGGAGGTTTGTAAGATCTACGGTTTGGATTCCAACAAGTTTATGGCACCGGAGGAGATTCGAAAAATTATAGATTTGTCGGGAGAAAATAACACGTTCGTGCGTCAGATCGTTCGAGACAATGGTGAAAAAGCATGGTTGAGAATATACAATGATATGCAACGTTTCCCGAGTGAAAAAGAGATTTCAGCCGCTTTCAAACGGATGGTGATGGATCTCCCGAAGGTTGGATTCGTGGAAGGCCATGGAGAACGTAGTTATTCAGGTGGTAAAGACCGTGATTATAGTGCGTTTGCTAATGATAAGGGTTTCCGTTATGCTTTGGAGAATCAAGGGTTTGATGTTGCAAAAGTTACGATGGATCAGCAAGTGCCTGAGGATATTAATATTATCGTGATTTCTGATATGCGCGAGTGGTTTACCCCGGAGCAGGAGGCTAATTTACAACAGTATATTGACCGGGGGGGTAATTTATTCATCTTGGGAGAGCCGAAACGTAGAGACGTGATGAATAATTTGTTTGCCAAGTTCGGTTACGAGATGACAACAGGAGTGCTGGTTAAGAGAGACACGAACCTGCAAGCTGACGTGATTCTTTCCTACCCGACGAAAGAGGCTGATAGTATTGCTTATGATTTTGGGGCAATGCGTAGTCGTCGTATGGTTATCACGACACCTAGTACCGCCGGATTGGAGCAAATTGCCGATAAGGGTTACACGGTGACGAATATGTTCAAAACTGACACGATCGGTGTTTGGAATGAATTGGAAACGACAGATTTTATTGATGATACCGTGCGTCTGAACCCGGCTATCGGGGAGGTTGAGAAGATCTACAATACCGTGGTTGCGTTGTCCAGAAAAGTGGGTAATAAGGAACAGAAAATTATTTTGACCGGTGATGCGGATTGCATTAGTAACGGGGAATTCGGACGAAGAGTTCCGGGCGTTCGGACGGCAAACTTCTCGTTAATTACCGGAAGTTTCTTCTGGATGTCGGATAACGAAGTGCCTATTGACGTAAGACGTCCTGCCCTGCCGGATGATAAGGTGTATGTGGAAAAAACCGGAAGTAAGGTGATTAAATGGTCGTTTATGATCATATTGCCCCTATTGCTAGCGGGAATAGGTATCTTCTTGTGGATTCGTAGAAAAGGAAGATAAAAGATGCTGAGTTTATGATCGGGTAATTAGAAATCACCCGATCATAAATTGTAATGGTATTAAAAAAGATTCTATAATTTAGGGAGTTAAGAGAATTAAAATATGTATATTTGTAAGGATGTACATTTTTAATTTTCAATTTCAATTTTTAATTCATACAGGATGAGCTTTAAAATAGACAAACAGACGTTGGATGATCTGGCTATTTTCGGGAATAACCGAACGAAGTCTGTTTATGATATTTTCAACCGAACCCGTACGCGGGGTGGTGCGAAAATTCTTGAAGAGATGTTTTTATATCCCCTTTCGGATGCAGACCAGATTAACGAGAGGAGTGATGTGATACGTTATTATCGTGATATTGAGGCAGAATTCCCGTTCCGTGGTGAGATTTTTGACACGATGGAATTCTATTTGGGTAACACGGACAGGCGTACACAGCTGATGACGCAAGATAACACGTTAGGACGGAAATTCAAGAATCTCGTTGGGACTGATACAGAGTATACCCAAATCCACAACGGGATTGTTTGTTGTATAGAGTTGTTGAACACGCTGGATGCCTTCTTGAAGAATTCCAAGGCGGATGCTGGTAACAAGACCATAGCGGAGTTGACGGCTAGTTTACGGGGGTTACTGGGTAACGAGAAGTGGTCCTGGTATGTTTCCGAGAAGGGAAAGAAGAAACTGGGTTACGAGCAGGCGGTGGTTTACGACCGGGTGTTGCGTTTCGAGGAACGGGATAAGCTGATGAAGATTTTGTATTACGTTTATTTGCTGGATGTTTACATGGCGGTGGCCAACGTGGCGAAAGAACGTGGTTTTGTTTTCGCGAAAGCTCACCCGAATGACAAGAACACGTTGGTTATGAAAGGTGTATTCCATCCTTTCCTTACGAATCCTGTCGGTAACACGATCACGGTGGACGAGAATAGTAACGTGATTTTCTTGACGGGAGCGAACATGGCCGGGAAATCGACTTTCATGAAGAGTTTTGGTATCACGGTTTTCCTTGCTCACGTGGGATTTCCCGTCCCCGCGAAGGAAATGGAATTTTCCGTTCAAAACGGGATGTTCACGACGATTAACCTGCCGGATAACTTAAGTATGGGATATAGCCATTTTTATGCCGAGGTTTTGCGGGTGAAGAAGGTGGCACAACAGGTTAGACAAACCCAGCATTTGATTGTGGTGTTTGACGAGTTGTTCCGCGGTACGAACGTGAAAGATGCTTACGACGCGACGGTTGCGGTGACGGAGGCTTTTGCCGGAATCCGGAATTGCACGTTTATCATTTCGACTCATATTATAGAGGCGGGAGAGGTACTGAAGGAAAGGTGTGATAATATTAATTTCGTTTATTTGCCGACCAAGATGGAGGGAAGTAAGCCTGTTTATACTTACACGCTGGCTCCCGGTATCACGGATGATCGTCATGGTATGATGATCGTGAATAACGAACATATTATTGAAATCATTAAAAATGGAGAAGCATGAGTTTTGAGACAGATAAACAGACCCTAGATGATCTGAATCTTCTGGGGAAATACAAGAATAATTCCGTTTACAGTTTGTATGTCGGGACGATCACCCGGGGAGGTGAACGAAAGATGGAGGATATGTTCCTGCATCCGTTGACAGATGCGAAGTCAATCAACGAGCGTTCTGCCGTGTTCCGTTATTTTAGAGATCATGATTTTGGTTTTCCTTTCGGGAAGGACGAGTTTGATGTCGTGGAACAATATATTGCCGGGGCTAGTGGAAAGCGTGCTTTTATGAATATGCTGCAAATTATGCGGGCAAAAGCTATGTTTTACATCAGCCATGATCCGGAATTCGGGATTATCCGGGATCGTATCGTGACGTCGATTGAATTTTTCCGAAAGGCCCGGACTTATTTTGACGAGTTGGGACGTGACGTGGCCGGTAATCCTTTCCAAAAGATCGCGGAACGCGGGAAAGCTTTGTTGAGCGATAGCCGGGTGGCGAAGTTATTGGAGAATTCTCGTCGGGAGAATCCCGGTTTGATGGATATGATTTGTTTTGACAGGAATTTGCGGTGTATTTCTCACAAGAACTTCAAGGAGGTAATAGAGTTGTTACAGGAGATTGACGTGAACGTGGTGGTTGGTAGCGTGGCCCGAGAGAAGAAATTCTGCTTCGCGGAGGCGGCTGATGACGGGGAGATCTTGGTTGCGATGAAGGGTTTGCACCATCCTCGTATTGATGGGGCGATCTCGAATGATTTGGAGGTGACTGCCACGAAGAACGTGTTCTTCTTGACAGGAGCTAACATGGCCGGAAAGTCCACGTTGATGAAGTCGTTCGGTATCGCGGTGTACCTAGCTCACATGGGATTCCCCGTGGCGGCAACTTCCATGCAGTTTCGGATTCAGGATGGTATGTACACGTCTATTAACGTGCCGGATAATATTAACTTGGGTTACAGTCACTTCTATGCGGAGGTTCTTCGCGTGAAGAAGGTTGCTATTGAGGTGAGTCGTGACAAACGCTTGATCGTGATTTTCGACGAGTTGTTCAAGGGTACGAACGTGAAAGATGCTTTTGATGCCACTTTAGCTGTTACGGAGGCGATTGCGGAGAGAAAGAACTGTGCGTTCATGGTTTCTACTCATATCATTGAGGTCGGACAGGAACTCGGGAAACGTTGTAATAACGTGACGTTCGAGTATCTTCCGACCGTGATGAAAGGTAAGTTACCAACGTACACGTATAAGCTGGAGCAAGGTATCACGAGTGATAAGCATGGTATGATTATTATTAATAACGAGAAGATTATCGAGATTATTAAAGGAGAGGTTGCCTCTTAGTCTGGTAAAGATTTCAGAATAATATATTGATCCCGGAAATCGTAATGGTTTCCGGGATATTTTTTTGTTCGCAATTATAAATTGATTTCTATTCGCTTTTTTACTTTTAATGTGATTATATTTGTGTTCGTCAAAACGTAATGCAAGATCGATGTTGAATGAAATTGAGGTTGGTTTGATTTGTTTATCAGAGAGAAAGAAGTTTAAAGAGGTGTACGAAGAGTATTTTACCGCTTTGAAGTATTTCGCTATGCGTTACGTGAAGGATGAAGAGGTGGCTTGTGATCTATTGCAGGATATTTTTGTCAAATTGTGGGAGAAGGGAGATCGGTTCGAGAACGAGATGCAATTGAAGACTTATCTGTACCGGGTTGTCCGGAATCATTGCCTGACTTATGTTCGGGATACCCAAAGGAAAGAGAAACGTATGGAGGGTTTCGAGGTGGAAGAGACAGAGGAATCGTTTGTACACCAGATGATCGAGGCCGAGATATACGCTTTGATAAATGATATTTTCGAGGAACTCCCGGATGCTTGTAGGAATGTTTATATGAAGAGTCTGGAAGGCAAGAGTCACAAGGAGATTGCGGAAGAATTGCACATCGCTATCACTACGATTAAAAAACACAAGACGAATGCGAATAACTATCTGCGAGAGCGATTGAAGGGGCTGTTGTGCTTTATGATGTACTTGGGGATTTAATCATCATAAATCTTTTTTGAAAAAAAGTTCTTTTCAGAGTACTACCATTTTTACTTTTTGGAGTTCTTAGTAAAAGTGATAGTAAGAAATGATCATTTATTGATTGTCAAGGAAGAGAGAATGATGATAAACAAGGAGATTGAAAATTTAATAATTAAGGCTCTTTTCAAAGAGATTACGGATGACGAACAGCGACGGTTGGACGAGTGGCTGAATGTATCTGAAGGTAATCGTATTTTCTTTGAACGCTTGCATTCGGAGAGGTATCTGAAAGGTGCGATCAGTGATCGTAACCGGGAATTGAGAGAGGAGAGCTGGAAGAGGTTGGAGGGAAGGACTGTTGGTAAGAGAAGTCGCAAGATCCGTATGTTCGTGCTACGAATTGCCGCTATGTTGGCTTTGCCTTTGTTGGTGGGAGGTATTATGTGGTACATGTCAGAGCGTGGGGGAGCAGATTTGCCTTTGGCTAATTAGGAAATCAAGATAGGAGGTTCGAAGGCGGTGGTAACTCTATCGAGCGGGGAACAGTTGTCTCTTTTCGGGGATACAATCGTATGTGTGAATGATGGGTTGGCGACGTTGGTTAATATGAAGGACACGTTGAATTTTATGAAAAGTAATCATCCAGTCGTTGCTGATAATAGTTATAACGTGATTCAGATACCTCGGGGTGGGGAGTATATTGTGCGTTTGGAGGATGGAACAACTGTTTATTTGAATTCGGAGTCCGAGTTGAGAATTCCGGTACATTTTGGGAAAGGCGAGAGGTTGGTTTGGTTGACGGGGGAGGCGTATTTCAGCGTGAAACACGAGGCGGAGCGGAAGTTTGTTGTAAGAACAAACAAGGCGGATATAGCAGTGTTGGGTACGGAGTTCGGGGTGAGAGTTTATTCGGAGGAAGATGAGTTGCTGACCACGCTGGTGAAAGGTTCCGTCGAGGTAAAGAGTGATCATGATGTACACCGAATTATTCCCGGCGAGCAAGCTACAGTGGATAATACGGGGAAAATTGAGGTTCGGGAGGTGAACGTGGATGAGTTCGTGGCTTGGAAATCGGGACGGGTGGTATTCGTGAATGCTCGCTTAGAGGATATTATGGATGAATTACAGCGTTGGTATGATTTTAATGTTTTCTATTCGTCTCCGGAATTGAAAGAGCTACGTTTCACGATGGATATTATGAAATATAAGGAGGTTTCAGAGATATTCGAGTTGATGGAGAAGATTAAAAAAGTATCATTTAGCGTGAATGGAAATAATGTAATACTAAAATAAAAAGAGAGTGATACCGCAAATATCACCCCCTTGTAAGTCTTTAACAGACTAATGTAAAATCTAAGTACAAAGTTATGGAATTTAATTAAAAGAAAAAAGGAAAAGCTAAGTATTTCTGCCGCAAACAGAAAGACACGAAAAAGAGAAAAACAGACTAATGTAAAATCAAACAAATTACCTTTATGAAAAAAGAACGCAAGTGTTTCCGGGTTATTCCCCGGTGGCTATGCCATTTACTACTATCGGTGAAGATTGTACTGGTTTCAGTATCGTTTTCATTCGCGCAACAGAACACGGATCGGGTGAATCTTGACATGAAGAATGCTTCGTTGTCAGAAGTATTTGACGAGATCAAGCGCCAGACAAAATTGAGTTTCATGTTCAGTAATGATGACGTGAAACACGTGCAACGGAAAGATTACGTGATTAAGAATGCAACGCTTGATGCAGCGTTGAAACAGTGTCTGGAAGGCACCGGGTTAGAATATGAATTAACCAGTAATCAAGTTGTTATTATTCGCAAAGCAGCCGTGAAGGCCGAGAAGATTGAACGGGTGACCTTATCCGGAGTGGTGAAAGATCAGAAGGGCGAGACGTTGCCGGGAGTGACCGTTATGATCAAGGGAACCACGTTGGGAGGAACGACGGATATCGACGGGAAATATGCCTTGACGGTACCCCTTTCGAAAGATATGGTTCTTGTTTTTTCTTTTGTCGGTATGGAGCCTCAAGAAGTTGCTTATAAAGGCCAAAGCAAGATTGACGTGACGTTGGCCCCTTCCGTGACGGAAATGCAGGAGGTTGTGGTTACCGGTATTTTTACTCGGAAGGCTGATAGTTATACGGGTGCTGTAACAACAATTAAAAAAGAGGAATTACAGCGAGTTGGTAATCAGAACATCCTACAGTCACTGAAAAATATAGATCCGGCATTTCAAGTATTAGAAAATAATGATTTCGGTTCTGACCCTAATAGAGCCCCGGAAATTCAAATGCGTGGAGCCTCCAGTTTCACGGATATGAAGGATAAATACCAGACTAATCCGAATCAACCTTTATTTATTGTTGACGGTTTCGAGCAGTCAATAGAGAAGGTGATGGATATGGATATGAACCGGGTAGCTTCTATAACGCTGTTGAAAGATGCAACGGCAAAAGCATTATACGGTTCTAAAGGAGCGAATGGCGTTGTGGTTATAGAGACTGTGGTACCGGAGAAAGGAAAAATGCGAGTGTCTTATTCTGGGAACTTAAATATTCAAATTCCAGATTTGGGCAGTTATAATTTGGCGAATGCGGCCGAGAAATTAGAAATTGAGAAAAGAGCAGGTGTTTATACGGATAAATACGGGAATCCAATTACTCAGCAAGGATATGATGAGAAATACGAGGCTTATTATAAAGAAGTTCTACGGGGAGTGAACACGTATTGGTTGAATAAACCGTTACGGGTAGGGGTAGGTCACAAGCATACGTTGTTACTTGAAGGTGGGGATGATGCTGTTCGTTACGGGATTGATTTTCAATATAACAATGTTGCCGGAGTAATGAAAGGATCTAGTCGTGAAGTGATTTCTGTTGGTTTTAATATGCAGTATCGTTACAAGAGTTTGATCTTTTCTGAGCAATTATCTGTCACTTTTAACAAAGCGAAAGAATCTCCTTATGGGACGTTTTCCGAGTATGCCAAGTTGAATCCTTATTGGAGAGCTTATAATGATGATGGTTCCGTGAAAGAGATTTTAGGTGATTATGAGAAGGCTAATTTCCAAGGGACAAAACCAATTTACAATCCGTTGACGAATGCGGATATAAATACGAAAAATGAAAGTACGTATACGGATGTAACCAATAATTTTTATATCGAGTGGTTGGCATTTCAAGGTATGAGGCTAAAAGGTCGTTTAGGGATAATCAGTAAAAAGGATGATTCTGAGATTTTTTATCCGCGTGACCACACGATGTTTAAAGATGTGGATCCGGATTCAGAAGAATATTTTGAAAGAGGTTCTTACACGATGGGAAATGGGAAAAATTTCGAGTATAACGCAGACTTGTCGGCAAACTATTCGCGGGATTTCGGTAAGAATGTGATCTTTGCCAACACACAATGGAGTTTTAGCGAGCGAAAATATAATTACGTTGAATTTAAAGCTCGTGGATTTGCTAATGATAAGATGGACTATATTACTCATGCTAAAGAATATGCAGAAGGTGGTCCGACGGGTTCTGAGTCCTTGTCTCGTGAGGCAAGTTTTTTGATCTCCACGAACTACTCCTATGACAATCGTTATTTGTTTGATGCGACTTATCGAGCTAATGCTTCTTCTTTGTTTGGTAATGACAAGAGATGGGGACATTTTTGGTCAGCCGGTATCGGGTGGAATGTGCATAAAGAGCATTTCATGGAAAATGTGAGTGCGCTTAATCAATTGCGTTTCCGGGCTTCAACGGGGTATTCCGGTTCTCAGAATTTTAATTCTTATCAAGCGATAGCAACTTATAAATATTATAACGAGATCTATGATAATATTATCGGTTCTTACTTGATGGGATTAGCTAATCCTGATTTGCAATGGCAAAAGACTCAAGATAATAACATCGGGATGGATTTGACTTTATTTGATGCTTTGGATATCACTTTCGATTACTATGTCAAAAATACGAAGAATTTGTTGACTCCCGTATCTTTACCTCCTTCAGCCGGCTTTACTAGCTACACGGAAAATTTAGGGGAAACAAAAAATAAAGGACTTGAATTTAAGGTAAATTACCGTGTATTAAAAGATACGGATCAGGATATGTATCTGTCAGTTTTCGTCTCTGGAATGCATAATAAAAATAGAATCACGAAAATTTCAGATGCTTTGTCATTGATGAATAAAAGCAGGGATGAGGATAAGGCAAATGGTGGAGGTGGAAATCCGAACTTGGAAGATAATTCGGATATAACGAAACCTTCAGTGCGTTATGAAGAAGGGCAGTCTATGGATGCCATCTGGGCAGTACGTTCATTGGGGATCGATCCGGCTACAGGATATGAGGTCTTCCTTGATCGGGAGGGCAAAATGACGTATGGTTGGAAATCTGATAACCAAGTTGTTGTCGGGGATAAGCAACCGAAATTAAGTGGAACGTTTGGTTTTAATTTTGAATATAAAGGTTTTAGTGTGAACACTTCATTCTATTATAAATTGGGTGGTCAGTATTATAACCAGACATTGGTGGATAAGGTGGAAAACGTGGATATTCAGTATAATGTTGACAAACGTATGCTGACGGATCGTTGGACGACTCCCGGAGTTCCGGCTAAATTTAGGAAATTTGATCCTTATGCAGCTTTGACTCGTCCGACCTCTCGTTTCGTGCAGGATGTACGTGAATTGCAAATGACCTCTTTGAACGTGGGATATGATTTCCGCTATTGGGGATTCTTGAAAAAGACTGGAATTGAAAGATTGAAATTGCAATTTTATATGAATGATGTTTTCAGGACCTCTACGATAAAGGCTGAAAGAGGTATTGAATATCCGTTTGCACGTTCATGTTCATTCTCTTTGCAAGCAACATTCTAATTTGATAATGGTGATAAAATAAGAAGTTATGATGAAGAAAAATATATATCGTTTACGGGTCGTGTGTGCGGTGATGCTTGCGTTATTTTGCACGACTTCATGTAATGACTGGTTGGAGGTGAAGCCCAAGACGGAAGAGGAGGCTGATAAACTATTCTCAACACTGGACGGTTTTAAATCTGCTTTAGCCGGAGTCTATATTGGAATGTCCCAGACAGAATTGTACGGGCGTGAAATGACATTTGGAATGGTTGGTGTTTTAGGACAAGAATGGGGCAGTGGGTCAGACTTGGGTAACCAATATAGTGCTTATAGTTATTTGTTAAATTATAATTACGAGCAGGTTGTGTCTAAAGCTCTGATTGATGCTGTTTGGAATAAAATGTACGAGGGTATTGCTAATGTTAATACTTTGATTCAATATTCCGATTTGAAACGGGAAGTATTGGGTGATTATTATGGAGTAGTGCGTGGAGAGGCTTTGGCTTTGAGAGCATATATGCATTTTGATTTATTGCGTTTATTTGCTCCGTATGATTTTAGCGCAGAAGCTAAGGTGGCCATCCCTTACGTGTTGGAGGCGAAACCGGCGATCGCACCTCAATTGACTCCAACCAAGTTTGTGGAATATGCCTTGAAAGACGTGGAAACTGCTTTGGAATTGTTGAAATCGGATCCTATTCTTACCGGAGAGGATGTGTCTGGTGTGGATAATGGGTATTTAGCTAATCGGAATTTCCATTTGAATTATTATGCCGTGTTGGGATTAAAAGCTCGTATTTGTTTGTACGCTAAGGATGTAACGGCGGCTTATGGTGCAGCTAATGAGGTTATTTTAGCCCAACAGCAGAAAGGATTATTTCCTTGGGTAAAAACGGCAGATATTACGACGACAGAAGCAAACTTACGGGATAGAACGTTCTCTTCCGAGCATCTTTTTGCTTTTAATACGACGAAGTTAGAAGAGTATATAAAAGGATATTTTAGGGAAGCATCGCTTCCTCTTATGGAGCGCTTGATGCCGGGAGAACTTTACGAGGCGGATGATTATCGTACGGCTCTTTACGAGACTTATAGCGGGTTCGCTAACGTGTTGACGAAATTCTGGCAAATGGATAAGGCCTACGTTCAAGGACAAGGTTACGTGACCCCGAAACGGAATCGAATGCCAGCTATCCGGATTGCCGAGATGTATTACATTGCCGCAGAGGCATTGAAGGAGTCTAATATCGGAGAGGCATTGGAAATGTTGAATACTCTTCGTGTTCATCGCGGATTGATGAAATTGGAAAATCTGGATAAAGATCAATTACAGGAAGAATTGGGGCGAGAGTATTATCGTGAATTTATAGGTGAAGGTCAAGTATTTTTCTACCATAAGCGTATGAACACAAGTATAATTGCCACCGCAAATGCTGTTTATGTACTTCCGATGCCAGATGATGAGATTGATTTAGGTCAGCGTGAACAATAAAGATCAGAACTATGAAAAGGATATTAATTACGAGTATATTGGGTTTTCTTTTTTCGGGATTATTCATGTCCTGTCAAGAAGATGAAATTAAATTTTACACGGGGCCTGTTGCTATTAATATGACTGTGGATGGGGATGGGACTTTTGTAAGTAACGAGACGAACGAAGAGAAAACATTCAAAATAGAGTTCGCCGTGCAAGGAGAGGTCTCCGATCGGGATCGTGTGTTAAAGCTTGCTTTCGGAAAAGGACATACGGCGGTGGCCGGGACTAATTTCGATATGCCGATGGAGGTGATTATTGAAGCGGGGAGATTGGATACGATCATTGAATGTAAAGCCTATCGTGAGGGGTTGACGATGGAACCGCTGATGTTTGATTTGGTGGTGGATCCGAGTGGGGATTTTGTTGGAGGGGTGAATGATGAGTTGTTGGTAAAGTTAATGCTCGGTTATCCCACGAAATGGATTGATCCTTCCGGTTGGGCCGCTGAATATTGGCTAGGGAAATGTACTCAAGCAAAATATGCATTCGTTTTTGAACAACTGGGTACATTGGATCTAGGGCCTTACCAAGGTAGTTTTGGTTCTGGTTATATGGATTTAATGAATAAGTTTAACAAGATTCTGGAAACAGATCCTCGGCTTGATGATGATGGGAAAGTGATGAAATTTGGTCCGGGTTATTGATTAATCATGAAAAACGAATAGTATGAATACATATAGATACATTTTGTTTTCTTTATTGTTGTCGTTAGGATTGTTTTCATCCTGTTTTGACGATAAGGGAAATTACGATTATAAAGAAATCGGGGAGGCTGTGATTAAGGCTATTCCCGGCGTAACTGATAATGGAGATAAACTGGTTTGTCTAGAGAATGATGTTATTCGCCTAACTCCTGAGGTAGAATTCAAGGCGGGAACTTCGGCTTCTGATTATGAATTTATTTGGTTCCGCTATCCCAAAAATCCTGCCGGACAATCGGGACATTACGAACAGGCCGATACATTGGCAATGACTCAGAATCTGGAATATAAGGTTATAAATACGCCCCGGGAATACTGGTTGGTTTATAAAGTGAGGAACAAAGTAACCGGAGCGTTGACAGAACAAAAGTTCGAGTTTATAATTTCAGCCATTAGTGGTTGGATAGTTCTGGATGAAAATGCTAGTGGAAAGGCCGATATTCAGGTGATTCGGGATAAAGATATTGTTGATGGAGGTGATGGTCGGATCGTAAAAGATTACTTTTCATTTAATAATGAAGGAAAAAAGATGGAGAATGCACGTTTTATGGCAATCTGTCCTTTTAGTTCCCGTGCTAATTTGTATGTTTATTCTGATGCCGGAGCTTATATCTTGGATATGTCGACGTATAAAGAAAAAGCGGATAGTTATACTGATTTGTTTAGCTCTACCGTTACTTTAGACCAGATTAATCCCCAAGCGGAGCATTATGATATATATGGTGGAAATGTTGAGGTCCTTGTGAATAATTATAAGATATATACCGTGGCTTACCGTATGATGGGGCAAACTCAATTCGTGGCAGCTTCCGGTGTGGATGATTATACTGCAGCCCCGGCAATAGCCCCGATACGCATAAATGGAAGTGCAAATAGTGCTGCCTTGTTTGACACGAAAAATAATCGTTTTATCACGGTTGGAACTTGGGGCTCGATAACGGCTCCCGTGTCTACTGGAGGGGCTTTTAATACGGGAGCGATCGACCCGGCATTGAAGTTTGTATGTATGGGAGAAGGGAAAGACGGGGAAACTTGTATGGTAATGAGAAAAGAGGATTCGGGAGAACCTTATTTGTTCCGTGCTAGTTTCGTGGAGACGGATCCTGTGGCTTTGACCAGTGATAATTTGAATGGATTGAAGGATATGGGGGTATCGAAATATTATGCTTTTGGAACACGGGGAAATTTCATGTTCTATGCGACAGATTCAAAAGTGTATACTTGGCGCTATGGAAGTGAAAGTGCCTCGGAATTTATGACTGTAGGTGAAGGAGAGAAGATTGTTCAGATTAAAATGTATACGAACGTTTCGGATGCGACCTTTAACGGGAAAATTTTATTTGTAGCAACTCAAAAGGGGAATGAAGGTAAGGTTTATAAAGTTGTATTCAATGAAATGTCCGGTGTTGCGGAGAGTTCACCTGTGGAATATACAGGTTTCAATATCATAAAAGATATGTATTATAGATAAAAGGATATGGGGTTATGCGGACTTATCTTCGCATAACCCTTAGATATGAGGGACATGAAAAAATTGAATTTAATAAGTGGTGTTATCGTTTGTCTGTTAATGGGTTTTGTATCGCCTGTAAACGCTCAAAAATATAAGTCTGTTTTTCGGGATCTGACTTGGGAACAAGCTGCTGATTTGGCGCAAAAAGAAGGTAAAATTATTTTGGTTGATGCAATGATGCAGGCTCGTACTCTGGAAGATCAAAAAAGTAGAGAGGCCGCTGAACGTAAATTATTTTCTTCTTCAGGGATTCGGGATTTTTGTGATCAAAATATTATCGCTATTCATATTGATATGGGGTCAGAAGCTGGTAAAGCATTTGCTCCTAAATTAGTGATGAATATGTACCCGACATATGGTTTTTTTATGCCTAATGGGGATATTCTTGGAGTTATTAGTCCTTTTATTTTGGCTAAGAAGCCGGAAGCTTTCTTGGAAACCGGTCAAAAAGCGGTAAAGGCGGCAGAAGTGAAGAGAAGTAATAAACGTTCTATTATTTTTGAAGAGATTGGGTATAAAGAAGCGTTGGTAAAAGCGAAGAAGGAGAATAAGTTGATTTTTATTGATGCTTATACAGCCTATTGTCAACCATGTGTAATGATGGTGAAAAATGTTTTTTCTTTGGATAAGGTGGCTGATTTTTATAACGAACATTTTATCAATTTGAAATTAGATTTTGGGAAAGAAAAGGAGTTAGCAGAAAAGTATGGGACTAGGGGATATCCTGCTTTTGTTTTCGTGAATGGTGATGGGAAATTGGTACATTTGGCAGGAGGTTATACAGAGGCAGAACCTTTTATTGCTTATGGGCAGGAGGCTTTAAAAAAGGCAAAAGGGATTGAATTTTTCGAGGGAAACTGGAATCAGGCATTGGAAAAAGCCCGTCAGGAAAATAAATTGATTTTCATGGATTGCTATACGTCTTGGTGTGGCCCTTGTAAACAGATGGCTCAGACAACATTTGTCGATCCTGAAGTGGCAGTTTTTTTTAACGAGAAATTTATTAACGTGAAAGTCGACATGGAGAAAGGGGAAGGAAAAGAGCTGAAAGACCGATATCACGTGAAGGCCTACCCGACATTAAATTTTATCAATACGGAAGGAGCAATGGTGCATTGTGTGGTTGGTGGAATGAACGTGAAAGAGTTGTTGGAACAAGGAAATGTTGCTTTGAATGGTAAGGGGTTAGCGTTTATGCAACATGAATATGCATGCGGGAATAGGGAGCCGGAGTTTATTGAAACTTATTTAAATGTGCTTGATATGGCAAATCTGGGCGAGGAAGCTCAACAGGTGAGCCTAAATTATTTTGCCACGTTGGATCGAGGAAAATTGAATGAAGAGGCTTATTGGAATATATTTGTCAAGTTCGTCAATGATGTAAGTAGTGATCTGTTTCAATATGTTTATGCTAATCAGTCAGAGTTTATCTCTCGTTACGGGGAACAACCGGTAAAACGTAAATTATCTGCGGTATGGTCCATCGGTGCCAATAAGTTTGTCCATGAGAAAAACGGAGAAATGGTTCTGGATAAGAAAGGTTTTGATCGTTATGTGAAATGGATGAAAAAATCGAAAGTAGAGGGATGGGAAAGTATTGCTACAAGCGCCCGTATGTTAAATGCAGAAAAATTAAAGGATTGGAAAACATATATTGATTTGGGGGAAGTACAGCTAAAGAAAGGTAAAGTTTCCGATTTGATTTTATATAACTGGGGATTGCGATTGACTCAAAATTGTAAAGATAAAACATTACGGTTACGGGCTGCTCGGTGGTTTGATGAGGCTGCGGCTACATCTGCTAAAAGAGAGACCGAAGGGAAAGGGAATATGATGTCTTTTCGTACCTATTTTGAAAAACTGGCAGAAGAGCTTAAACAATAGGGTATGTTGTTGTTCGAAATTTAATGAATTAATAATGAGATAATATGAGAAAGATTTTAAGATTATTGTTATTCGCTTGTATGATGGTTAGTACAAGTAGTGTTTTCGCTCAAAAGACGATTACGATCAAGGGAAAAGTGAAGTTCCCTTATAATCGGTTCAATATGGAAATTGTTGAACGGCAAGGATTCGACAAGACGATTATCGATTCATGCAAGGTGAAAGATGACGGGACATACGAATTCAAAATGAAGGTGGATAAACCGGGTGTTTACACGTTGGACTGTCAAAAGTGGCAATCTGTACAATTCTGGGCAGAGGACGAGGATTTGGAAATTAATTTCAGGGGAGAGGACACGGCTAAGATAAAAATAAAGAACCCGCCTTACGTGTATATTAAAGGTGGACCGAACAATGAGGTCATGAATTTAATGAACTGGGATGGATACCGAGGATACCAGTTAATGATTGGTATCTCTCAAGGAGTATATCGTATTCCGGGGATTGATGATCAGGCAAAGCAGGAAGTTTCCGGTAAGTTTTACGATATGTTGGGCAATGAATCGAGAGCGAGAATGAGATTTTTGGCAGAGCATTATGCTGACCGGAATAGCGTGTTAGCTGTGTTGCCGTCTTTGAGGGGTGAGGAAAACGAGGAGTTGGTGCAACAAGTATTGTCTCGTTTGGAAAGTAAGAATCCGAATTATGCCCCTTTGTTGAAATATAAGGCAGAAATGGCTGAGGCGAAAGCTCAAAAAGAGCGTTTGGCTGAGGGGAAAGTTGCCCCGGAATTTTCATTCCCTACTCCTGATGGAAAGAAAAAATTAGGGCCGCAGGATTTTAAAGGAAAGATTCTCGTACTTGATTTCTGGGCTTCTTGGTGTGGACCTTGCCGGGCTGAAATTCCTCACTTGAAAGAGGCTTATAAAGAGTATAGCAACAAGGGTGTGGCATTCTTTAGTGTTTCGATTGATAAAGATGATGCTGCTTGGAGAAAAGCCATGAAGGAAGAGAATATGCCTTGGGCTCAAGCGCAGGCTCCGAAGGCTGGAAAAGACGTGATGAAACAATACCAGTTCTCGGGAATCCCTTATATTTTGGTTTTGGACAAGGAGGGGAAAATCGTGGCAAAGAATTTGCGGGGAAAGGCATTGACGGATAAGCTAGAGGAATTACTTAGTGGTAAAAAGAAGAGCGTGGCGATGCCCGCTATGGGAATGTAGTAAAAAAGGGGCAGGGGGATGGCGTGTAAGGTTGGGAGTAAATGCTTCTTCTTATCACACAGTTCTTTGCATGCATCTCCCTACTTCTTTTAGAATATATAATGGTAAAGGAAATGAGAATATTACTTTGTTTTGTATTGATGTGTTGCATGTCCGGATTGGCTTCGGCACAAATGACGGCAGCGAAGAAAATACCGCCTGCTATCGAGAAAAAGATTGTGTTGAAAGCATCTGCTCAAAAAGTGTGGGATTACATCTCGGAGCCGGCAAATTACAAGAAGTTTTCGGGCGTGAAGGAATTTACTTGCGAGGAGAAAGCTTTGAATGCTAAAATCGAGTTGACCGGGAAAGATGGTAAAAAAAGGAGTCAATATATCAGCGTGATTGATTATGATGTCTTCAAGATTTGTTATTTTGTCATCCGATCGGATTACACGGGCGATAAACAGTGGGTTTATGCTTTTGAAGTTCATCCCAAAGGAGACAAAAAATGTGAGGTCGTGTTGTCTGTTTACAATGGGTTTGACGAACTTTCGCCAGAATTCAAGAAAGGAATGACCGAGGAGTTCGACACGATTATTGCCAGCTTGCAGAAGAAATTTAAATAGTGATATTACGAGAGGATGTTCAATTAAAGTTTTATGTAATGAAGAAATTATTTGTATTAATCGTTTTGATGGCCGGGATTGTTTGGGACGCAGAGGCTCAAAGCAAGGGGATAACTTTCGAACAGACGAAAGAATGGAAGAAAGTTTTGAAAAAGGCTAAGAAAGAGAAAAAGTTGATATTTATCGATTGTTACACTTCTTGGTGCGGGCCTTGTAAGATGTTGTCATCACAGGTATTTACCCGTGAGGACGTGGGGAATCAGTTTAATGCGGATTTCGTGAACGTGAAGTATGATATGGAAAAGGATGCGGATGGTGTGATGTTGAAAGATAAATTTGAAGTGAAGGCCTTCCCAACTTTGGTTTTCGTGGACCCGAACACGCAGCAGGTGGTTCATAAGATGGTTGGGGCCGGTTCCGCCGAATGGTTAATGGAAGGTGGGAAGATTGCGAAAGATCCACAAAATAATTTGAGAGGCTTGACGAAGCGATACGAGGCTGGGGAGCGGAATACGGATTTATTAAGTCGTTATTTGACGGCGTTATCCTCTGCTTACATGCAGGAAAAACAAGGGGCTGTTGCCGCTGAATATTTGAATGCCTTGTCGGATGATGAGATTGTGACCAAGGATAATTGGGAGTTGATCAAAAAGAACGTGAGCGATCCATTATCAAAGCCTATACGTCAAGTGATTGCGAATATTGGACGTTTCTATGAAGTGGCCGGTAAAGAGGTGGTTGACTATAAATTGGAAAATTCGATCAAGGGAGCCGTGGCTGAAATTACGTATTGGCGTCCGGGAAACGGGGAGTTTGACGAGGCTAGAAATGGCGAGTTGATTAAATTACTTCAGTCTTTGGATTATGCTTTTATCCCGGGAGCTTTGGCTAGTTTATACACCGCCGAGTATGTTCGGAAAGGTGATTATAAAGGAATGTTGAATAGTATGCGTGAGGCATTCAAGTACAACGTGTTCAGGAATGGTGAAGAGCAAATGTATTTCCAAAATAATATCGAGGCGTTAGCCGGTTGTGACGACAAGACTCTCGTGCAGGAGGGAATCGATTGGATCGATGCCAGATGTGCCCAGACAAAAGATTATTTTGCCAAAGCTAATTTGATGAATTCTAAAGCTCGCTTGTTGACCAAAAATGGGGATACGCTTGGAGCGGATAAGGCGAAAATGGAAGAAGAGAAATATAATGCAGAGGGAGAGAAAAGAAGTGGGGGAAAAGCAGTTAGAGCTATTCGAATGAATTAATAATGTTTTCTTTGTGTGATGAAGGCCGCCCACGCACGGGCGGCCTTGTTTTATTTATTTCTAGTAATTTTCGTGATAAACAGAACGAAAAGAGCGATTCCCACGATTGCTCCTATCGGGTAACTGATAGAAGGGGAAAGATACAAGCCACCCACTTTGTAAGGGGCTATCAAGAAATAGGTCGTACATACGATACTTAAAAACGTGGCGGGGATAGACATCATCCAATGAGCTTTTCCTTTTTTAGCCAAATAGGTGGCTGCGGTCCATAGCGTGATGGTGGCTAACACTTGGTTCCCGATGCCCACGTATTTCCATATCGTGGAGAAATCCACGTTACAAAGTAAATAGGCGATGATGAATATCGGGATAGAAACGATAAGACGATTCTTGATCGGTTTTTGGTTGAATTTTAAAGCGTCAGCAATGATCAATCGCATACTACGGAATGCTGTGTCTCCGGATGTAATCGGGCAAACAACAACCCCGATAATAGCGATAATCGCGCCAAAACGTCCTAACCACGAATTGCAGATTGCATCCACGATAATCGCAGGCGTTTTTCCTGCCGTGGCAGCGGCATTCAGGCCTTCCGCACCTCCAAAGTATGCCATGGCAGCGGTAGCCCAGATCATGGCCACGATTCCTTCTGAAATCATGGCTCCGTAAAAGATGGGGCGCCCATATTTTTCATCTGTCATACAACGTGCCATCATGGGAGATTGCGTGGCATGGAACCCGGAAATGGCCCCACAGGAGATCACGATAAATAGCATCGGGAAAAGAATGTTATTTGCCGGATCTGCGTGCATATTTTTCATCGTGTCGAAGGTTAATTCTTCGAGATAGAGTTTTCCGGAGAATCCCCCGTAAAGTAAATAGCCGCCCACCGCGACAGCCATGAATATTAATGCCAGCCCCATGAAGGGGTATATTTTTCCAATAATTTTATCGATGGGGAGCAACGTGGCAAGAATATAGTAGGCAAAGATAACATATAGCCAAGGTGTCATACTCATGTTTGTCAAGTTGCCGAGTAAATCCGCCGGTCCGTTCACGAAAGAGACCCCCACGGCCAATAACAAGAATCCTGTGAAAAATGTCATGAATTTACGCACGTTATTTCCAAGGTATTTCCCGACAATGTCAGGTAGGCTTGTTCCGTCGTGGCGGATAGAAAGCATACCGGAAAAATAGTCGTGAGTCGCTCCCATGAAAATACAACCGATCACGATCCACACGTAAGCCATCGGACCGTAAGCCGCTCCTAGTATGGCCCCGAAAATAGGTCCTAGGCCTGCGATGTTCAAAAACTGGATAACGAAAATGCGCCAAGGTTTTAGCTCGTGATAATCCACGCCGTCTGCTAGGCGTTTGACCGGAGTCTCTATTGCGGATGAGGCTCCGAAAAATCGTTCAACAAATTTACCGTAGGTAAAATAAGCAACGATTAATAGACCGATAGAGATAATAAATGTTAGCATTTGCTTGGAATTTTTGCATGATCACAAAGTTATAAAAAATGTAGTATATTATAATTCTTGAAAATGAAAAAAGAAATGGCGATCAGTCAGGCTGTGTGTAGGTGTTGAGGTTGCTCTGGAGCTGATCGCCCGGCCAAGGGACACGATATTGGTATAATCCGTTTTACAGGAAAAATAGGAACAGATTCCCTGTCTGACATTCCGGATTATTTCTGGATGTGGAATTGGATGTGGCCGTAGATGATATAACAAATCATTGTTATGTAAATTAATGTGTTTTTCATTAGACGTTTGTTTGTAACAAAATTAGGCAGAGCTTTGTGAATTCGGATAGAAATCCGGGTGGAAATTTATGTAGATCTTTTCTAAATAGATCGGGAAGATGGATTTTTGTATCCATTTTTGAAAATGTTGATTTATATTGATATACATCAGTTCGATTTTTGAAACAAAAAGCGCTGAGAGCTTTGTTAAGTGAAAAATGGTCTTGTTTTTTACAAATTCATCTTGGAAATTTTTCTCCGTAGAATTGAGTTTTTTATCTCAGAAGAGAAGAAGTACATTTGCATTTATTTAGAAAAAAACATATCTTAGTCGGGGAAAATTAAAATATCCCAATATGTTTTCGTCCGAAATGTCTATCCAAAGGCGAAAGTATGCTGATCGGCAAAATCCTGAGGCGTTTTTCGATAATATGGTGGAAGTTTGATAGGTTTATGATTATAGTTGATGATTATAGAACGAGATAAAATGAAACAGGAAGTTTTACATGATAATTTATTGAAAGCCATTCGGGAGAAGATTCCTCATGAAGAGAATTTGGCAAATGTTTTAGGGAATTTGTTGTGTATTGGCAAAGAGGCCATTTATCGGCGCCTACGGGGGGATGTCCCGTTTACCTTGTTGGAAACGGCGCAAATTTCTAAAGAAATGAATATCTCGATTGACGGGATTTTGGAGTCGGTTTCGCCTAAAAGTCGGCCCTTCCAGTTGAAATTGACGGAATTTATCAACCCGTTGGAAATTGATCTTGATATGATGGATAATTTTGTGGATGTTTTCCGTTCGATTGAGCCGAATGCTTATTCCGAGGCGGCTTCGTCTACCAATATCCTTCCACAGGCGCTTTATTTGAAATATAAATTCCTGACTCGTTTTTACCTGTTCAAGTGGAAAGCCCAGCATGACGGTTTGAATGCCGTGCAGCCATTGCACGAGATTATTTTCCCGGAGCGGATGGTACAAATTCAAAAGAATTTTGTTATAGAAACCCAGCGGGTAAAGGATTCTTGCTACATCTTTGATAACATGATCTTCGTGTACTTGATTAACGACATTAAATATTTTTCGAGTGTGAATTTGATTTCTGATGATGATGTACGCGAATTGAAAGAGGAATTATATCAGTTCTTGGATTACACGGAGCGACTAGCCGCCCGGGGAAAATTCGATAACGGGAACAGGATCAGTTTCTACATATCCAATATTAATTTTGACACGACCTACTCGTATGTCCAAACCCGGAAGTGTAAGTTGACATTAATAAAAGCTTTTACCTTGAATTCCGTGGCTTCTCTGGATGACAAAACGTTTGATAGCGTGAAAAACTGGATTTCATCATTGAAGCGTTTTTCTACCTTGATCTCGGAAAGTGGTGATTTGCAACGAATTCATTTCTTTCGGAAACAACGGGAATTGGTTTCGACATTATAGTTTATTGAGAAATAGTTCATAACTTTGGATGTAGGCCGGACGTAAATTTGCGATCTGATGCTTGTTATCATTTAAAGACGTTCGGGGGAACGAAAGTGTATGTGGCCGGGGATACCGAAGATATTCCGGAAATGCAAGACTTGAAGGATATTGATATCGCTTTTCTGCTTGTAAATCAACCTTACACGATGACGGTTCCCCAAGCGGATCGTGCGACTCTGGTGATAAAACCTAATGTCCTTTACCCCTATCATTACGGGGGAGACGAACGTGGAAGAATTGAAATCTTCCTTGAAAGATGTTGCGGGAATTGATGTACGAATCCGGCAGTTGCAATGATAAGGAAATAAGAGGGAGAAGACTTAGAATTCTCCCTTTTATCAAATCTTTTATATCACTTCAAACAGGAATTTGAACGAGGGACTATTTACCATATCCTTGGCAGCATTTCCAGCGTAGGTTTCTCCGTTTGCGAGGTTTAATTTCTTGACAGGTGCCCCCGCGGAAAAGTCCAGATCTTTCATGTTAATCCAGAATACATTGGGCGTGATCGTGGATTCGAAGAAATATACTTTGTTTTTTTGATCCGCGACCGTTCTCCAGCGGGTGGAAGAGATATTAGGTTGAGCCGGGGTAGAAATCCCAAGCGGAACCGATACGTTTCGTATAACGCTAAAAACTCCGGCTACAGCCTCTCGTTGATTGTCGGTTTGTGGGATGACATTGATGTAAAATGATGCCCTGACAAAACGGTCTGCAGCCCGGTTGGTCCCCGGTAACATCACTAGGCCCCCGATTTGTTGCCAGTAATTGTTTAGCGTGATTTGTTGTTCGTAAGAGGGAGAGTTTGTCATGACTTGATATTCTTTCCCCTCGTGTATGATGAGTTTTCCCTTGATGTATTCAAAAATGGCGCTATTCCCTGATGCGTCGGAAATGGCTAGGTGTAAAGTTGATTTCGCCCCGTTCGGCATATCCGGCGCATCTATTCGGAATGTCTCTTTGCTTAACTCTTTTACGGCCTCGTCCACGGTTGCAAAATTGTCAAGCACGTACTGCGTCCAGATGCTGATCCCCATTGCCGGACGGGTGTCGTTTGGACGGTAATAATCGGATTCTGTCAGGTATAGGAGATTGGCGACCAAACCTTTTTCATTCATCCCGTCGGAAGTACCGATGTCGTATCCCGCCGTGATGACACTTCCATATTTTGATTTCCAATGAATCGTGTTCCCCTTGTCCGCCCCCGCTCTTTCAATTCCTCTGGGGAACACGTAAATATTGGATTTTAAATCTTCTTTCCAGTCCATGGTTCGGCCTGTCACGACCATCCCGTTTTTACCTAGGTATACCACACGGGTACAAGCCTGAGTGTATGTTGTCAGCATTCCTGCTATCAATAATGTTACAATAAATAATGTTTTCATTTCTATCCTTTTTGATTTATATATTAAACGGATAGAGCGTGTAATAAGTTCCTCAAAAGTTATACAAGATGATAAAATTCATATATTTGCTATAATTTAAAACCTAAAACCTAGATTATGGAAAACAAATTTTGTCAGAGTTGCGGGATGCCGATGACGGCAGAGGAACAATTTGGTCGTAATGCTGATGGTTCCAAGAATGGAGAATATTGTTCTTATTGCTATCGTGACGGGGCTTTTACTGAAGATTGTGCGATGGACGAGATGATTGACCATTGTCTGCAATTCCTTGATGAATTTAATAAAGATATGGAACATCCTTACACGAGAGAAGAGGCTCGTGCTGAGATGGAAAAATTCTTTCCCATGCTGAAGCGTTGGAAAAATTGATTGTCTTGTGAGCAAAGTTAGATATGTATAATTAGTTATCATTGCTATTCTGGATGGCGTATAATCTTATTATTGTGTGGGCTGAAAATTCTAAGAATAAAGTTTTATATTTGTGTCATTAAATGAACGTTTAATAATATAAAACTTCCGAATAAAATCGCAAAAACGAATATTATTCAAACTTATGGTAATTAATTATTTATAAGTTGCACAAATTCCTACATAAGTGAACGCTGCCGCCAAAATAGGCTATTATTAAACGTTCATTTTATGACATCAAAAGTTCCAATAAATCAAGATCGTTTAATAAATGGGGATGAAAAAGAATTTAAGTCCTTGTTTGATTTGTTGTATGTTGGAATGGTGCAGCAGGCGACGTTCTATACAAATGATTTTGCTGTAGCAGAAGATGTTGTGCAAGAGATTTTTGTTCGTTTGTGGGAAAAACGGGGGGAGTTGAAAAGTGTCCAGAACCTTGAGGGGTATCTGTTGCTATCTGTGAAAAATCGTTGTTTAAATTATTTGGAACATCAGCAAGTGGTGGATAAATATAAACAATATTGTTTGTTGCAGGAAATACAAGATGATGATGATGAAGATCCTGAACAATTCATAGAAGATATAGGAAAATTGTTGGATAAGTTACCGGAGAAGCGTAAAATGGTATTGGAACTATGTGTGATCGAGTCGAAATCCTACGCTGAAATTGCAGATTTATTAGGTATTTCTTTGAACACGGTAAAGGATCATGTGAAGAAAGCCTACGCTTTCTTACGAGAAGAATTGCGTAGAGAAGTTTCTTTTCCGGTATTATTTTTTGCCCTCTATTTCAAGGGGAAAGTGTATTTGAATAAATAATCTTTAATTTTTTTATTTTTTTTGAGCCACTCGTTTTATTTCTTCTCCTGTCTTTAGGGTATAACAGCCAGAAATAAAGAAAATGAATATAGAAGAAATAATAATAAAACGGCTTTCGGAAGAACATTTGTCAGAAGAAGAAAGTGCTTTTTTTGACAAGTGGTATCAAAATTCTTCCAACCGGGAATATTATAATGATTTACTGAAGATTCGTTCGGGCATCATCGCTTCTCAGGTTAAGGAGAGAATTGACAAGAGAAAGGCGTGGAATCAAGTTCGTCCAGCACGTAAAATATCCCTGATACGGACTTTGTTGAAATTCGCAGCTATTATGATATTACCTTTGAGTCTCGGGGTTTTCCTTCTCATCCGTGAAAATAAACAGGAAAAAGTGGTTTATGCTGAAGTGCCCGTGCAACCGGGTAAAAAGCAAGCCGTGTTGACCTTATCTTCTGGTCAGCAAGTAATGCTTGCGGACACGATCGTTCACGTGAACGAGAAAGGAATGGTGATTTCAAATTTTCCGGATAAAGAATTGGTTTATAAAATCATGAATGATACCATGAAGACAGAAACTATTTACAACACGGTCACTGTCCCTCGTGGGGGAGAATATAAGCTGGTGTTGGCTGATGGTACCATTGTTTGGTTAAACTCCGATAGCCACATTCGTTATCCGGTGACATTTTCCGGTAATACACGGCAGGTTGAATTAGAGGGGGAAGCCTATTTTGAGGTGGCTAAAGATGTGGAAAAACCTTTCATCGTGCGTATGAACGAGTATAATGTGAGAGTGACAGGTACTCAATTTAACGTTCGGAATTATTCGAATGAGAGTCTGGCGACAACGCTAGTTGAAGGGGGAGTACAGATCGAGAGAAAGGGAAAGGTAGACAGGTTACGACCGGGACAACAAGCTGTTTTGGAAAATAATGAAATACGGATACGGGTTGTAAATGTTGAAGAGCAAGTGGCTTGGAGACATGGTGCGTTTGGTTTCACGCAATGCCGTTTGGAAAATATCATGGAAGAGCTTGCCCGTTGGTATGATGTTGACGTGTTTTATATGAATCAACAGGTAAAAGATTATCACTTCTCCGCTTGGTTTAAACGAAGTTCTTCGATAAACGAGGTGATTAATATATTAGAAAAAACAAAGAAAATAAGTTTAGATTTAAAGGGACGGATTCTCACGGTAAAAGATATAAGTAGAAATTGAAAATAAAACAGGAAGCTTGCGCCAACATGCTTCCTGGATGAAAACTCCTCGCCAAAGGAATTTTAATGTTAAACTTGAAAAACAAAGTTATGAAATTTTTATGTAGAAACCTAATCTGGATTATGATTAAAATCAAGCTAGTATTCCTGGTATTGATTTTGGGCTTCTCTAGTTTGAATGCGAAAGTGTGGTCGCAACAGGATCGGATTGATCTGGTATTTGAGAACATGAATATGGTTCAGCTTTTTGAACAGATTCAGCAAAAGACCAATCTAAAATTCGTATTTAACCATGAGGATGTTCAAAAATATACCGTTAGTGGAAAAGTACATTACAAGACGGTATCGGAGATTCTTGATCTTGTTTTCGTGGATAAACCTTTACGGTACGAGATTACGAGTGATCATGTTGTGATTTTTTATGCTCAACAACAAGATGATGAGAAGAAAGTTACTGGAGTAAAGGTAAAAGGTACGGTTACAGACGAGGAGGGTATTCCGTTACCGGGTGTTACGGTAATGATAAAATGGACATCAATAGGAACGGCAACGGATATTGATGGAAAGTTTAACTTGGAAGTGCCTCAATCGGATACGACAAAATTGATTTTCTCTTTTGTGGGAATGCAGAATTATGAGTTAAAGATCTCCAAGAAGAAAACAGAGTATAATGTTGTGATGAAGTCTGATACCAAGGCATTAGATGATGTTGTGGTTACCGGATTTTTCACCAAGAAGAAAGAAAGTTTCACGGGGTCTGTCAAGACAATGACCGTTGAGGAAATTAAGGCGGTATCTAATACAAATTTGGTTAGTGCCATTTCGATGTTAACTCCCGGTATGCGAATGGTGGAAAATAACGCTTTCGGGTCGAACCCGAACCGGATGCCTGAAATCGTCATTCGAGGGACTTCATCTCTGTCCACGGAAGCGGACCAAAGTGCGAACCAGCCAGTTATTATGTTGGATGGTGTAGAGATCACGATGCGAGATTTGTATGATATTGATATTAATGATATCGAACGTGTGGATGTTTTAAAAGATGCTTCTGCTACGGCACTTTATGGAGAAAAGGCTGCTAATGGTGTTATTGTTATTGAACGAAAAAGAGTGCTGAATGATAAATTACGATTGTCCTATAATTTGGATGGAGCATTAGAGGTCCCTGATTTGAGATCATACGATTATCTGAATGCAAAAGACAAATTAGAGTTTGAACGTTTGGCGGGGTTATATAATTTTTCTTTGTTGAATGATTTTGAAGAATATAATAGGAAGAAAATATTAATTTCTAAGGGAATGGATACTGACTGGATGTCCAAGCCTCTACGTTCGGGTTACACGATTAATAATTCTATCGGGGCTAGTGGCCGAGGAAACGGGATGACCTATCGGTTGAATGCTAATGTGCGAACGGTGAAAGGAGTTATGCAAAAAGACTATCGTAATACGATAGGTCTGAATATGTTCCTTTCCTATCATGTCGATAATAAATTGACCGTGTCCTTTCAATCCAGTTTTTCTGATTTGAAATGGAAAGAGAGTCCTTATGGAAAGTTCTCGGATTACGTGGTTATGAATCCTTATGATTCTCCTTATGATGAATATGGGCGTTTGAACAAGACTCTTTCATGGGAAATGGCAAATCCTCTGTATGAGGCTGAATGTGGTAATTATGATAAAGGGTCAAGTCGTTCCTTTACGAATTCATTGTCCTTCCGTTGGGATGTGAGACCCGGTCTTTTTGTGAATGGGACGGGGACGATTGTAACTTCTAAAGATAGAACGGAAGTTTTCTATTCTCCTGAATCTAATGTGTTTAAGGATGCAACGAGTCGTTCGGAGCAAGGTTCTTTGCTTATTGAAAATGAGCAGTATCTGAAATATGAGGGACGGGTTGTTGTGAATTATGCTCAAAATTTTGGAGAGGACTTCTTGTTAACCTTGCATGGTGGTGCGGACATAATGAAGGAGACTACTACAACAGATGGATATACGGCTTATGGTTTCTACAAATCTTCCTTACATGCACCAAATTTTGCGGCAGGCTTTGGTGAAGGAAAGCGTCCTACCGGGTCGGAAGAAATAAGTACGAGTATAGGACCTTTTGTAAATGCAAACTTTATCGTGAAAAATCGTTATTTCGTGGACGGGTCTTTCCGTCGTTCCGGTTCTTCTAAATTTGGAGATAAGAATCGTTTTGCTCCTTTCTGGTCTGTAGGTGCCGGATGGAACATTCATAACGAGGAATTCGCAACTCGTTTTGGCTGGTTGAACACGTTCCGTCTTCGCTATTCTTATGGTGTCACTGGTAATGTTAGTTTTGCTCCTTATCAAGCTGTGACAACTTATTTCTATAATGGTGAAAATTTTTATTTGCATGGTATTGGTGCGGTGCCGAAAACAATGGGTAATCGAGATCTGAAATGGGAATTGACGAAAGCTCATAACTTTGGGTTAAATCTTGATCTTTGGGATAATCGTATCAGTGCGACATTTGATTATTACGTGAAGACAACAGATGACGTGTTGATTGATATGTCAGTTCCGCCTTCTGTAGGAGAAGTTACGGTTCGAAATAACTTGGGCCAGATGCGTAACAAAGGATTCGAATTTGAAGTAACGGCTTTGCTGGTAGCCTTGGAAGATTGGCGGTTTAGCTTGAAAGTAAACGGGGACCATAATAAAAATGAAATTTTGGGAATTAGTAATAGCTTGGCAAAATATAACGAGGAGGCTAATGCTGATGGATCCTCGGCTCCAAAAATCTTGTATAAAGAAGGAGAGTCAACTTCTGCCATTTATGCTGTACGTTCTGCAGGAATTAACCCGGCAACGGGAGAAGAGGTATTTATCAAGCGAAATGGAGCTTGGACCTTGGAGTATGATCCTAATGACAAAGTGGTCGTGGGTGATGAGTCTGCTTGGTTAAAAGGTGCGTTTTTCCCGATGTTATCATATAAGGGATGGCAATTGAATATGGCTTTCGAGTATAATTTCGGAGGACAAATATATAATACGACTCGTGCAGATAACGTGGAGAACGTGAATCCGAGAAATAATGTGGATCGGAGAGCTTTTGAAGAACGTTGGAAAAATGTGAATGATGTTCCCGCTTATTTGGATATTGCAAATGCAGATTCCCGCACAAGTTATCATACTAGTCGATTTGTAGAAGATGATAATAACGTGATATGTAGAAGTATAGAGTTAGCTTATGATTTTAATCAAAATCTATTGAAAAAAATTGGTTTCAAGCGTTTAAGACTGAGTGTGGGAATGAAAGACCCATTCCGTATGTCAACCGTGAAATTTGAACGGGGTACGGAATATCCATTTAGCCGGGGATTTACTTTCTCAATTAGTCCGACCTTCTAAAATGATATGATTATGAAAAGATTGATATACACATTATTTATCTTATTGACAATCTGTTATTCTTGTGATAGTTTCTTGGATGTTAGACCGACAGGAGAAATTGTGAATAATGAATTGTTTGAAACTGCCGAAGGATTTGAAGAGGCAATTTATGGCGTCTATTCTTATTTAGCGAGAGAACCTCTGTATGGGAAAAATATGACGTATGGTTTGGTGGATGTTGTCGGACAGTATTTTTCCGGAGGATGGGATCAGCACTGGTCTAATCAGTTGCGGCTTTACAATTACAAACATATGGAAGTGCGCCCGGAAATCGATGCGATATGGGAATCCATGTATAAAGGGATCTCTTACGTGAATAATATGCTGGAGAATCTTGCCAAACATGATTCTACAAAATTTGCCTTGTATAATGTTTATAAAGCTGAGGGATTGGGATTGCGAGCTTTCATGCATTTTGAACTTTTACGTTTGTTTTCAGAGAGTATAATACAGAATCCGAATGCAACGGGAATCCCATATCGTGAGAATTATACTTACCAAGTAACCCCATTCGATCCGATCAATGAGTCTTATAATAAGATCATTCGTGATTTTAAAGAAGCTGAAAGATTATTAGCTGCTCATGGAGAGTATTTTGATCGGGTGGATGAAAATGCTGGGGGATTCGTGAAGGATCGTGTGATTCATATGAATCTTTATGCAGTACAAGCTTTACTTGCTCGTGTTTATTGGGAAAAAGGAGATTTAGAAACAGCGAAGAATTATGCCATGAAAGTGATTGATTGTCCTTTCTTCTCGATGGAGGATAAGACAAATGTGGAGGATATTATGAACGGTATTATTTCTGATAAAGAAACGATTTGGGGGTTATATTCTGAAGAATTTCCTAATTATACGCGGGATGTAATGTATTCTAGTGGTGGAAACAATTACTATGATCCGAAACCGGATTATAGGGAGATTTACGAGGTTGACCAAGACGGGTTTGATTATCGCTTGGATAAGTGGTTCCAGACTTTGTCTGATCATGGAGCGGAAGGTTTGCGGTGTATGAAAGTGGTAGATCGTTTTAAAGTACGATTAAATACTCGTCCAGTGGCTAAATTAAGTGGGATTAACATGATTCGATTACCAGAGTTGTATTATATCGTGTCAGAATATTATCTTGTATCAGATAATATGGAAATGGCAGCGACTTATTTAGATAAAGTTGTGAAGGCTCGCGGTTTAAATGGCTTTAACAAAGGGGATGGCATTGTTGTTGTGTCGCGAATGAATATTAATAATGATCGCCGTAAAGAATTGGTTTGTGAAGGACAATGGTTCCAGATTATGAAACACTATAATATGTCAATTTATGAATCAATAACCGATCAAACATTCCAGGCCTCAAAAGATATTTATGTGTTCCCGGTACCTGATAATGAGTATGAATATAGAAATTAATATGAATGTTGTTATGAGAAAATTATTATACACGAGTATTACTGCGCTATTGTTATTAGGGGCATTGTTTTCATGTACGGATGAAGATTATAAATTGTATAATACCTCTTTAACAAATAAGATTTATTTTGACAAGGACACGTTCTTTTTTGAATATGGTCCCCGTGAAGATAAAGAAGTTGATCTGGAAGTCCCGATTAGTTTGATTGGTTTAGCTAATTTTGATCGAGATGTTGAATTTAAGGTGAGTGCGGATGTGCGTAATTCAACGGCGAAATTAGGAGTTCATTATAACATGGATGAAATTCAAGTGTTTATGAAAGACTCTGTGACAGCAGCTATCAAATTAGATTTTAAACGAGATAACCTAGTAAAAGATATTCAGTATAAATTATACTTGAATTTGGAAGCAAACGATGAATATATACCAACCAATAGGACAAAATGCCTCGTGTTTTTTGGTGATATTAGTATCGAACAACCCGAATGGTGGCGTCCTGATCGATTAGGAACCTATAATCAGGATAAGTTGATATTATTTATCAAGTATTTCCATGAAACTAAAGAAAAATTGCCCGTCTTGTATGACGATATTGAATCCAAATGGGGAGAATATCTGGATAACGAATCACATAGCCGCTATCCGTATTTACTGACGACCTATGTTTATTTAGGTTATTTTAAACAGCATATTTATACTCCGATGTATGAGTATTATCTACAGACAGGAGATGAACATTATAAATTGCCCAATCCGGCAACAACAGAGTATGAATAATTGAAAATTAGGCTTTTATGAATAGAATAAAATATATATGGGGTATATTGATCGTTTTATGTTGTTTGCAAGCATGCTATGATGATAATTCTAAATTGGCAGATCAGCCTATTATAGAGGTAAATATTTTACCTACAGCAAAAGATTCGATCAATATTTATTTCAATAATACGCTGGAAATTAAAGCTGATATTGAAAGTGAGACAGATGCATTAACCTATCAATGGGATATGGGACTTTATGCTGAAGATCCAAAAACTGGGGAATCTACAACGGTTTTTAAAAACATTTCTCAAGAAAAAGATTTGAGTTACGTCGTTCGAGAGTTGGGGCATTACCACTTACGGCAGATAGTGACAAGTGAGGATGGAAGTACAATTAAATATTATCATGTTTTTGTTAATTCTCAGTTTGAGGAAGGTTTTATGATTTTGGGACGTCGTCCTGATGGTAAGGGAAGTATTTCTTTCATGAAAACGTTAACTCCAGAAGAAGTGGAAGCTGGGATGCAACCGTCATTCATGCAAAATGCTTTTGTCTATGCGAATGAAGGTAAGGAATTATATATGGATCCGGTAGATGTAGATAAAGTCGGGAATTACTTGTATATCTTGCATGGAGAGAGTCAGAAGTTGGTTCAGATTGATGCGAAGACATTTAAAGAGATTTACGAGTATGATTTTAAGTTTTATGAATTGAACTTCGTCCCGGGTAGATTAATGGCTTATGATGGAAAATTTAGTACAGAATTTGAAGTCGTGTCTAGAAATGGGGGTGTGGCTATGGTACAAACCCAGCAACAAGCGATATTCCCTTTCCCTGGTCTTCCGCAAGAAACTGTGTACACGGATGCTTACGATCGTCCGAGTTACACAAGTAGTATGACAAGGGTATTCATTAGCAAAGATCGGGATGCAGTTTGTTGGAGTGGAGCTAACGGGTACGATCCTTTCTTCTCTTATCAGAATTGTTTTGATTATTTTAAAAATAGAAAGGTGATTAAATTATTCCAGAATTTGGATGATGATGTATATGTTATTAGTCGTGATGGTGGACAGACAAAGATTACTGGAATAAAAGGGATGATGTATAATTTTGCCGGTGGCGGTGGACTTTGGGTTCTCTTTGAACGTTCTGTTAGAGAAGGAATCGTTACGGAATCATCTCAATTATTACCCAATGATTACTACTCTTGTGTTTTTGTTTCTAATGGTAATAAAGTCTATAAATGGTTTTACTCGCAGTTGGATATAGATGCAACTCCTTTCATAACATTACCCGAGGGTGAAGAGGTTCGTTGCCTGAATCATTATCAATGTTCTCGTAGTGTCAGTGATGCTGAATATCAAGATTATTCCCGCCAAAAACAATTCTACATTTCAACCTATAATCCGAATCGTGAGGGTGAATATAAAGGTTCTTTGTATATCTATGATGCGGATTCTGGTGAACTGGTAAATAAGTACGAGGGAATTTCTTACGAACCTGTAAGTATGTTCTACAAGATTAAATAGAAATTAATAATGAAGATTATGAAACGATATATTGTAAATCTAGTGCTTTATAGCATCGTGTCGCTTTGGATATTTTCATCTTGCGAGGATTACGACTTCAAGGATATTCCTGATCCGGTGATTCCGGAAGATATGACCCCGGGTTTGAAATTATCGCGGGATGAGATTATGATCGATGCCATGGGAAATGCCCAGGGATTCGAGTTGCGTTCCATTGGTGGCGGGTGGAGTATTGAGCCGATCGAGGAAACCAATTGGATTTTTGATTATGAACCGAAATCCGGGGACGAGGGTAATGCTGTTGTCGGGATTACTTTGAGGGTAAACGAGGGGATGCAGGAACGCTACACGAGAATGATTGTTCGCCAGGAGAATACCGGCGTGACCGACACCGTGTTCGTTGGTCAGTACACGTATGAATCCAAATATACTCGCAGAAGTGATAGTTTGGCATTACTTGTTCTTCACGAATCACTTAATGGTGAAGGATGGCGTAACCCGTGGAACCCTAGAAAACCGATGACAGAGTGGTCCGGAGTTACCTTAGAAGAGATAAATGGAGAATTGCGAGTGACAGCATTGCTATTGTCTGACTTCAGTTTGTCTGGTAACTTGCCGAATGAAATTGGGAATTTACGGGAATTGACCTCTCTGCGGATTACCGGGAAAGTTTACAAATGTCCGAATAGCTTGATTAACTTGAGAAAGTTGGAATCCTTGAATGTGAACTTCTCGGATGGGACGGAGTGGTTCTTGCCGAATGATATGTCTTCCATGCTTTCATTAAAGGAATTTAAGCCGGGACAATTGAAAATCCCGATGGAATCTTTTGCGGCATTCTATACTTTGCCTGCGCTGGAATCCTTGTCGTTATCAACGATATACCTGATCGGGGACTTGCCGGAAGGAATATCCAAGTTGAAACACTTGAAATCGTTAGATCTTGCAGGAACGAATATTTATAGTTTACCGGATGATATTGGGGAATTGGCGGAGAATTTAACAACATTGAATTTACGTGGATGTCAGGCTTTGGCCTCTTTAGGTGAGAATATCGGGAAATTAGTGAATTTGAAAACTTTGACCTTATCCGGTTGTAAAGTGTTGAAAGAACTTCCCGAAGGTTTTGGAAACTTGATCCAGTTGACGGCATTAGATTTATCTGATTGTGAGAGGTTGGAGCGTTTGTCAAGTGATATAGGAAATTTACAAGTAAGCACCTTGACTTTAAGAGGATGTAAGCTACTGAAAGCCGTCCCGGGAAGTTTTGGTAAACTGGATAAACTGACGAAATTGAATTTTTACGATTGTGCTGCTTTGGAATCATTACCCGAGAGCATTGGTAACCTGACCAAAGTAACGGAAATAGACGTGAGTCAATGTACTGCACTGACTTCTCTTCCGGCTAGCTTGGGACAGTTGACAGGTTTGAAGAAATTGACCATGCCGAGAACTGGTTTAACGACACTACCCGCTGCGATTTCTTCTTTGTCCGCCTTGGAAGAGTTGGATGTTACCGGGAAAGAGGGTACGCCGGGAATCCGTGGAGTTGCTGCCGATGTCTTCTCTGGTTTGACGAAATTGAAAAAATTGAATGCAAGTAACAATTCATTCTCGGGTGATCTTTCTTGGCTGAAAAACCTATCGGCATTGCAGACGTTGAGATTGGATGGTAACCAATTATCCGGGCAACTTGATTTGAGCCAGTTCAGTCCGAATTTGACCGATGTCTATCTTTCAAATAACAAGTTAGAAGGTAACTTGAACGGGATTTCAACTCTGACGAAGGTTCGGAACCTGTACTTGGAACACAACTTGTTATCAGGTGAATTACCTGCCGAATTAGGAAATTGTTCGACCTTGAGTTATTTCTATTTAAGTAATAATAATATTACCGGAACAATTCCTGTAGAGGTGGCCAAAATGAACTTGGGTTACAGTGGATTGAAGCTGAATGGGAACAGAATGTCAGGAGAAATTCCGGCAGAAGTATTATCATCAGCCGTGTGGAAGAAGTTATATCCGGAAACGAATATCTATCCTCAGCAAGAGGGATATGGATTCTCGAATGTAAAATAATACAGTGTGTTGTTTTTATCAAGGGGGCTTTTTTAGCCCTCTTGATTTATAAACTTACTCTTCGGGGGTGGTTTGGGATAATCATATAATGAAAATAGCATGAAGAAAATAATTATTGTCGGGTTATTTTTACTTGTTCTGTTCGGCTGCAAACAAACTACAGTCCAGATTACGGGAGAAGTTGAAAAGCAATGGAAAAGTGATAGCGTGGAAGTCACGCTTCCTGACGCCCGACGAGGAGAACGCTTGATAGTTGCTTCGATTCAGAAAGACGGGACTTTTCATCTTTCGGGTAATATTGCACCGGGTAAGCTTGTGTTTGTTAATTTCCCGAAAGATTATGTTCGGATACCGGTATATATCGAGCAAAAGCATTACATGCTTGTTGAGTCCGGGGATAAGTATTACCTGCTTTCCGAAGAATCGTCATTGCAAAATCGATACGTGGAATTCCTGAAAGAACTCGATAAATTGAATCAGGATTACGAGAAGGCGTGTCAGGGTTACGATACCATCACGGACATTCATCAGAAAGCCGCCCGTTCGGAAATGCTGGATCAAAAGTTCACGAGAAAGAATGAACTTGTGTTAGAAGGTATTCGTGAATTTGCCGGAACGGAAATTGCACAAAACCTGATACACGAAATCCTTTTTTATTGTGAGGTCGATTTTAAATTCTTTACCCAAGCAATCGAAGCATTGGGAGATAGCATTCCGAATAGCGGGATGAAGACGAGGATTTTTGATACTTACAATAAGTTGAAAGCAAAACAATTGACCGGGCAGGCTCCGGATTTTGAACTACCGGACGTGAAAGGGCAGAAAATTCGATTGGCTGATTTCCGGGGGAAACACGTGCTTTTGGATTTTTGGGCATCTTGGTGCGCTCCTTGTCGAAAAAAGAACAAGGAATTGAACCAACAATATCCGGAATTACGGGATGCGGGATTAGAAGTGATTTCTGTTTCTCTAGATAGTAAAAAGGCTCCTTGGTTACAGGCATTGAAGGAAGACCGGGTAGCGTGGGTGCAGTTGATTGACGAGACTGGTTTTGAACAGAGTGAAGTGCGGAAGGCTTACAAGGTGGAACAAGTTCCCACGGTTTATCTGATAGGTCCGGACGGGAATATCTTGTTGAAGAATCCGGAGGTTGAAGAGATACATGAAATCATAAGACAGAAGAGATCATGAGATTAATAGGTTGTGTTATAATATCTCTCCTGTGTTGTTTCCATGGAAATGCGCAGGAGAAGGCGATCATCCTGAAGAATGTGAATGTCGTGGATGTCGTGGAAGGAAGCATCCGTAAGGGTCAGGATGTCGTGATAAAAGAGGGAATAATTCAAGCGGTTGGTAAAGGTGCCGGGACTGGCGTTTCAGGAGAGGTGAAAGATCTGACGGGAATGTACGTGATGCCGGGATTGATCGATGCACACGTGCATATTGCAAATGACCCGAAGGAATCACAGGCGGATCGGGCGAAGCATTTGGAGTATTTCTTACGCCACGGGGTAACCTCTATCCGGGATGCGGCGGGAGATGCCCGTGTGTTGCGGGAATTGAAGGAGGGAGTACAACAGGGGAAATACTTGGGACCGGACATCTATTACGCGGCCTTCATGGCCGGACCGGCTTATTTTGAGGGAAACGACCGCGAGAAAAGTATGGTGGAAGGCTGGCCCGAACCTTACGCTCCTTGGATGCAGTGTATCCGTCCGGATTCCGATTTGGATAAGGCGATGGAGGACGCGAAAGAATGGGGATGCACGGGAGTGAAAATTTATGGCGGGTTTGATAGGGAAACATTGTTACCGATTGTCCGGAAAGCCAAGGAACACGGGTTACAGGTATGGGGACATGCCACGCTTTTCCCCGCTAAACCGTGGGATGTGGCGGATGCCGGGGTGCAGGTGATCTCTCATGCTTATATGTTGGAGTGGGAAGGGGTTTCGGAAGAGTTGAGCGGGAATATCTTTGAGAATTACGAGAAATTCTACGACAAGATTGATCATGATAAAATATCGGTAGAACGGTTTCTACAAACCGTGAAATCAAAAGGGCTTATTTTTGATCCCACTCTTTTCCTGTGCATGGAGAACAAGATGGATTGGGCTGCTCGCTTTGTCAAAAGGGCAAACCAAATCGGTGTGAAAATCTGTGCGGGTACTGATTACATCAATGATTTAAAACGTCCCTTCCCTTTTATTTTCGACGAACTTGACTTGTACGTGGAGAAATGCGGTTTTTACCCCATGGAAGCGATTTTCACGGTGACAAAAGTAGCTGCAGAGGTGTTGGGTGCTGCCGATAAAGTGGGTTCCGTGGAAGTCGGGAAACAAGCTGATTTGTTAGTCCTCCCCGGTAACCCGTATGATGATATTAAGGAGCTGCGGAAAATTCGGATGATAATCAAAACCGGTAACGTAATAGAATAGACGGAATGTTATATTGTCGATGCATAATATTAATAATGATCTTCCCGTTTATAGGTCTAGAGCTTTACGGACAAGTTGCTAAGGAGAATTATCAGGATTCTATCTTTTTGGATTTGAGGGGAGATCTAAGAGATCCAGAGGTATTAGGTCGGGATTGGGAAGTGTATATTCGGGCTTATAGACGGGTGCAACAACACATGAGATTTCAGATAGAGGGACAAGCTATTCGTTTTGTGTGGGATGTGAAAAGTGGATCAGAACTGAAAGTTTCGGAGCAGATATTCAATCATATTGTCCGCTTGTGGGAAAAGTACAATAGAAGGTTGGCTACGGGGAGGTATGATATTCTTTTAGAATTGGGAATATTTATTGTACAACCTAAAAAGAATCCTCAACTTTATCCCGTGGGAGGGAAATATCAGGATTCGACTTTTTTATTTATAAATGGAAATCTAAATATTCCAACGGTTGCCGCGGCTAATGCCTACACTTTTGTAAAAGCTCAAGAGCGTGTTGAGAGATATTTGTACATCCGAAATAACCGGTATGAATGGAAAGATATTAGTGCGCCGGAATTGAGAATTTCCGATAACATTTTTGATTACATCGTGGATATGCGGGAGCGGGAGAATGATCGACTTGCCACGGGAAAATATGTAATTCGGCGTTTGCGGCTGAACGGTCGATATTATACATTGAGAAAAGATTATTATTGTAGTAATGAGGAATGGTATCCTTTGGAGGGGGAATGAACCATGAGAAAAGCGATTTTATTTTTTTATTCTCTGCTTTTTATTTCCTGTGCTTGTTATTATGAAGATGTACGCCAAGAGGGAGAAATGTTAAATCCCACGTCTTATGTTTATGATTTTCCAGAAATGGAAGTACGGAGGGTGTTGGATTCGTGTTTTGCTTTACACGGATTTCAACTTCCGCCGGATGTGCGGAAGAAGTATAAGTATAGGGAGGGTTTAAAATCTTTAGTGTTATTACCCTGTCGTGACGTTCTGGATTCTCTGGGGGAGAGTAAGTCTTGTCGTTTCTTAAATCATCAAGATACGTTGTACCCCGTGTCATTCCCCCTTCGTTCTTACGTGTTTAAGAATCGGAAAGGAGAATTTCTTTGGGCTTATTCGGAATATATTCTGCGAATTGATTCTATTGCGAGGAATAAGACAAAGATTGCAGTTTTTTCACATAAAGGTAATGTGACTGTGGGGCGTAAGTTAGGTTTTAACCCGGTTTCAAATGGGTTGCTCGTTTCGAGGCTTATGGAGGCAACTTCCACAACAATAGAAGAATACGAGATATTGAAATATATAGGCAATAAATTGGGACAAAAAGGGATGCCGCCGATTCACTATCCTAAAGCGTTGACGAGAGAAGAGATATTGGAACATTTTCACAATGGATTCTCTTTGAGTTTTCCTTTCACTGAGAAGGATATTTACGGGTGGTAACATAAAAAGAAGTTCTCTCGAAATGGTTTTGTAGAGAACTTCTTCTTTCTAAATAAATAATGTCTGTATCTTTTATTTTTTCTTTCTGCCCTTTTGTTCTTTTTTCCGTTTGGTGGGTGCATCTCCCCGTCTTCCCCGTCGGAGTTTACGTTCCGGGCGTTGGCGGCTGCCACTGGCTTTAGGGGGAACCACTTTTGCCGGGGCGGCCGTTGTGGTACTCGTGCTTTCCGCAAGAGCGAAATCCAGTTGGCGGGCAACCAGATTAGCCTTTACCACTTTCACGAGTACCTGATCTCCGAGCTGGTACACTTTCCGGTGGTGACGGCCCACGATGCAGTAGTTTTCTTCGTCGAATTCGTAATAGTCTCCTTCCAGTTCGTTGATAGAAACAAGTCCTTCGCATTTGGTGTCATTCAGTTCCACGTAGAACCCCCATTGCGTTACGCCGGAGATCGTTCCCATGAAATTCTCGCCCAGTTTGTCGCTCATGAACTCGACTTGCTTGTACTTGATAGAAGCTCTCTCTGCATTGGCGGCGATCTGTTCCATGTCGGAGCAATGTTTACACATCTCCTCGTACTTCTCGGCATTGGCTGAACGTCCGCCGTCGAGGTAGCGTTGCAGCAAGCGGTGGGTCATCACGTCCGGGTACCGACGGATCGGTGACGTGAAGTGCGAATAGTAGTCGAAAGCCAGTCCGTAGTGTCCCACGTTCACCGTCGAGTAGACGGCTTTTGCCATCGTGCGGATAGCCAGTGTTTCGATCATGTTCTGTTCCGGGCGGTCCTGCACGTCTTCCATTAATTTATTCATGGAAGACGAGATTTGGCGAGGAGTGCCTGTCCGGATGCGATAACCGAACTTGGCGATAAAGCGGCCGAAATCTTCCAGTTTCTCGGTGTTCGGTTGTTCGTGAATACGATACACGAACGTTTTGGCTTTTTGATTTTCTTTGACTTTTCCGATTCTTTCCGCGACCTTTTTGTTGGCGAGAAGCATAAATTCCTCGATCAGCTTGTTGGCCTCTTTCGAGCGTTTGAAATACACGCCTGTGGGTTTCCCGTTCTCGTCAATATCGAAACGAACCTCGATCCGGTCGAAAGCGATGGCACCGTTCTGGAAACGGGCGGCCCGTAATTTCTGGGCCAGATCGTTAAGGGTTAATATCTCTTCTTTATAGTCACCCTCGCCGCCCTCGATCATGGCTTGCGCTTCCTCGTAAGTGAAACGGCGGTTTGACTTGATGACGGTCCGTCCGAACCATTGTTTCACCACCTCGGCTTTGTCGTTCAACTCGAAAACCGCCGAGAAACATAGTTTCTCTTCATCGGGGCGTAGCGAACACAACCCGTTGGACAGGTGTTCCGGCAGCATCGGGATCGTGCGGTCCACGAGATACACGGATGTAGCACGGGAGTAAGCTTCCTTGTCCAGGACCGAATCCGGGGTCACGTAGAAACTGACATCCGCGATATGCACGCCGACCTCGTAATTCCCGTTTTTCAGTTTTTGGAGCGAGAGGGCATCGTCAAAGTCCTTCGCATCTTTCGGGTCGATCGTGAACGTCGTGACTTCCCGGAAGTCTCTCCGGTTCTTGATCTCTTCTGCCGGGATGGCATCCTTTATTCTCTTTGCGGCTTTTTCCACGTTAGCGGGGAACTGCACGGGCAGTTCGTATTCCGCCATGATGGCATTCATTTCCGTGTCGTTGTCTCCCGGTGTTCCGAGAACTTCCAGCACTTTACCCACGGGGTTCTTCTGGTTCTCCGGCCACTCGGTAATCTTGACGATGGCTTTTTCCCCGTCCTTGGCCCCGTTCAGGTCGGCTAGAGGGATAAATATATCGTAGGGCAATTGTTTGCCCGTGGGAACGAGAAAGGCGTATTGTTTGGAGCATTGTATAATGCCCACGAATGTCTCTTTCTTGCGTTCGAGGATTTCCACCACTTCCCCTTCGGGGCGTCTTTTGGAACTCCGGGCGTAGAGCAACACTTTTACCTTGTCACCGTTTAAGGCGTGGTTCAGACCGACTTGGGGAATGAAAACATCTTCCTTGCAATCATCCGAGATCAGGTAGGCGGTGCCTTTGGCCGTCAGGTCAATAATTCCGGTAACGTAAATGGTATTTACCTTGAATTTAAATACCCCGGTCGATTCTTCCGTGAGCATGTTGTCATTTTTCATCTCGTAAAGAACCGTCATGATCAATTGCTTGGCATTCATGTTCTTGATGCCTAGTCTTTGGGCTAGTTGCTTGTAATTGAAGTTTTGATCGGGGTTACCGGAAAATATATCGTATAATAATCGGTGTAATTCTTTTTTACCGATGTCTCTCTTGCTTTTTTTCTCTTTCTTTGGCATAATCTAAATCGTAAAATATCGGGTGCGGGCGCTAAAAGAACGCCTGTCCTTCTTAAATGAAGTTACTAATGTACTGTTTTATTTTCGTATTTTTATATATAAAGTTTCAAAATCTCCATTTTTCTTTCCTGAGAGATATTTAGACAACTTGAATTGCTTGTCGGGGAGAATATTTTAGCTTTCTTCCAAATAATCGTTTTTGATATTGTTAGTTGTATGATTTTTAAGTGGTTATTTATGCCCTTGTTAATAACGATTTGTGGAATTATACATGAGCAATAGCTGATTAATCTCGTGTAAAGCGCTATTAGAACGCTATTAAAACGCTATTAAAGTGCTATAATAGATAGCGTTTTAATAGAATTTTAATAGTGTGATTATAATTTTTTATCCGGAAGTGATCATCAAGTGATCTATTATACTTGATGTAATGATTATTAAATAAGGGACTTAAAATGTTTGTCGTGGGGAGAACGACCCGATGGGTACCCGTTTTGTATTTACGGGATACTCATTTTTTTGATCAATTTTGGGCTCGGAACTCGTTGGGTGTGCATCCGGCCACCCGTTTGAACATCCGGCTTAAATGCTGGGGATATTGGAATCCTAGATCGTAGGCGATTTCGCTCATCGTTTTGTCCGAGGAGAGTAGGTTTTCCTTGGCGCGTTCGATGACCTTGGTCTGGATGTATTCCGAGGCCGTTTTTCCGGTTTGTTTGCGGATCATGTCACCGAAATAATTCGAGGAAAGAAAGACCTTGTCGGCGAAGTATTTGACTGAAGGTAGGCCTTCTTGTTGTGGCATCGGGCCATCGAAATATTCATCCAGCAAGCGTTCGAACCGGACGATGATGTCGTTGTTTTGCTGGTTACGGGTAACGAATTGTCGGTCATAGAAGCGGAGACAATAATCCAATAGCACGCCAATGTTCGCCGTGATCAGCCGTCGGCTGTGTTTATCGATGGCGTGTTCCAGTTCTGCCTGTATTTTATTCAGGCAATCCATGATGGTCTGGCGTTCCTCCTCCGAGAGATGTAGAGCTTCATTTACTTCGTAGGAGAAAAACGTGTAGTTACGAATTTCTTGTCCGAGTGCCGTACCCCGGATCAGGTCGGGATGAAACAGTAGTCCGTGGGCAATGGGGCGAACCCCGGGTGCCATATCAATCCCGGTGATCTGTCCCGGGCCGAAACTGACGATGGTTCCGTCTTGATAGTCGTAGAATTGCCGTCCGTAGCGGATGTCGCCACATTTGACGTCTTTCAGGAAAAGAGCATAGATGCCGTAATTAAAAACCGCTTGAGTGGGCCATCGAGTGGCTTGTGATAAATCGACGATGCTGACTAACGGGTGGCGGGTTTCCAATCCGTAGAGCTTGTTATAGTCGTCCACGTTGTTTATTTTCAGTATCTCTTCCATGTTATTCGTTATTAGCTATTCACAAAAATAAGATATTTTGTCGGAAAATAATCGGTGTACTTTGAAGTTCCGTAATTCGGGTATAAACTTCTGTAAATCGTGTACAGGTGGGCTGCTTGAGGGTGTGTCAAAAGGTATTAAAAAAAGCAGCCTTTATCGGGCTGCTTTTCTTGCTCTGAAGTTGTATCTTTATTTGATCAATCCTTTGTCGAATTTTTCTTTCACCTTGATCAACATATCGTTTGTCATGCTGGTAAGGTCGAATTTCGGAGCCCAGCCCCATTCTTCGCGGGCGCAAGTGTCGTCCATGCTGTTTGGCCAGCTGTTGGCGATGGCTTGTTTCACCGGATCAATCTGGTAATCCATCTTGAAGTCGGGGAGGTGCTTGCGGATTTCGGCTGCGATTTGCTCGGGTTCGAAGCTCATGGACGCGATGTTGAAGCTGTTCCGGTGTTTTAATTTGCTGGGATCAGCTTCCATTAATTGTACAACCGCGTTTAAGGCATCCGGCATGTACATCATGTCCATGTAGGTTCCCTCTTTCACGTTACAGGTGAATGAACCTTTGCGGATGGCGTCGTAGTAGATCTCTACGGCATAATCCGTGGTTCCACCACCGGGGAGAGTCACGTATGAAATCAATCCCGGGAAACGCACGCTACGGGTGTCAACACCGAAACGGTTGAAGTAGTAGTCGCTTAAAAGCTCGCCTGTTACCTTGCAAACCCCGTAGATCGTGGTGTTGGAACGTTGCAGCGTGTCTTGGGGAGTTTTGTCTTTTGGGGTATCGTTCCCGAAAGCCCCGATAGAACTCGGCGTGAACACGGCACAGTTGTTATCCTTGGCAATGTACAGAGAGTTGGTTAAAGCACCAATATTGATGTCCCAAGCGAGTTTGGGGTTCTTTTCTCCCGTGGCAGACAACAGGGCAACCAAGTTGAAGATGGTGTCAATATTGTATTTTTTCACGATGGCACTGAAACCTTCCCCGTCAAGAGCGTTCAATTCCTCGAATGGACCTGCTTCTGCCAATGCTTTACATTTTTCAGCACTAATATCAGCTGCCACTACATTGTTGTTTCCATAAATGGATCTCAAGTGGGGTACCAGTTCGGAACCGATTTGTCCCCCTGCACCAACGATTAATATTTTTTTCATCTCTATAAGTTTTTGTGATGAATGATGTTACTTTTTCTAGTTTTAGATTGTAGCGCGAAAATAGTTATTTTAGAATCTCCTTGACTAACAATTGACAATTTTTTTTGCCTATTCACTAAAAAGTTGTTCGTCAGAATTCTGTTCTGCTTCATAATATTCATCGATTTGCAGGTTTGGGGCTTTATAGGCGGCCACGGCGAGCTGGTCACAGCGTTCGTTTTCCGGGATATTGGCGTGTCCTTTTACCCAAATGAATTTCACGTGGTGTTTGCGATAAAGGGTGAGGAATTGTCGCCAGAGGTCTGGGTTCTTTTTTTTCTTGAACCCGGTCTTTTCCCAACCGAATACCCAGCCTTTTTCAACGGCATCAACCACGTATTTCGAGTCGGAGTAGATGGTCACGTTGCTCCCTTCGAAGCGCAGGGCGGCAAGCCCGATGATGACGGCGAGCAGTTCCATGCGGTTGTTCGTGGTCCGGCGAAAGCCTTCCGACAACTCTTTACGATGCGGTCCGGCCATAAGTACAACCCCGTAGCCTCCCGGTCCGGGGTTGCCGCTGGCGGCTCCGTCTGTGTATATCGTGATATTATGTGGCATATATTCGTTTTTACGGTGTAAAAGTAAGTATTTTGTTAAAATATTTGTATATTTATATCGAGGAAACAACAGGCCTTTGTGTGGACCTGATAAAATAGCAAATATGATAAAATTAAGTCAAACTGTCTTGATGTTCCTGTTCGTGGGCATTCTCGTCGCTTGCCAACCGAGGGAACGGGTGATTGATTACCCGGCCTTTCAGGCTAAAAATTCTGCATCACTTGAGATTTCCCGTATTGTTTTGAATGACACGGCTACTATTATTTATGCCGATGTCGAGCAATTTCCCGGTGGCTGGGCCCGGGTGGATTCCGGGATCTATATCTTGGCGAACGGGCAAAAGTATCTTGCCTTGAACTCGGAAGGATTGAAGTTAAGCGAGAAATTCGAGATGCGTGATACCGGGTTGCTCTCGTTCAAGTTGTTTTTCCCGCCACTCCCGGGAGGGGTGAATTCGATCGATGTGATCGAGAGCCGGATGAATCTGGGGGGCTGGCATGTCTGGGGATTGAATTTGAATCCTGATGTTGAAGTGGCCGCGGTGGCTGTCCCGTCGGACGTGTCTGCCCGGGACTGGAAGGAAGCTACCACGTTGCCACCGGCTGAGTTGAAGACAGGGAAGACGAGGGTGAAGGTGCGTTTATGCGGTTATCGTGATTTGATGGATGGGCGGGATGTCGAGCTTTTCGTGAGCGATATGTTTAGCCCGGGGAAGGAGTTGTCGAAGAGGATAGATCAGGATCACAGTTGTACGTTTGAGTTTGATCAGTATTCCACGACGTGTGTTCATTTGAGTAACACGCTTTTCCACACGATGATCGTGCTTGATCCGGGGGATGACGTGGAGGTGTATGTCGATTTGGAAGAGGCAACCCGAAGGGCTTCTCGCTACCAGAAAGACCGGATGAAGGCGCATCGTTTGGCTTACGTGGTCGGGGAAAGTCGATTTATCCCCTTGAATTACGCGTTACAGGATGAGTACGAGGATGGATTTTCCATGTATTCTTTCTATGAGGATATCAACGGGATGAATGCCGACGAGTATATTGCGTACGTGATGAAGCTTTATAGGACCGAGATGAATCGTTTGGCGAATGACAAGGCGCTACCGGATGGGGTACGGAAATACCGGGAGATCGGGGTGAAAGGTTTTGTGATGAGGCTGGTTTGTTCCGGGGAGTCTAATTTGGAAACGGCTTACCGGGAGGCGAATCATATCGGGTGGGATCAACGGGAGATCGATTTCAAGGCCCCGGAGTTCGCGGATAAGCATTTCGCAGTGTTGAAGGATTTGGATGTGAATCGGTTGGATATGTTGTACGCTCGTGATTTCCCGTATTGTTTTGATATTGTTGGCTACCGGATTCCGTCGCTGAATCGGTTGGAAAAGATACTGGGGAGTCAAGAAGGATTTTTGATCGATTATTTCAAATTGCAGGGCATTTATGATCAACTGGAGAATATGAAGCCCTTGACAAAAGAGCAACTACGGAATCTAGCTACTATCGATCCTTACTATACGAAGGCTTTTGAACAGGTGAAACGGCAGATCGATGCTAAAGTTGCGGAAAGTAAGGTGAAGGCGGAAAAACGAATCCGGGAGGTGCCGTCGGTGTCCGAGAAAAAGTTATTCGACGTGATTATGGCCCGCTATAAGGGGAAAGTGGTGATGGTGGACTTGTGGGCCACGTGGTGCGGACCTTGCCGGGGGGCGATTGCCGCTTTTGAACCCCGGAAGAATAAGTTCAAGGATAAGGATGTCGTTTTCGTGTATATCACGAACGAATCTTCCCCGGAATCCAAATGGTTGGAGATGGTGGCAGGAATCGAGGGAGAGCATTATCGTTTGAATCGTAAACAATGGGATTATATATGTGATTATTTCGGTGTGGACGGGATTCCCTCGTATGTTATTGTTGACCGGGACGGGAATGCCCGGTTGAGAAATGATTTGAGGGGATCGGGGATGTTGGAACAGGAATTGTCGGGGATGCTTTAAGCGCCCCGTTGATATTTCATCGTGAACTCTTGCCGACCGGTTTGTTCGTCGGTTTGTTCACGTGTGACCGTGAAGCCTTGGCGTTTGTAGAATGCCAAGGCTTGCGTGTTTTCCGCGTAAACGTTTAATTCCAGTTCGGGGTGTTGTTGTTTAACATGTGCCATGAGGGTTTGCCCGATTCCTTGTCCTTGCCGGTCGGGAGGGACGAAGAGAGCGGCGATGTAGTTGTTGATCAGTGAGATGAATCCCGTGACCTCGTTCGTGTGTTCGTCTTCGTGGATGAGGGTTTGGCTTTGTGGCAGGTACTTGTTACGCATATCCGGGATCTTGCTTTCCCAGTAGGAACGGGGAATGAAGGAGTGGGCAATGGCGGATGCTTCCAGCCATATCTGGATAACGGCGGCCTCGTCTTGTTGTTGAAAGTGGCGGATCATGGTCTTGTATATTTTTGCGTTTATGTGAGCGAATGTAATAAAAAATAGGCGAGATTGAAAGTGTTTTTTAATGGAGAGGAATAAATGTTGGAAAAGAGGGGGATAAAATTGTAATAGCTTGAAGTGCTGATTTTCAGAAAAAAGTTGTTACTTTTGCATGGTTGCGATTCATTGAGGAGGAGTGGAGACATTGATTTTTTGTCATGAGGTGCGGCGCTTTACCAAAAAGTGTATGTTTGAATATTTTTTGCATTAAATAAAAATAAGAATAATGGATTTTGTATCTCCTGAACATTTGTTCGAGGAACTTCCTCTCACGAAAGAAGAGGCAGGCATTCTTGACGAGTATATTTGCGATTATGATTTCACGGTTGTTGGAAAACAAGGGCCGGAGTGGATATTTTCTTTCTTGGGTGTTGTTCGTGCGGAGTTGGGGGGAGAGGAAATGATCTTGGAGGATTATGATCTTCTGAATGATATTTTTATTCGTATACTGGAATGGATGCTTGAGGGATCCGATTATTTGAAATGTTTTGAGGGGGTCAAGCTGAATGATGCCCGAATGCAGGTGGAACGTTATCTGGATGAGGCTATTGCCAGTAGGGAGGCGGTCCGGCTGATTGATGCTGGGGAAGAAGGGGAGTATATTACTTCGAAGTTGGAGAAATTGATGGTGTCGGGTTACCTGTACAAGAAATCGCTCGTGTGGATAACGCTACTGACGATCGTTCGGTTTAGTCCGAGGTTGCATTTATTGCCGGCACGGGGGCTTGTATTGCTGGTGTATAACACGCTGAATAAGCCTAATCCAAGGGTGATGGAACGTTTTAACGAGCGGGTAGCTCTTGTGAGGGAACAGGATGATGCTCTGTATTTTGAAGGGTATACCCGGGATCAGATTCAGGAGGCTGTTTGGATTCTGGGGGCCCGGATCTTGTTGGGGGATCCCGTGCAGGAAGAGCTGGCAAGCTTGCGTTCCATGTTTTTCAGGTACTTGTATGTGTTACGGGATAAGGAAGATGAGGTGATTCGGAAGAATGCGTTTAATTCTTTGTTATTTAACCAGAAGAATGCCGTGTTCACGTGGGAGGATTTGTTAAAGTTCTCTATTCCCGTCCTGATGGAATCTATTGCAGAAAAGACGGTTGATGCGATTAGAAATTGTCAGGGGCGTCTGTACGAGGGACACGGGCAGTTATTGGTGGAAACGAAAGCGATCACGCTTGCTGCCCCGGTTTCATTAAAGTTTGACACGCTGATGGAGATTGACGGTGTTGCTCTGAAACTCGGGTACAGTAAGAAAAAGTTGAGTTTCGAGGAAGGGTTGGTGGGAACGACTCAAGCGTGGAGAGGTATCCTCGCTGACTTTTCGGATGAATTGAGAAAGAGCGTGATTCATAAAAAGCGGCCGCCCGTGGGGGCTGTCGTGAATATACGGGTGAAGCTGGTGCATAATTTTAAACCCACGCTGGCTTTCGTCGCGATCGTGGACCCGCAGTACGACGGGCAGGGTATTCTGCATGTCAGCCAAGTGACACGGGCAAGGCTAGATAGTTTAAAAGATATTCTTCATCCCGGGGATATTATGACGGCGACGGTGGTGGAGTCGGAGGATGACCGCTTGCAGTTCTCGATCTGGGAGGAACTGAATCAGGTGGCCGTGGAGCATTTGCGGGTTGGTGATCAGTGTAACGCCTTACTCTTGAGCGAGAAGAATGGTTTCGTGACATGGCTGTCTGAAAGTGGTTTCTTGGTTTCTACTCCTCTGGCAGAGGGGGTAAGCGAGGAAAGGGGTGGTTACTATCTTTTGGAAATCACGGATGTCCCCCCGGTAGGGAGAATCAAGGGAAAGATTTTGGAAGCGACGAAGGAACGGTTTGACCGGCATGAGGCAGTGGCCAATCTGGTTTACAGTTATATAGAAGAGTGCAAGAAATATAAAAACGGGGACGGGCAGGGAAAGTTTAACACGGGCAAGATCGAGCGTTCTATCGGGGTTTCGGGTAAGTACGTGAAGGAGTTGATTCGACTGTTGCAGCTTTACCTGACGCAAGAGGTCTGTTTGGAGAATCTGAATTTACTTTATTTTATTCGCTTGTTGGCTCACGTGTTGGGTGATTATCGTTTGAAAGGGTATTATGATTGCCTGATCAATCATTTGATCGTGAAGTATGAATTTATAGAGGGGCGTTTGGAAACATTGGATCTGGGCGTGTTGGAGAAAGACTTCCGGGCTTACCCGGCATTGGAGCCTTTGTGGGCGGTGATCCGGATGCTGGCGTCCTATGGGGACCGTTCTTTCGCGGGGGATTTGGAACGTCTTTCTCATTCGAAGGATGATTACGTGGCTAAAGTGGCCGAATCTATATTGGCAAAAGAGGGACAGGGAAATCTTACGGAAGAATCCCGTTGGGGAGAGGATGAGCTGTTGGAATTGCTGTCGTTGAAGGGAAAAGGTGAAGAAGATCTCGTGTCCGGGAATATGGAAGAAAAGAGGACGTTTAAGAATTCGTTGGTCTATCCGGTGGGGGCGAAGCACGTGGATGTGGAGACCCAATTGGACTCTATCATGCAGGATATGTGCCGTTTCTTGAACAATCAGGGAGGAGCCGTGTATATCGGGATGAGTGATAAGGGGGTACCTGTGGGGATTCAAGCGGATTTGGATTATTTGTGTTGCAATTTGGACAAGTATGAGCTGTTTCTTCACCAAAGGATCAAGGAGGCTTTCGGGGAGGAGGTGGATCGGACGATCAGTATTGAAAGAAAGCAGTTTGGAGACAAAGTGGTGGAGGTTCTCGTGATTCCACGTTTTGATGGGGAGGTGGAGTATCATTCGGAAAATTGATATGGAATATATAAGAGTTTTTATTATTTTTAGCCCGTAAAATGAGGATTAAATATAGAATGAAAAACTCGGAGAGGATATTGTTGCAATTTAAAAATGACGAGCGGAAAGGTTTTCGTCTATTATATGATTCATTTTATGATTCTTTAGTTCTATTTGCTACACAGTTTACTGGCGAGGCGGAAGAAGCTGCAGATATTGTTCAGGAGTGTTTTGTCGATTTTTGGGAGAATCGTCGTTTTTCTTTGTTACGGGGAAGTTTGGAACATTATCTTTTCTCGGCGGTAAAGCATGGATGTTTGAATTATTTGCGAAATACCCGTCGGCGGGAGGGTAAGAGTGAACAGATTCGCGATGAATTGTATTGTGAGGTTTCTGATGAGAATTCGGAATTAATTGAAAAGTTGTACCTTGCAATAGAAACGTTACCGGAAGAACGCAAGCGGGTATTGCATATGGTTTGTATGGAAGGGATGAAATACCAAGAGGTTGCAGATTGTTTAGGTATCAGTATTAATACTGTTAAGACACAGATGGGGAGGGCTTTTCAATTTCTACGACGAGCACTCGGAGCGGATGATGCATTGATTCTAGTATTATTTTTCAAAAAATTGTTTTCTGCTGTCACCCAAAATGAATAGTTAGGTTCCTTTAAGGAAAAATGACTAATAATGAGTGATAAAATTCATGAAATAATAGCTGCTTATTTGGCGGGAGAATGTGTGTTGGAAGAAGAGCGACAGGAAGTTAAAAGATGGTTGCGGGAACACGCGGGAGAAAAGGATATCGAGCTCCTACAAGGGATGTTTCGGAGTTCCCGCTTGATGAGGGAAAAGGCGGTTTGCCGGAAAGAGTTTGTTCTCGAACGGATGGAAAAGGAGGTGCAGCGTCGGCAGAGAATGCGGAGAATTAGATGGTATTACTCCGGGGTTGCTGTTGTTGCCGTTTTATTAGTAGGATGCGTATTGATATTTGGAAGGTCGGGATTGAAGCCAGAGGATCTTGATATTCCTGTTGATCTTGTTCAAAAGATGAATGTTTCTAAGGTTCATCTGAAATTGAGTACGGGTGAAATGATTGAACTGGATAAATATCAGGGAATGATGATCCGTGAAGATAGTGTCCAGATCACTAATTTTGATTACATGTTAAAATATTCGTATGATACTGTGGCATCAACGGAGGTGAGATACGATACTCTTGTGATTCCCCGGGGGTCGGAATATAGTATAGTGTTGGCAGACGGCACGAAGGTGTTTCTGAATGCTAGTTCGGAAATTTATTATCCAGTGGTATTTCCCGGAGATAAACGAGAAGTGGGATTGAAGGGGGAAGCTTATTTCGAGGTCGCAAAAGATGAACATCGTCCGTTTTTTGTACAAACGGGAGATGTTCGGATTCGGGTATTGGGTACCTCTTTTAACGTGACTTCTTATCCTGAGCATGAAAAAATAGAGACTACCTTAGAGCAGGGACGGATTCAAATAACGAACGGGAAGGAGCAGGTGGATGTTGTACCAGGAAAACAGGTAGTTTATGACAAAAAAAATAGTCAATTTAAAATGAGGTCGGTTGACACGAAGTTATATACATCGTGGAAAGATGGGTATTATAAGTTTGAACAGATGACGTTAGAGGAGATCATGGAGACATTATCTTTATGGTATGATTTGAATGTCTTTTATGTGAATGCCGAGGTTAAGTCATTGGAATTTACGGGACGTTTAAGGCGATATGATCGTGTGGAAGGGTTATTGCGAAAATTTGAACAGATGAATTTGGTTGAATTTGAATTAAATGGAAGAAATGTTATGATAAGGAAGAAATAAAAGTTGGAAATTCCCCAATTTCCAACTTTAGATAAAGTACAACAAGGATGTGTGAAAAGATTGTTGTACCATGTGTAATCTTAAAAACAAAAGTATGCAAAAAAGTCGAATTCGAATAAGGGCTTTGCGAGGCATTCTTATTCGGAAAATGTTAATCTTTATGAAATTGTATTTTCTTTTTCAGTTTGTTTTTTTTATTTCGGTACAAGCTAGTGTTTATTCTCAGCAGGCAGTAGTGAACGTGGAGATGGAAAATGTCTCTTTAAAAACAATTTTTACAGAACTTGGTGTGCAAGCAGGTTGTGATTTCTTGTACAATAATCAGATGATTCAGCAGAAGGGGTTAGTAAGTTTGAAAGTCCAAAATAAACCTTTGAATCAAGTGCTGGAAGAGTGGTTGCCTTCGTTGGGATTGACTTTTTCTTATGATGATAATGTGGTTATAATCCGTGCCGCAAGGGATGATGAGAAAAAGGTGTATGTCATAGAGGGGAAGGTTGTTGATAACAATAATGTTCCCATGCCGGGGGTCACGGTGCTTTTGGATAGTACCCAAATCGGCACAGCGACGGACACGGCAGGACATTTTGTTTTACCTCTACCTAAAGGGGCAGGACATTTGGTATTTTCTTTTGTCGGTTTTAAAACAAAAAGAGTGGCTTATACTGCGGGGAAATTGGTGATCGTGAAAATGGAGGAGGATGTTTCCGGGTTAGATGAAGTTCAGGTAGTGGCTTATGGTTCCCAGAAAAAGCGTACCGTGATCAGTGCTATATCTTCTGTAAAAGGGGAAGAGTTAAAAGAATTACCGACGCATAGCTTGGAAAACTTGTTACAAGGGCATATGGCTGGAGTAGAGGTTAGTAATATATCCGGTTCTCCTGGAGGAGGTGGTTCTTTAGTGGCTATTCGCGGTTATAATTCCTTGGGTGTAGCGGGAGAGAGTGCGGACCGTCAATATGGAACTCCTTTGTATGTAATTGACGGGGTACCGATGCAGGCATTTACTTCTTCGGTTACGGGAGCGAATACTTTATCTGATCTTGATCCTTCCATGATAGAGTCTATTGAGGTCTTGAAAGATGCGGCTTCTGCTGCTATTTATGGTTCTCGTGCGGGTAACGGTGTCATTCTTATTACAACAAAGAAAGGGCGTGCGGGAAAAGCGCAGTTCAATGCAAATGTGTCTTATTCCGTGTCTTGGTTGCCGAAAGCTCCAGAACAGTCAGGAGGACGGTACGAAAGATTGTTTTTTTTGAATGCTTTGCGTAACACTGTTGCGCCTTACAAGACGGCGTCAGGAGAATGGAAAGTTCCGGTATCTTATGAAGAAGTTTTTGCGAATAAGGGAACTAATGGTCCTATTTATAATTGGTTTTTGGGGAAAACGGGACCTCAAGATGCGGTGGCGTTACAAGATAGTTTGAATCCTTTTTACAATAATTCAACGCATTGGTATCGTCAAAATTACAGGAATGCGGGGGTGGTTAATGCGAATTTGCAAGCTTCCGGGGGATCGGAGAGTGTGCGTTACATGGTTGGAGCCGGTTATTATGATGAAAAAGGAATTGCGATTAATACTGATTTCAAGCGTTTTAATGTATTGTCAAATTTGACCGCCAATCCGACAAAGCGTTTGCGTATGGACACACAATTGAGCCTTACGTATAGTGACCGTAGTCGAGGAACTTCTGCCGGTGTTGGTGGAAGTAAGTTTGAGGGGATTAGTTCCGATGCTAAAAATACGTCTACTCTATTGCCAGGAGGTGGTGTTATAGGGGATTTGATTATCCAAAAATATAATGAAATTTCAGAGAAAAATCATAGTTATTCGCTGCGTTATAATATGTCATTAGATTATGAGTTGATACGTAATTTGCATTTGAAGGTTTCTGCCGGGATTGATTATAATCAACAGAATCAGAATACTTTTAAGCCGCGAGCCTTGGATTCTTATACTCATTTCTCTACTTCCGAAGGGACAATAACAAAAGATTTGTCTATCTTGAATGAAAATTTGTTGACTTATACTTTTAATTATTTGGATAAACATAATTTCAATGTTATGTTGGGGCTATCTTTCCAAAAAGATCAATCTTTTAATAATAAAGGAAAAGGTATAAACGGACCTAATGATAAAATTCATTATGTGGGGTCCGGTTGGGGTGGAGCCAATGGCTTGAATAATACCGGAACCGCGGAGAATCCCTCTTATGCGTCAGCTTTTGAGTATTCTTCTGGTTTTTCTGAAGAACGTATGAATAGTTACTTTGGTCGATTGACTTATAATTACAAGGAGAAATATTTATTTGAAGCGACACTCCGTCGGGATGGTTCTTCCGTGTTTGGAGAGGATGTTCGTTGGGCAACATTCCCTTCAATAGCATTAGGATGGACGTTTTCGGATGAAGAATTTATGAAACCATTTTATTGGTTGAGTTTCGGTAAGATACGGGCAAGTTGGGGTATTTCCGGGCAAAAATTTAGCCAACGGTATTTGTCTCAAGGATTGTTAACTGCGACTTCGGTTACATTTCACGGCAATGCGGCAATGTTTCCAGATGTAAACGGTGGTGTCATTAATAAGAAATTAAGTTGGGAGGAAACAAATCAATATGATTTGGGCTTGGATTTGAGTTTTTTAGATTATCGTTTACGTCTTGTCGTGGATTATTATTATCGTTACACTAAAGGACAGTTGAACAGAATCTCTTTGCCTGGAGATATTTATTATCACTTGTTCCAGTGGCAGAATGGAATGGCTATTTCTAATCAAGGACTGGAACTTGAGCTGGAGGCTGATATTTTGAGACACACGTCGGTAAAATGGAAAATGAAATTTAATGCTTCTCGTAACTGGAATCGTTTTGAGAAGAGTGCCGATGGTTTTGATTTTGAGGAACAGGTGATTGGAAAGCCCCTGCATCAGATAAGGGTTTTTAAAACAGATGGTTTCTATGATTCCTTGAAGGATGTTCCAGTTTATTATTTGGCCAATAGAGAGGTGCAACCTCTTTATTCCGGGAATACGACCGGTATTTTTCTCCCGGGAAGCCGGAAGATTATCGATTTGAATGGTGATGGAAAGATTTCAGAAAATGATGATGTTTATTTTGCAAAGAGTCCGCTTCCCTTGGCTCATGGTGGATTTATCAATCAACTTCGTTGGAAGAATTTTGATTTGAATATATTCTTTAATTATTCACTTGGGCGGCATATTGTGAAAATTTATGATGATATGAGTTTGACGGTAAACGGGGATGCGAAACCGTTGTTCGTGGATGTTAACGATGTGAATATATGGACAGGGGCCGGTTCGAAGGCTGATTATCCGAAATCCCAGATGTATGTTTATTTACAAAATCAAACAAGTGGCCGTTATGATTGTGATATCGAGAATGTAAGTTTCCTACGGTTGAAACAACTGACGTTAGGATACAATGTGGGCGAACGGGTTCTTAACAAGTTAAAAATTTCGGGAGCCAGAGTGTTTATTACGGGAGAGAATTTGTTCTTGTTGACAAATTATTCTGGTTTGGATCCGGAGTTAGTTAATCCCACTCAAGGGGTGGATAATATGGGATCTTATCCGTTACCACGTAAGTTTACCGTGGGATTGTCTGTAAACTTTTAAATTATAACCGCATGAAGAAGATATTAATACTTTTTTTATTTATACCCCTGTTTTCATGTAATGATTGGTTGACTGTAGAACCTGAAGATTCAGTGACGTTTGTCAATTATTTCAAGAATGAGGAGGAACTTAAAGCGTTACACAATAGTATGGCTTCCTACATGAAGAATATTTGTATAGGGAAACAACCTTATTTTTATAATGCTTTGGACGCTGATAATATAGAATGGACTTACCAGGGATTTTGGACGTTGGATCCGGAAACTTATTTACCGGAAGAGAGTATGGTTTTAGATGTTAATTGGGCTGGTTTCTATGATGCAATATATATAGCTAACGTGATGATTGAAAATGAATACCGTTTTGAAAATATATCTGAAGAAAGGGCAGAATTTTGGTTGGGACAAGCTCATTTCTGTAAGGCGGTAGCTTATTTCCGTCTTGCTCAAATCTGGGGAGATGTTCCGATTTCAAAAGGTTCCGAGTCAATTGCTCCGGAAGGGAAACAACCGGCCTTGAAAGTATTGGAGGAGGCGATTAAAGAAGCTAAATTGGCATTGACTCTTCCGGTTCATGAGCAATTGAAAGATGTTGACGGGAAACAAATTACTTCCAAGCAATATGCTAGTCTCGGTACCGTAAATACGTTGTTGGCAAATATTTATGCTTGGTTGGGAGGTTTAACACGGGAAGAGAAGTATTGGAAAGAGGCTGAGTTTTACGCTTCAGAAGTGATAGAAGGTAAAGCCGGCTTCTATGATTTGGAAAGTATAGATGGGTTGATTGCGAATGTTTTCGGAAAAGCGAGATATAGCGTGGAGACTATTTTTTGTATTGATAATGATCCGATTGATAATGACCGACAACATGAGACGAATTTCAGGCCTGAATTTCCAGGACAGATGTTAATGTCTTATCCCTATACGACAACAGATGAGTCCGCGATAACCTCGCTTGCAGAAGATCTATGGGATGACTATACTAAAATTTACGTGGAAACGGTTGAGAATATTTATCCGGATGAGAAGGATGCCCGTCGGAGAGAATTTTGGTTCCAATTGGGGGAATTGACTTATCCGGTAACGGAATGGGATGATGAAGCGGGAGATTTTGTTGTGGTGAGAAGAGAGAAGAGTCCTTGTGCTCATATCGCCAAATGGAGAGACGTTATTATTCAAGAGAATACGCAAATCGTGCAGGATCGGCCTGTTATTGCTACCGACGGTGATTGGGTGGTATGGCGATTGGCAGATTTGATTTTATTGAGAGCGGAATGTCGGGCAAATCTTGGATTGACGACGGCTGTGGATGATTTGGATCGGGTTCGTGCTCGTGCGGAATTGTCTGGTTATGATGGACTAACAGATAAAGAAAGTTTAAGGCAAGAGGTTTTCAACGAGCGGAGACGTGAGCTTTTCGGTGAAGGTCAATTTTATTTTGATATTGTACGTAATAGATATCATAAAAAATATTTAAGGGGTAATTTCCAGACTCTTACTGAGCAAGATATAATAAACGGGGCTTTTTATGCACCGGTTGGAATCGGGGCTTTTGAAAAAAATACATTGATGACTCAAAATACTTATTGGCAATGGCAAAAATAGTATGTATATTAAAAGGGGTGATCCTATTTATGATGTTGGCCTTAGGATCATGTACGAAATGGAATTATCATGATGGGGGATTGTCTTACGGGATTCATGATTGTTCTATGTGGGAATATCTTCATACTCAGCCGTATGATTGGGATTCTACAATTATTATGATTGAACATGCGGGTTTAAAAGAGTTATTCGAGGGGCAGGGAGAGCATGAGCAAATTACATTTTTTGGCGTGACAAACTTGAGTATCTTGAATTATATGTTACAGAATGAATATAAAAAAGTGACAGATATTCCAGTTGAAGATTGTAAGAATATTTTATCCAAATTAATCGTCCCGAAACGATTGATGGTCAAAGATGTTCCCAGGGGTCAGATTATTGCCAGTACAGGAGAGAAAGTGGACGGGATGGATGCTCAAGCGTTAAGAGGGGCGATATTTATATGGACTCATCAAGAGCCTTACATGGAGATAGAAGATGCGGGAGAAGTTTCTTTGTATATCAGAACATCTTCCGGATCAGCCAGTTTCCGGGTTTTGTCAACGGATATTCAAACGAATAACGGGGTGGTGCAAGCCATGGGATATGCTTGTGATTTGAATAAAATTTAAAAAAGAAAAATGATGAAAATCTGGTTATATAGCACGATATTATGGTTGACGTCCTTGTTTATAGGGTGCGATAATGTTGCAGTCGGTTATTTGTACACGAATGAGGCTTCTTATTCGATGGATACTTTACAGGTTACGCGTTTCTCTGCTTTAGAGAATAATATTCGTGAGTTGAAACGTATTTTTGATCAATACACTCCTGAAATTCAGGATCTTTTAGCTGAAACGGATCAACTGGAAACGGAATTTGTTTCTTTGCAGGAACGGAAAGATGAGTTGTATGAAGCTTATAAACAGGCAAAAACTGCCTTTAATAATGCATCGGAGGCAGATAAAGAGTATTATCAAGAATTAATGGATAAAGCTGCCGATGAGTATACATTGTATAAAGATGAAGTGGTGGAACCTGCAGAAAGTAGAATCCGTTCTCAGAAAAATACAATCTGTTCCATGTGTGAGGAAGTAGGGGTGCTTGATCCGTACACGCTTCGGGAGGAAATTGCTCAATTGCAAGAACAGATCGATAAAAGTATTCCGTGGACGACGGCACAGATAGAGCAGGTATTGGGAACAGAACCTCTCCAATACACTCTTTATAGTGTGAAGAGTGTTAACGGTCAGGAGGCTGCCGATGACTTTGCGCAATATGTGACGGTTATTGGGGGAGGGCGGATGTATGTTGATGCGAAAGTGGATTCTCCGGCTGGATGTTATACGGTTTCTTTAAAGGTTGAAAATGAAGGCCATTCTGCCATACTGACGGATATATTCACGTTTGATTTGAGGGATAATTAATAATTGCAGGGGATGTGTCAAAAATTTGATCGGTTGCTTTCTTTTTTGATTTTCAGGAAGTAATTGATGGGAAAGTTTATGAAGTAGGATAATTTTTGACACACTTCCTTTTTAAATTTAATTACAATGAAATATATTAAATTATGGCTAGTAATCTTGTTTATGGGATTGCTAGAGACGGTATCTGCCCAAATTACTTTTTTTGAAGGGACATTTGAGGATGCCGTGGCAAAGGCGAAGAAGGAAAAGAAGTATCTTTTTATAGATTTCTATGCGGATTGGTGTGAACCTTGTAAGCAAATGGCAAAAAAGGTTTTCACATTACCTGAGGTGGGAGAATATTTTAACAAAAATTTTGTTTGTTGCCAGTTGAATGCTGAGGCTCCGGAGAATAAAACATTAGTACAAAAATATAAAGTAAATGCTTTGCCGACCCTGTTATTTCTTAACGTGAAAGGGGAAATACTTTTGTCAATTAACGGTGCAAAAGAGTCTGCTACTTTATTGCATGAGGCTAAAGTCGTTATGGGGGAAGTCTTGAGTTTTGAAAAGTTATATGAAAAAGTTAAGAAAGAGAAGAAGAATTTGGATTTGCGGCAAGAGTTATTGTTACAAGCTCCCGCTTTTATCGGTACACAGGAAGGGTATAACCGGGAAAAATGGGTTATCCGTATAGGCTCTTTATTTGATAGTTACGTGGCCGATAAAACCTTGGATAAAATGGTGAATCCAGAGGATTTTGCCTTATTGGTAATGTTCCATCAGCAAAAAGATAAGAATGACCCGATTTTCGATGCTCTGGTCAGAAATTATCAAGGATACGTAGAACAAGTGGGTAAAACGGACGTGAACAGGTATATAATCAGTTTGTATAATGGATATATTATATCCTTGTGTCGTAACGGTAAGGCGGAGTACAAACAAGAATTGGAGCGATTGAATGGTGATTTGAATCAGATTTACGGCGCAATCCCGTTTGGAGAACTTACTGCTTTTGAAGCTGTTAATTTCCTTGCGGACGGGTATTATAATTTGTACCGTAAGAATTTGGATGTGTTTTTTGAAAATATGAATAAATATTTTCAAGGTGCGAGCGCAACATTGACGGTTAATAATTACACCGGACCGGTAGAGGATTTATTTTCCTTGTATCAAGGTAATATTCCCGAGAATGCTTACCTGAAGGTAATCCCGTGGCTGGAAAAGGCTTTATCTTTCCCGCGAATGTCAGTTCAGTTAAGATCCCGAGTGCTTTGTTTGTTAGGGGATTGTTTGAAACAAACTGGGGATAGCGTGAAAGCAAAACAATGTTATAATCAAGCTTTTATCGTGAGTGCGGAGATCGAGGATAAACAGTTGATGGTGCAATTACAGAAAATGATCCAAAGTAGATTGAGTACGTTATGAGAAATTTACTATTGTTGTTATTGTTTTTTTGTTCCAGTTGTTTTGTCGTGGCTCAAGAGAGTTCCGGTGTGTTTCGTTATGGTAAGTTAAAGAACGGGTTGACGTACTATATTCGGCATACAGAGGTTCAATCGGGGTATGCTGATTATTATCTCGTGCAAAATGTCGGTTCTTTGTTGGAAGATGACAATCAGAATGGTTTGGCTCATGTCTTGGAACATATGGCATTTCACTCCACGCAGAGTTTTCCGGATGGAGTGCCTGCCTTTTTACAACGTCATGGAGTGGAGACGTTCAATGCTGTGACTAAATATGATGAAACGATATATCATATTGATCATGTACCAACGGCCTCGCGGGTGTTGGTAGATTCCTGTGTTTTAGTATTACGGGATTGGTCTGGTTTCTTGAAATTGAAATCGGAAGATATGGATCAAGAACGTAAAGTGATTCGGGAGGAACGTCGGGTAAGGATGAATGTGTCTAAACGAGTGAAAAAAATGGCAGAGCCTTATTTGTATAACGGGAGTAAATATGCTATTCATGATATTATCGGTTCCGTGGATGTCGTGCAGAATTTTACTCCGGAACAACTGAGGAGTTATTATAATGATTTTTATCGTCCGGACCAACAAGCGGTAATGATTATTGGGGATATTGATGTTGAGCAGGTGGAGACGACCGTGAAACGTTTATTTGATCCTATTCCCAAAAGAAAGAATCCAAAACCTCGTCTTGTTTATAAAATAGAAAATAATGACAGGCCTTTATACGCGAAATTGATCGATAAAGAGATCTCTAATAATTCAATTCAATTGGTGAAACGTATTCCTTGGGTTAGCGTGAATTCTTTGGAAGATATGTTACGTGAGATGTTATTACGAGACTTTTATAATTCGGTGATGAGGGGATTAATAACGGAATATGTGGAGGCGGGGGAGTCTTATCTTTTGAGTGCGGGAGCGTGGATTTCTAATTTGGTGAGAAATTATGATAGTTTCAATATGGTATTAACGTCTTTGCCGGGAAAGGAAAAAGAGGCGTTGCAGCAAATGTTGGACAAAATAGAGTATGTGCATCGTTTTGGATTTACAGATGAAGTCTTGCAACCTTTGATAGAGAAGTACCGGCAAGGGGTGAGGGCGAATATGGGGCAGGAAGGGAGTATGCCGAATAGCGTGTTCCTCCAGATTTATCAAGATAATTTTTTATTAGGCAGACCTTTGTGTACGGTTGATGAAAAGTTGGACGTCACGTTGTCTGTCCTTGATACGTTATCGGCTAAAAATTTTCAAGATTGGATTTCTGATTGGTACGGTGGATCGGATAATTGGGTATTTCTTATGCAGGGTAATGATTCCACTTATCTTTTTCCTAATGCCCAAGAAATTGAAAAGATGATTCAGGATTCCCGTTCCGCTGATATGGAACAACTTGCCGCTCGGGAAGAAGTGATAGAAGAGAATGCTGAATTGATAGATTTTGAGATTAAACCGGGAAGGATTGTAAAAGAGAAGACTATAAAAATGTTGGACGCTGAGGAATGGGTGTTGGATAATGGAGCTAGGATATTTTATAAATACACGGATGGAGATAAAGGTATGTTTAATATGTTGGCTGGAAGTCCCGGTGGGCGTTCGGTGATAAAAGCTGAGGATTTGCCCTCTGCAGATGCCTTGTCTGCCTTGTTTTTGCAAGGAGGATTGTATAAATATGATATGAATGCATTGGGTTTCTTGTTGAAAGATCATACGGTTGATATGAATTTGTCTTTAGATGAACGTTCGGAGAGTATTAGTGTTGTTGGGGCATCTGTTGACTTGGAAATTGCTTTCCAGTTATTTTATCTGGCAATGGAACGACCTCGTTTTGATAGTGTACTTTTTAATCGTTTTGTGGCGGTTAACCGAATGAACCAAGCAAATTCGAATGCGACAATCAATGATACGATTAGCGAGATGTTATCATCGATCAGAAGAGTAGAGTCTCCTCGTCTTTGGAAAAAGGATACCGATTATTATTCTGCGATGAATTTTGATCGGATGATTCAAATTTATAAGGAGCGTTTTCAAGATGCTTCAGATTTTACTTTTTATTTGGTCGGAGATATTGAAAGGGAGAAAGCTCGTGAACTGGTGGCCAAGTACGTGGGGGCAATTCCTTCAGAGTACAGGAAAGAAACACCGGTAGAACATCATTACGATCGGGAAGGAAATATAACTGAAGATATAGAAGTGAATATGCCGGATCGTAAATACTTGGTGAGTATTGAGTTTGTTAATAATTTGAAAACCAATCCAATGGAAGAGGTGTGTATGCGTATACTGAAAATGTATTTTCAGTATCGTTTCCAAGAAGAGATTCGGGGTGAGCGAGGGGCTGCATATAGTGTGCAAGTGTTAGGGGAAGTGTCTTCAAAACCTCGTTATCAACAAGAACTATTTATTCGTTTTGCAACATCTTTGGATGAAGGTCCTCGGATGAGGGAATTAGTTCATGAACAAATTCAGGAATTTTTGAAGCAAGGTATGACAAATGAGGATGTTGAAGATTTCGTCCTTTCTATAGAGAAAGAGAAAAAATCGGTTGACGAAATGGCTTATAATACAATTGCTTTTTGGACAGAAAATCTTCAGTTTTATAATAAAACGGGAAAAAGAATGGATTCTCCGATTTATTTTGATGCTGTTATTGATAAAATTAAGGCAAGAAATGTACTCGGTTTTGCCCGAAGATTTTTTAATACAGCGCAATGTGTTGATTTGGTGATTAAGTCAAAATATTGATAAAGAATGTGTGGAATTATCATCAATCATCGGAAGAGTGCGGAAATGAGTTCACGTGAAAAGGTAGATGGAAAAAGGCTCACGTGAAAAATTAGGTGGATCTCCATTTCTTTCTTGCTTTTCTTTCCTTCTTTTCAAGCAAAAATTTTTGCGACTCTAAAGAGGAAAAATTTATATCCAGCACACCCCTAAATTGAGTCCTGAAGGCTTTCTACTTGGCGTTGAATGATTCGGTGGCAGCGTTCGTGTTCCTGTTGTTGAAAGAATTCAATATTCTCTTTGAATGGGCGCACACGGATGGAATTGAACGAGTGAAGATAGTGTCTCCTTTGGAGACACTATCGATAAATCCTTATGACTTATTTGAAAAAGTAACCTCAAAACAAAAAAAGAGTCTCATTATGAGACTCTTGTGGGCGCTGAGGGATTCGAACCCCCGACCCTCTGGGTGTAAACCAGATGCTCTGAACCAGCTGAGCTAAGCGCCCGTGTTGCTTGATTGCGGATGCAAATGTAGTGCAATTTTTGAACTCTGCAAAGAATTGACTGATTTTTTTGAAAAAAAAGGTAGCAAGGACTGAATTTTAATATCGAATTATTTGTAATAAGGTGGAGAGAGAGGGGTGTATGGCTTTAATACAGGAATTTATATGTTGTTTATTTCTATTTTTTTTATATACTTGTTATATATTTATTAGAGAATATGGAAAAGGCGTTTTTGAATCATGCGATTATTGAGTTAACTTCTGATTGTAATTTGCGATGTAAACATTGTTATAATTGGTGGAAGCAAGAGGGGATAAATATGGAAAGATTGGGGTCTTTTCGAAAAGCATACCTGTTGTTAGATTATCTGATAAGGAAGACAACGCTGAGTAAAGTAGTGTTTACAGGTGGGGAACCAACTATTAGCGAACGATTTATAGAGTTGGTTTTACATGCAAAAGTGAATGGTGTGAGGGTAATTGTTATCACGAATGGAAATGGGGAAATAAAAGTTTATGAGCAATTAGCCGCATTACAAGTGAATTTGATGGAGTTTTCAATACTATCATTTCGTCCGGAAATTCATGATCGGATTACGGGAGTTCCGGGAGCATGGGAAAAAATGATGTTATCGTTACAATTGATGTTGGGCAGAGGAATAGAAGTAGTTCCGGTAATTGTGATTACAGCTTTGAATTACTTGTATGTTGGAGAATGTATAAAAAGGTTGTGTCAAATGGGAATACGTCGATTTATGGTGAATCGGTATAATATTGGAGGGGAGGGATTGAATCAGCCCATGCAGCTTTCGGTCGGGCGTGAAGCTTTGCATCAAGTTTTTGGTGAAGTAAATGAGCTAGCGTCGCGGTATGGTTTGGATGTTGTTTCTGGTGTTTGTACTCCACATTGTTTGCTTGATCCGGTTGATTATCCTTTTATCCGTTTTGGAAATTGTCCGACAAATGTATATAATCGTCCTTTAACTTTTGATATTGTTGGTAATGTCCGGATGTGTAATCATTCTCCGAATATAGTTGGAAATGTGTACCGTCAACCGTTGCCAGATATTCTGTTTTCTAGTTACGCTTGTTCTTGGGATAGTATCGTTGTCGAAAATTGTCGCGGATGTAAAAAATGGAATATGTGTAGAGGTGGCTGTCGGGCGGCTTCGGAACAAGTTGGGGGAACATTGCAACAGGTTGATCCTATCGTAAAAGAATTGTCATTAAAACCTTTTATTTCATGAACATGTTACGTAAAAAAGTATATAGAGTATTGTATGAGATTTTAAATTGTTTGTCTGTTCGATGGGATTGGAGATGGATCCATGATAGTAAAATCTTTTTTGGAACAGCTTTGGTAATTTTAAGTGTTGGAGAAAGCAAGAAGGGACAAGCTGCAGAAAGAAAAGTTATACCTTCAATTTCGGAGAGAGCTGCTGTCAGTAAGAATGAAATAGAGTATTTCGTGAGTACGGATTCTACGGGAAAGTTACGAGTGGACACGATCAGAGAAAATGAGGAATTTATGTTTTGCTATGTAACATTGGGGGATGAAGTTGAGGATTCATTGACGGTTTATGCGGTTGTGTCGGATATGCCTGTTTTTCCTGGAGATTTGAAACGCTATATAATGGAAAATGTAAGATATCCTGAAGAGGCTATAAAACAAGGAATAACCGGCAAGGTTTTTGTGTCAGCTATTATCGAGAAAGATGGACGAATGGATAGTATTGAAGTTGCTTACGGAAAACATCCTCTTCTGAAGGCAGAGGCTTTGAGGTTGGTTAAGAATATGCCTAGATGGGAACCTGGCAGGCATCAAGGCGAGTTGAAACGGGTTAGTGTTGTAATTCCGGTAAATTTTACTCGGGAAATGTTGGATAGCTTGCGAAATAGAAATGATATTTTTTGCTATGTAACAGAGGAAATGCCAGTTTTTCCTCATAAATCTCTTCAGGAGTATATCGCGGAGAGAATTGAATATCCGATAGAGGCTAGAGAGCAAAAAATTGAAGGAAAGGTATTTGTTTCTTTTGTGGTTGATACATCAGGTTTCGTTGATAACGTGAAGATTATGAAGAGTGTTCATCCTTTGCTTGATGCAGAGGCGATCCGGATCGTTCAAGCCTTACCTCGTTGGGAACCAGGTAAAATGAGAGGTGAAAAGGCACGTGTACATTATGTCGTTCCTGTAAATTTTACATTTAAAAAATAAATTTTGAAATGATTTCTTGTTAATGTGGTCGTATGTCAATGATAATCATGCATTATAAATTTGATAGATTAATTTATAAAAACAATCGATTTGATTTATAATATTACTTGTTCTATATTTGTATCAGAAAAATAAGGAGAATAGTAATAAATAAAAATCAAATAATATGAAAACACTAAATTTAATCGGATTAGACAAAGAGAAATCAAAAGAGTTAGTAAACCATTTGAATGATTTGTTGGCAAATTACCAAATATTTTACCAGAATTTGAGAGGATTCCACTGGAACGTGAAAGGAAGTAACTTCTTCGAGTTACATGCTAAGTTTGAAGAGTACTATAATGATGCTATCGAGAAGGTGGACGAGATTGCTGAACGCGTGCTTACGTTGGAGGGTACCCCGTTACATTCGTATTCCGCTTACATGAAACAGGCTGAGATTAAAGAGGTAACGGGGGTTTCCGACGGGAATCGTTGTGTGAAGGAGATTGTGGGGAATTTGGGGATATTGATCAGGAAAGAACGTGAAATATTGGCTTTGGCCGCAGAAATCGGTGATGATGGAACTCAAGATATGATTAATCCTTACATTTCCGAGCAAGAAAAGAATTTATGGATGCTACGTGCATATTTAAGTGAATAAGTTTAAGTTTTAATTTGTACCTAGAAAGCCGTGCTGATGTCAGCACGGCTTTTTAATTCGATCATGGTGCGATAAAGGGATTGTTTGGTAATTTATTATTGTTATATTTGCAATATATTGCGTAAAAATTAAATCTGATTGCCATGTGGGGATATGTTATAGCTGGAGTAGTGATTTTGGGAAATCTCATCTTCTTTTTTTCTCGTAGGAGAAAAATCTTTATTCCGCAAGAGAATATGGAAAATCTTATGGCAGAAAAGGTTATTGCCTCTGTTCCCGATATGATTTTCATGGTAGATAATCAGTTTAATATACAAAAAATTTATAATGCAGATCCTGTGAAACTTTCTTTACCGGTGGAGGCATTGATTGGTAGGAATTTGAAGGATTGTGTTGATCCCCCGTTTGTTGATATCGTGATATCCAATTTGCGGGAAGCGTTGATTTCGGATAAAGTGTACGAGGTGGAGTATACCGTGTCGGTTCATGGTAAGATAACCTATTACGAGGGGCGGTTCAAGCGTGTACAGGAAAATTTGGTGGCTTGTTTTGAACGGGATATTACGGGACGGAAAAAGAACGAAGTTGCGATAAAACAGAATCAGCGATTATTGAATGCGGTGCTGGACAATATGCCAATGCCTCTGATCATAAAGGATATAGATGATGATTTGAAGTATGTTTTCTGGAATAAGCAGTGTGAGTTACAGGGTGGATATTCCCGGGAAGAAATTATCGGTAAGACTGATATAGAGGTATATGGAAAGGAACGAGGCGAGCATTACCGAGATGTCGATTTTAAAATTATTGAAGAAGGAAGTTCTTATCAAGTGCAAGAAGTATACGAGACTCCTGACGGCGAGAGACACGTTTCTATCGTGAATAAAAATGTGGTGTCCAACGATATACACCATTGGTTACTGGCCACTCGCTGGGATATAACAGATCTTATTCGTATACAAGAACAACTTCAAGAGGTGAATCAGCAATTGCGGATGGCTTTCTCGGTTACGAACACGGTTCCGATGATCTGGGATTTGGAAGATGATCTTATCCGGTTTAAATATCCCGAGTTTAAAGTTGAAAATAAAGGTTTTTGTAAAGAACGGGATGGTCTGTCCTCGCTGGAGGCTGTTGATTACATGCATCCGGACGATCGGGAGGTCATGTCCCGGCTTTTCGCGGATATAAAGAATGGACGGATAGATAATTTGCACCGGGAGATTCGTTATGATGTTCTGGGGGTGTATGCAGATTATTATGATTTGTATTTGACGATCGAGAAAAAAGATATTACAGGGAAACCCCTGCGGGTTGTCGGGACGTTACGTAATATAACCGAGAGTAAGTTATACGAGAAAACCTTGATGGAGGCGAAACAGAATGTGGAAAAGATTCAGGAGATCAACCAGCTTATTCTTGATCACTCGAATAATGGATTAGTGTATCTTCACCCGAATTACATGATCGAGTGGGAAAACTTGGCCCAGTATTCCGAGCATCCGCTGGCCGGTAGGTATAAGGCCGGGTTGTGTTGCTACAAAAGCGTGATGCATCGGGATTCTCCTTGTCCGGGGTGCGTGATGCAGAAAGCGTTGGAGACGGGAAAACGGGAAATGAAGGAGGTTACTTTTGATGACGGGTTTACGGTGGAGATCACGGCCACGCCTGTTTATGATATAAAGAACGAGAGGCAGATTCGGGGAGTTGTATTGAAATACGAGGATGTTTCCGAACGCACCCGGGTTGCTAATGAATGGAAACGGGCGAAGGAAGCGGCTGAGATGTCCGATCGGTTGAAGTCGATGTTCCTGTCCAATATGAGTCACGAGATTCGTACCCCCCTGAATGCTATCGTGGGGTTCAGTGAATTACTGGTTAACACGGATGATCCGAAGGATAAAGAGGAGTACATGGCTATTATTAATCGAAATAATGAGTTACTGTTGCAGTTGATTAGTGACATTCTGGATTTATCAAAGATCGAGGCGGGAACGTTGGAGTTTATTTATGATATGGTTGATATAAACGAGATGTTGCGGGGATTGGAAATGAGTTATCGCCAGAAGAATATAGAACATCCTAATATTGATATTTCTTTTACTTCCCATATGGATAAATGTGTTATTTACACGGAAAAGAACCGGGTGATGCAGGTGATTTCGAATTTCCTGAATAATGCGCTTAAATTTACCGACGAGGGACATATCCATTTTGGTTACGAGGAGCGGGAGAACGGGTTGCGTTTCTTTGTTTCCGACACGGGGAAAGGAATTCCTGCGGAAAAGCAAGATGAAATCTTCAAACGTTTTGTCAAATTGGATAGTTTTACAAACGGAACTGGGTTGGGATTAGCCATTTGTCAGACGATTGTCCATAAGTTGGGGGGAGAGATCGGGGTGATTTCCGAGGAAAATCAAGGAAGTACTTTTTGGTTTACCTTGCCTGTTAAACCGGGACAATAGTTCATGCTGACATTCCAAGAGTATCCTACTTGCTTTCTTGCCCGTGGGTAATTTTTCTTTTATCATCCGAGTAAATAAAAATTGTTAGAGACAAAAGTAGCATTAAAAAAAGGTTTTGTTTTAGATTTTATTATTTTTGAGAAATCAATTCAATAGATGCGATAGGTGGTTTTTAGGTGGTGAATATTTTGTATTGTTGGGTTAATACGATGGAAGATAGTCAAAAATATTATGAAATAGAAATATTGACTAGAGAGTTAAAAGAAGGAAAAGAAGCTGCCTTTGATTACCTTTTCAGAACTCGCTACAAAAACCTGTGTCGTTTTGCAGCCACGTTTGTCGTGCAGTTTGACGTGGCGGAAGACATTGTGCAGGAAGTTTTTGAAAAGATCTGGGAAAAAAGTACTCGGATTGACGAGAGGGCGTCTATTGATAGTTATTTGTTTGTTGCCGTGCGTAATGCTTGTTTTACGTTTTTGAAGAATAAACGGGAACGTGTTGATCTGGAGGACGTGAAACAAAATTTAAAGGTTTCGGAAGAAGTCGTAGAATTTGAAACGCCGGAATTGAACCGTTTGTGGGGAGAGATTGAGAATTTACCTTTGCAATGTAAAGTTGTTTTTAAACTGGTGATTCTGGAAGATATGAAATACAAGGACGTGGCAGACTCGTTGGGGATTTCGGTCAACACGGTAAAAACACAAATGAAAATCGCTTACAAGACCTTGCGGGAAAAATTGAAACAGGAACAATTCTCGTTATTACTATTTCTTTTTGGGATAAAAGAAGATTAAAATCTTTTTTTCAAAAAATCTGTTTTTTCTTCACCCTGTTTTTCATTTTTGAAGTACTCTATGTAAAAATATGAAGATGAAAATAGATGATCGAATATATGAGTTGATTTCCGGAAAGTTGGATGATCACCTGTCACCAATGGAGGAAGCCGAGCTTTCAAGTTGGTTGGCAGAAGATGTGAGACATGAGGAAGTGTATGCCGAGATAAAGAAAATACGTGATCAGGTAAAACTTTTACATCGGGATTTTGCTCCTGATACGGAGAATGTATTAAAACGAGTGAAACGGGGAAGAGGAAGGCAAATAGGTTTCCGTTATTGGTGGAAATACGCGGCTCTCTTTATTTTGCCGTTAGGCGTGGCTTTGGTTTTGTGGCAGGGAATGAAGAATGAGCCGGTGGGGGTACATCGTCAATTTAGTGCAGTTTCTCGCCCGGGGGGAGAACGGGCAATATTGAAGTTGTATGATGGAAAAACGGTTATGCTGGATAGTACAATGAAGAGTTCATTGATCGCTCACGAGGCAAATGTCCGGATAGAGATGGATTCTAATCATCTGTTACGCTATTCTTCACACGATTCTATCGGGATGGCCAATATCAATAAAAATAATGAATTAATTATTCCTAAGGGTGGAGAGTACCAAGTCATGTTAGCCGACGGGACAAAGGTTTGGTTGAATTCGGCATCACGATTAATATATCCTCAATCTTTCATGGGAAAAGAGAGACGGGTCGTGTTATCCGGGGAGGCTTTTTTTGACGTGGCACACGATGCAGAAAGGCCTTTTATCGTGGAAACATCCCGGATGAACGTGAAGGTGTTGGGTACTCGTTTTAACGTGAATGATTACGATGATAATGAGGAGGTTTCGACCACGCTGGTAAATGGTAGCGTGGAAATTGTTTCAGGTGGTCAGCAAGCGTTTCGACTGGTTCCGGGGGAACAGGCTTATGGGAAAGAAAACGAGTTAGAGAAACGGGAAGTCAATGTTCGTCTTTACACGTCTTGGATCGACGGGAAGTTCTTGTTTAATAACACGGAACTGGAAGAGATTGCCAAGCAGATTTCCCGCTGGTATGACGTGGAAATATTTTTTAGTAATGAAAGCGTGAAAAAGGTGCGGTTCACGGGGGCGATCGTGAAGTTTAAGCCTTTGGATGATTTGGTTCGGATGATCGAGAGTACAAGTCAAGTCCGGTTTAGCGTGAAAGGGAAAACAATTGTAATTTCAGAGTAAATTAAAAATACCGGAAAAGTATAGCGACTTCTCCGGCATTTATAAAAGTTAGCAGTCTTGCCCGACATTTGGCGATAGAGGACAAGACTCATTGTAAACCTTTAAAAAACAAATGTATGAAAAAAAATTGTGATTTGGGGCTTTATCCCCCCAGATGGCTAAAAAAAATTCTATTAGTTATGCGAATGACAGGAGTTCTATGTTTGGTGTGCGTGATGCACTTGTCTGCGGCCGTCTATTCTCAAACGGCACGGATTAATTTGAAAATGAAAGATGCGACAATTGAGCAGGTGCTGAATAAGATTTCTGAATCTACACAGTTAGATTTTTTTTACAGTAATTCTAAGATTGACGTGTCGAAACGAGTGAACGTAAACTTTTTGGATGCTACGATTGAACAAGCATTACAAATGATTTTTAAAGGGTATGACGTAAAGTTCGAGATTAATGACAATTTCGTGGTGATACATTACGTGCGGGCCTTAGTTGCTGCTGATACGTTGAAGAAAAAGATCACGGTTACAGGAATCGTGAAGGATGTGGATGGCATGACATTACCGGGAGTGACGATTCAAGTGAAGGGTACAACAATTGGGTTTGTGACAAACGCTGAGGGAAAGTTCGATTTTGATTTACCGAAACAAGAAAATTTGGTGTTAATATTTTCATTTGTAGGTTTCCAAAAGCAAGAAGTTCAAGTAAAGGATAGTAAACCAATGAATATCGTGATGAAAAACGATATGGCAGAGATTGATGAGGTGGTGGTGACGGGAATCTTTAATAAACCGAAAGGAAGTTTTACAGGATCAGTAACGCATATTACGAAGGAAGAGATAATGTCAATGGGTAATCGTAATTTGTTGCAAACATTGAATAATATTGATCCGGCCTTTGTGATACAGGAAAATAATACATATGGTTCTAATCCAAATGTTTTACCGGAGATTCAAATTCGGGGAATTTCTAGTTTGCCAGAGATTACAAATCTTCAAACTCAAGCACGTGCAGAGTTGAATCAACCATTGTTTATCTTGGATGGGTTTGAAGTTTCTTTGGAGAGAGTGATGGACTTGAACCAGTCGGATGTTGAAAGTGTGACAATCTTGAAAGACGCAAGTTCTACTGCTATTTATGGTTCCCGTGGCGCAAATGGTGTAGTGGTGATCACTTCTTCAAAGCCTCGGCAAGGAAAATTACGTGTTACGGCTACAGCCGGAATGAACTTGGAAATACCTGATCTATCCAGTTATAATTTATTGAATGCGAAAGAAAAGTTAGATTTGGAGGTACGTGCAGGACTGTATAATAGTGTGAAACGTAAAGAATTATATCGACAGAATGCGAAATCTATTGCCGAAGGGGTTGATACTTATTGGATTGGGAAACCGGTACGAACGGGTGTCGGTCAAATGTATATGTTGAATTTTGGTGGTGGCGATGAACAATTTCGCTACACGATGAATTTGTCTTATAATTGTGTAGCGGGAGCGATGAAGGGTTCTTTTCGGAATAATTTCAATGGTTCTTTGACGATCAGTTATTTATTAAAAACGATTCGTTTCACAAATACATTTTCTTTAGGATTGAATAATTCTGAAGAAAGTCCGTACGGGGACTTTTATACATATGTTTCCATGAATCCTTATTTTTATCCTTATGATGAGAATGGACAGGTTGTGAAATCATTTATAACATTCGGATCCACGACAGGTACGACTACTCTTGCAAATCCACTATGGGAAGCTTCAATTAATAAGTTTAACAAGGAAAAGTATACGAATATCCGAAATACGTTCCAAATGGAGTGGAATGTGTTGAAAGGTTTGAAATTGGCGACCAGAGTGGGATATTCTAGTCAAACAAATCGATCTGATCAATTTTCTCCGAAATCCAGTAATGATTTTAATAACATACAGGATCCTAATGCCAAGGGAAGTTATACGTGGGGTTATGGAGAGACTCAATCTTGGCAATGGAGTATTACCGGTAATTACGGGAATACCTTTGGATTGCATAGCGTGTTTGTTGGAGTAGACGGTAGTTTGAATGAAACTAGAAGTTTGAATTATATGTTGTGGGTACGTGGATTTGCCAATGATCATTTGACAGATATATCTAATGCGGCAGGATTTGCCACAGAACGTCCGTCTGCAACAGATTCAAAATCTCGCCAAGTCGGACTTACGATAACGGGAAATTACAATTATGATGATCGTTATTTTGCTGATTTCTCCTATCGATTGGATGGATCATCTTCTTTCGGTTCCAATAATCGTTTCGCTCCGTTTTGGTCTGTCGGAGTTGGTTACACGATTAGTAAAGAGAACTTTTTTCAAGAACGATTACCATGGATGAATTTACTTCGTTTGCGTTATTCTTATGGAGTGACGAGTTCTTTACCGGTTAATCCATATCAGGCGTTGACGACGTACGAATACGATCGGGATCAACGTTATAATGGAGATATGGGTGCTTATCTACAAGGGCTTGGTAATGATGATTTACGTTGGCAGGATACTTATCAGCATAATATTGGCTTGGATATATCATTGTTTAACGAGATACTATCTCTGCAAGGGAACTATTATCGCAAGGAAACAAAAAATTATATCTCGTCGTTAGGTTTGACTTATTCTCATGGATTTCCCGAGTATAAGGAAAATGTTGGAACCATTCGGAATGTAGGAGGAGAATTGAATATTTCTGTTAATTTATTACGCACAAATGATATTACATGGTCGGCACGAGGAGGTTTTGCATGGAACAAGAATACAATTGTGAAACTTTCAGATGAGATGAAAAGGCAAAATGAAGAGACCGTGAATAATCAGACTGGGAACTTTATTTATCTGCAATATAAAGAGGGAGAATCGATGAATGCGATTTATACTTTCATCTCCCCGGGGATTGATGCCACGACGGGAGAGGTCCTTTACGTGGATCGCAATGGGAAGGTATCTTCTACGGTGGATATGTTGGCTAAAGTTAAGGTTGGTAATGGAGTTCCGAAGGTAAACGGACGTTTTAGTACTTCGTTTCGTTATAAATCTTTTTCTTTAACAACAGGTTTTGAATTAAGATTGGGAGGACAGAAATTGAATCAGACATTGTTGTCTAAAGTGGAAAATGCTTATGTCGAGAATAACGTTGACAAACGGGTGCTGTCAGAACGCTGGGAAAAGCCCGGAGACATAACCCGTTACAAGGGATTAAATAATAAAGTGAACACGCAAGCAAATAATCGTTTTGTCGCGGATGAATCGACTTTTATTTGGAGAAATATTAATATACAATACGATTTCCCGCGACGGATTTGTAAGTATTTAAAAATGGAGCGGTTAAGCTTGTCTGCCAGTATGATGGATTTATTGTATTTGTCCACGATAGAACAAGAACGGGGAACGAATTATCCATATTCTGTAAAACCGTCATTTTCATTATCATGTACATTTTAATTAATACAGGAACATTATGAAAAAAATCAAGAGTTTATTGTTTATGTCCTGCGTGATATTCAGCCTGTTCGGTTGCACAGATTGGTTGACAATTCAACCGGAAACTCAAGTGACAAAGGAAGATATGTTTAAAACTCAGGCTGGATTTTATGATGCCCTGATAGGTTCATATATTCTTATGCGGGATAATTATTCTCCGAGCGGACAAATGGTGCTTGGTGGTGTAGAGTATATGGCAAATTTGTGGGAAACAACCGAAGGTTTGGGTGTTGCGTATTATTATGCATCGCATGATTATCGGGTTGAAAGAGTTGAACGAGAGTTAGGAAATATGTTTTTGAAGCAATACGAAATTATTGCGAACCTAAATATTTTAATCAAGTATATTGATAACCAACAGCGAGTGTTGACAGATAAAGAGGAAAAATTGTATAAAGGGGAGGCATTGGGATTGCGTGCTTTTATCCATTTTGATTTGATTCGTCTGTGGGGACCAATGCCAACTCAAGTAGATGAGAGTTATAAATATTTGCCCTACGAGACTACGGTTCAGTTGGAAAATTATCCGTATTCTAATTATCGGGAGTATATGAATAAACTTTGTGCGGATTTGGATTCGGCAGAACTCTTGTTGAAGCAAGTGGATCCCATTCTGTCTGCCGGTAAGTCTAGCGGGTATCGTCCGAATCGAATGAATTACTATGCCGTGTTAGGTTTACAGGCCCGGGTTCATTTGTGGCTTGGCGAAAAAGATGAAGCATTACGTTATGCGCGAATGGTGAAAGATGCGACTTCTGTGGATGGGAAAAAACTATTTTCTTTGGGGTCGCAAGCTGATCTAAATAGAAATGATAGGGTCTTTTACGCTAGTGAGCAGTTGTTTGGAGTAGCAATTGAAGAATTTGATGACAGTAGGATACCTGATGGTTTTAAACAGTTAACGACCGAGGTGGATGCATTGTATACGATAAAAGATATTCGGCTTTCATTATGGTTTGCTAATAATGGAGGGTATCGTTCTCCTAATAAGTATGATAATATGGCTTCTTCTGATTCACAACAGACGAAAGCTCCGAATCTTAGTGTCCCGATGATTCGTTTGGCTGAAATGTATTTGATTATAGCGGAATGTGCGGATTTGTCGGAGGCCAATGGGATGTATAAAGAATTTTTAGCATCTCGGGGGTTAGTAACTACGGAATTGACTGAAAGTAACCGAAAAGAAGTGATTCAATTGGAATATCTCAAAGAATTTTATGCTGAAGGGCAAATGTTTTACGTCTACAAGCGTTTGGGAACTGTTACCATGCATTGGGGAACAAAAGAATGTGGAGAGGATGTTTACGTGTTACCATTGCCATTACGAGAGTTGAATACGACTGAAAATTATTAAAAAGAGAAGTTATGATACGTAAATTTATATTCGCTTTATGCATAGGTTTATGTTGTATGGCATGCGAGGAAGCATTACCTGGTTATAATACTTCATGGAAAGGAGTACAATTTGTATTACCTGCCGTTCTTCATCCAGAGGTTTATAGTTATTCTTTTGTGGGAAAAGGGGATATATCGGTGGATACCGTTTGGTTTACGGTACGTCCTCAAGGTATGGTTCCGGAGGAAAATTGTCGTATTAAATTAGAGCAGTATGAGAAACGTGAATGGAAATATATTTATGGGAATGATGGGATAATTGCGGATTCAGTCTTGACGGTTTATCCCCGCCAAGCTGTTCCGGGAGTGCATTATATACCTTTTGATGACGAGCGGATGAAGGAACACTTGATCTTGAAACCGGGGGAACTGAGTACTCAAATTCCCGTGATCATGTTAAGGGATGAATCTTTGCGGGATACCACGTATACACTTTTCTTCCGGATCGTAGATTCGGAGGATCTGATGGCAGGTGATAATGAATATTGTCATATCCAATTGAAAATAGCGGATTGTTTGACGACACCAGCCGCTTGGGATCGATATTTTTTTGCCGGAGCATGGAGCCGCACGAAGCATGAGTTTATGATAACGATTTCCGGTAAGGAATGGGATGATGAATTTATCTCGACCTTGAGCATTGATGATAAAAATTACTATTTGTTTATTTTCAACCGGGAATTGAAAAAAGAGAATGCCAAACGTGCCGAACAGGGACTACCGCCTCTGAGAGATAATCCTGGTGATCCTGCCACGGAAATCACGTTCCCGACAATAGCACGTTAAATAATAAAGAGAAATGATATGAAACATATATATTATTTGATAATGATTCTTGTGGTAGGGGTTGTGCTTACCGCTTGTTATGATAAAGATAACACGATTCATCGTATTCCGGATTTGGTGATTGAAAATGTTAAGAATGCTTCTGTTCAGACCGGGGAAATTATTGATATCACGCCTGTTTGCACGATGGGAGGGGAAGAGGTTGAGTGTACCTATAATTGGTATCGTTATCATGATACAGTGCCGGAATTAATCTCGCAAGATGCCCGTCTACAATGGCGTGTTGACACGACGGATAACGTGACGTTGGAAGTCGAAGCAACTCATGTTGAGACCGGACTTCAAGCCGTTTTAGCGTTTAGTTATACAATTATTCCTCGAATTAATAATGGTTGGTTAATTCTGAAAGAAACAGCAGATGGGAATACGGATATGGATGTTTCACTGATTCAAAATGGGAAGATCGAGTTTGCTGCAGACCAGTTATCTCTATCTTTGGGCGAGCCAATGGAAGGAAAACCGATTTCTATACTTTATACGGAGAGTTTCAAGTGGTATAATCCGGAAACGGGAAAAACAGAGGCTTCCCAAAAGTGCCTGATTCCTGTGAGTGAGAAAGATATTCTGATGTATCGAGTGAATGATGAAAATATTTTAGTAAAAAAAGAAGATTTATTCTATGAAATGCCGGATTTTGCTTCAGGTTCTATAGAAGCTTTCATGAGCCACTCTTCTTTTTCAGGGTTGATATATAATGGTAAGGCTTATTTGATGAATTCTGGTCTTTCTGCTTTTATGCCGGCTTTAATGGGAGATTATCATCTTGCACCTTATATTGTTTGTTGGGGGTATGGCTATTCCATGTTGGTATATGATGAACAGAGCTGTTCTTTTGCTATTCTTCCGAAATCGAAAAGTTCATCTATTACAATGGAAATCAAATATTTTAAAGATATTTATAGACCTGAGGATGATTTGAAGATTTCTTCGAACCAGCTAGATGCTGATTTAATTTATTTGGGACAAACAGACAAAAAGATTGCAGGAGAGTATAATTGGGGAACAGCGTATGCCTTGATGCGAAAGAAAGGAGATATGGAAAATTTGCGGCTCTATGGATTACACTCCAAAGAGTTTGATGCGGCTGATTATGCTCCTATTCGTTTTGCCCGAACGATTCCGGTATCTCGTTGCAGTGCGTTTGCCAATGCTGATTTTTACACGATGCATCAGACAAGCAATATTATTTATTTTATAAAAGATAACCGACTTTCTTATTACGATATTGACGAGGATAAATTCGTGATGGATATTCATACTTTTGATGGAGAGATTACTTATTGTAAGTATATTGCTAATAATTATGATTATAATAATGCGGAGTGGATGGGAGATTTGTATGATAATCGATTTGATCGGCTTATTGTTGCGACATCCTCGGGCACCGATTATGCAATATATTCTTTTGATTCCTCTGTGGATGGGTTGAAACTTCTTCCGGAGATTATTCGTGGAAAGGGGAAAGTGAGATTTATGTTCTGGTATAGTCCTGCGTGGTCATTATTTAATAGTATTTATAGATATAGTTAATTTGATCGAAATGCCCCTTGTTGGTATATGTGGGGGCATTTTTATTTTTGGCGTGATGAAGGAAATTTTATGGCTATAAACCTCTTATTGATAGACAAGTAAGGTTTTTAGAGTTATAAATATTAATAATTATGAGATTTGGGAAAGAGTTGTTTATTTGGTGCTTCAGTTTCTTATTAGTGTCTTCACTTGCACATGGAAATCCCCTGGACACGGTGGCCTTGAAAATCGGTGATAAATGTCCGAATTTTATTTTTAAAGATTTGGATGGAAAAGAGCGGACATTGCAAGAGCTTGAAGGGAAGTACGTTTTCATTGACGTGTGGGCATCGTGGTGTAATCCCTGTTTACGAGAATATCCACACTTGGAAAAGTTGGAGGAAAAATTTCGGGATAGGAACATCGAGTTTGTCGGAATTTCTTGTGATGGAATGGAATGGAAATGGCGGGGAGCGGCTTTGTCAATGGTTGGTATGCAATGGTGGTTGGCTGGAGACGAATCTTTTATGAAAGTTTTTCGCGTGGGAGGAATTCCTCGTTTTATCCTGTTGGATCGGAAAGGGCGAGTGTTGCGTTTAGAGATGACACGTCCTTCTGATCCTCGAACGGAAACAATGTTACGGCAATTGAAAGGAATAGAAAATGGCCCGTCTGCCCCACGAAAAGCAAAGAAGACGGTTGACTTGCGGGAGACCGCCTTCGAGTTTCAAATGCCGGAGAATGACACCCGGGAAGTCGCGTTGGAAACTTGCGATGGGGGGAGAATGAAATTGGAATTTGATGGTTCAAATAAGGCCGTTTGGAAAATGGCCCTGTCGGAAGGTGAGTACGGACGGCTTTGGGTGGGAGATAAGAAATATACGGTATGGGTGGAACCCGATAAGCCTTGGCAGGCCAAATCCGAATTTAATGAATTGCATTTTGAAGGAGAAGGTGCGGATATTAATAATTATTTGAATAAAAAATTTTATCGAGATATTCAATGGCGGGAATACGAACTGGAGGAAGAATTTTTCCGGATTAGATTGCAAGAGATGGTGGAAGAGCGGGAGAAAGCGTTATCAACAGCTGGTTTAGATGCAAATTTTATAAAGCGGGAGAAAGAGAGTATCGGTTACGAGCGAAATTACCAGTTGGCTTCTTGGATAATTATGGGGCATGGAGGGAAGCAGGTGTCAGAGGAATCTTGGTCAGAATTGAGGCGTGCGTTGACAGAAGAAAAAGAGGCTTGGGGAATTTTTGAATACCCGGAATCCATAAAAAGGACATTATTTGCTTTACATGCTCAAGGAGAGGGGACAGAAGATGCTTATGCCTTATTGATAAAGGTATTAAAAGAGGCGGAAAAGTACAGGGATAAGCGATTGGTGGAGAATTTGGTGGTGAAAAGTGTTATGGAATACGTGAGAATGTATGGTATGGAAAACACGGAAGAGATGGATCGAATTTTTCGAAAGAGGGTTCATAGGCCGGATTATGTTGCGGAATATCAGCGTGTGTATGATGCAAATAAGGTTTTGTTCAAGGGACAGCCTGCCGTACCGTTTACTTTTAAGGATATAACAGGAAAAGAAGTGAGCTTGTCGGATTTGAAAGGAAAATACGTGTATATTGATGTATGGGCCACGTGGTGTGGGCCGTGTAATGCCGAGATTCCTCATCTGAAAAAGTTGGAAGAGGAATTTGAGGGGCGCAACATCTGTTTTATCAGTATTTCTTGTGATGATAGTCAGAAAGCGTGGGAAAGATTTGTTCAAGCGAAACAATTGGGAGGAATCCAGTTACACATGGGAGGCGACAAAAGTTTCATGGAGGCTATTCGTTGCAAGGGGATTCCCCGGTTCCTACTGATTGATCAAGATGGTAAATTTTTAAATGCGAATATGCCACGACCTTCTGATGGGAAAACATTGGAAATATTGAATACTTTGCCCGGATTATAGATTAAATGCGTGTGCTTTATGAACCCGGAATTCTTTGCGTGTAGGAATTCCGGGTTTTGTTTGCACGGGAATTCTTTTTCTTATACTTTTGGATAAAGTCTTATAACACGTTTATGATCACGAAAGAACAAGTGGAGCTTTTTGTGGCTCAAGCCCATCGGTACGGGGAGGCTCGGCTGATGCTTTGCAGTAGTGGTAATTTATCTTGGCGAGTGGGAGACAAGATGCTGGTTTCCGGAACAGGTTCGTGGTTACCGGTTTTGACTCCGGAAAAGGTTGCCGTGTGTGATATTATGTCCGGGCAAGTGGAAAACGGGGTACGTCCTTCTATGGAAAGTGTTTTTCATTTAGGTGTATTGCGGGAGCGTCCGGAAGTAAACGTGGTGTTACACTTCCAGTCGGAATATGCTACGGTGGTGGCTTGTATGAAAAATAAACCGTCAGATTTTAACGTAACCTTGGAAGTCCCTTACCATGTGGGCGAAGTCGCTGTTGTTCCTTATTATCGTCCCGGTTCTCTTGAATTGGCGCATGCCGTGATCGAGGCGATGAAGGATCATGATGCCGTTTTGTTAAGTAATCACGGACAGGTGGTGTGTGGTCGTGATTTTGATGAAGTGCTTGAACGGGCTCTTTTCTTCGAGATGGCTTGTCGGATTATTGTCCAGAGCCGGATGGATTATACGGTACTTTCCCAAAAAGATGTGGAAGATTTAAGGAAACATTTTTAGAGAGAGCCAATTATTCTTGTGAGTGAGCGTGGTTATTCGATTTTCTTACATAAATTTGTCCATACAATTTGAATGTACTCATGGATGCAGAAGAGGATTTGATTTTAGCTCGTATAAAAAAACGCGATAAAGAGGCGTTTCGATACCTCTATGAGTATTATTTTGCCAAAATGGTTCTGTTTGCCGAGAGTTATTTGTATGATGAAGAAGAGGCAAGGGATTTAGTGCAGGATCTATTTTTCCATTTATGGAATCATGCCGGGACATTACAAGTGACCACTTCCGTGAAAGCTTACTTGTTCACGTCGGTGCGGAATCGTTGTTTGAATGCGATACGTGATCGGAAGATCAGGGATGAGCATAACAATAAATTGGTTGAGGCACAGTTTTTCTCCGGAACCGAGGATGTGGTTATTGATGAGGAAGTGCATCGACGCCTTCAAGAAGCATTGGATTCGCTACCTGATAAATGCCGGGAGATTATTTTGTTAAAAGTGGTGGAAGGAAAGAAGAACAAAGAGATTGCCGAACAATTAAATATCGCCGAGACAACGGTGAAAACTCAGGTACAACGAGCGTATCGTATGTTGCGTGAGAGGTTGATCCCTATTCTTTTGTTGATAGAGTGGTTACAGGCGAATGGATAATTGTTTCTCTTTGCAGGTTTTTGTTAAAATTTAATTTCTTGTACTCCGTTTTTCCTATTGCTGTGTCTTGCGTATGATATTAAATCATAGATATGACAGATAAAATGCATATAAATTGGGATATGATCGTGCGGAAGATTCTGGAAGAATCCTCGGTAGAGGAGGATATGTTGGTCGAGAATTGGTTGGAGGAGGATGAAGAGAACCGAGAATATTACCGGAAAGCTAAACATTATTTTGACGTGTATTACACGGGTGAAGAAACCCGGAATGTCGATACGGAGAGCGCGTGGGGAGAGTTTGTGACATATGTTGATAAATCTTCCAGTAGATTCTTGTGGCGAAAATTGGCAGGATATGCAGCTGCAATAGTTATACTGGTGGGAATGGGAGTTACCTATTGGTTGTCAAGAACTCCGAATAAAGAGCAGGTAACCGTGGCAAAGAGCCTGCCCGTGGAGCCGGGTATGATGAAAGCGGTTCTGGTGTTTAACTCTGGCGAACGAGTTGTTTTGACTGATACTTCCGTGTTGGAACAGGTTGTTGAAGAATATGGATCGAAAAATAATATGAATGCGAGTGGTGAGGAGGACGTGGAATTTAACACGGTTTTCGTGCCGCGAGGAGGAGAATATAGTTTGGTGCTGGCTGACGGGACACGTGTGAAAATGAATGCAGACTCTAAATTGAGTTTTCCGAAAAGGTTTGCCGGTAAAGACCGGCGGGTGCGTTTGGAGGGAGAGGCATTATTCAACGTAACGAAAGATTCGGTTCATTCCTTTATCGTGGAAACCGGCCACGGTGAAGTGAAAGTGCTTGGGACGGAATTTAACTTGAATGCCTATCCAGACAATCAATTTGTGCAAACAACTTTGGTGAGTGGAAAGGTGGCTTTTAAGGGAGAGGGAATGGCAGAGACTCAGGTGATTTTGCCAGGAGAACAGATTGTTTATGACATAGAAACACGTGCCGCGGATGTGAAGAAGGTTGACACGAGGATTTATACGGCATGGAGCGAGGGGAAGTGGATTATAGAAGGACAGAGGCTAGAAGATATTATGAAACAATTATCTCGCTGGTATGATGTCGAGATCTTATATCAGAATCCGGTGGCAAAAGATTTGATTTTTACCGGTGACTTGGAGAAATACCGTGATTGTGAAGTGGTGTTGAACATTATAGCCATGACAACTAACGTGGTGTTTGAAATGAAAGATAAAGTAATAACCATAAAGATGAAATAAATAAAACCGAAAGATGTTGAGACCATCTTCCGGTTCGATAAAGTTAATATTTGCAATTATCTTAACATTAACAGAACAAATGTATGAAAAAAAATCGAAACGAGGATTACCCCGGTAGGTGGGTATGTCTGAAAAAAATTTTATTGGTGATGAAATTAATGTGTGTATGTACGTTAATGCTCTTTTTGCAGGCTTCGGGAATAACTTATTCCCAGAAGAAAGTGAACTTGAATGTCGAGAACGTGAGTATGCTCGATGTAATTCAGGAATTAAGGAAACAGACGGGTTTTAAATTTTTCTTCAATCATAACGAATTGAAGAAAGTGAACGATGTTTCGGCGAAGTTTGTAGAGGAAGATTTAGAGCGGGTGTTGGATGCGTTATTGAGGGAAGTGAATTTTGCTTACCGAATCGAGCAGGGCGTGATCATTATTACTCCTCTTTCCGTGAAGGATGAGGTGAAGGATGGTTACCGTGTTGTCGGTTTCGTGACAGATGAACATGATAAACCCATGCCCGGAGTGACGGTCATTTTGAAAGGAACTAGTGCCGGAACGGCAACGAATAACAAAGGGTATTTTGGTTTCACGCTCCCGATGAAAAAAGGTAGGCTGTTGTTTACTTTCGTGGGATATAAAAGTCAGGAGATCCCGTTTGAGATCCCGTGTGACACTGTCCGGATCAAGATGAAAGAGGATATGGAGGCGATTGATGAAGTTGTGGTACGTGCATACGGGACCCAGAATAAACGGGAGGTGGTGAGTTCAATATCGTCTGTAACAGCCGAAGAGATGAAGGAATTGCCCTCGGCTAGTATTTTAAGTATGTTGCAAGGACGATTGGCGGGAGTGAATATTGTTAACCAATCCGGGGCTCCCGGTAGTGCGTCCGTGGTTGCAGTCCGCGGATTTAATTCTTTGCTAGTGGATGGAGCTAGTGACGGGCAACCTTTATACGTGATAGACGGGGTTCCCATGCATTCGTTCGTGTCCCCGGTGACCGGGACAAACACGTTGGCGGATATAGATCCTTCAATGATAGAATCGGTTGAGGTGCTGAAAGATGCCGCGGCAGCTTCTATTTACGGTTCTCGTGCCGGTAACGGGGTGATATTGATTACGACCAAAAAAGGGCGTGCTGGTGATGCAAAGTTTTCCGTGAATATATCTTACACGGGTTCGAAAATGATGGAAACCCCTTTACAGACGGGGGGACGGCTGGAACGTTGGTATAAAATATTGAAAATCAGGAATACGATGGATAAGGCTTATGATAGCAAGAAAAAGGTAAGTTACTGGCCCTTGGGATATACATCCGTGTACGAGAATAAGAGTGGCGTGTATGATGGTTTTTGGCAGGACGGGCACAAGACTGAAGGGTTGGATAATAAAATGTTGCAAGATAGTTTGAATCCTTTTTATAATAACCAGACCAATTGGTGGAAACACGTGTTTCGTACAGGTAAAGTGATTAACGGAAACGTGCAGGCTTCCGGGGGATCGGATCGTTTCCAGTACATGATTGGCGGTGGTTTCTATACTGAAGACGGGATTATGCTCAATAGTTCGTATTCTAGGGTTAGTTTGAACTTGAACCTGACGGCTCAACCGACTGAAAAGCTGCGTTTGGATGCACGTGTGTATGGGGCATACATGGATCGTAGTTTGAATGTAAATAACGGTCTTAATCATGGTCGTTTCGAGGGTATGATCGTGAGTCCGAGTGGAATGAGTACGTTGATTTCTAATGATGAAGAATTGCAGAAACAATGGTTGGAGAAAACGAATGAGACCGTGGTTCGTAGTGATGATTACCGGGGAATGGGAAGTGTTTTCATGCAATACACGCCAGTGAAGGGGTTAGATCTTTCTTGGAAGGGGAGTATTGACCTGTCACAGGCGAATAGGAATTCGTTTAAACCGAGTTTTTTGAATGCAAAAACGTTAGAAAATGTTTCTGAAGGACAAGTGTCTCGAAAGATATATCTTTCTTCTGAAGTGTTGTTGCGCTATAAAACCAGTATAAAAGAAAAGCATAATCTGGAGATACTTTTGGGTATGGATGTCAATAAAGATCAAGTTTTTTTTATCAAAGGTGAAGGTCGAGGGCAGGCTAGTGATTATATCTATTACTATAACGCGGCATTTAATTTGCCAATTGTAAATGATGGGACGGAAAGTAGCCCGGATTGGAGGTCGTTGACTTCTTATAATTCTGATTTTAGGGAAAAGGCTATGGTGAGCTATTTTGGACGGTTTGGATATAATTATAAACAACGGTATTTGTTTGAAGGCACCTTGCGAAGGGACGGTTCATCTACCTTTGGTGAAGATCATAAATGGGCAACGTTTCCTTCCGTGGCTGTCGGCTGGGCTTTTTCGGAAGAAAAGTTCATGGATAATTTTTACTGGTTGGATTGGGGTAAAATTCGTGCAAGCTATGGGACTTCCGGGCAAATATTCACGGATGAGTATTTGGCCCACGGATTGATGCAGAATAATAAAAGCTTTTTCATGGGGCAGGCAGGAATGAGCCCGGCAACCCCGATTAGTCCCGATTTAACATGGGAAAAGTCGGAGCAGTATAATATCGGGTTGGATTTTGATATGTTCGATTATCGTTTGAGCCTAAAATTGGATTACTATTATAAATATACGTCGGCATTGATTTATTCCGTTGATTTGCCGGGTAATATGCTGATTGGGACCAAACGAACAGAGAATGCCATGGAGGTGTCGAACGAGGGACTTGAATTGGAATTGAAGGCTGATGTGTTGAGAGAAAAAGAATTAAGATGGAGAATACGATTTAATGTGGCTCGAAATTGGAATCGGTTCGAGAAATCGTATAGTGGAAAAGATATGGTTGGTGCGGGGTTGGTCGTGGGACGCTCTATCAACGGAATGTATGTCTATATTGATGATGGGTATTACCAGTCGGAGGATGAGGTCCCGGTTTATTACGATTTACTTGGTAACGAGAAATACATGGGTAGTCTATCCACCCAGTATGGCGTGAGCGGATATGTAGGGACGCAGAAAATCAGAGATTTAAATGGCGATGGACGTATATCTGATGGAGACATGGCTTATTGCGGTTCTCCCGCTCCTTTGGCTCATGGGGGATGGGCGAACGAGCTTTCGTGGCGTAATTTTAGTTTGAACTTGTTGTTTAATTTCGTGTTAGGACGTGATATGATTAATACGGCTAAAGCGACCGGGTCCAATTACACGGATTTGAGAAAGTTGGATTATTGGAAAAAACCGGGGGACGAGACGAATCTTCCAAAAATAGGGGCGCAGATATATCCTAAAGTTCGTTCGAATATAGAAAACGTTCATTCGGTAAGTTTGAAACAAATTACATTGGGATATGATTTACCCAAGAAAATGGCCAAAAAAGCCGGTTTTAACGGCGTGCGTTTTTTCGGTACGATCGAGAATTTGTTCTACCTAAGTAATTATTCCGGTATGAATCCTGAACTTGTGGATGTCTATAAAGGGATCGATAATGGAACACAATACCCTTTATCGCGAAAGATGACATTAGGTTTAACGCTTAATTTTTAAATAGATGAAAAATTATATATTCATGTTGTCCGTCATGTTGTTTTTGTCCGGGTGTACGGGGATGATCGATGTTCAACCGGAAAATTCGACTACATTTACCAACTATTTTAGAGCCAAAAAAGATGCGGAAGCTTTGTTGGTTACGATGCATTCTACGCTGAGAGAAGTGATGTTTAATGATATTTACGGGCCGCATCACGCGGCAGGGGGTATTATGGATCAAATTAGTGCAACGGTAGTTACGTCCGCTCGTCGCTTAGATCCTTCCCAACATACGTCTCAGAGGTGGAGATATTACTATGAAACAATAAATTCTGCTGATATTATTATTGATAATATTCATCGTTTCCCTTTTCCGGCCGAGGAAATGGAGCCGTACAGGTTACAGGCCTGTTTTACTAAGGGATTGATGTATTTTATGCTTGCCCAGCGTTGGGGAGAGGTCCCGATTACTAGAGGGTCAACTAATTTTGATAAATTGGCCAAGAGTTCTGTTAGTGATGTCCTTGATGAGGCTGAAAGATGGGCATTGCAGGCGTTGGAACTTCAAGTGTTTGAAGAACTTCGGGATGAGCATGGTAATCCTCGGAAGACAAAACAATATGCCAGTAAGGGTGCGGCTGCGGCATTATTGGCTCATCTGTATGCATGGCGTGCTTCTATCGAGGGGAAAAATGAGTACTGGGAGGAGGCCGAGAAATATTGTACGATGATAATGAATAACGAGGTTGGTTTTTATGATCTGGCAAAGAGCCCGGAGCAAGTATGCTCGGAGGTGTTGTCTCGTAATAGTGTGGAGAGTATTTGGGAAGTGTACAAGTCTACAGAAGAGCGTATTGCATCAAAAATTTATTTTTCGGAGGCTTTTTTTGGTTTCCCTGTTCGAATGGATTCGTGGGGAGGAAACCCGGCTAAAAAAATGGATATGGAAATTAGTAAGGCACGAGTAAGAATGATGTATGATGAGGCTGATCGGCGGCGAGATGCTTTTTTTCTTGTAACAGATGCGAAAAAACTTTATGTGATAAAGAATGGGGAGGAATACACGGTTAAAACAACTCTTGAAGAGGGGGATGTGGTGTATAAACAATACAATAACACGTATACAAAAGCATTCCCGACGAAATTTCGTAAATCTTATTACACGCAAAATAAGGATCAGCAGGAACCTACTTTCCGTGGTTTTGATATGTGTAAAGTGCATTGGCGGTTGGCAGATATTATCTTGTTGCGCGCGGAGTGCCGGGCGAGACAAAATAAACCGTCTGCTATTGAAGATTTGAATAAGATTCGAAAACGGGCTTACGGCAATGATGAACATGGTTATAAAGCCTCTGAAGGGGACTTGCAATTAGCTATTTTCCGCGAAAGAGAGAAAGAATTGATTTTTGAAGATCATCGTTATTACGATGTCGTGCGTAATGGATGGGATTATGTGCGTCGGGAATTACCGGAGGCCTACACTTTGTTGTCGGATCAGGAGATTTTAGATGGAGCATTATATTATGCGACGGATCTAAATGCGTTTGAGAATAATGACTTGATGCGTCAGAATAGGTATTGGAATCAATTTTTACAGTAAATAGAATAGGTTATGAAGAATATAAGCATATTTGTATTAGTCATTGTTGTGTTTTTCTTGGTTGGATGCACGAAGGAGAATTTTATTAAGAGTGGGGTATGTGATGGGCGTTTTAATGGGAGTCTTTTAGAATATATGGAGGCCCCCGGACATTCATATGACTGGGATTCTACGGCTTTAATGGTCAGGCATGCCGGTGATGAGGTGATTCGGTTGTTCGAGGGGCAGCATCCGGATTACCCGGAAATTACTTTTTTCGGACCTACGAATCATTCCGTTCGTCGATATATGTTGCAGAATGGAATCAAGCGAGTGGAGGATTTAGATCCGGGATGGTGTAAAGAGATACTATTGAAACATATCGTGAAAGGAAAGATTTATCGAGATGATGTGACAGCTGGAAAGTCCGGTGGTTCTCAAACTGGGGAAGAAGGAGAGACTGTTGTCGGGGAAGGAGGAGATATTTTGGAAACCATCGTGAGGACTAAAATATGGGTGTACTCGTTCCGGGAGTCTTATTCTGGGATTGAAGATCTTGGAGCGAACTCGCTTTATTTGAAATCATTTGATCAGGGAATCTTGTTAGAAATAGTGTCAACTGACATAGAACCTGATAATTGTGTCGTACATTCATTGAGTTATGCTTACACGTTAGGAGAGATATAATGTATAATAGATAACAGAAAATAGATATGAGAAAATTAGTTGTACTTGCAGGTGTTGTTTTGATGATGCTGATTGGCTGTCAGGATGTTACTATTGGTTTTTTAAATATTGAAAATGCCAGTTACGATCCTGATACGATCTTTCTGAAGAGCGTTCTGGATACAGCCGAAATAAAAGAGAAGAATCCGGATTGGGATTTTTGGATTGCTTCAGGTGAATACACGGAAGAAGATTTGATAGGATTCGGTATTCTTGAATATATTTCAAAACCGGGACCAGACTATGCCCGTTGGGAGAAAAAGGCTCCTTGGGTGTCTTTTGCCCTGCAGGGGTACGAGGGAACAGAGCAGGTTAAATTCTCGGTTGAATCCGTAACGTCTACAGCAGGGGAGGAAGCAGCCCGAATATTCATGAACGAATTAAGAATTCGTGGTGGTGGGGTCTTGATCTATCCGATGGAACATCATGCCGTTCCAGGACATTACGTGATCTCTGTCCGTTTGACGAATCCCGGGTATAGTAAAGTGTTGGAGAATGCCATTACTTTTGTTGTTGAATAAACGTGTTATGTTGTAAATGATATGATGAGAGTATTTATAACTTTGTTTTCATTCCTGTTCGTTACTTTTAACACTACTTTTGCTCAGGAAAAAGGGATTCGCTTTGTAGATAACAATTTGAAAAATGCGTTGAAACAAGCGAAACAGGAAAATAAATTCGTGTTTGTTGATTTCATGGCCACGTGGTGTGGGCCGTGTAAACGAATGATGGCAGAAACGTTTAGCGCTCCAGTTGTCAGTGAATATTTCAACAAAAAATTTGTCAACATTCAAATTGATGTTGACAAAGAAAAAAGTTTGGCAAAAAAGTATAAAGTGACAAATGTTCCCACGTTTGTTATTCTGGATTCCGAGGGAAAAGAAATTGGTAGAAAATCGGGATTTATGGTTGCTAATCGGTTTTTACATTTTGCTCAAGTATTGATGAAAGATGCACCTTCTTTTGAGGATCTGTGGGAAGAGTGTAAGCGGGAAAATGAAGGTTTTAAAAGTCGACAAATCTTTTTGTTAGAGGCTCCGGTCTTCATAAGTGATTTAGGTGGGAATAAAGTTGAAATTAAAAAATGGCAGGTGCGAGTACAGAATATTCTGAAAGATTATCTTAAACAAAAGCCTCGTGAGGAAATGGTGAATCTTCGGGATCTAATGATCATTTTTACTTATTGTATGGACTCCCCTGTGAAAGGAAATGAGATTGTTGAATTTGTTATCGATAGTTTACCGGGATTTCTGAAAATTGCACCTCATCAATTAGTGGCGGGGCAAATGACACGATACCAGATCAAGTTGATTAATCATTTGGCAGTGGTTGGTGATCAAGATTATATTAAGGAGATCGACCGGGTGACTGGTGATATGAAAGTCTTATTTGACTCCGTGCATATGAATGGCGAATCAATTAGTAATACGTTGAGAAGTAATGCAGAGGCGAGTTTTGCTTTATATGCAGAAAAAGATCAGGCAAAATACTTGAGATTGAAACGTGAATACTTGGATGGACTAGGTGTGAATGCTACTCCGGAAGATTATCTCTCTTCGGTGACGAACTTGATGAAAGCTACCGGGATAAACATGTCGGAAGAGGCAACACAACAATGCCTGTTATGGTTGGATAAATTGTTGGCCTTTAAACTGGCTGTAGACAAACAAGCCACTTACGTGGCTACGATGGGAGATTGTTTTGCTCATCTTAAAAATGCTGCAAAAGCAAAAGAATGTTATAATCAAGCTTATTTGTTGTCAATGCAAACAAAAAATGTGCGTTTCCAGACGTATTTACGGAATCGATTAAATGCTTTAGAGAAAAACTAAAAGCTTTTTTGTATTAAATTGAATGGGGCCGAGACTTAGAACTCGGCTCTTTCATTTCATGTAAACCTTTTTATAGTGTCAAAAATTATTTTATTGTGTAAGTGAATATATGTGTTGTTGATGAATGATCTCATTTTAACATTTGGGGGAAATTAAGTGAAAATGTTAAAAATGGAAGTGTCAAGTTTGGGTTAAAAAGATGAAGAATTAACAAAGAATTAATGTAGATTCATTTTGAATAACAAAATGAGAACTATAATTTTGTTGATGGAAATAGTGCGTGATCTTCAGAGATCAAAAAATTAAATGATTAAAACAATTAGAGATGAAAAAATTAGGATTGATTATTGTTAGTTGTATCTTCTCGCTGTTATCGGTGCATACAACGTATGCGCAGGAACAGGATAAGTTGTTGCAACTATTGAAACAGGAGTTGGCAGCTGATATGCAAGAGCTGCAGAAACAGGAGAATCCTCCCTATCACATGAACTTTAGGGTGATGGATGATCGGACTGTGAATATTTCGAGTTCTTTCGGGGCCACGATGATGTCCGTGGAACAACATTCTCGTTCAATGGTTCCGCAGATTCGGGTGGGGGATACTATTTTGGATAATTTTAAATATAACGCGATGGGGGCCCCGGCAGACCAACGTGGTAATGTACGGGTGGCTTATTTGGGATTGGATGATGAAAAAGGTGCTGATGCAACTCGTCAGGCAATCTGGGTTGAAGTGATGAAACGTTATGATTTTGCAGTGGAGGCTTATCAGAGAGCGAAAACTCAAAGTCAGGTGAGTGTTGCTGATGAGGATAAAGCTCCTTCATTTTCTGCGGCTCCGGTGGAGAAATATTACGAGGCTCCTCTTCCTGCTGAGAAGTTGACGGTTGACCAAGCTGCTTGGGAAAAACGTTTGAATGAAGTTTCTGCGGTGTTTAAAGCATATCCGTTATTACAGTCGGGTGATGTTAGTTTAACGTTCCGGGTGCTTCGGAATTATTTTGTAAATACGGAAGGAACTGAAGTTGTGCAGAATAGAACATATGCACGAATCATGATTAGTGCTTCCATGAAGGCAGAAGACGGTATGGAGTTACCGTTGAATATGTCATACTTTGCATACGATCCGAAGGACCTTCCGTCTAATGACCGGATGATTGCTGACGCTAAGGATATGGTAAAAAGATTGACCGTGTTGCGTGATGCTCCGGTTGTTGATCCTTACACGGGACCCGCTATTTTGTCCGGTCCGGCTAGTGGGGTGTTCTTCCACGAGATTTTCGGTCATCGTATTGAAGGTCACCGTTTGAAAGGTGGTGGTGAAACTTTTAAGAAGAAAGTAGGCGAGTTGGTTTTGCCTGCAGACTTTCAAGTGTATTGCGATCCGACTTTGCGTAGTTATGCCGGGGAAGAGTTGAATGGTTTTTATTTGTATGATGATCAGGGAGTGAAAGCTCGCCGGGTTGATGTCGTGAAAGACGGTATTTTGAGAGAGTTCTTGATGAGCCGCGTGCCGCTGGATGGATTCCCGCATAGTAATGGGCATGGACGTACTGCCGGAGGTGGTGATCCTGTATCCCGTCAATCTAATTTGGTGGTGGAGACAACAGCACCTCACACGGAGGCTGAATTGCGTTCCATGTTGATTGAAGAGGCTAAAAAACAAGGAAAAGAATACGGGTACTATTTTAAAGAAGTAACCAGTGGTTTCACGTTGACCGGGGAAGGTGGTAGTTTGAATTCATTTAACGTGACTCCCTTGGAAGTGTACCGAATCTATGTAGACGGACGTCCGGACCAGTTGGTTCGTGGGGTGGATTTGATTGGAACCCCGTTATCCATGTTCTCTAATATTGTATGTGGAGGTGATGCTCCCAGCGTGTTCACGGGAGAGTGTGGTGCGGAATCCGGTTGGGTGCCTGTAACGGCTAGTTCCCCAATGATTCTGGTAAATAAGATCGAGACTCAACGTAGACAGAAGTCAAGAGATTTACCCCCGATCTTACCGGCTCCGCAGAACAAATGAAATGGAGAATTGAAAACTGAAAATGAATAGATCGAAATCATTGAGGCTTGGAGTTCTTCGGTCGTAAATTTTAAATTTAGAATAAAAATGAAATATATATTATCGATTATATTGTTTTTCCTGTTGGCAGGATCATTATCCGCACAGAATGAGCAGGATCAGGTGATCTTTAAGGCTATGCAGGATGAGATGCAACGTAGTAAGGAGCAATTGATGTTGCCGGGTATGCAGAAACCATATTACTTGTCTTATACTTTGGGACGTACACATCAGTTTGAGGTTGTGGGTGCGTTAGGTGGTGTTACTAATTTTTACGAGTCTCCTTGGAGTGCCGTTGGTGGGGTGCAGATGTTTTTGGGAGATTACGATCATAATAATGATATTAATTATGTATGTGCTTCTGTTCAGGCCGGAATGCCGGAACAGGCTGATTATGATGTAATCCGGAGAAATTTCTGGTTAGGATCAGATGCCATGTATAAATGGTCATTGCAGGCAGGAGCGATGAAGGACGCTTATTTGAAGGCGAACCCGAAGACTGCCGAAGAAACTGCCGTGAAGGATCAACAGAAGGTGGATGCCGTTACCCGGATCGAGGAACCGAAAAATGCTTACACGATTGATAGAGCAAAATTAGAGAATATTGTAGAAGAATTATCTGCTATTTTCAAGGACTATAAGGATATTTATGATTCATCCGTGGCTATTACCGGACAGGAAATGGAAGTGTACAAGTCTACCACGGATGGGGTTGTGCTGAAAGAACCGTTACGTTATGCAAGCTTGGTTGCCTCTGCTTACGTGATGACAGAAGATGGCGTTCGGATTGATGATGCATATTCCGTGCTTGTTGCTCGTCCGGATGATTTGCCTTCTTTGGATGAATTAAAGAAAGGGGTTAAGGCTTTTGCCGATAACTTGATCAAGTTGAAGAATGCGCCAGCAATTACAGAATATTATGCAGGTCCGGTGTTGCTTGAGGATGGTGCTTGTTCATCTGTTTTTATAAGTAACTTCTTGAAACGAGGAGCTCTCTTCGCTTATCGTAAACCCGATACCGACCGGGCTCAACCGATGAAAACGTTAGATGCTCGTTTGGGAATGAAGATTGTAGACAATCGAGTTTCTATCAAAAATTACAGCTCTTTGGATAAGTATAATGGAGTTTCTTTGTTAGGAGCTTATAATATTGATGCTGAAGGTATCGTGCCTGCCAAAGAGATGACTTTGGTTGAAAATGGTATTTTCAAAAGTATGTTGAATGGGTGTACCCCGACTTTGTACGCTCCCCAATCAACGGGTAGTTCTCGTTTCTTGTTGTCCAGTAGCAATGGAATGTTTTCCACGGCTCCGGGTACCATTCATATTGAAGTGGAGAAAGGAACGAAACCGGAAAAGATGAAGAGCGCGCTGATTAAAGCTGCTAAAGAAGAAGGTTTGAAGTATGCTTATATCGTGCGGAGTTTAGCGGGTAAAGCTTCTCGTATCTATCGGGTAGATTTGGATGGTAAGGAAACTCAAGTCCGTTTCGGTGATGTGAGTGGCTTGACATTGATAAACCTGAAACGTATGTTGAATATTTCCAGCAAGGAAAATGTAAGCAATTATATTTTGAACGGTCAATTACTATCTTCTTTAATATACCCGTCTTCAATTTTGGTTGAAAACATCGAGATTAATAAATCAGACGTGAAGAAAGATAAAGAGCAAGTATTGACTTTCCCGTTACAACGGTAAGATTATTTTAAGGTATTAGAACACAGGGAATAAAAAAGAAGCGATCGAATTGTTCGATCGCTTCTTTCATTGGTTACCTGTCTTTATTTAATTTCAATGGTTCTCTCTGCTTTTTTAATCTCTTCCTGAGATAGTTTCGGCAAGTCGATGGTTAGAACTCCGTGTTCAACCCCGGCAGCGATTTTCTCTTTATCCACGTCATCCGGTAAGATCATGGTTTGTTGGAATTTCGAGTATGAGAACTCCCGGCGTAAGTAGCGATGTTCTTTTTGCTCCTCTTTACTCTCGCTCTTTTTCTCCATGGAGATTACTAGATTGTTATCCTCGTCTATGCGAACGTTGAAATCTTCTTTTGTCATACCCGGAGCTGCAACTTCAACTTTATAATCTTTTTCGGATTCGATTACGTTGATCGCTGGTGCGGTTGCGTTTGCTCTTGTCATCCACTCGTTATCAAAGAAATCATTAAAGATACTTGGTAACCAATTTTGAGTTCTTCTTACAGGCATCATAATTTTAGTCTCCTATCTTTAAATTCAACATTATCATTTAATTGGATTCAGGTTCTTTGTGAACCTGCATTCGATTATAGTTAATGCAAAGCACGTGCCAATGGATTTTGAGGACTTTTTGTCACTGATATTATGTCAAATTTTCAGTGTTTCTGTCAATTAATGACGAGAAAAAAAGCAAGATTAAATATTCAAATTTCTAATAATAATTGTAGCTTTATACCTTATTTTAGCAAGAGGATAGAGTAACTTAATGACAAATAAACATCGTATGAAGAAAAACTACAATTGGGCTAAGGCAACGCTTGTTATGGGTTGTATGCTTGGTTTGGGGTGGCTGGCTACCCCGGTAATGGCACTGGACAGGGACGTGCGGTTAATGGATGAAGATACGACAATTATGGTAGTTGCCGAAGTTCAGCCAGAATTTAACGGGAATTTGAATCAATGGATAGGGGAAAACGTGCAATACCCGGAAGAGGCGTATGCCAACCAAATTGACGGGCGGGTGTTCGTGACTTTTGTGATTGAGAAAGATGGGGTCGTGTCTCACGTGCGAGTGGTTCGTTCTGCCCATCCGCTTTTGGATGCGGAAGCACTTCGGGTGATCTCCGGAATGCCGAAATGGAAACCGGCTATGTCGGGGGGAAAGGCTGTACGTTTTGAAAAGACTTTACCGATCACGTTCAAATATACGCCACAAGAGACCGAGTTGACTTATGAGCAATATTTGAAAAACTTGGAGGAAGAACAGGAAATGCTGAAGAAAGGGGAGAAAATGAGTTTGGAAGATATGGCTCGCCGGGTGAATGCTTTCAAGGAGCAATTGGGGGATGATGCCACGTTGCGTAAATTATTGTTGGAAAAGAGTCAGACGATTAAGGGTGAAATTGATAGTACGGTAAAGGCTCAAACAAAAGTGTTGAAGTTGAAAAAGAATGACGTGAAGGAGTTGACAAAAATCTACGAGGACGAGATTAACACGAAGATTCAACTGATTGAAAGTTTGGGAACAGATCAGTTTATCAGTCATTTTGTTGAATCCGAACTTGAGATGAGAAAGATCGAGATGGACAAGATGCTAAAGATTAAAGACCTTTTGAAAGATCGGTTCAAATTGTATTTTGAGAATTATATCTTACGGCATTGATAATATATTTTATTGTATACTAAAGGGGCTGAATTCAGCCCCTTTTTTTGTTGCCACATTGTCAGTTCGGTCGTAACAATGCGTCAGTTCAGAACGTATATCAAAGGTTGGTACGTAGTTTGTATTGACATATTATAGAATGTATAAATTATAAAAGTATGGCCTATATAGATTACTATAAGATTTTAGGAGTTGATAAAAGTGCTTCGCAGGATGATATCAAGAAGGCTTTTAAGAAACTGGCCAGAAAGTATCATCCGGACTTGAATCCGGACGACCCGAATGCCAAGCAACGTTTTCAAGAGATTAACGAGGCAAACGAGGTATTGGGTGATCCGGAGAAACGGAAGAAGTATGACCAATATGGAGAGAACTGGAAACATGCCGACGAGTTTGAGGCCCAGAAACAGCGTTACCAACAGCAAGGCGGTGGAGGTTTCGGGAGTGGAGTTCATTGGTCATCGGAAGGCGGGTTCTCCGGCATGGGCGGGGATGGCGAGTTTTCGGACTTCTTCGAGTCGTTATTCGGTTCCCGTCGGGGTGGAGGAAGGTCTGCCGCGTTCCGAGGACAGGACTACAATGCTGAATTGCATTTGTCATTCCATGATGCCGCACAGACACACAAACAGGTGTTGGCTGTAAATGGTAAAAATATACGTATTACCGTTCCGGCCGGGGTGGCTGACGGGCAAACGATTAAATTGAAAGGACAAGGCGGACCCGGTGTAAACGGGGGACCTGCGGGAGACTTGTATATCACATTCGTGATCGCGGAAGACCCCGTGTTCAAGCGTTTAGGAAACGATCTGTACGTGACGGCTCCTTTAAACCTGTACTCGGCTGTTTTAGGAGGAGAACAGGTGGTGGATACAATGAATGGTAAAGTAAAATTGAAGGTAAAACCCGGAACCCAGAACGGGGCGAAAGTAAGGTTGAAGGGAAAAGGTTTTCCCGTTTACAAGGAAGAAGGAAAGTTCGGTGATCTAATCGTGACTTATTCTGTGGAGATTCCGACAAATTTGACGGAAAAACAGAAGGAGTTATTCCAAGAATTACAAAAACTTAGCTAAAGGGAAGAGTTATGGAAACAGATTTAATTATAGTCAGGGAATACTGTCAGAAAAGTCACGTGGATCCGTTGTTTATCGTGTCTCTGGAAGAAGATGGACTAATTGATATTCAGGTTGTCGATGGTGAACGCTACTTGCTTGGTTCGCAATTACAGGACTTGGAACGATTTGTCCGGTGGCATGAAGATTTGTCTGTCAACACGGAAGGAATCGGTGTTATCCACGAGTTGATGGGACGTATGCACGAAATGCAACAGGAACTGAAGCAACTGCGACGGGAAGTCCGATTACTTCGAACGAACTATTTGGAAGAAATACTGTAATGTTTCATGAAACATTACAGTATTTTTTAGTTTACTACTTTTGCGTCTGTTCCCAATAAGAAGAACCAAGAAAATAAGCGATATTTTTCAAGATAATTGTATACGGGTGAAAATGCTGTGTTTTTATTATTTGGAGGAATTATTGTGATTATTCCATTTTATTTGTACTTTTATACAGATTGTATGTTCAAATTGTGCTAGAAATGGAAATAATTGAGATTGCCTCTAAGGTGTGGTATAAATTGTACGTGATTCTATTTTGTTGTATTTTGAATGCAGGGGTCTTGAATGCATCGGGGCGGTCGGATGGCAACACGACGGTTTATGCCGTGGCTGAACCTTATTCGTATGATGAGTTTATTGCCATGTTAGACCGGGAAGGAAAGGTCCCATTGGAAAATATTCAGGAAGAGACGGATCCGGCAATCATACAGATGTACGTGGCACAGAAACAACAATTCCTGAGGGGTGGGGGAAGAGCTTTGAAATTGGCACTTGATAGGATGAGTCCGTCGTATAATGTGAGAGCGTCTGCGGGTTTTGTTCGGGAGTACAAGTTGAATAAAGGACAACAGAAAAAATTGGAGGCCGTGTACAAATGGAAAAGCCTTGAGCAAGATAAACTGATAAAGAGAATGGGTAAGAAGGATCTGATGAAAAGATATGCGGAATTATCACCGTTATTCGCTCATTTGAATATCTTGGAAGAGGCGAAAATAAGGGAATGTATGAATCCCGAACAACACGCGTTGTATTTCCGTGATTTGATGGAAGAAATGAGAATCTCCCACCAGCCCGACAATAACGAGCCTTGTTCCTGTAAATGTTTTTATCATCTGAATGTTTCTTTACTGGGAATCGGGGGGATACAGAACTGGATTGTAAGAGAAGTGAAGTACCCGATAATGGCACAGGAGCGTAATATTCAGGGGAAGGTGGTCGTGGGTTTCCTGATCAATACGGATGGGAGTATCTCCGATGTTCACGTGGTTCGAAGTGTGGACCCGAGCTTGGATGCGGAATCTGTGCGGGTCATGCGCCGGTTGCCCTCTTTCGCTCCGGTGATATGTCCGATCCATAAACGGAAAGTAGCTGTTTATTATACAGCTCCGATAAATTTCCAACTTCAATAGTTTTTTGTAAAGTAAAGATAATACTGAATTAAATTGTGTTCTATGGCGTTTGTTATTAGTTGTTTAAGGAAGAAAGGTTTTATGCTTTCGTTATGTTTCTGGGTGCTGTCCGCTAGTGCTTTTGCCCAAGAGTCAATTAGTCGGACGAATTCACTATCGTATGAAAACTATCTTCAAATGCTGGATGAGGAAGCAAAGATTCCTTTGTCGGAGATTCAGGAGGAGGAGAATCCGGAACATTTGAAGGAACGGATGGCATTATATCGTAAAGGCGATAGGGGAACCTATAACTGGCGGTGTATGGGAGTGGAGCGGGCGGATGAATACGCTCCCCTGTATGCGATTGACGTGATCAAGCATGCGGGGTTACAAAAAACGACAGCTAACGTTTTGGAGAGCGTGTTCCGTCATTTTTATGATATGGAAATGAAAATGTTGAAAGAAATCGGACCCAAGAAATTTGTTCATAAATACATCGTTGCTACCCCGAAATTTGCCCATCTGAATATTCTGAAAGAGGCAAAATTACGTGAGGTGATGGATCGAGACGATCATGTTCGTTATTTTATGAAATATATCTTACCTGCCGTTTCCCGTTCCCCCGGTCAGGTGATCGAGAAGGATGAATTTAAATGCGTGCATTACGTGCGAGTACCCTTGTTCGCTCAAGGGAATTTTGCCGTGTGGATTGGTGAGAATGTGAAATACCCGAAGGATGCACTACAAAATAACTGGCAAGGTCAGGTTGTTGTCAGTTTCACCGTGGAGCTTGACGGGTCTGTTTCAAACGTGCAAGTCGTGAAAGGTGGTGCCTACAGCCTTAATGTGGAGGCTGTCCGGATCGTGAAATCAGCCCCGAAATTTATTCCCGCATGGTGTCCGCTCCACCAGAAGTACGTGAGAAGAAGCATGACCGTACCCATCAGTTTCAAATTGCAATAGAGGCCGGTAACGATCACTTCGCCCCGTTGCCCATATCCGCCCGGGCTTTACTTTGCGTCACGAGATAGACTCCCGTGAACACCAGCAAGGCAGCAACAGGTTTATCCCAAGTTAGCTTATCCTGCCCCATGAGAATGGCGAGGGTGGCGGCTACTAGGGGTTGTGCGTAATTGTACATGCTGATTGTCGTGGGGCGGATGCGTTTCAAGGCAATCGGGATGAACAGGTAAGCGAGGAAGGTGGCGAAAAATACCACGTAGAAAAGGCTGGCCAGAGCGCTTAGAGAAGTTTCTGCCGAGAATAGTTTAGCGTTTACCACGTCGTGCATGCTGAACGGGAGCATGAGGATCGTTGAGAACAGGAACATCCATTTCATCAGGGTGACCGGGGAATAGCGCTGGGCGATCGGTTTCGAAATCACGAGATAAGTTGCGTAACTCACCACGCTAATAAAACAGAGCAGGTTGCCCATCAACGAACCGCCGTGTCCTTGGTTTATCGTGTAGGATTGCCAGATGATCAATAGCGCCCCGCAGGCCCCGATCAGTACCCCACCCGCCTTCTTGGAAGTAATCGGTTCTTTTAGAACCAATGCCGAAATAAGCATCACCATCACGGGATTCATCGTGACGATCAACCCGGCGTCAATAGGGGAGGTCATTCCAAGTCCTTCAATGAATGTAAGTTGATTAACAGTTGTACCTAAAATGGCACAAAAAAACAGGATTAGTAAATCTTTTTTACTTACTTTCTCGTTTAAGGTAAATAGGGAAACCGCCCAAAAGGCGAGTGCCCCGAATGACATACGTAGGAACGTGAGGCCTACAGGATCAATCCACTCCGGCATTAAGGTTTTGGCGATAGGAATGTTTATTCCAAAGAGGATGTTCGCAACGAAGATGGCTATGTGGCCATGCCATTTATCTTTTGTCATAGGCTCATGATTCTTATATTGTTATGCGAATGTAAGGTTATTTTTAATATAATTAGATGGGCGTATGAAAAAAAAGAAGATAGGATTATTGCCAAAGATCGTGATCGCGATAGCTTTGGGTATAGCGTGCGGACTTTTCTTCCCCGGTTGGCTGGTAAGAATTTTCTTAACGATAAATGGTTTGTTTAGTAATTTTCTCGGTTTTATCATCCCGTTGTTGATCTTGGGGTTGGTGGCTCCGGGCATTGCCGATTTGGGTAAAGGGGCCGGGAAATTGTTGTTGATAACTGCTTTGCTGGCGTATGGATTTACCCTGTTTTCGGGGTTCTTCACTTACTTTGCCAGTGACTTGAGTTATCCGTGGTTATTGAAAGATGCCGAGTTGCAACCGCTGGAAACGGCGGCGGTGGAACCTTTGTCTCCTTATTTCACGGTGATGATGCCCCCTTTGATGGACGTGATGACTTCTTTGGTTCTGGCTTTCACGCTAGGTCTGGGAATGTCAGTGATTAACGGGGCCACGTTGAAAGGAGCGATGGAGGATTTCAAGGATATTATCAACAAGGTGATCACGGGGGTGATTATTCCTTTGTTGCCGCTTTACATTTTCGGCATCTTCCTGAACATCTCGAATTCCGGACAGGTTTCGGGTGTGTTGGGCGTATTCGTGAAAATCATCGTGATGATATTTTTCTTGACGATCGTTCTGTTGTTTATCCAGTTCTTTATTGCCGGGGTTGTGTCGAAAAAGAATCCGTTCCGGTTGTTCCGGAATATGTTGCCGGCTTACATGACAGCCTTGGGAACGCAGTCTTCCGCTGCGACGATTCCCGTGACGTTGGAGCAAACGATAAAGAATGGTGTCAACCGGGAATTGGCCGCTTTCGTGATCCCGCTTTGTGCCACGATACATTTGTCAGGTAGCACGATGAAAATCGTGGCTTGTGCCATGGCGATTATGTTGATGTCGGGAATGCCGATTTCTTTCGGGGTGATGGCCGGGTTTATTTTCATGCTGGGAATCGCGATGGTGGCGGCCCCGGGGGTACCGGGTGGTGCGATCATGGCGGCTTTGGGGTTATTGCAGTCCATGTTGGGATTTGACGAGACGGCTCAGGGGTTGATGATCGCCTTGTATATCGCGATGGATAGTTTCGGTACGGCTTGTAACGTGACGGGAGATGGTGCGATTGCCGTGATTATGGACCGGATCAACAAGAAAAGTAATCACACGGGGACTCGGGAAGAACTAGAAGAGGTGGTCGTGGTGGAATGATCTGGTATTCAGTCCGATTTAATACATAAAATGAAAATGAATATATGATTACTTCCGGATCACTATCGTGTAAAGCGCTATTAGAACGCTATTAAATCCCTATTAAAACGCTATTATATATAGCGTTCTATAAGTTCTTTCATTGCTTTTTAAAATGATTATATGCAGAATTGATCCGTTAGTAATCATGATTTGTTGCTAAATATATTTATATCGTGGGGATTACATGTTATTAACTGTTGTTTGAAGACAATAGTTTCACGTGGTAGCGTGAATCTAAATGTTAAATTTAAGATATTCAGTTTTTATCTTTATATTTGCACTAGATAGTGAATGCTATTACGTATGTGATTCATAACGGAAGAATTTAAAGCCGGCCTTTTTTAGAGCGAATTCTAGTAGTTCGTAGCTGATAACTAATAATTTGAATTTATGACAAAGATTAAAGTTCAAAATACAGAAGTGACAGTCATCATTTATGACGATAAGGACTATATTTCCTTGACGGATATGGTACGTAACATCGAAAATGGATTAGCTCTTATCGAGAAATGGCTACGTAACAAAAATACAATAGAGTTTTTAGGTATATGGGAGGAAATGTACAATCCTGATTTTAATTCCCCCGAATTCGAGGGAATTAAAAATGAGGCTGGGTTGAATCGGTTTATTTTATCTGTGAAGCAATGGGTGGAAAAAACCAACTCTAAAGGTCTTATCGCCAAAGCTGGTCGTTATGGTGGAACTTATGCGCATAAGGACATTGCCTTTGAATTTGCTTCTTGGGTTTCTCCACAATTTAAACTTTATCTTTTGAAAGAGTTTCAGCGGTTGAAGGAATTAGAACAAGCTCAACTTGGTTGGACTGCCAAACGTGAACTTTCCAAGATTAACTACCGCATCCATACAGATGCCATTAGGCAGAATCTTATTCCATCAGAGGTAACAATTCAACAGGCAAATATCATTTATGCGAATGAAGCCGATGTCTTAAATGTAGCCATGTTTGGCGTGACAGCTAAAATGTGGCGTGAGCGAAATCCTGAACTTAAAGGAAATATTCGTGATTACGCTTCTATCAATGAACTTATTTGTCTTTCGAATATGGAAAACCTTAATGCTGTTTTCATTGAGCAAGGAATTGCGCAAGGAGAACGGCTTGTTAAGCTGAATCAAGTTGCCATTCAACAAATGCGAATACTGGAGGCTGATGGAAATAGGAAGTTATTGAAATAGTATGATTATTTGTATCTTTGTCTGACACAAAGCGAGCTATTATGACAGAACCTCGGGAAGAAATAGTAAAAAAGGCGTTTCTGCAATTCTTGAACAGGGGATATAAGGCCTGTTCGCTGAAAACATTGGAGCAAGCCACGGGCTTGACCAAGGGCGCTTTTTATTATTACTTCAAGGATAAGAAGGAGATTTTGGAGGCGGGGATGGAACGGTATTTCAGCGTGATGAAGGAGGAGAGTGGGAAGGATGTGGAGCGAGTGGCTTCTCTGCGGGAGTACATTGATCTCGTGATCAAGAATAAAGAGGAGAGTGCCGATGCCTCCCAGAGAGTTTTCGGATGTTTTATACTGGAAGTCTTGTTTTTCCAGCTGGTGCTGGAAGTGGCCCCGATCTTTCCGGAGTTCCGGGAGCGGATATACACGATTTCCAAGAGGCGGTTGGCGAACTGGGAGCGTGCTATCTTGAAGGCTAAGCAAAGCGGGGAAATTCGGGCGACATTGGATACTTCGGTTTTGGCGCGTAACTTGATGTCCGTGTCGAGTAGTATGTTGAATATCGAGTTGGAACAGGCGAATTTCCAGTATATGTTTTCAGATACCCGGATGCAGTTTGAACAATATTATATGTTGATAAAGAAATGAACGGAACGAGAGACACGATTATCGAGACAGCTTTTTTGTTGTTCCTGAAAAAAGGATTCAAGGCGGTTACGCTTACCGACTTGGAGAAGGCCGTGGGGATGACGAAAGGGACGTTTTATTATCATTTCTTGAACAAGGAGGAGGTTTTGAAAGAGGGGGTGACGAGGTATTACCGTATGTTGAATAACCGACGGGCCGAGGAGATGAGCCGGGTACATTCGTTGCGGGAGTTTGTTGACCTGACGATCCATAACTTGGAAAGTATCGGTCATTACGGGGCGAAACGTTTGGATAGTGATATTCCCGAAATTTTGTGTCTATCGCTGATGGTGGAGGTGATTTCCTTGTACCCGGAGTTTAAACAGATGGTGAGTGACACGAAAATCTCGTGGATGTCGAAGTTGGAAGGTGTTATCTTGGAGGCAAAACGAGAGAAGGAGATAAGAGATGACGTGGACACGTCGATTTTGGCAAAGAATTTGCTGAACATAAGCATTGGGTTGATAAATTATATCGTTATGCATCAAGATGTTTCTTATGCTTTATCATCGGTGCGTTACCAGTATGAACAACTTTATTCGTTAGTAAAAGCTCGATAAAGTTTTTACGGGAGTACATACCGAAAAGTATAAATTTGAAGAGACTTGAAGTTAGAATATAAAAACGAGAAAGTGATGAATAGGATTACGGAATGTAAATCTGTATTAAGTTTAATTGTTGTATTACTGTGCTTTATCTTGCAGTCGAATGCGCAGGGGGTGTTAAGTTTGGAGGATTGTCGGCGGTTGGCGATAGAGAACAATAAGAAACTGAAAATTGCAGATGAAGACGTGAAGGCGAGTGAGGCTCAAAAAGCCGAGGCTTTCACGAAGTATTTGCCTAGTATTGACGCTATGGGCGTGTATTTGCGCAACCAGAAAGAGATTAATTTGTTGTCGGATGATGCCCATTTACCTGTCGGGTCGATTGGCTCGGACGGGAAGTTCACGTTTCGTCCCGATCAGTTGATGGTGGGTTCGGACGGGAAGCCGGTGATGGTGAACGGGCAGTATGTCCCGAAGGATTATGCCCTGTTGCCAAAGGAGGCGATGACCGTGGACGAACGAAACTTAGGAATTGTGCAGGTCGGGCTGACCCAGCCGATTTACATGGGAGGGAAGATCAGGGCTTATAATCAGATTGCCGGGTTGTCGGAGCAGTTGGCGAAGAGTAAGCGGTCGCAGGAGTTGCAGAACGTGATTCTCTCGACGGACGAGGCTTACTGGCAGATCGTTTCCTTGGTAAACCGGAAGAAATTGGCGGATAAATACGTGGAGACGTTGACGAAGTTCGTGCATGATGTCGAGTTGATGTACACGACGGGGGTAGCAACCAAAGCGGACGTGCTTTCCGTGCGGGTGAAACTGAACGAGGGGGAGATGGTCCAAACGAAGGTGGACAACGGGTTGAGTTTGTCCCGGATGTTGTTGAACCAGATTTGCGGCTTGCCGACAGACACGATCGTGATGTTGAAAGAGGAGATGGCAGACACGGACGTGGAGGAGGTGCCAGCGGAGAGTTTGGAACGGGTGTATAGCCGGCGTCCGGAGGTGGCGAGTTTACAACTGGCCACGGATATATATAAAAAGAAGGAGAAGATTGCTTTGTCCGAGTATTTGCCGACGATTGCTTTAACGGCGAATTATTTGAGCAGCACGCCTTCTTTCTTTGATGGGGTAAGCACGAAATTCGACGGCATGTGGAGCGTGGGAGTCGGGATCAAGGCTCCGATTTTCCACTGGGGCGCATCCCGTAAGAGTTTGCGCAACGCGAAAGCCCAGACGAACGCGATGAATTATAAATTGCAGGAGGCGAAGGAGCAGATCGAGTTGCAGGTGAGCCAGTCGGAGTTCAAGATGAAGGAGGTGACGAAAAAGTTGGCGATGGCCCGTAAGAATCTGGAGCGGGCGGAGGAGAATCTGAAGTTCGCAAATTTGGGTTTCAAGGAGGGTACGATTCCCGTGCTGAACGTGTTAGAGGCGCAAACGGCTTGGTTGACGGCGAATTCGGAGCTGATCGATACGCAGATCGAGGCCCGGTTGTGTAAGGTTTATTTGGAGAGAGCTTACGGAACGCTGGAATTTTAGATTTATGATTTTGCATTTTTGATTGAGTGATAAATAAAGTGATATTATATTTTGGATTTGGTATTTGGGGACATTTCATTCTAAATCCTGAATTTTAAATTAATTGTTATGAGTGAAAAGAAAGTAAGCGGGAAGGTATTGATGTTTACGGGGATTGTGATCATCGTATTTTTGGTTGCTATATTCGGGTTTATTTTTTGGGAGCCGGTGCCGGAGATGATTCAAGGTGAGGCGGAGGCCACGGAAGTACGGATTTCCGGGAAGGTTCCGGGGAGGATCGAACGTTTTTTGGTGGACGAGGGGGACCGGGTGATGAAAGGCGACACGGTGGCTATTCTGGATAGCCCGGAGGTGATGGCAAAATTTAATCAAGCGCAGGCAGCGGAAGAGGCTGCCCAGGCATTGAGCGATAAGGCTCAGAAGGGGGCCCGCGAGGAACAGAAAGCGATGGCCTTCCAAACGTGGAAAAAAGCACAAGCGGCTCTTGACGTAGCAAAGAAGTCTTTTGACCGGGTGCAGAAGTTGTTCGAGAATGATGTGGTTTCCGCGCAGAAACGTGATGAGGCCGAGGCCAATTATAAGGCGATGCTAGCCACGGAGCAGGCCGCGAAGGCTCAGTATGAGATGGCGAAGAACGGGGCGGAGAAGGAAGATAAATTGGCGGCCGAGGCTCAGGTGAATCGGGCAAAGGGGGCTGTGGAAGAAGTTAGTTCTTATATAAAGGAGACATTTTTGATTTCACCGATTTCGGGAGAGATTTCCGAACGTTACCCGAAGGTGGGAGAGTTGGTGGGGACGGGTTCTCCCGTGATGAACGTGCTGGATTTGGAGGATATGTGGGTGGTTTTTAACGTGCGTGAGGATTTGCTGGGCGACTTGAAGATGGGAACTGTGTTCACGGGGTATATTCCCGCTTTGAACAATAAGGAGGTGCAATTGAAAGTGACTCACATGAAGAATATGGGTACTTATGCCGCTTGGAGAGCGACGAAGACAACGGGGCAATATGATGCGAAGACTTTCGAGGTGAAGGCCGTTCCCACGGAAAAAGTGGAGGGGTTGAGACCGGGGATGAGCGTGCTGAAAAGAGCTAAAAACTAAAAACTAAAAATTAAAAGTTTAAAGTTTAGAGTTTAAAGTAATGTAGAATTTGAAATTTAGAATGAAGTGTTTCCCGAAGACGGTGAGTAACTTAGCTCTCCCTCTGTTTATAGAGGGAGTACCCGAAGGGGGAGGGAGTTCAATCTAAAATCTAGAATCATAAATCTAAAATTAATCTATGCGTGAGAATATAAGGGCTTTGGGGGTGTTGATGAAACGGGAGGTCCGGATGTTGGCAGAACGTCGGATCTACTGGTTTGTGATGATCTTCGCACCTTTGTTCTGTTTCCTGTTTTTCATGGATTTGTTGAAAGACGGGTTGCCGAAAAAGTTGCCTGTGGCCGTGGTGGATGAGGATAATACCACGACTTCCCGTTCTTTGGTGCGTTCGTTGAACACGTTTGCCCAGACGGACGTGGTGATGCGCACGGCGAATTTTAGCGAGGCCCGGGAGGCTTTGCAGCGGGGGGATGTTTACGGGATTTTTTATATCCCGGCGGACTTCCGGCGGGATGCGTCGACTGGGGGAGAGCCCGTGTTGTCGTTTTACACGAATGATACTTATTTTCTGGCGGGTTCTTTGTTGTATAAAGATATGCGGATGCAATCAAATTTGGCTAACGGGGCGGTTCAACAAACGTTATTGCTGGCGAAGGGAGAGGGCGGGCCGTTGCTCGCCGCTAAGCTGATGCCGATCGTGCTGGATACGCACCCGTTGAATAACCCGTGGTTGAGTTACGCTGTCTATTTGGCGAATTTCCTTTTACCTGCGTTCTTGTGTATGTTCGTGATGTTTACCACGGTGTACAGTATTAGCGAGGAGATTAAGCGGAGGACTTCAAGAGAGTGGTTGGAGGCGGGGAATGGTTCTATTATCGTAGCATTGATGGGGAAACTTGTTCCGCAGGCGTTGATTTTCACGACGATGGGAATGCTTGCTCTTTCCATGTTATATGGTTATGCTCATTTTCCGTTAAATAGTGGATTTTTCCCGATGTTTCTGGCTATGGTACTGATGATTCTAGCCTCTCAGTGTTTTGCCCTGTTTGTTACGGGGATGACCCGCCGGAGTAGAATCGCGTTGAGTGCTTGTGCCTTGTGGGGTGTGTTGTCATTTTCGATATGTGGTTTTACCTATCCGGTGCGTTCCATGCCGGAGCTGGCTCAGATCGGGTCGAATTTGTTCCAAATGCGTCACTATTTTTTGATATACGTGGATCAGGCTTTGAATGGTATTCCGATGATATTTTCTTGGCAGAGTTACGTGGCATTGATGGTATATTTGTTCTTGCCGATTTTTATCCTGCCGAAGTTGAAGTTGGATTTGTTGGAGTTTAAGTATTTGCCATAAATCGTTGAAAACGATTTATGGGTTGCAGGTTGGAATGAGTTTGAAATTTAAAATTTAGAGTTTAGAATTTAGAATGAAAAAGACTACCCCCTCTAACTCCCCCTTACACAGGGGGAGAAACGGACGCAAGAAATTGCTACAATGTTTTCAATGTAGCGTGTCCTCCCCCTTGAAAAGGGGGAGTTAGAGGGGGTTAATCTAAAATCAAAAATCATTAAATCTAAAATTGAAATGGGTTTTTGGACGGATATATATTATGTTTTTAAACGAGAGTTTTATGCGGTGTTCCGGGATCATGCCGTGTTGACTTTTTTCGTGGCGTTGATGTTGGGGTACCCGGTGGTCTACACGTTTATTTATAGTAATGAGGTGGCGAGGGAAGTGCCTGTGGCGGTGGTGGATCATTCGAAGTCTGCGTTGAGCCGGGAGTTTATCCGGAATTGGGATGCCACGGCGAGCGTGGATGTGGTGGCCCGTTGTGAGGATATGGAGGCGGCGAGGTTGTTGATGTATAAAAAAGATATTTACGGGATTCTGGAGATCCCCGCTGATTTTAGTAAGAACGTGGCCCGGGGGGAACAGGCTCACGTGTCTCTCTATTGTGATATGGGGGCTTTGCTGAATTACAAGGCTTTGTTGACGGCCGGGACGGACGTTTCTCTGGCTATGGGGAAGGATATACAGGTGCAGGGGATGGAGTACGCCACGGTGATCACGGAACAGATCGCGTCTTCTCCCGTGCGGATTCAGGACGTGAAGTTGTTCAATCCACAGGGAGGTTTCACTTCTTTCCTGATCCCGGCGGTGTTGATCTTGGTCATACAGCAGTCGTTATTGTTGGGCGTGGGGACGATTACTGGGACGGAACGGGATCGCCGTCGGAAAGGGTTGTTGTTGCCCGAGAATAAGCATTTTCGTCGTCCTATGCGGGTGGTTTTAGGGAAGGCTTTTGCTTATTTGCCTATTTATTTCGTGATGAGTTATTGGGTGTTTTTTATCGTACCTCGTTTGTTCGGGATGACCCAGGTGGGGGAACGAGGGGAACTGATGTTGTTTTTGTTTCCGTTCTTGCTGGCGTGTACCTTTTTTGCTATTGCCATGTCATTTTTTAGTCGTGAACGGGAAATGCCTTTCTTGATATTCGTATTCACGTCTGTTCCGTTGATGTTTATTTCCGGAATTTCTTGGCCGAAGTCAGCAATACCGGAATATTGGGTGTGGTTTGGAAAGTTGTTTCCTTCCTCGTTCGGGATTGATGGTTTCGTGAAAATTAATAATACAGGTGCCACGTTGTCAGAGGTGTTACCTGAATTTTTGGGGTTGTGTATATTGATGGTGTTTTATTTTATTGTGGCATGTTTGTTGTATAAGAGAGTGTAAAAAGTTAAAAATTAACATGGTTTAGTGATAAAATTGGAAAATGATGAAAGGTGTTGTATTTTCTTTGCTTGGGTTGATTTTATTGATGTGTGCCTGTGGAAGTTCTAAAACAAAGCAGGAATGCGGTAAGGCTACGGTGCAGGCCGATACGGTGAAAAGTTACCAAGGGGAATTGTCGATTATTTATCCGGGAAAGATCAAGGCGGCTTCAGAGGTAAAGCTGTCATTTCGGGTGGCTGGACCTATTCGGGCTGTGTTGCCGGAAGTGGGGGCTTTCGTGAAGAAGGGGGAGTTGATTGCCGAGATTGATCCGAGGGATTACGAGATTCAACTTTCTGCGACAGAGGCGGAATACAATCAAGTGAAGGAGGAAGCCGGAAGGGTCATCGAATTATATAACCGGGGGAGCGTTCCGGTAAATGATTACGATAAGGCCGTGGCCGGGGTCAAGCAAATTACGGCAAAGTATAATGCCCATAAGAATGCCTTGGCTGATACTCGTCTGACAGCACCTTTCGACGGGTATATTCAGAAAAAATATTACGATTCTCACGAGACGGTGGCAGCCGGTTACCCCGTGGTGTCTATGATTAATAGTAATTATTTTGACGTGGATATCGATATTCCGTCCAGTGATTTTGTACGACAAGATTTGTTCAAGGCGTTTTCTTGTACAATTGACGTGTTCCCGGGACAAGTTTTCCCTTTGGAGTTGATTGAAATTACTCGGAAGGCGAACTTGAATCAGTTGTACCGGATGCGTCTGCGTCTGAAACCCGTGTCGGGAGTGGATATTGCGGCAGGGATGAGCGTGAACGTGACGATCGAGTATAACCCGAACGAGGAGGCGTTGACGGTGGTGCCGTTGTCCGCAATGTTCGAGGAAAACGGGGTGTCTGCCGTGTGGGTATATAGCCCGGAAACTCAAAGTGTGACCAAGCGTGTTATCCAGTTGAAAAAGTTACTGAAAACAGGTGAGTTGATCGTTTCCGGAGGGTTGGCTGCCGGGGAGATCGTTGTGTCTGCTGGTGTGCATAGTTTGAAGGAGGGTATGTCAGTAGAATTATTGAAACCGGTTTCTAAAACAAATGTAGGGGGACTGTTGTAATGATCAATTTAGCGGATTATGCATTAAATAATAGGGCGCTGGTAAAGTTTTTTATTGCAGTGCTGGTGATTGGAGGTATTTTTGCCTTTAATTCGATGAGCAAGTTGGAAGACCCGGAAATCAAGGTAAAACAGGCGATGGTGGTTACGGTGTATCCCGGAGCTTCTGCTCATCAGGTGGAGTTGGAAGTAACGGATGTATTGGAGAAGTCGATTCGTTCGATGGGGGCAATCGGTAGTATTGAATCCAAGTCCATGGCGGATATGTCATTGATCACGGTAGAATTGGAGAGTACGGTGAGTCCGGACGAGCTGGAGCAGAAATGGGATATCTTGCGTCGGAAGGTGACGAATGCACAGGCCCAAATGCCGGATGGAACGCGCCCTTCCGTGGTAATGGATGATTTCGGGGACGTGTATGGAATGTTTTATGCCATAACGACAGACGGGGTGGGAGACGAGCAGTTGCTGGATTATGCCCAGTTGGTGAAACGGGAGTTGCAGGATATTGAGGGGGTGCGTCGAGTTGAAATTTACGGAAATCGGACCCCATGTATCAATATCGAGATGATGCAGGATAAGATGGCGAATTTGGGGGTTCATCCGATGGAGGTGTTGTCCACGTTGAACAGTCAGAATAAAACCGTGTATCCCGGTTATTTCAATAGCGGGGATCAGCGTTTGCGGGTGGCTATTAATGATAGTTACAGGTCGATAGATGATATTAAGAATTTAATTATACAGGGACACGAGGATGATCAGTTGCGTTTGCGAGACATTGCGTCTATTACGGAAGGGTATGAAGATCCGGCCCGTAACGGAATGAAGTATGATGGCAAGCAGGCTTTCGGGTTGGCGATTTCCATGGAAAAAGGTGGGAATATTATAACCTTGGGAGAGAAGGTAGACCAAGAGTTACAGCAGTTGAAAGAATCCCGGATTCCAGTGGGAGTGGATTTTCAGAAAGTATTTTTTCAGCCGGATCGAGTAAGGGAAGCCATTAATGTTTTCATGGTTAATCTGGTAGAATCGGTAGTGATCGTGATTCTTGTGCTGATGCTTACCATGGGATTTCGGAGCGGGGTGATTATCGGAACCGGACTGGTGATTATCGTACTGGGCTCATTCGTGGTGCTTTATCTTTTTGACGGGACCTTGCAACGGGTTTCACTGGGTTCGTTGATTGTTGCCATGGGGATGCTGGTGGATAATGCGATCGTGATTGTTGATGGGATACTGGTTGATTTGGAGCGGGGCGTGAAACGTCCAGCTGCGCTGACAAATATAGCGAAAAAGACGGCCATGCCTTTATTGGGGGCGACATTGATTGCTATCTTGGCGTTTTTCCCGATCTTTATTTCCCCGGATACGACGGGCGAGTACGTGCGGGATTTGTTTATCGTGCTGGCGGTATCCCTGTTGTTGAGTTGGGTGTTGGCGTTGACGCATATCCCGATTCACGCGGATCACTCGTTGAAAGTGAAGCCGAAGAAGGCGAATGAGAATTTGTATGATAGTAAGATATACCGGTTGTTCCGGCAGTTCCTTTCTTTTATGTTGTGGCATAAGTCCATGGCAATCGGGGTGGTCGTGGTTTTATTGGCGATTACCGCATTTTTGTACCGGTATATCCCACAGGGTTTCTTCCCGGATTTGAGTTACACGCAGTTGTATATTGAATTTAAGATGCCGGAAGGTACGCGGGTGGAACGGGTAGAATCGGATTTGGCAAGTATAGAGGATTATTTGTTGAGCCGCCCGGAGGTGACTCATGTGACGACGAGTGTCGGCGGGACGCCTGCCCGTTATAATCTGGTGCGTTCTATCGCGGAACCCACGATGAGTTACGGGGAGTTGATCGTGGATTACACGACCCCGGAAGAGTTGAAAGCGTCGATGACCGAGATTCAGGATTACCTGACAGCTCATTACCCGGATGCTTACGTGCGGATGAAACGTTATAATCTGATGTACAAGAAGTACCCGATCGAGTTGATGTTCACGGGGCCGGACCCGGCCGTGTTGAGAGAGTTGACTGCAAAGGCGGAACAGATTATGCGTGACGAACCTGCAATTACTTTGGTGACGAATGACTGGGAGCCGATGACTCCCACGTTGATGGTGGATTACTACCAGCCGATTGCCCGTTCCGTGGGACTTTCCCGTTCGGATGTCGGTTTGTCGATGCTTGCCGCCACGGATGGAATGCCCGTGGGATCTTTCTACGAGGGAGTTCATGCAAAGCCTTTGTACATGAAGAGCGTGAATAGTGAGGGGGAGAAGGTGGAAGCACTTGATAATATTCCCGTTTGGAGTGTGCTGCCTTCGACGGCGGCTTTGAACGAGGAGTCGTTGAAGGGGTTGTTGATGGGAACGATGTCCGGGGAGGATTTGCTGGCTCAAAGTATAGGTTCTATCCCGTTGAATCAAGCCACGAAAGGTATTTACTTGAAATGGGAAGATCCTGTTGTGCGACGTTATAACGGGCAGCGGGCTATGCGAGCCCAGTGTAATAATGCTTTGGGATACACGGCGGAGAGTGCCCGTTCGCTGATCACGGAGAAGGTGGATACGATTACTTTGCCCGAAGGATATGCTAAACAGTGGTTGGGAGAGCATAAGGCGAGCGGGGAGTCCATGAAATATTTGTTCGGGAATATTCCGTTAGCAGTTATTCTGATGATTGCTATACTGATCATGTTGTTCAAGGATTTCCGCAAGCCGATTATTATTTTCTGTTGTTTACCTTTGGCTGCAATCGGGATCGTGCTGGGTATGTTGATCAGTGGTAAAGAGTTTGGTTTCGTGGCGATTGTCGGTGCATTGGGGTTGGTCGGGATGATGATTAAGAACGGAGTGGTACTACTAGATGAGATCGGGTTACAGATTGCTTCCGGGAAAGATCAGACACAGGCTCTGCTGGATTCTTCTTCTTCTCGTTTCCGTCCGGTGATGATGGCGTCATTGACAACGATATTGGGGATGATTCCGTTGCTGGGTGACGATATGTTTGGCTCGATGGCCGTTACGATTATGGGAGGCTTGTTGGTAGGTACGGTGATCACGTTGGTGTTTATTCCCGTGTTGTACGCGATATTCTTTAAAGAGAAGAAAAGTGATAGTATAAGTTAGAAGATTATTATGAAAGGTCTGTTGATAATATTATTTGTTTTAGGTGTATTCTCGGTGAGAGCTCAAGTTTCTTTGAACTTGGAGAAATGTCGGGAAATGGCTTTAGAGAGTAGCAAGAAGATGTCGATTGCCACGAAACAGGGGGAGAAGGCGGAATTTGAGCGAAAGGCTTATCGTGCGAATTTTTTACCCAAGCTTTCGGCTACCGGGTTGTATGCTTATATGCAGAAAAAGAGTTCGTTCACGATTGATGGGGGGTATTTACCGACGTTCGTGCCGGATGCAAACGGGGAGTTGGTTTACAATCTTTATATTGACCCGGCGACGAAACTTCCGGTGATGGGAAAGGATGGTTTGCCTCTTTCGGCGCAATATGCTTTTATGCCTGATATTGAGTTGGAGTTAGGGTTACGAGGGGTTTATTCGGCGGGAGCGATGCTGGAACAACCGATTTATATGGGTGGAAAGATTCGTTCAGCCTATCGTATGGCCACGATCGGAAAGGAAATGTCCGAATTGAATAAGCAGTATACCCGTGCGGAGGTGATTACCGAGGCGGACGAGGCTTATTGGCAATACTTGCGTGTCGTGGAGCTGGTGACTTCTGCCCAGAAGTATAAGGCGGTAGTTAATGAGTTAGTGCGGAATTTGACGGATGCTTACGAAACAGGGATGGCTTCCCGAAATGATTTGCTGAAGGCACAGGTAAAGTTGAACGAGGCCGAGTTGATGTTGCAAAAGGCGGAGAACGGGAAGGCTTTGGCAGGGATGAATCTTTGCCGGGTAATCGGGATTGATCTTTATTCGACGATACAGGTGAGTGATTCTTTGTATGATGAGGTGACTCCGGGCGTGTTGAATGCCGGGGAGGGATTACAACAGCGTCCCGAATATAATTTGTTGGAGAAGGATGTGGAATTGAAGGAGAAACAGGTGGCGTTGACCCGTTCTGATTTTTTGCCGGAGGTGGGAGTTTCTGCCTCTTATGGATTTTCGGGGGGAATATCCCTGAACGGGCAGACGGAGGATGTGGCGTCTTTCACGGCTATGGCATCCGTGAAGATTCCGATTTATCACTGGGGTGAGGGCCGGGGAAAGATTAAAGCGATGAAAGCTGAGCAGGAGATGAGTCGATTGAAGAAAGAGGAGATGTCACAAATGATGCTTTTGGAGATTGCACGGGCTCGCTATAATATTGAGGATTGTCATACAAGGGTTATGCTGACCCGTAAATCGTTGAGCCAAGCAGAAGAAAATCTAGGGGTGAGCAAGAATCAGTACGAGGTGGGAATGGAGACGATCACGAACTACATGGAGGCTCAGGCGCAATGGCAAAAGGCGTGGAGTGACTGGATTGACGCAAAGGCGGAATTACGGTTGAGCGAGACGAGGTACTTGAAGGCGACGGGACGGCTATAATTAATAAGGCTTGCTTTTGGGGCAAGCCTTATTAATTATAAGATAAAAGTTAAAAGCTAAAAACTATAAGTTGGGATATGTGTTTGAATTATTTTTTGCAAATAGCGGGAATAATTTTAACTTTACCGTGTCACGTAAAAGGAGTAGTATCGTGCCTGATATAAAAGAAACAACGATAATTCGTCTATTAGAGGCCGGAGATGAGAGATGTATGAAGATGATGTTTGATACTTATTATCAAGCATTGTGTATGTATGTCATGCGTTATTTGATTTCGGTGGAAGATGCGGAAGATATTGTTCAGACGGTGTTTATATCCTTGTGGAATAATAAGCGGGGACAGGTTTTTACAGGATCTTTGAGGTCTTATTTGTTTGGGGCGGTAAGTAAGGCCTCCTTGCAGTTTATGCGGGATAGGGAAAGGATGTATTTCGTGGAGATAGAGTTGCATATTGATGATTTTTTGGAAGAAATGTCTCGTGATCGTGAAGTGGAATTAGAGAAGATGAAAGAATATCTATATGTAGCCATTGAGGATTTACCCGCTAATCCGAAGAAGGTTCTTACTGCGATTGTTTTTAATAATACACCTTATAAGGTGGTTGCCGAGGAGATGGGAATTTCGGTGAACACGGTGAAAACCTATTACGCTAGGGCGCTTCAATCGTTGCGTAAATCTCTTGATGGTAAGACATTTTGTTTTCTTTTCCTCTCGTTCTTTTCTTCTGAAAAATAAATTTTAATTTTTCTTCTTGATTTGTGTCACCCATTTTTAAATTTTGGGAATATGTATGAAAATTATGACACATGGAAGATAAGTCGATATTTGAATTAATTGCAGAATATAGTGCCGGGACGATTTCTCCTGCCGATGCCGAATTACTTCGTGAGAGATTGGAGAGCGATGCGGAGGCTATGCGTTTGTTTCGGGAGATTCGGGAGACCGAGAAGATATTGAAATCCGTGCAGGTGCAAGAAAAAATTGACTTTCAGAAGTCGTGGCAACGTCTTGATAGTTCTTTGGTTGGGCGACCTCGAAAAGGACGGTGGCTGTTCTGGAGAGTGGGTTCCGTGGTTGCTGCTTCCGTGGCATTATTGCTGATGTTTGTTTTTCCGTTTACCCGACAAGTGGAACAGCCGGGGACGTTGGTATCACAGGTGGGTATTACACCCGGTGGAGTAAAGGCTATTTTACAGAGTGAGGATGGAAAGATGATAGATTTGACTTCTTCCACTTCCTCTCGTATTGTGACATCGGATGGTTTGGTGTTAGTGAATGATTCTTTGAAAGGATTAAGGTTTGATCAGAGTAAGTCGGAGAATCAACCGATGAAATATCATACGCTTGCGGTGCCTGTTGGTGGAGAGTATCATTTCACGTTAGCGGATGGAACCCGGGTGTGGGTAAATTCTGCCTCTGAGGTGCGTTTCCCGAATTGTTTCTCCGGGGGAAAAAGAGAAATTTATGTCAAAGGAGAGGTCTATTTGGAGGTGGCTCGTGATGAAAAGCATCCGTTTGTGGTACATGCCGGAGAAAATGAGGTACGTGTGTTGGGAACGAGATTTAACCTGACCGCTTATCCGGATGAACAGAAGGTGATCACCACGTTGGTGGAGGGAAGTGTTGAGTTTCGGAATAATCAATCGAGTATTCGTTTGAAACCCGGGGAACAGTCCGTGCTGGATCGGGAGACGAATAATCTTGAGAAACAGAAGGTTGACGTGTCTATTTATACTTCTTGGGTTTCCGGTACGTATGAGTATGAACGGATGCCGTTGTCGGATATTACCCGGCAATTATCTCGTTGGTACGACGTACAGTTTGTTTACGAGGCCACGGAATTCCGCAATCATCCGTTCACGGGGATTGTAAAACGTGATCAGTCGTTGGAAGAGGTTTTGTTGATTATTGAGAAAACGACAAATATAAGGTTTGAAATATCAGAGCGAACAGTTATTATCAAAAGAGCGGAAGATGCAGCGAACATCTCCCGCTCAAGTAATTAATTTCATTGCTTTTTAGCGAAACAATTAAAGTACAATGTTATGAAAAAAAATCGATTAAAAAAACGGCATTTCTTGGAAATAGCATTTTTGCGACATGGGATTAACAAGAATGTGTTGTTGTTGGGGTTGTTTATGCTGTTTGGTTTGTGGAATTTTGCCTCGGCACAGACCAAGAGCGTGACGTTGGACGTGAAGGATATGCCTTTGCGTGAAGTTTTTAAATTGGTCAAGACACAGACTGGGGTAAATTTTGTTTACAGCGAGATCGAGATTCAGAAAGCTTCTAACGTGACGCTCAAGTTCGAGAATTTACCGTTAAAAACAGCTTTGGAAAAAATTTTTAAAGATCAACCTTACACGTTTGAGATTCAAGGTGACATTGTTGTTGTGAAGCCTACATTTCAAAAAAGTACGGAGTCGGAAAAGAAAAAGATGAGGACGATAAAAGGGCAGGTTACTGATGAGAACGGGGAACCTATCCCGGGGGCCAATATCTGGCTTAAAGGAACAACTACGGGAACCCCTTCGGATATGAATGGAAATTACACGCTTACCTTTGATGAGAAATATAACGTGGTTGTAGCTTCTTTCGTGGGATATAAATCCATCGAGATGAAAATTGAAAAACAAGAGGTGATTAATTTCAAACTTGTTCCTGATGAAGAGACGATTGAAGAAGTGGTGGTGACCGGATACCAAACGATTTCAAAGGAACGTAGTGCCGGCTCGTACGATATGGTAAAAGGTGACGTGATTAGTAGTAAGGTGGGTTTGACCGGAGATATATTGCAAAGCATGGAAGGTTTAACTTCCGGTTTGAGTGTTAATTTAGGGGAAGGAGCTGATTCCTATGTGATACGAGGGATTACTTCGATAAATTCGAGTCGGTCACCATTGTTTGTGGTAGATGGAGTTCCTTTGGAGAGTAGTCAAGTTGAAGCTTTATTGAATGGTAATGACGTTGCTAGTATCACCTTGTTGAAAGATGCAACGGCGGCTTCTATTTGGGGGTCTCAAGCTGCCAATGGAGTTATGGTTATCACTACGAAAAAGGGAACTAAGGCAAGTCGATTGAAGATTTCTTATGATGGTTCATTTGCTTATACGGGTAAGCCTGATTACGGATATCAACGTAAAATGAGTACTGCTATGTTTCTGAAAAATGCCCAAGAGATGTTTGATCAGTATTCGTCCGTTTATTCTTATGAAGATGTAAAAAGCTCCGTTGTGGGACTAACCACTTTTAATCCTGTAATATACCCTCATGAGCGATTAATGTATCAGTATCTGAATAACGAAATTTCTGCAACTGAGCGGGATCAGGCGTTTGCTAGATTGATAGCTTCAGACGGGCGTAAAGAGTATGAAAAATATTTTATGAGTAATAAGCTGATGACCCGTCATAGTGTTTCTTTCAGTGGGGGGAGTGAACGACAGAATTTTTACTTTTCTTTGGGATATGTTGGTGATCAAGGAATTTCAAAGGATTGGCAGGATCGTATTTCTGTTAATGCCAAGCAGGAGTATATTTTTGCACCTTGGATAAAATGGGATGTTACTGTCAATGCCTCATATGGAAATAAGAAAACCCATTTATCTCCTTGGAAAGAAGAGTTTTCGGTTGATAAGATGTATTCCGGTTCTACTTATTATTCAGATTTCCCGTATGCGGTATTTTACAATCCATCAGGAGAGGCAATTGATTGGTCCGAGTATACCGTTTCTGCAGAAAAAAGGGAGCAGGTTGAGGCGTTGACAGGTATGGATATGAGTTTTTATCCTGTAGATGAATTTAACAGTACATCAAGTAAGACTATTGATATGAATTTACGTTTAAATACGGGGCTTTCTATTGATGTAGTCAAGGGGTTACGTTATGAGGGACGTGTTCAGTATAGCCGTTTCCATTCCAAAACCGAGAATTATTATCCCGGTACCATATGGAAAGTGCGGGAAGAAATTTTGTGTGCTACACCAGCCAGTACATTGAAGAGCTTTTTGCCAACGACTGGCGGAAATTTTATTTTGGATAATGCTTTAACTTCTGATTGGACGGTACGGAATCAGTTGTCATATAGTGATGAATTTGGAGGAGGACGACACCAACTGACAGCACTTTTAGGAACGGAAATTCGTGAATATAAAAAGACGGTTTATAGTAATTTTTTGAGAGGGTATGATATGCATACCATGCAGTATACGCCTTATGATGATTATAATTTGAATCGGGTATCAGGAGCAGTGTTCGGTCATTCTGTAAATAATTTTAATACAAAATACTACACGCAGAGTGAGGTGATGCGACGATATTTTTCTTTATATGCGAATGCTGCCTATACATTTAATTATAAGTATACTCTGAATGCAAGTTTGCGTATCGATCAGTCTAATTTATTTGGGAGTGATCCTAATAATCAATATAAGCCGATCTGGGCAATAGGAGGGGCATGGAAAATATCTCAGGAGTCTTTTATGAAGGAAATAGAGTGGTTGAATATGCTTAATTTACGGGTGACATACGGTTTTGCGGGTAATTCTCCCGAACCGGGGCAGGGAGGAAGCTATGATATTTTGTTAGCTACAAGCAGTTCCTTTTTTGAAACGAATGGTTTTATGATTACAACTCCTGCTAATGATAAAATTATTTGGGAAAAGACACGTACTTGGAATATCGGATTTGATACGGATTTATGGAATAGTCGATTGAGCGTATCTTTTGATTACTATAACAAAAAGACTACTGATCTTATTGGAACGATGATGTTGAATCCGACAAGTGGCTGGCTGTCTACTACAGGAAATTTAGGATCATTAAGTAATAAAGGATTTGAAATAACGGTAAATAGTCATAATATGGAGAGAGGTGATTTCAATTGGTACACGACTTTAACTTTGTCCCATAATGTAAATAAAATTACGAAATTGGATGTAACAACACCATATACCGCACAAACCTTGGCCTATTCCAGTAGTAGAAATGTAGAAGGCTATCCAGTGAATTCTTTGTTTTCTTATCGTTATGCGGGGTTGAATAGTGAAGGGGAGCCTCAGGCCTATGATAAAGACGGGAATATAGTCTCTGGAACAGAAAGTTTTAATCTGGATGCCCAAGATGTTATCTATAGCGGAACGACGGTTCCGAAGTTTTATGGAGGTTTAACCAATCGATTGGTTTATAAAGATTGGGAACTTTCATTGATGTTTGTATATAATTTGGGTAATAAGATGCGGAGGGATTGTGAAGATTTATATTACGGGCGTCCTCAGTCTAATTTGCACAAAGATTTTGATAAACGTTGGAGAACTGCCGGAGATGAACAATATACTGATATTCCGGTTTGGACACCTCAAAAAAATAGTGATGCGAATTATGACTTGTTCTATCTAAGTGACCGGAATATATTGGATGCCTCGTATATTAAATTGCGTGATGTGTCGTTGAGCTATAAATTGCCAGTTTCAATTTGTCGGAAGATTCAACTGGAGAATGTTCGGGTTGTGCTGCAAGTTGGTAATTTATGGTATTGGGCCGCCAATAACGCTGGTATAGATCCGGAATATTATCAATTAGATACTTATAAAGATAGTCGTAAGGATAAATTCGGGGCGACTTATTCCGTTGGATTAAATATTAATTTTTAAGGGAAGGAATTATGAGAAATTTGTTTTATGTCTTGAATATATTGATCGGGATGTTCTTAGTTTCCGGTTGTGATCATTTTTTGGATGAGGCACCTCGGGGGAATGCTATTGCAGAGACGGTGGAGGATTATGACAAAATGTTCAATGCGTCTACGATTATGAATATGTCTATTGCCGATTCATATTATGCATACTGGAAAAATGATGAGCTAATCTTCACGGAAGATTGTTACTCTACGGTAGTTCAGATGACGAGTTATCCGACTTCTATAAAGGCTGCTATAGAGTATCAGTATCATATTTATCGGGAGGATGAAAATTCTTTGGAATGGGAAAAATGTTACAATCAGATCTATATTTTTAATGCAATTATTAATGGCATCATGCAAGCTCAAGGAGATGAAACTGAGAAGGGGTATTTGTTGGCTGAAGCTAGGGTTTCTCGTGCTTATATGCATTTTTTACTGGCACAATGGTTCGCGATGCCTTATAATGAAACTACTGCCGAAACGGAATGGGCAATCCCGATTGTGAAAGAGGCTAATACGCAGACAAAAAAATATGACAGGGCTACTGTTAAGGAACTGTATTCTTGGATCATTTCCGAAATGGAGGAAGCTTGTCCTTTATTGAAAAAACGAGAAGAACATAGGATGCGTTGTTATCAGGCAACGGGATATGCTTTATTAGGGAAAGTGTATTTTCAAATGGGTAAATATGAAAAAGCGTTGGAGCCTTTACGTACGGCATACGAACTCTTACAAGGAGATCCTAATGTTTATCTGACGGACCATAAAGTAAAACAAGCTTCATATGGTTACAAAGAGATGGGAATGTTTGATATTATGTCCTATATCCCTTTCGTGTACAATGACAATGAAACATTGTATTGTAAATACAATCCGACTATGCGCAATTATTATTTGCCTTATTATGATATGGCTCCTACCGATTATTTGAAACCTGAGATTTATCAATTATTCGATGAAGAAGATTTACGTCGTAATTTGATTAGTACTAAAAATGCGATGGGCGAGCCTTTACCTTATCCATATAGTGGAGCCTTGGGGGCTTATATGAATTTGGGGTGTGCTTTGCCGGAAGTTTATTTGATGCTTGCCGAATGTGAAGCTCGTGCGGGTTCGGAAAGTGAATCCCGTCGTGTACTTGAAGAGTTTCGCAGCTATCGTTTATTGAGCGGGTTCGAAGTAATACCTCAAAGTGTGCAGACAAAGAATGATTTAATTCGATTCTGTGTGGATGAGCAGACGCGAGAGTTTGTGGGAACGGGGTATCGTTATTATAATGTGCGTCGGTTGTGGAATGATCCTTTGTTTCAAGATTGGAAACCCATAACTCATACCGTAGGTAGTCAAGTTTATATTCTAGAAGAAACGCAGCTCAAGACGGCTTATCCCGAGACGGTGTTGATATGGAACGAGGAATGGAGAGAATCGTGAATTATTTTATTTCTTAATTGACGTGTGATGATTAAATTTATTTTGTTTTTATTAGGTGGTTTTCTGTTTGTTGCTTTTCAGCAGCAAACAGAAAAAGTGGCTAAGCTGACCGGGAAAATATTAAATGCTTCTGCTGATTTTGTAGTCATTGGACACGAGGAAAAACGAGATACTCTTTTTTTAGCTTCGGATGGAACATTTGTTTTTACCAAGGTAGTGGAATCGCCTGATATGTTTATGGTTTTAGTTCCTTCGTGTAGAGCTTTCCCTGTTGTTTTCATGGAAAATGGGAAGACATCTCATATTGAAATTGATGTTGATCATCCTCAAGATGTCCGGATTATGGGTGATTTGGAAACAGTGCATGATTATTTGAACAGACGTTTTCTGACATTGGTTGATTTAAAAAGGCAGCCAGTGAGAGATTTCAAAGAATATGAACAAATGGTACATCATGTCGTGGATTCTCTACTCGATGTTGTCCAAGAATTGGGAGATGAATGTTTTTACCATTATGAGGCAAGGTATTTGCAACAAACAGTAGATGCTCTGAAAACAGGTTATTTTAATATTTTAGGTACTAGTGGGAAAAAAATGGATAGTGATCCTGATTATAACATTTTCATGCAATCTATGGATTTAAATGCCGAAGCTAATTTGGAAAATTCCAATATTTTTCATTATTTACAATGGAAAGTGTCTTGTCTTACAGGCAAGTCAGAATTAGATTATTATGAGATGTTGAAGGTGCTTCAGCAAGAGGTCCATGATCGACAAATACGTAATAAACTGGCTTTTCGGTTAGCTCGTATATATTTAACGAGTGGTCAAAAGGAGCATCTTGAGGACGTTTACCGTATTGCTAAAGATTTGTTAACAGACGGGACTTGTAAAGAAATCGATGATTTGTATACAAAAGTGACAAAGTCTTTAAAAGAGAACTCTTTGGCTCCCGATTTTGAAATGATGACACCCGAAGGTAAGATTTTGAAATTTTCGGAGGTTTGGGGAAAAGTAGTTTACATTGATATTTGGTCTACTTGGTGCGGTCCTTGTTGCGAGGAGATCCCTTACGTGGCTAAATTGGTGGAACATTATAAGGATAATCCGGAAATAGAGTTTATTAGTATCTCTTTAGATAAGAATCTCAAAGATTGGCGGAACTTTCTGGAAAGTCATCAGTCTGAATGGAAACAGTTTGTGATTCCGGAAAAGCAACAACGAACCTTTTTGAAACTTTATGGTATAAATGGTATTCCTCGTTTTATGGTTTTTACCAAAGAAGGACGGATCATTGATACGAATGCCCCTCGTCCCTCGTCGGAAAATATAACGAATTATTTAGATCAGATTTTGAATCCTTGAGATGAATGTTTCCTGTTTAATAATTTGCTGATTAAATAGGAATTTTTAAAAAGTTGGGAATAATTTCTGCTGTAGTAAAAGGAAACCGGAGAGAAACTTCAAACGAATATTTCTCTCCGGTTTTTTCGACTCTTTTCTACAGATGTCTATTGGAGAATATACGATTATATTATAGTCTGATTATCAATAAATGCGAAGAGACGTTTGTATTTATTCTTTATTATTGGTAATATTGTGCAATAGAGTGTGGCGTCTTGATTCATAAATTTTTTAATACTCCAATATCATGGACATTCATAACTTAAAAACCGTTGCTTGTTATAATTCGAGATTGTTGTTGAGAAGTTGGATGTTCCGGCTGTTTTTGTTATTACTTTTTCTGATTGTTATACTTTATCAGGTCTTGGCGCAGACCAATATTTTTTATGGGGTAAATAGTGGATTGGTGACGTTATCATCTTATCTTCCTCATGAAAATGCTTATCTATTCACAATCTTACAAATTGTACCCTTGATCTTTTTGGCAGGGTCTTTTCTTGGGAAAGAGAGGAAGATGGATTCGATGGACACGGTTTACTATCGTCCGGAGAGTAATGCGGATTACGTGGTGGGAATGATGTTGGGATTCACGAAGACTTTTATGACGATGGCGGGAATTTCTCTTGTTATCGGGATGTTGTTGCATATTTTTGCGAGTGAGTCTCCTTTTAATTTCTGGCTTTATCCTTTTTACTGGCTCACGATAATTTTTCCGGCTTTGGTATTTGCCTTGGGTTTCTCTTTTTTCATTCATACATGGGTTCGTCATCGGGGACTTAGTATATTGATTCTTTTGGTGGTATTCGGGGTGTTTCTGTTTCAGTTGGGCAAGGTGCGGGAAGGGCTTTTTGATCCCTTCGGGTTGTCTTTACCGAATGCTTTTTCTGAAGTGACGGGACATCCGGGAATGGCCCTTTATCTCATGCAGCGGGTTTGCTGGTTATTTGTGGGGATGGGGTTTGCTGGATTGGCCGTGTTGATGTTTCAGCGTTTGCCGAATCGTCCGGTGAACCGGAAGCGGGTGATGATCGTGGCGGTCGGTTGTTTGGTGTTGGGGGGTCTATTCGGGGGAGTTGTCTACATGGCACGGGAGAACGTGAAGAATATTCGGGAACTTTATGCCGAAACTTATAATAAATATCAAAAATTCCCGAAAGGGAACGTGGTTTCGAATACCTTGGAGGTGGAGCAAAAGGGAAATGTGCTGTCCGGGAAGAGTACCCTTCTTGTCAAAAATCAGGGGGATCAGGAATTATCGGAGATTATTCTTTACCTGAACCCGGCCTTGGTGGTGTCCGCGATAAAAGAAGGTGAGACTGGCGTGGCGTTTGAACGGGAGAATCAAGTGATTCGGATTGCCCGGAAATTGTTACCCAGTGAGGAGGTGGAATTAACCGTGGAGTATTGTGGCGGGATTGATGAGCGGGTGTGTTATTTGGATGTGGATTTTGATAAATTATTTCAATTGCAGTCCATTCCCGGGCATAGTTCTACCGCGGGAAAGCGATTTGCTTTTGTCGGGGATGATTTCACGGTGCTTACCCCGGAATGTCTTTGGTATCCGGTAGCCCGACCGTCGGTGAATCCGGCATCCCCGTATGATGCTTTGCCCGATTTTACTTCCTACTCCTTACAGGTGGCATCAACAGATGGGCGAACGGTTATTGCTCCCGGAAAACGGGAGACGAAAGAAGGACGTGTCTGTTTTACGGGAGATATTCCTTTGCCGGGGATGGGACTTTGTATCGGGAATTTTGAAAAGTATGATCTTGTAGTTGATTCTACATTATATGAACTTTATCTTTTCGCGGGACATGGTAAGCTTTTGCGGGGATTCGAGGAAATTCGTGATTCCATTCCAGCCATCATTCGTGATGCCCGTTATAACGTGGAGGAACAGATGGGGATCACGTATCCTTATTCTCAATTGACTTTGGTGGAGACTCCTGTCTCTTTTTCCGGCTTTGCCCGTCCTAATAAAGGGGGAAGTGAAATGGCCCAGCCCGGTATATTATTTCTGCCGGAACGGGGGATCGGGATGTGGAATGATTATAAGGCGGAGGTCGCTTTTAGAAAGCGAATGATGCCCGAGATGTCGTCTTTTTATAGTTCTACGGAGGATATGCTCAGTAGTGATCTGACTAGATCGTTATCTTCAATGTTTTTGAATGAATATCGTTATAATGTAAACCAAGCAAGATTGTTATTATATTCGGTTGTTTCGCCTTCTCTCTTGTGGCGTAGCGGGGTTGCCAGTACTAGTGTAGGTAATTTGTACACGATTAGTCCTATGTTTTATGAACAGACTATGGCATTACATTCTGCCGAATATCCGGCAATTAATTCCATACTAACAGATGCGTTAAAGAAATCGAACACGTTTTTTATCTCTTATTCTGAGTTGGATCAAGAGGAACGATTTGTCGGACGTAGTGTGGGTGATCTTTTCCGTGATCGGTTGGATAATCCTTACGAGGTGGCGACTCTGTTGCATGAGAGAACTTTGGAACTATTGCGTTTGTTAAGTGTGAGGAATATTCCCATGGAGCAGATTACAGCGTTTTTAGCGACGTTTATTCGGGAGAATCGATTCCGGCAAGTTGAATTTGATGAGATGAACCGGGAGTTTGTTGAAAAGTTTGGGGTTGATTGGATGGACGTTTTGCCCGCGTGGTACGAGAATCGTAAGATACCCGTTTTCTTTGTAAGAGATTTTAAAGTGGAAAATGTTACATCTCGGGAGGATGGAGAAGGTAGTCTTTCTGGTTTCGCTTTCTCGGGAGGTTTTACGATTCCTGATCAAGCAAACAGACGTTCTCGAGTGTCGGTGAATGTCTTTAATGATAGTGATGTTGATGGAGTTGTTTCTTTCGAGGCTCGGGACGTGACATTTTCGGGGATGAATTCTCGTCGGCAGGGTCGAGAGAGGGAGAAAGTGGTTACCCGGAATTTTTTGGTTAAGGCAGGCACCGGCATGCAGATTGCCGTGGTACTGAAAGGTATGACATCAACATTTAATACAAATATTTCAAGTAATCTTCCAACAAAGTTTTTCATTCAGGGACTGACGAATATTTCAAAAACGACGGACACGACCGAGTACGTGAAAGATCTGGATCGTTCTTATTTCATGCCGGCCCCCGGGGAGATTATCGTGGATAACGAGGATGAGAATTTTAAATTGATCTCGCCTTCTTCTCGGAAACGGCTACGAAATCTGATTTCTCCTTTGAGTGAGTCGAGGTATGAGATGGGGTCAAATCTCATGATAAGGGAAGGGGTTGAAGTTGTTCCGAGGCACATGATTAGTTCCGAGGCATACGGGTTGAATAAGCTTACTCATGCTTTCATGTTACAGGGGAGTAAAGCGAAGATGGAATGGACTGCCCGGGTTGAACGTGAGGGCGAGTACGAGATTCTGGCGTATATTCCCCCGAAGGTTTTTGCCCATCGGATGGAAGAGCAGGAGAAAGGTGGCCGGGGAAGTGGAATCTTTACTGTTTCGGCTTTTTCTGTTACAGAATCAGAACCGGAAGAGGTAAAGCAATATTATATTGTGGATGTCGGTGGGGAAAAGCAGGAGGTTTCTGTTGATATTAAAGAGCATGTGGGATGGGTTTCTCTGGGGCTATTCCAGTTGCCTGTCGGGGAATGTAAAATCGTGCTGACGGATCAGGGGGACGAGGATCAGGTGCTTCTCGGTGATGCGATCAAGTGGGTCTATAGGGGGGATAAATGATTTTATAGAAACTTTAACACGACCTTTTGAGTATATATACTCGATTTAAAAGTTTATATATATGAATAAGACAGTGTTTTCGGTATTGAAGTGGGCTTCTGTTTCGGGAGTTTTGCTTGTTGCGATGTCTTGTCGGAGGGCTACTCCGGGTTTGGAGATTTCGCAATTGGTGAAGACGGCAGAGGTGCAGAAGTATGATGGGGAGTGTAGTACGACCTATCCCGGGAAGATCAAGGCGGCTTCAGATGTGCAGTTGGCGTTCCGGGTGGCGGGACCTATTCTACGTTTCAACGCTGAAGTGGGGGAGTTCGTGAAGAAAGGGGAAGTGTTGGCGGAGATTGATCCGAGGGATTACAGATTGCAGTACGAGGCGACTAAAGCGGAGTACACGCAGGTAACGGAGGAATCGGATCGGGTGATCGAGTTGTATCACCGGAAAAGTGTTCCCGTGAATGATTACGACAAGGCCGTGGCGGCAAAGCAGCGGATTGCCTCTTTGTATCACGCAAATCTGAATGCGTTGAACGATACGAAGTTGAAGGCTCCTTTCGACGGGTATGTCCAGAAAAAGTTTTTTGACGCTCACGAGATTGTGAATATCGGGACTCCCGTGTTGTCGATGATTAATAATGATTACTACGAGGTAAATATTGATATTCCGTCCAGTGATTTTATTCGTCGGGAGAGCTTTAAGGAGTTCTATTGCGAGGCGGATGTCTTTCCGGGTGTAAAAATTCCCTTGGAATTACTGGATATAACACAACAAGCAAATTATAATCAACTTTTCCGGGTACGTTTCCGGATGAAACCGGATGAGAAATTGAATCTGGCGGCAGGCATGAGTGTCAGCGTGACCATTCGTTTCGAGCCGGGTCAGGAGGGGCTATCTATTATCCCAATCTCTTCCTTGTTTCAAAAAGAGGATCAATCATACGTGTGGGTGTATGATACCACCCAAACAACCGTGAGGATGAATCCCGTGAAAGTTGTCGAACTGGATAAAGACGGGCAAGTCATCGTGGAATCGGATCTAGCCTCGGGTACAAGGATTGTTTCTGCCGGGGTGAACGGTTTGAAGGAAGGACAAAAAGTCCGTTTACTACCTCCCGTGTCCTCTTCCAACGTTGGAAAATTGTTATAGATATTGAAAACTAAATTAACCTGCAACTTGCAACCGGTCAACTTGCAACGTTGCAAAGCAACAAAATACAATGAATTTTACGGAATATGCTTTAAAGAATAGAGCTTTTGTCTACTTCTTTGTTTTCGTTTTGGTTGTTGGGGGGATATACTCGTTTTTCACGATGAGTAAGTTGGAGGACCCGGCGATAACCGTGAAGCAGGCTATGGTGGTGACGGCCTATCCGGGAGCTTCTGCCTATCAGGTGGAGTTGGAAGTGACGGATGTATTGGAGAAGGCGATTCGTTCGATGGGGGACTTGGATCATGTTTCCTCTCGTTCGATGGATGACGTGTCGGAGATTATGGTAGAATTGAGTAGTACGGTTCCTTTGGCGGAGTTGCAGCAGAAGTGGGATATTTTACGCCGGAAAGTCATGGGAGCGCAAGCTCAGCTACCGGATGGGGCCCAACCTTCCATCGTGATGGATGACTTCGGGGACGTGTATGGGATGTTTTATGCCATGACGTCCGATGGTTTTGACTATCAGGAAATGTCGGATTACGCGGAACTGGTTCGTCGTTCCGTGTTGGATATTGACGGGGTGAGCAGTGTGGACGTGTATGGAGAACGTCAGTCCTGTATAAACGTCGAGTTTCTGGAAGATAAGATGGCTAACATGGGTGTGCATCCGGCAGAAATAATCATGACCCTGAACGGGCAGAATAAAACGGTTTACTCCGGTTATTTCGATAGCGGGGAGAAACGGGTGCGGGTGAACGTGAACGGGGCTTACAAGGAGATCGACGATATTCGTAATCTCTTGATTAAGGGGCACGAACAGGATCAGATCCGCTTGTCGGATGTGGCTCGTGTCACGAAGGGGTACGTGAAACCGGAACGGGAAGGTTTGTTATATGATACTTTACCGGCAATAGCGATTTCGATTGCCATGGAGGAAGGTGGGAATATTCTTCAATTGGGGAAAAAAGTGGATGCGAAACTGGCCGAGTTGAAAGAAGATATTATTCCGGCGGGGATTGATTTTCAAAAGGTATTCTTTCAACCGACACGGGTGAAAAGTGCCATTAACGTCTTCATGGTGAACCTAATCGAATCGGTGGTTATTGTGATTTTGGTGGTCATGCTTTTCATGGGATTCCGGAGCGGGTATATCATCGGGGCTGGTCTCGTGATCGTCGTGTTGGGATCGTTACTCGTGCTGTACATGATGCACGGGACATTACAACGGGTTTCGCTGGCCTCGTTTATCGTGGCGATGGGAATGCTGGTGGATAATGCGATCGTGATCACGGATGGGATTCTCGTGGACCTGAAGAAAGGAATTCCCAAGCCGGCGGCTTTGGTGAATATCACGAAGAAGACGGCTTGGCCTTTGCTGGGAGCGACCACGATCGGGATTCTTACTTTCTTGCCGATATTTTTATCACCCGATACCACGGGAGAGTATGTCCGGGACTTGTTTATCGTTTTGGCCGTGTCCTTGTGGTTGAGCTGGATTCTTGCCTTGGCGTATGTCCCGATACAGGCGGACCGGGGTTTAAGGGTAAAGCCGGGAGAGGTGGAAGATGAGACAAAAATGTACGATACCCGGGTGTACAAGGCTTTCCGGAATACGTTGCAGTTTTCCGTGCGTCACCGGGTATGGGTGATTGGTGGGATTGTCCTGTTGCTGGTTGTCAGCATCTACCTGTTCCGGTTCGTGCAACAGGGATTTTTTCCGGATTTGAGCTATAATCAGTTGTATATAGAGTATAAAATGCCTTACGGTACGAATCCCCAGACGGTGAAACGGGATTTGGCCTCTATCGAGGAATATTTGACCAGCCGTCCGGAAATTACGGCCGTTACGACCAGTTTGGGAGGAACTCCTTCCCGGTATAATCTTGTGCGAACGGTGGCAGAACCCGCTTTAAGTTACGGGGAGTTAATCGTGGATTTCACTTCTCCCGAAACCTTAAAGGCGAATATTGATTCATTACAGGTTTACCTTTCGGAGCATTACCCGGAGGCATACGTTCGGATGAAACAATATAATTTGATGTATATGGATTATCCGGTACAATTTATGATTTCCGGTCCGGACCCGGCCGTGTTGAAACGTTTGTGCGGGGAGGTGGAGGAATTGATGAATGAGGATTCCACGACGATGTTAGTGACGAATGACTGGGGGCCGATGACGCCCGTGCTGAACGTGGATTATTATCAGCCGATAGCTCGCGTGGCGAACCTTTCTAGGGAGGATGTCGGGTTGGCTTTACTGGCCACCACGGACGGGTTGCCTGTCGGGTCATATTACGAGGGAGAGCATGATTTGCCGATTTATATTAAAAGTATGGGTAAAGACGGGTTACGTCCGGGGCGATTGAATAATGTTCCGGTATGGAGCCTCGTGCCTTCGACGAATATGTTGAGTCTGGAAACCGTGAAGGAGTTGATGATGGGAATGATTTCGACGGATGAGGTGATGACGGCCGTCGTGGGTTCTACTCCTTTGAACCAAGCAACCAACGGGATCACCGCCTCGTGGGAAGTTCCGGTGGTCAGGCGATATAACGGGCAACGCTCTATATCGGCACAGTGTAATAACGCACCCGGCTACACGGCAAATGACGTGCGAAATAGTTTGCTGCCCAAGATTGAAAAATTGAATATCCCGCCCGGTTATTCCACGGAATGGCAGGGAGAGTATCTGGCAAGCACGCAATCCAAGCAGTATTTGTTTAAGAACGTTCCGTTGGGAATTGTTTTGGTGCTGGCTATTCTGATCGCTTTGTTCAAGGACTTCAAAAAGCCGCTGATGATTATTCTTTGTTTGCCCTTGGCGATTATCGGGGTTGTTTTGGGAATGTTGCTGGCGGGTAAAGAATTCGGGTTCGTGGCTATCGTGGGGGCCTTGGGATTGGTCGGTATGATGATTAAAAACGGGGTGGTACTGGTAGATGAAGTGGATATACAGATTCGATCGGGGAAAGATCGTTTTCTGGCTCTTCTGGATGCTTCTTCCTCTCGTTTGCGTCCGGTCTTTCTGGCGTCGATGACCACGATCCTAGGAATGATTCCCTTGATTAATGATGATATGTTCGGGGCCTTGGCCGTGACGATTATGGGCGGGTTGTTTATCGGTACGGTGATTACTTTGGTGATCTTGCCGGTATTCTATTCGCTGTTCTTTAAAATCAGAGCCGAATGATTTTGTGATTTAGTGATTGCCGATTAATGGATTGCCACTCACGGGGCAGAATTTCCATAAATCACTGAATCATTTAATCGGCAATCACAGAATTTTCTAAACTCTAAACTTTTACACTATGCGTTTTATTATATTATCAATCGGGTTGTTATTGGCTTTTGCTCCTTCACGAGCCCAGCGGCAGTTGGATTTAAAGCAATGCAGGGAGATGGCTCTTGAATATAGCAAACAATTGGCTATCGCGGAAAAGCAAAAAGAGAAGGCCGTGTGGACCAAGAAAGAATACGGGGCAAATTATTTGCCGAAACTTTCCGCGTCAGGCTTTTATCTGTATCATCAGAAAAAGCAGGAATACAAATTAAGCGGGGGATATTTGCCGACTTACGTGCCTGATGCTGAAGGAAAATTGCAACCCAATGTTGTCATCGGTGCTGATGGGAAACCCGTGATGGGGACGGATGGAAAGCCGGTCTTCCATGAATATGCTTTTCTACCGGATATTCCTCTGACGCTTTCTTTGAGAGGGGTGTATATGGCATCGGTTCAATTGCAACAACCTTTGTTTATGGGAGGGAAAATCCGGGCGGCACATCAGGCGGCTAAATTTGGGGAAGAGCTTGCCGAGGAAAATATTCGGTTGAATCGTACGGAAGTGCTTGTCGAATTGGAACAGGCTTACTGGCAATGTGTCCGGGTACAGGAATTAGTGTTGGTTGCCCGGAAATACAAATCGGTGGTGAACGAGTTGGTGAAGAACTTGGAAGATGCCCAGCAGGCGGGGATGGCCCCGTTGAATGATGTGTTGAAAGCTCAGGTGAAATATAATGATGCCTTGTTACAACTACAGCAAGCGGAACATGGAAAGCAGTTGGCTCAAATGAATCTTTGTCGTTTAGTGGGATTGGATTTGAATACCAAATTGGTACTGACCGATTCTCTATCGGCCACGATAACGCCCGGTGTGCTGGCGTTGCCGGACGGGCTGGAACAAAGGCCGGATTATAACATGTTGGAGAAACAGGTGGAGATGAAACGGAAGGAGATAAACGTGACCCGTGCCGATTTCCTGCCTCAAGTGGGTGTTTCCGCGGGTTACGGTTATGGCGGTGGCTTGAAATTGAATGGTGACGATTCTAATTCCGGTTCTTTTAGTGCCATGGCGTCCGTGGCGATACCTATTTTCAACTGGGGAGAGGGACGGAATAAAGTTCGGGTGGCGAAGGCCGAGGAAGAAATGAGTCGCTTGAATAAAGAGCGATTGGGCGAGATGATGCAATTGGAAATAGCTGGAAGTCGCTTTAAACTGAATGATGCCCAAACCCGGATACGTTTAACGGAATCCGCCTTGGAGCAGGCAAAGGAAAATCTGAGAGTGTCCGAGGATCAGTATGAGGTGGGAATGGAAAACTTGACAAACTTGTTGGAGGCTCAGGCCCAATGGCAACAGGCTTGGAGCGAATGGGTGGATGCGAAGGCCGCTTTGAAGTTGTGTGAATCGGAATACCTGAAGGCGATAGGAAAACTCGAATAATTTTAGATTTTAAATTTTAGATTTACACCCGCGAGGTCCACGCTTTTTAATCATGAATTATAAATCGTAAATTGTTAATTATGAAAAGGATTGGTTTGATTTTATTGGGGATGTTGATGGTAGGGGTTGTTTCTGCCGAGGTGAAGAAGATCAAGGGAACGGGGTATCTTGTAGTGCATGATCGTCAGGCGGATCAGCCGTTTACCCGTGTTTCTGTTCAGCAGTCGATCACCTTGTATATATCACAAGGAAAAACGGAAGGGATTACCGTGGAGGCGGATGATAATATTATTCCTTATATAAAAACGGAGATAAAGAACGGGCAATTGAATATCTTCCTTGACCCGGAAGTAATTGTTCGGGGATATACGGCAATGAATGTTTCCGTGTCCATGCCTGTTATCACGGATATAAACGTGGCGACTGCCGGGCGTTTGGAAGGAAGTTCGCCTTTTACCGTGAATAAACTGGAAATCGTGGCATCCGGTGCGGGTAGCGTGAAGTTGGAGGTGAAAGGAAGTGAAGTTGACGTGGAGGCATCCGGTGCTGCGAGACTAGAACTTAAAGGTGAGGTGGAGCAGTTTGATCTGGAAATGTCTTCCGCTGCCACGCTGAAAGCTTGGGAGCTGCGTGTGAAGGATTGTGATGCCGAGATTAGCGGGGCAGCCAAGGCTGAAGTTTCCATTTCCGGGCAGTTGGAGGCAGAGATTTCTTCAGCTGGTATTCTAATTTATGACGGGAATCCGCGGATTACCAAACAAAACGTAACTGGGCGGGGAACTTTGGTAAAAAGGAGATAGAAGGAATATGATTCCATACTAGATGGTCATGTAATAAGCATACGAGGCGATAAATAGGTTTGCAAATCCAGTACACCCGCGTATTCCACGGGGATGTGACGATTTGTCCCCGGAAAAGTTGTGTTCGGATCGGGTTTATAACTGATCCTGTTAAAATAATGGTATTAAACAGTTATCATACACTTATCCTCTTGTTAATATATACTATACAAGTGTAATTATTTGTTATTTTGATAGGAGGGGAATAGGGGCGGAATAGGAGGGGAATGGGAGCGGCTCGCTCTGAAATAACAATTTGATCATATATTGATAACATTATTTTACATTAGATGGGACAAAAATTTCTCATCTCACCTCTACATTTTTGAATGTAAAAAGTGAAAAGCGGATAGGGAGCTACCTGCAAATGCAAACTGAATTTTAAGGACTCTCCCGTGTAAATTAGTTTTCTATCCCTAGTAATAGTCTGGACTTTGCCTGCACGAATTTTGGGATAATCCGGCGAGGGGTTCCCGTGTCGAGACTTCTGCTGCTCCGACTATTCATGACTGGGGTGGCAATCGCATCCTGCGTGATGAGTTGAAGGGTGGCAGCCAGCAAGGGTTCTTCTTTATCTCCCAGTTGGTATTGATGGTGAAATTGCTCCAAGATGGGAAACATGGGGGGTATGCCGCCTTTGACGGATTCTCCCCGACTGTTTCTGTATTCCGTGGAGATCAACATGATATTCCAGTTCTGTAAGTCTTTGTCGTTAGGCGTGTAGATGATTCCGCCCATATTTTTCCCCATGGTAATGTCACCAACGACGTTTACTTCCATGTATGGGGATAAGGCACTAATCAACATTTCGGCGGCTGATGCGGTCACTTTACTCGTGATCACCCACAGGCGTTTCAAGTTTAGACGGGAGTCAAGGGGTACCGTCTTGTCAAAATGTTCTTCCAAGCGGGCAGGATCATCGGCGTATTTTTCCTGATATGCTTTATTCCAGCTTTTGTGAATAAGCAGTTCTTCGTTTTCCACGACTTCTTCCGGGGCGAGAAGTGAACATAGTTGTTTCACTGCAAAAATGTACCCGCCTTGATTATATCGTAAATCCAGAATGAATTCGTCAATATTGGCTGATTTTAAGGTTTGGAACACGTGGTTCAGTTGTGCCAACGACGTGTTACCGCGGAACACGAAATCCGTGTAGATCATGTACCCGATTGTTTGGTTCTCCAAGGGAATCAACCCGTAATCAAGTACCGGATCGATCGTGTATGTTTGGGCGGTCAGCTTTTTCGTTTCGTACGGTTCTGATGTTTCGTCGTTTGATAGACCGAGAGAAAGCTGGGAGGCGTAATATAAGTCCGTGTAATTTTCCGTCGTGATCCTTTCCCCGTTCATGTGAGTGATCAGGTCTCCCCGTTTTAGTCCTGCTTTTGCTGCTGGAGAATTTGGGTGAACGAAATTGACATCTGCGAATATGTAGCCCTCTTTCTCCCAGAAAGTCAAGTTGTAGCCAAAACCTTCGTCATACCCGGAGGCGTCGGCAATTTCTCCCAAACCTTTGGAACTCGTGATGCGTGACCATTGGTCCTCGGGGTATTTCATGGTAGCGAAATATTCCGCCGGGTTACTATCTGGATCAATGTTTTTGTCCTTGACTTCATCCGCCCAAAAGTATTGGTCAGTCATTTTGTCTTTCGTGAACGTGTTAATCCGGACATACGAGTAAGGGCCCGGAGTAGGGCTTACTCCGCGTGAATCCTCACAACTTGATAGGAATCCTGCTAAAATCGAAAAGAAGAATAGTCTATACATAAGTTTATGTCTGATAGTAAGCCACAATATTACGAATTTTTAATGGATTTCCGTATGTGATTTTGTAAAAAGTAGATTTTTGCAAGGTTGATGGATTAATTTATATTATTATACTCTCTTTTTGTAAGGAAAGAGAGTATAATAATACTTCAATTTAGTGTTGAAGATTTATAATCCGATAATTGTGTATTCTTGTAATTGTTTTTGAGTTATAATCGTGTCAGGTAATGAATTATATAGGTCTCGAATTCCATAAGTATCCAAAATATATTCATCATGAATAGCGAATCCACATTTTTTCTTCTCGTCAGCATATAATAGATACGTGATATTATAATTAGGATGTTTAAATTTTTTCATTTTCTTTTCATCAACATCATGGAATAAGAATTTTCCCTCATCGTATGTTTCGTTTGATATATTCCTTGTTTGTTTGGGAATAGCTAGTATGTCTATTTTGTAATTATCCTTTTTTAAATCTTTTAAGTAGTTCGCTTTTTCAATAAATTCTTCATTAGAATGAATAGCTCGCCAGTCGTTTTCATTTGGGATTTCTCTTGTGTCAGTGAAGAATATTCTGTCTCCATGCCGGGTACTTAAAAACATTTCTATATAATCACAATATGGACCGCGAACTTTCCAAATTACAATTGCTGGTTTGTTATATTTTGTTATAGAGTTATTACCCGTATACGAGTTTATTTTATATTTAAAATTTTCTTCTAAGATAAAGGCTGATATAGGTAAAAGTCCACCTTCATTAATTTCAATAATGTTATGAACTGATGTGTTTTCTAGAGAATTTGCCCAGTTAGATAAATTTATATTAACATTATCAATCGAAGCAGGTGGCGTGAATATGGATAATCCGTGTAAACCACCCCATGTTTTAATTGCAATATTTATGTTTGATATTTCGTTTTCAAGAGAACTTCCCTCTCCTGTGGTGGGTTTGTCAAAATCGATTTCAAGACTTCCATCAACGACTTTATATTTGAAAGATGAAGAAATGTTTTTACTCATGGATTTTTCATTTGCCGATATATTTGTTGCATCTTTACATGTTCCAGTGTAGATAGCACTAGCTTTTCCCCCTGTATTGTAACTTGTTAATACCGTATTCCCGAAATATCCCATAAATTCATATAAAGGTGTGTTATATAATTCATCTAAAAAAGATTCATCTAAGAATTCCCATGATATTATGTCTAAAGCATTTGTTGTTGTAAGTAATTCATACGAAGCATCTTTTAAATACATGTTTAATTCTCCAAAAATGCTTGTGTTTTCGTCTGTGATGCTCGCAGTGAAAATACTTGTCATGGTTTTTTTAGAGCCAAGAGAAAACAGTCCTAAATTAATTTTCCATCCAGATTTTATTGTTTTTGTATGATTGGAGTTTTCTTGATAACGATTGAATGATGAGTAGGAGAAATAATTTGTTTCACTTTTCCTTAATTGTTTATGTAATAGGTACGAAGGGTTCTTTTGAATAAACTCATCTACTTTTACAATTGGATATTTGATGTTTTCTGGATCTCCGCATAACCCATTTTCAATCTTGTATGATTTCCCAAGGTATGATTTTAATTCAAGTGGAGAATTTTTAGATATTGTATTTATTTTATGACTTCTAGATTGAATTGTTTATTGGAAAGGATTAAAGGTAAGTTTTTATCTCTTTCTTGTAAAATAATGACGTCTTCTTTTAGTTGAGAGGCATACTCTACATTATTTTTTTCACATGATGTATAAAAAAGAAGAAGGGTCACAATACATAGTAAATGTGTTTTCATAATGGTTAATGTGTTTTAGTAATGGTTAATGTGTCAGATAATGAGGATGATGTAATGTTTCTTGTTAGGGTTATAGTTTCTTTTTCGTACCCGATAATCCACCAATTACCTACCATGAAACCACCTTCTATGGAAACTAATTTTTTGTCATGTTGGTATTTTAATGTGGAAGTTGTTAATATTGTGTTCATTAGTTCTTCTGGCACGGGGGTGGAGAGGTGATAAACTCCTTCTTTTGTCGTGTAGAAGGCGATGTTGATGTCTAAATTGTAGCTTTTGTCCTCATTTTGATGATAGACGATATGGCCGTTCCAACTAGTTTGTGTTAAAGATAATGTGTCTAGTCTCTTTTCCCATGAAAGTGGGATGTCTTCCTTGGTTGAATTTTTAGAGCAAGACAATAGAAATAAAAGGGAAGTAATGAGAGGAATAAAAATTTTTTTCATATCTGTTTTGTTGTATTTAATAATAATCGCAAATGTATTTTCTCTTGATGAGTTAAACAATCCTTATTTTATGGGATTTGTGCATATATAGTCATTATTTTAGATGATATAATATGCCTATTTGTAAATAATGTAATGCAACATTTGTATTACTACTGTTTGAATAAAAATGCAATAAATAAGAATTATATGTGATTATTTTGTGTAATATAAGGATATATTGCATATATTTGCACGATGAACAAATAAATATGCACAATGAGTAATTAAAAAGAATTTGAATGATTTAGATTAAATGGTAAAAAGATGAAGATTGAAGTTGTAGTTGCATCCGAGAAACACCTGTCATACGTGACAGCGATAAACGATGCGATTGATCATGCTGCAAAAGCAAGAGGTACTGGTATAGCCAGAAGAACGAACGAGTATATTGCCGATAAAATCCGAAGTGGAAAGGCAATTATCGCTCTGAATCGAGAGGAGTTCGTGGGTTTCTGCTATATTGAATCATGGGGTCACCAGAAATTCGTGGCGAACTCCGGGTTAATCGTGGTACCGGCGTACCGGGGATTGGGAGTAGCAAAACAAATAAAGGAGGCTGCTTTTCATCTGTCGCGAAGGCGATTCCCGCAAGCAAAGCTTTTCGGCTTGACAACTGGTGAACAGGTGATGCGAATCAATACTTCGTTGGGTTACGTGCCTGTTACTTTTGCCAAACTCACGGATGACGAGGAGTTTTGGGCCGGATGCAAGTCTTGCGTGAATTATGACATATTGCAACGGACGAACATGACCAAGTGTCTTTGTACCGGGATGATTTATGACCCGGAGGTCGTGGCCAGACAACAGGCGGCGGCTAAAAAGGCGGCTAGGGGGAGGTCATTGCCTTTGTTCAAGCATCTGCGTCATGTTGTGGGGTCCACGTTGGCGGTTTGCGGGTTACCGGTTTCTCGCTCTGCCATGAAGCATACGGCAAATTTGTAACTTGTAATTTATATTCATGAAAAAAGTAGTTTTAGCATATAGCGGGGGATTAGATACCTCTTACTGTGTCAAGTACCTGAGCGAGGAAATGGGGCTTGAGGTTTACACGGCATTGGCGAATACCGGGGGATTTACCCCCGGTGAGCTGGCCGGGATCGAGGAAAAGGCGTATGCCTTGGGGGCGAAGAAACACGTGACGCTGGATGTCACGGGGGAATATTACGAGAAATGTATTAAATACATGATTTTCGGGAATGTTTTGCGTAACAAAACTTACCCGGTATCGGTCAGCTCCGAACGTACTTTCCAAGCGTTGGCTATCGTTCGTTACGCGAAGGAGATCGGGGCGGATGGCTTGGCTCATGGAAGTACGGGGGCCGGGAATGATCAGGTTCGTTTTGATCTTTGTTTTTCCGTGTTTGCCCCGGAAATGGAAATTATAACCCCGACTCGTGATTTGAAACTGAGCCGGGAAGAGGAAATTGCCTATTTGAAATCGAAAGGGGTGGAGCGGGATTGGTCCAAAATGGCTTATTCCATCAATAAAGGACTTTGGGGAACCTCGGTGGGAGGGAAAGAAACATTGAATTCATGGGAATATCTTCCGGGAGAGGCCTATCCTTCTTCTTTGGTGAAGGAGGGCGAAGAGGAGTTGATCTTGTCGTTTGAACGGGGAGAGTTGTGCCGGGTAAACGGTGAATGTTACACGGATAAAATCGAGGCTATCCGCCGGGTGGAGGCTTTGGCCTCTGCTTGGGCAATCGGTCGTGACACCCACGTGGGGGACACGATTGTGGGGATTAAAGGACGTGTCGGTTTCGAGGCGGCTGCTCCGTTGATGATTATTAAAGCTCATGAATTACTGGAAAAACATACGCTCACGAAATGGCAGATGTACTGGAAGGAACAATTGGCCAACTGGTACGGGATGTTTTTACACGAGGCCATGTACGGGGAACCTGTTATGCGGAATATCGAGAGTTTCCTAAAAGATACACAACGATACGTTTCGGGTGACGTGCGGGTTCGGATGCGTCCCTATTGTTTCGAATTGTTGGGAGTGTGGTCAGACCATGATCTGATGGATGCCACGTTTGCTTGTTACGGGGAGGAGAACAAGGCTTGGACGGCAGAGGATGTGAAAGGTTTTACCCGGATGTTGTCGATGCCTTTGCAGGTTTATCACGCGGTGAACGAGAAGAGCGAGGAGGGACTATGATCAGAGTGGGCATTGCCGGGGCTGCCGGTTACACCGCGGGGGAATTGATCCGCGTATTAATTTCTCACCCGCAAGTGGAATTACGTTATTTACAAAGTGAATCGCACCGGGGAGAACCTGTCGGACGAGTTCATCGGGATTTGATTTACACGAATTTGAAGTTTTCCGATTTGGATTTGACGGGTATTGATGTTCTTTTCCTGTGCATGGGACACGGGATGTCGGCTCAATTTTTAGAACGGCATCCAGTTCCGGCATCCGTGCGAATCATTGATTTGAGTCATGATTTCCGGTTAAAGTCGAATGCCGGGGATTTTGTTTATGGTTTGCCGGAACTGAATCGGGAGCGGATACAAGGAGCTTGGCACGTGGCGAATCCGGGATGTTTCGCGACGGCAATAGAATTGGGGTTGCTACCGTTGGCGAAGAGTGGTTTGCTGCCTGCCCACGTGTCGGCCTTCGGGATTACCGGGGCGACGGGTGCGGGACAGAAACCGACGGAAGAGACGCATTATAGCCATCGGGCGCAGAATCTTTCGGTTTACAAGGCTTTTTCTCACCAGCATTTGGCTGAAATACGGGAAACATTGTCCGGGCAGGATGAAGATGTACAGACGGATATTGCTTTTGTTCCGGTGCGTGGGTGTCATGCCCGGGGGATCATGGTAAATGTGGTTTTCGAGAGTGAACGGGATTTGTCGGAAATCCGATCTATGTATGCCGCTTGTTACGAGGGACATCCTTTCACGGTGATGAGTGACGAACCTATTTATTTGAAACAGGTGGTGAACACGAATTATTGTTTTGTCCATATTGAACGGCAGGATCGTAACGTGTTAGTGACTTCCGTGATTGATAACCTGTTAAAGGGGGCATCCGGACAGGCCGTGCAGAATATGAACCTGATGTTCGGATTGGAAGAAACAATGGGTTTGGGTTTGAAAGCCAGTTATTTTTAATTTATTCGAGTATGTTTGATGTTTATAATTTATTGGATATAGAGCCGGTCAAGGCGGAGAAAGCCTATTTCTGGGACCGTGATGGAAATAAATACCTTGATTTTTACGGGGGACACGCCGTTATTTCAATCGGACATTCGCATCCGCATTACGTGGAGTTGGTGACGGGGCAATTGAATCGTATCGGGTTTTATTCAAATGCCGTGAAGAATCATTTGCAGGAGGAGTTGGAGTGGAAATTGCGGGAGCTTTCCGGTTGCACGGATTATAATTTGTTCCTTTGTAATAGCGGGGCGGAGGCTAACGAGAATGCCTTGAAACTGTCTTCTTTTGTTACGGGGCGTTCGAAAATACTGGCCATGCACGCTGCCTTTCACGGGCGTACGAGCGGGGCCGTTGCCATCACGGATAACCCGACAATACAGGCACCTTGGAATCGGGGACATCAAGTGACATTTATCGATTTGAATGACGTGGAGGCTTTGAAACGGGAGTTGTCCGGGGAGGAATACGCGGCTGTCATCGTGGAGGGAATTCAAGGTGTCGGGGGAATCCGGATTCCGACAGGAGAGTTTCTGCGGGCGGCTCGTGAGGTTTGTGATCAGACAGGTACGTTATTGATTTTGGATGAAATTCAGTCGGGCTACGGGCGGAGCGGGAAATTCTTTGCCTATCAGCACGCGGGGATCGAGCCGGACGTGATCACTGTGGCGAAAGGAATGGGCAACGGATTCCCGGTTGCCGGAGTGCTGATTCACGAGTCGATCAAGGCGGAGAAGGGGATGTTGGGGACGACATTCGGGGGAAATCATTTGGCTTGTGCGGCTGGGATTGCCGTGTTGGATGTGATCAAGGACGAGCAACTGGTGGAAAATGCCGATCGTGTCGGTGGGTATCTGATGGAGCGGTTAAAAGTTTTGAACGGGGTGATTGAAGTGCGGGGAAAGGGATTGATGGTTGGGGTGGATATTGATATTCCTCATTCGATTTTCCGTCGTCGTTTGCTGGTGAATCAACACGTGATCACGGGGAATAGCGGGAAGAACACTTTGCGTTTATTGCCCCCGTTGTGTGTTACCCGGGAGGAAGTTGATGAGTTTGTCGCTCGGTTTAAACAAGTAATGAATTAACAGATGAAATGTAAAGTCATAAAAATCGGGGGTGCTTTGATCGAGGATGCGGGACTGCTGAACCGGTTGTGCCGGAAGTTCGCGTTGATGACTTCCCCTTTTGTTATCGTGCATGGTGGCGGGACCTTTGCCGGGCAGCTTGCGGAACGATTGGGGATTCCCCGCAAAATGATTGATGGGAGACGGGTGACCGATCGGGAGACTCTGGAAGTCACGGTGATGGTTTATGCCGGGTGGGTCAACAAAACGCTGGTTGCTCGTCTGCAGGCTTTGGGAGTGAATGCTTGTGGACTTTCCGGGTGCGACCTGAATCTGGTGCAAGCCGATCGTCGGGAAGGGCAGAACATCGACTGGGGATATGTGGGGGATGTCCGACTGGTGCGTACGGGGAGGCTCGAATTATTGTTACAGGCTGGGGTGGTGCCTGTTATTTCTCCGATCACGCATGACGGGAAAGGGGTGTTGTTGAATTCGAATGCGGACGGGATCGCTGCGGCGGTAGCGGAGACGCTGGGGATGTGCTATGACGTGGAGTTGATCTATTGTTTTGATAAAAAGGGGGTGTTGACGGATGTCGGGGATGAAGGTTTCGTGATTCCTTGTCTTACCCCGTCTTTGTATGAAAAATATAAGCAAAGCGGGATGATTCATTCCGGCATGATCCCCAAGTTGGATAACGCTTTTAAATCTGTTTCTAACGGGGTGCAGGCGGTTCGGTTGATTCATCCGGATGATTTGGACCAACCGGATGCGGGAACTAGGATAATATTGGAAAAACAATGGACGCAAGTGGAGCAATAGAACTTTTAAAACAAATTATATCCATTCCTTCTTTCAGTAAGGAAGAGGATAAGGTGGCTGATTTGATTGCCGATGTGTTGAAAAGATATAGGTTCGACGTGCATCGCAAAGGTAATAACGTGTGGAGTCGTTCAAAGAATTTCGATGACGCGAAGCCCACGTTATTACTCGATGCACACTTGGATACCGTGCGTTCTAACGGGACTTGGGACAGTGACCCTTTTACGCCGGTTGTGAAGGAGGGAAAGTTGTTCGGTTTGGGAAGTAATGACACGGGGGGAAGTCTTGTCTCTATGCTGGCGGTTTTTGTTGAATTGGCTTCCGGGAGTTTGCCGTGTAATCTGATATTCTTGGCATCCGCGGAAGAGGAGAACACGGGAAGTGGCGGGATTCAAAGCGTGTTTCCGGAGCTCGGTCGGGTTGATTTTGCCCTTGTGGGAGAGCCTACGGGAATGTGTCCGGCGATAGCGGAGAAGGGGTTGATGGTGTTGGATGGTTACGCTCGGGGAAAAGCGGGACACGCCGCAAGGGAGGAAGGAGTGAATGCGATTTATGAGGCAATGGAAGATATACATTGGTTTCGTACGTATCGGTTCGAAAAGATTTCGGAATTATTGGGTCCGGTGAAAATGAGCGTAACGGGGATCGAGGCGGGAACCCTGCATAACATGGTTCCTGCAACTTGTCATTTCATGGTGGATATACGGGTAAATGAACTTTACACAAATCAGGAAATATTTGATACGATCCGTGATCATGTGAAATGCGATATGATCCCTCGCTCTTTTTCACTGAACTCATCTTCCGTCTCGCTTTCTCACCCGATGGTGAAACGATGCGTCGAGTTGGGGTTATCTCCTTACGGTTCCCCGACGACATCGAATCAGGCGGTGATTCCATGCTCCTCGCTGAAAATAGGACCCGGGGATAGCGCTCGCTCGCACACGGCAAATGAATATATTCGTTTGGAAGAGATATGGGAGGGGATTGAATTGTTTAAATCTATCATTCAATATGTTGAATTATAGTTCTAAACAAGCTAAAAGTTAAAAACTAGAGAATGTGTCAAAAGTCATTTTTCAAACTCCCTCCCCCCTTCGGGGTACTCCCTCTATAAACAGAGGGAGAGTTGAAATACTCCCTTTTTTCGGTAAGAGTCACCAACTCCTCCTCTGTTTATAGAGGAGGTGGCACGAAGTGACGGAGGAGTTTCTTGAGGATAAAATACCTTTTGACACACCCTCTAGTTGAAAAGATAAAAGTAGAAAATCAGAAGGCGTTGGCCTTGTGTGGCTGGAATTTAAAATTTAAAATCTAAAATGGAATGAAGCTTTGGGATAAAGGATATGATATAGATGGTTTTACGGAATCATTTACGATAGGGAAAGACCGGGAGCTGGATGTTATGCTGGCGGGGGCCGATGTCATCGGGAATTTGGCTCACTTGAAAATGTTGCATGCCGTGGGCTTGGTGAACGAGGCGGAATATAAATCTTTGCAGCGGGCATTAGTTGATATTCACGGAATGGTGGAAAGGGGCGAGTTCGTGATAGAAGAGGGAATTGAAGACGTGCATTCTCAGATCGAGTTATTGCTGGTGCGGGAATGTGGGGATGCGGGGAAAAAGATTCACACGGGACGTTCTCGGAATGATCAGGTGTTACTTGATTTGAAGTTATTTACCCGGGAGGCGATATTCGAAACGTTGGAACATATAGAACGTTTGTTTGATTTATTGATACGACGGGCAGGGGAGAATAAAGACGTGTTGATTCCCGGTTACACGCATTTGCAGGTGGCCATGCCTTCTTCTTTCGGCTTGTGGTTTGGTGCTTATGCCGAATCGCTTGCTGACGATTTGTTGGCGTTGAAGGCGGCTTACGATATGGTGAACACGAATCCTCTTGGTTCCGGGGCGGGGTATGGCTCGTCGATTGCTTTGAACCGGCAAATGACGACTGATTTGCTCGGATTTTCAAGTTTGGCTTATAACGTGGTTTATGCCCAGATGCAAAGAGGAAAGATGGAAAAGAACGTGTTATTCGGGCTGGCTGCCGTGGCGACGACTCTGGGACGTTTGGCTGCCGATGTTTGTCTTTTCGCTTGTAGTAATTTCGGGTTTGTACGTTTGCCGGATAAGTACACAACGGGGTCCAGTATCATGCCGCACAAGAAGAACCCGGATATATTCGAGTTGATCCGGGCGAAATGTAATCACTTGCAATCGCTCCCCATGCAAATGGCCATGATCTGTACGAACCTGACTTCCGGGTATTTTCGGGATATGCAATTGACCAAGGAGTTATTTTTACCCGCTTTTCAAGAGTTGAACGATTCCCTTTTTATGGCTCATCTCGTGTTGCAGGAGATGGAAGTGAAACGGGATGTTTTACGAGATCCCCGTTATACTTATATTTTTTCAGTGGAGGATGTGAATGAACGGGTAATGGCCGGAATCCCGTTTCGGGAGGCTTACCGGGAAATCGGAATGCAAATTCAAAAGGGGAGTTATCGAGATGGGGTACGGGAGATTCATCATACGCACGAGGGAAGTATGGGTAATCTTTGCCTGACGGAGATTAAAGATAAATTCGAGCAAAGAGTATCTGAGTGGGACATTACGACGGTTCGTGAGGCGATAGAAGGTCTGTTGGGGAACAGATTATAGGGATTTTTTCCACACTTGTTCCACATCTTTCCACATACTTATTTATTAAGATTACTGTATAAGTAGTTGATTATTTTGTAATTGTGTATTCTGTTTTGTAGTGGCATACAATTCTCTATACTATAAGCAAATGGTTGAATGATTAAAATTGATTGGTTATGGGAATTTGTATATTTTTTATCGTAATGGCTATTTCGGGACTTTTGTTACCGCATTTCTTAGCAGAACCTGAAATAAAGTAGAATGAACCTAATCATCTTGATGATAGACAATTATTAATATAAACACGACGGATATACGTCAATATCCGTTAGTAAGAGCGGGAGTTTTATTCGTGTAGTTGGAGGTTTGAGGAGATTTATTACATTTGTTTCAAGCAGGTATCTCTTTTCCAGAGGGTTACCTGCTTTCTTTTCCTAAATTCCGTTAAAAACTTTTTTGTTTAGTCGATTAAGGCTATTTTCGTGTTAGAAATAAATCGACTTATGGCAAAGATTTTAATCGTGGATGACGATACAACATTTTGTATCATGCTGAGAAAATGGTTGGAAAAACGTGGATTTGAGGTAGATACTGCTTTTTCCTACAAGGACGCTGTAAAACAATTGGATAAAGCAGGATTCGATCTCGTGTTGACGGATTTGCGTTTGCCGGATAAGGATGGGATTGATTTGCTGCGGGTGATCAAGGAGAAAACACCGGAAACACAGGTGCTTCTGATGACAGGGTATGCCGATATACAGACCGCGGTCACGGCGATTAAACTGGGGGCTTTTGACTACGTGGCCAAGCCTGTTATCCCGGATGAGATTCTTAAAAAGTTGCAGGAAGCTTTGAAGTTGGAGGCAGAACCCGTTGCCAAGTCTGTTCCTGCAAAAGCGAAAACGACGAGCTTTTCTTATATAAAAGGAGTGAGTGAAGGTGCCGATCGGCAATATGAATATATTCATCTGGTGGGGCCTACCACGATGACGGTTTTGATTAACGGGGAGAGTGGTACGGGTAAAGAGTATATCGCTCGCCTGATTCATTCGATGAGTAACCGGAAGGACGGGCCTTTCGTGGCGGTTGATTGTGGGGCAATACCGAAGGACCTTGCCGCGAGTGAGTTCTTCGGGCATATTAAGGGGTCTTTCACGGGTGCCGTTACCGATAAACAAGGGTATTTCGTGACCGCATCGGGGGGAACTATTTTCTTGGATGAGATTGGTAATTTGCCTTATGACGTGCAAGTTCAGTTGTTGCGCGCACTTGAAGAGCGTAAAGTACATCCCGTGGGCGGGAACGTTGATATTCCTTTTGATGTTCGTATTATTTCAGCCACGAATGAGAATCTCAAAGAGGCTGTTGCGAGTGGTCGTTTCCGGGAGGATTTGTATCATCGTTTGAATGAATTTTCCATCCAGGCATTGCCTCTTCGGGAGAGAAAAGAGGATATTCTGATTTTTGCCAATCATTTCTTGGATAAGGCGAACGAGGAGCTGGGGAAACAAGTGGCCGGGTTTGATGAGGAGGTTATGCGTATTTTTAGAACTTACTCGTGGCCGGGAAATTTGCGGGAAATGCGTAATATCGTGAAACGGGCGACGTTGTTGTGTATGGGAAGTTTGATTTCCAAGACCTGTTTGCCCCCGGAGTTGGAACAAAAGCCCGTGGAGCCTGAAAGGACATCCACAACACGGCGGGAGATGGAAATCGAGCTGATCAAGGATGCCATGCAGAAATGCCGGAACAACAAGAGCGAGGCTGCCCGTATGCTCCAGATAGACAGGAAAACATTGTATAATAAATTGAAAAGTTTCGGTCTGGAGGACTTATGAATTATTTTGAGAGATTATTGACGTGTTTCTTTTTCCAGTAATTGGAGAACATTGTTTCCTTCTTGCAGGATCTTTTCAATACTCTCTCTTATTTTATTTTCCTCTGTATCCAAGGGCATTTTTTCTAGGAAAAGCAACGAGGGAATGACATCGTTAATCGCTAGTTGCTTGAACATGGGTAGCATTTTGTGTGCTAACTTGGCAATCTGTTCCGTTTCGTGTGATTCCAGATGTTGGGCCAATAGTTGGAAATTGGTCTTGCAATCCGATATAAAAGACCCGATAATTTGATTGGCGGCATCTTTGTCATTGTCGGCAAAGACCATGACCATGTCTAAATTATAAGGGGTGTTTTTATCAGAGGTTTGTGTTGTCGACTGTTTGGTTTCTATCGCACATCCTAACAGGTCGTTTACCCTGCTATATAGTTGTTCCGGGGTATACGGTTTATTTAGATAAGCTGAAAAGCCGGCTTCTTGATACTCTTTTTCGTGCATATCGTCACGGGCAGACAAGGCAATTGCTGGAATGTTTTTTATTTGTTGGTTTTGGGATTCACGGATTTGTTGCACGAGTTCGAACCCGTCCATTTCCGGCATCTGGATGTCGGATAAAACAATGTTATAATTCCCTTTTTCCAAACGGGATAGCGCCTCTTGGGGGTGCGTACACGTGTCACACTGGATGCCTGCTTTTCGGAGTAATTCTGTCGTGACGGTCAATTGAAGAATGTCATCATCGACGATAAAGGCTTTCATCCCTTCATGCCTAACTGGGGGTGAAGAGGGTGTTTCTGTCGGTTGGGATTCTTGTGCTGTGGCCTTTATCAACGGGAATTTAACCGTGAAGGTACTTCCCTCGCCTTTTTTACTTTCGAGGGTTAATTCACCATCAAGTAAATGAACGAGTTGTAATGTGATTGTTAAGCCAAGACCTGTGCCTTCCGCCCCGTTGTTATGCTGCGGGGTTAGGCGGGTGAATTCTTTAAAGATCAGTTCTTGTTCCTCTTCCGTCATTCCCGGCCCGGAGTCTTTGATTACAATGATAAACTGGTCGTCTTTTGTAGGGGAAATAAAGGCGGATAAAGAAACCTTTCCTTCCCGTGTGTATTTTATGGCGTTCGATAGGATATTCACCACGATTTGGCGAACTTTCATGGAATCCCCGAGGTAAAGTCCGTTCAGGGCGTTGCTAATATCGCTTTTCAATTCCAGACTCTTTTGTGCCGCTAAAGGAAGGAAACTATCCGCCGTCTCCTGTAACAGGCGTCCCGGGTTATATGGGACCGTGTTGATCTCCATTTTATTGGATTCCAATTTGGAGAAATCAAGCATGTTATTGGCAAGATGCAGGATATGTTCGGCTGTCCCCTTCATGTTTTTGAGAAAATAGTGCTGTCGCTCCTCCAGTTGGGTGTTATTTAGTAGTTCAATGTACCCGATGATGGAGCTTAGAGGGGATTTTATGTCGTGAGTGACGGTCAGCATGAGTTTTTCCCGGTTATGTAGTAACCGTTCCGTGTATGTTTTTGCTGCTTCCAGTTCCCGCCTGTATCGTTGACTTTGCGTGATGTCATTGATAATAAGAACGACGAAGAAGACTACCAGCACACAAGCGATGATCGCAATCCAAGATATGGTTCTGGTGAGGTGATGTGTCGTGATTTGCTGTTGTTCCAAGCGAATCATCGTGTTTTCGAGTTCTTCTTTTTCAAGGTCTTTCAGTACTCGCTTGAGGCGTTCCGTGATGTGTTGACCACTTTGGATAACGATTCCCTCTCGCCGGGAGACTTCCGCGTCGATCTCTTCCTTTTGCTGCTGGTATTGGCTCCATGAATCTCGAATCACGTTCATTAATGTGTCTGTGTTGTTGTTTGTCGTGACCATACTGAGCGTGTCAACGATGCGATGGAGGGTCGTGTCGACTTTTAGGATGGAATCTCTTTTCGTCCGGAATAATCCTTTTCTTTCCCGGATGATGTAGTTACTGTCAATGACGGTAATGATTTTTTCCCGGAGATCGGGGATGATATCTGCCGAATCTTTGAGCGTACCTATTTTTTCGATTGTTTTGTTGTAGAAATCCTCTGGGATGTAATATTTTTTGACGTAATACAAGTCTTTCAGATTCTTGATCCGTTTGCCTAGAAGTGTATTTATCGTGTCTATTCGTAGGTTCTGTTCCGAGCTGATGGATAGATTTTTCAAGGTATCCATGTTGTCCTTGATGTCCTCTATCAATTTCATATAGGTGTCAAAATTCTTTTGTGTTCCCGTTTGGGAAAAGGCGATTCCGGTATTTTCTGCCTCGTATAGTTTGGTGAGCGTGTTACTTATGATGAATAGTTTTTGTTGCATGACGATTTCATCATTCCCTTTTTGGGTTAAGGCAATGGTTTGTTTGTAGATAAAGACAATTGCAATTGCTCCTAACAAGAGAATTAGGATATATCCCGTGATGAGTTTGAGTTTGGTAAATTTGAAAGGTCTTTGCATAGCGAACAGATTTATAGCAAATGTATAAAAAAATAGTCAACCAATTAGTAAGGTTGACTATTTTAGAAGTACTGATGTGCTACTCCTTAAAGTTCGTTTTTATAGAATGAATAAGTCTCTTCTATAATTTCCGGTGTTGCGGCATCCAATTGATATAAAATCTCCCGGCAAAATTCCAAAGGGGCATTACCGTTAGCCGTTACTATGTTATTGTCTCTTACGGCTTGATCGTTTATGTAATTAGTTTCACCCGTGTACTGGGTACCTGCATATTGTTTGAGGTAATCCAGCGTGTTACTTGTATGTTTTACGTGGTTGAGGAAACCATACATTCCGAGATACACGGAGGCATTACAGATTCCGGCAACCAGTTTGCTTTCCGCAATTGCTTTTTCCACTAATGATGCGATGGGTTTCGCCTCGGGCAAAAACCAGTTCATGCCGCCGATGAGTATAAGTCCTGCGTGGTCATCCGGCAGGTCGTTAATATCGTAATCCGGCAAAACCCTGAATCCACCTATCGAGGTGATGGGTTCTTTGGATAGGGACAACGTTTTCACCTTGTATTTAATCGGACATCCCGGTTTGACACCCATATTTAGGCAGGTGGAGATATAAGCACCTTCCCAGTCTGCAAAATTGTTTAGTAGTACAAAAATCACTTCTTTTTTATCCATTCTTTTAATATTTAGTTTTATCATCTTCTTCGCATCCCGGTAACTTGTTACCCGATCCGTTTTCTTTCCTTAAATCCCCGGTCTTTTGTCTGCAGTTCCGCTAAGGTTTGATTTATTAATTCGAGTTGAATCATGGTATCATCATTGATGTCATTTTGATCTACTAGAACCTCTTCCATGTATTGTTTGAGTTCCTTTACTTGTGTTTCGATCCTTTCAACACGGCTTTCTATGGGGTTGGACAGCATTTGCCGGACTGCCACGAAAGCCCGCATTATTCCCCTATTTATTTCTATCGCAGGCTTGGAGTTCAAAACGCTACTAAGCATCGCTACTCCGAGTTCAGTAAAAGCGAAAGGAAGATATTTTATATTGCTTCCACGTCCCTTGTTCAAGGTCGCAAATTGCGTCCTTGAAAGTTCGGTTATTTCTTTTTTTGTAAGCTCAAACATAAAATCATCACCTTCAAACCTGTCTATATTACGCCTCACGGCTTCTTTGAGGCGTTTTGTTTCGACGCCGTACATTTCTGCTAGGTCGAAGTCTAACATCACCTTCTGTCCCCTGATCTCGTATATTTTGCTTTGTATTAATTGCAGATTGTCCATAATCACGTTCGTGTTGTTTATTTCTTTTCCTCTTCGCATCCCGGTAACTTATACCCAATTCGTTTTCTTTCCTTAAATCCCCGGTCTTTTGTCTGTAGTTCCGCTAAAGTTTGATTTATTAGTTCGAGTTGCATTCGGGTATCGTCGTTAATGTCGTTGTAGTCGGAAAACACTTCTTCGATATAGTTTTCTATCGCATCCATTCGTTTTTCGAGTTCATTGATCTTATTTGTTTTGGGGCTGGCGATCATTTGACGAATAGCCACAAAAGCCCGCATTATTGAGATATTTACATTAATGGCTATATCACTATTGAGGATTCCGGATAACATCGCTAACCCTTGTTCCGTGAATGCATAAGGAAATTTGCGAGTTCCTCCCCAATTTGATATTCCATTTTGGAAGATCAAGTTGGCTTTTAATTCATCAAATTCTTCCTTTGTGAGCTGAAACATAAAGTCTGGAGGGAATCTTTTAATGTTTCTTTGAACAGCTTTGTTTAAGTTACCTGTTGTGACTTGGTATAACTCTGCCAAATCTCGATCTAACATCACTTTCTGTCCCCTGATCTCGTATATTTTGCTTTGTATTAATTGTAGATTGTCCATAATTGCACTCGTGTTGTTTATTTCTTTTCCTCCTCTTCACATCCCGGTAGTTTGTACCCGATTCTTTTTCTTTCCTTAAATCCTCGGTCTTTTGTCTGCAGTTCCGCTAAGGTTTGATTTATTAATTCGAGTTGCATCCGAGTGTCTTCGTTTATGTCGTTTTGGTCGGTAAAAACATCTTCGATGTATTCTTTCAGTTCCTTTAATTCGTTTTTTAGTTCACCGATATTATCAACAGGAGAGGTATGTATTAATTGACGCATTGCGACAAAGACTCGCATGATACCCCTATTTATCTCAATAGCAGTTGGTGAATTAAGAACACTGCTAAGCATTGCAACTCCTAATTCTGTGAAAGCAAAAGGGGCATATTTTATGTTGGATCCTCTTCCTTTGTTCAAGATCACAAATTGTGATCTTGAAATTTCTTCTTTGGTAAGTTCAAACATGAAATCTTCTCCTTCAAAACGTGCTGAATTACGTCTGACTGCTTGTTTAAGTACCCTAGTTTCAATGCCATATAGCTCTGCCAGATCGAAATCTAACATCACCTTCTGTCCTCTGATCTCGTATATTTTACTTTGTATGATTTGCAAGTTAGCCATGATTACGCTTGTGTTGTTCTATACAAATGTAGGGAAAAACGAGATTAGTTTGTTGTTTTGGCTTATATATTGGCTATATAAAAAACAACCCGCTATAACATTTTGTGTCTTAGCGGGTTGTGTGATAAGGTGGTGATCCCCACGGGACTATATTGACTGATATTCATGTAGTTACGTGTATATCTAATTACATTGTTTTTAATAAATTGGTTGAAAATTCGAAAGAAGACAGATAGCAAAAAATGTAATGAAATACACCTATTTTTGGCCACAGGCTTGGCCACAGGTTTTGTTCCGTTTTTTTTTATCGCAATGATTCTATTATTTTTGTTATGGAACATAGAGTAACGAGTGTATGAAAATGGGAATATTCGATTTGCATAGGCCTAAAGGGGAATATAGTCTAATTCGTTTTCGTTTCCCCGTGGGAAGAAAGTGGATTCCTTATTATTTGCCAAGCGAATACAAGGTGAGGCCTGCACATTGGGACAATGAGGCTAAATGTGCGATTATTGACGCTAGGAGAAACGGGGATATAAAGGGTAATCCCCGGTTAAAAACGCATTTAAATAACGTGAACACGGAGATAGTTAACACGAGGAACACGCTAATAGACATTTTACAAGAGTACCAGCGAAAGAAAATAAACCCTACCCCAGTAGAAGTTCGTGTGCAGTTAAGCGAGCGCATGGGGAAACGTGTTGTGATAGCACAAAACCCGTTCTTTTTAGATTTCGTGGAGGATTACATAAATAATAATATTGATTTACAGGAACAAACCAAGAGGCAACAAGAGAGCGCAAAAAACGTGATAGAAAAGTATTCCAAGAGTATTAATAAAAAATTGAGATTCGAGGATATTACGGTAGATTTCAGAAACGATTTTGTCAAGCATTTAAAAACGACCAAACACGAAAAAGGGGATTACTACAAGCCGAACACGATTGCCCGGATATTCAAAAATA